>LNFM01007988.1_pt1 | contig 16228 bp, 18 predicted proteins | sample 596031 | NCBI WGS metagenome assembly LNFM01 (sample SAMN04254537, study PRJNA301005) | activated carbon metagenome | isolation source: dual media filters at the Ann Arbor, Michigan drinking water treatment plant | place: USA: Ann Arbor
GCCGCGCCTGGCGGGCCACCAGCACCGTGGTCCCCGCCGGGCCACGCTGGGCGACGGTGAGGAGGGCGGCGACCGAGAGGCCCGCGATGCCCGAGAGGACGAGGGCCCGGCGGCCTGCGCGGGGAAGGGACGGCCGCGGCACCCCGAGCCGCCTCATGCCGCGACCGTCATGGGCAGGCCGCACCCGCCGCAGGGGCCGCCGGCCACCCCGCCTCCTCCACGGCAGTGCGGGCACGGCCGCCAGGCCCGGCGCATCAACCGCGCGAGCAGCGTGAGCGGCAGCGCCGCCGACGGGGCCCCGTCCGACGATGCGCTCCGCACCACCGAGGTCCCGTCGCATCCCAGCGTGGACACCAGCGCCTGGAGGCTCCGCACGAGGTCCTCCGCGTCCTCGCCCGCCCAGACCGCGGCGACCGCGGCGACCCAGCGCGCGTGGAGCATGTCGTCGGGCAACAGCACCGTCGCCGCCCCGATCGCCCGGGCCGCGGGGATGCCGGCGGCGGTCCCCGACCCGGCCCGGCCGGGACGCACGAGGACCACGTCCGCGGGGTCCGAGGCCTCGCCGGCGACCCCGGGGACGCCGCCGGCCACCTCCGGCTCGGGAACGACGACCCGCCGGGCCATCTCAGGCCCCCTCCGGCAGGAGCCGGTAGCCGATGCCCCAGACGTTCGCGACGAAGCGCTGCCCCGCGCCACAGGTCTCGAGCTTCCTGCGCAGGCGGCTCGCATGGCTGTCCACGGTGCGCGTGCGGCCGGTCGCGATGTACCCCCAGACGTCACGCAGCAATTCCTGCTTGGTGAGCACCCGCCGGGGGTCCCGGGCAAGGGCGTCCAGGAGCGCGAACTCCTTCGCGGAGAGGTCCACCACGCGGCCGTTCAGCGTCGCGCAGCGCGATCGCCGGTCGACGACCAGCGCGCCCACACGCACCTCGTCGCGAAGCGTCTCGCCCCGGGTGCGCCGCAGCAGCCCGCGGCTGCGCGCCAGCAGCTCCGCGTAGTGGTACGGCCGGGCGAGGTGGTCGTCGGCGCCCTGCTCGATGGCCCGCACCACGTCGTGCGGGTGGCGCACCTGCGACAGCGTGATGACCGGGACGCCGGGATCCCACGGCCCCTCGGGGGTGCCCCGGCGGACGTGCCGCAGCAGCTCGAAGCCGGTCGCCTCGGGGAGGTCCAGGTCGATGACCACCAGCTCGGGCGCCATCGACAGCAGTGCCCGGCGGCCCTCCGCGGCGTCGGCCACGGAATGCACCCGGAAGCGGTCGGCGGCCAGGCCGGCCGACAGTTGCTCCCGGGTGGACCGGGTGCCCTCCACCAGCAGCGCCAGGGGCGGGTGATCAACGGGGTGGGATGCCATGCGCCCTCCTCGGGGAACCGTTGCCGGCGGCCGCGTGCGCGGCCGGCACAGACGAAGAGGGCGGCGGCCCGTCCTTTCACCCCCCACCCCCGCCCCCGGCGCTCAGATGCGCCGTTCGCCGGCCGATTGCGCACACGATGACTCCCGCGTTCGACCGCCCCAGACGCCGCCCCCAGGACCGTTCCGACCCTCGTGAGCGCGACCTCACGGGCCGCGACCTGCGCGCCCGCGACCTGAGCGGGCTCGACCTCACCGGGGCCCGCCTGGGCCGCACCGACCTGCGCGGCGTGCGGATCGCCGGCGCGAACCTCACGGACGCCGTCCTCGCGGGGGCGCTGATGTCCGGGTGCGACCTCACCGACACCGTCCTGCTCGGCGCCAGGATGGGCGGCACCGACCTCATCCGCGCCACCATGCGCGGGGCCGACCTCACGGCCGCGCACCTGGCCGGAGCCTCGCTGGGCTGGGCGCACGCCCCCGGGGCGCGGCTCGCCGAGGCCGTGCTCATGGGCGCGGACCTCACCGAGGCCGAGCTGCGCGACGCCGACCTCTCCGGCGCGGACCTCTCCGGCGTCCACGCGCCGAACCTGTCCGCCCAGCGCGCGGTGCTCACCGGCGCGGACCTCCGATACGCCCAGCTGGACTGCGCGGACCTCACCGAGGCGCGGATGGACGGTCTGCGCGGGGAGGCGGCGCGACTCGACATGGCCCGCATGCACCGGGCGGTGCTCACCGGCGCGGACCTGCGCGGCGCGTCCCTGGCCGCGGCGGCGTTGACCGAGGCGGACCTCTCCGGCGCCGACCTCACCCAGGCCGACATGGCGCAGGCCGATCTCTCGGGCGCCACGGCCCACCGCGTCCGGCTCGGGGAGGCCCGGCTGCGGCGCGCCACCCTGACCGGCACGGACCTCACCGGCGCGCTGCTCGAGGGAACCGACATGCGCGACGCCGTCGCCAACGGCGTCGTCATCGCCGGGGCGCGAGCGGCCGGATGCCGCATGCGCGGCGCGGACCTGCGCGAGGCGGACCTGCGCGGCGCGGACCTCACGATGGCCGACCTGCGCGGCGCGGACCTGCGGGGCGCGCGGCTCGCCGGTGCCCGGCTGCGCGGCGCGGACCTCACCGGCGCCCGGTGCGGCGGCGCGGACCTCCGGGGAGCCGACCTGCTGGACGCCCAGCTGCTGGACGTGGTGCTGGCCGGCGCGGACCTCACCGAGGCGATCCTCGAGGGCGCGGCCCTCGGGGCGAGCCGCCTGGAGGAGGCCGACCTGTCACGGGCGGACCTGCTCGGAGCGGACCTCCGCGGTGCGCGGATGCGCGGTGCGCGTCTGCAGGGCGCCGACCTGAGCGAGGCCGACCTCGAGGGCGCCGACATGGCGGGCGCGGACCTGCGGCTGGCCGACCTCTCGCGCGCGGGCCTCGGTGGCGCGGACCTGCGGCAGGCGTCCCTGGCATGGGCACGGCTGGTCGGCGCGCGCCTCACGAAGGTGCGGTGGGACGGCGCCGACACGGAGGGCGCCGACTTCACCGGATGCGTCGCGGCACCCCGCGTGGGCTGACCCGAGAAATCACCGCGGACCGTTGTGCCGGCGAGCGTCGCTGCCGATCACACAACCGGATGGCAGCACGCCCGACAGCCCGTCGCACCGCCCTCGCGGCCCTCCTCGGCCTGGGCCTGGTCGCCGTCACCGCCCCCGCCGCCGCCGCGCCCCGCAGCGACACCGTCCTGGTGAAGCTCGACCCGGGGGCCACGCGCGCTGAGCGGGCCGACGTGCACTCCGCCCTGGATGCCGTCGCCGGCCAGAGCCTGCCGGGCGGCTGGCGCGCCTACCGTCTCGACGAGGGCGTCACCGTCGCGGAGGCCCGCGCCGACCTGGCGGGGACCACCGCCGACGTGGCCGTCGAGCTCGACCGGCGCGTCCGGGTCCAGGCCACCCCCAACGACCCGTCCTACGCCTCGCAGTGGGACATGAACATCATCGGCGCGCCCGCCGCGTGGGACCTCTCCCCCGGCGATCCGGTGATCGTGGCGGTCACCGACACCGGGACGGACACCGCCCACCCCGAGCTCGCGGGCCGGCTGTGGACCAACCCCGGTGAGACGGTGAACGGCCTGGACGACGATGCCAACGGCCGCGTGGACGACGTGCACGGCTGGGACTTCCTGAACCACGACGCCAGCCTGTTCGACGCGGCGGGCCGCGACAGCCACGGCACCCATGTGGCCGGAACCATCGCGGCCACCAGGAACAACGGCATCGGCATCGCGGGCATCTCGCCGACGGCCAGGATCATGACCCTGAAGTTCCTCGAGGATGGAACCGGGGGGTACGTCAGCGACGGCATGCTGGCCATCGACTACGCCGTCGACGAGGGCGCCCGGATCATCAACGCGTCGTGGGGCGGCTCCGGGTACTCCCAGGCCCTGTGCGACACCATCCAGGACGCCGTGAACCGCGGGGTCATCTTCATCGCCGCCGCGGGCAACAGCGGGTTGAACGAGACCACCGGGGTGTCGTACCCCGCGGCCTGCCCCTCGCCCGGCATCGTGTCGGTGGCCTCCACCGACCAGGACGACGGGCGCTCGTACTTCACGAACCACGGCGCCACCACCGTCGACCTCGGCGCGCCCGGCAACCCCATCCTCTCCCTGGCACCCGGCGGCGGATACTCGACCAAGGCGGGCACCTCCATGGCGGCCCCGCACGTCACGGGCGTCGCCGCGCTGCTGCTCGCCCGGCACCCGGGCCTGACGGTGCCCGAGATCAAGGCGCTGCTGATGAACACCGGGGACCCGGCGTCCGAGCTCGCGGGCACCACCGTCTCCGGGAGGCGGCTGTCGGCGTCCGGGGCACTCGCCGCCGCCGCGGCCGCGTCCGGCCCCGACACCGCGCCCCCCACGCAGGCGGTCGTCACCGCGCCGAGCGCCGGTGCCGTGCAGCGCGCGCTCACGGTCCGCTGGCACGCCGCGGCCGACGCCGGCAGCGGCATCGCCGGCTACCGGGTCGTCATCGACGGCGCCACCGCCGGCACCACCGCTCCCGGGGTCCGGGAACTCGTCGTCCCCTCCGTCACCGACGGGGCGCACACCGTCCGGGTGGAGGCCACCGACGGGGCTGGCAACACCAGCCTCGGCGCGGCGGTGTCGTTCCGCATCGACACCGTCCCGCCGGACCCGTTCGCCATCACCACGCCCGCGGCCACCGATGCCGACCTCGTCGACATCACGTGGAACCCGGCGAACGACGCCTCCGGGGTGGCCAACTACCTGGTTGGCTGGGACGGCGGCGTCGTCTCCCTGCCGGGGGACGCCACCGCGCTGCCGTTCCCGCTCGGCGTCGGCGCCGGCCTGAGCGTCTCGGTCACCGCCGAGGACCCCGCCGGCAACAGCCGCACCGTCACGCACACCGTCGTCCCCGCTCCGGCGCCGCCGGACCCGCCGTCGGACTCGACGCCGGCCCCGCCCGCCACGCCCACGCCCGCGAACCCGGCGCCGGTGAGGTCCGCACCGCGGTACCGGCTGGTGAGGCGATGCACCACCACGGTGCGGCGCGTGAGGGGCCAGCGGGTCGTCGTGAAGCGGTGCACCACGGTGCGCGTGCGGATCCCGGCGAACCTCAGGCGGTAGGACCCGGCGCCGGGCGGGACAGGACCTCTCCCGGGCGCAGGCGGCCGAGGACCCCGGCCGGTGCCTCCACGACGTCGGTCGCACCGCGCGCGCCGGCCACCCGCCACCGTGGCAGGGGGTCGACGACCCGCAGCACCCGGCCCGAGTCGTCCAGGAACGCGCATCCGATGCTCGCCCGCAGCCCGAAGGTGTGCACGCTGCCGCACCCGCTGATCCACAGGGCCTCGTCCGGGGCGAGATCGCCGGTGCCCAACAGGCCGACCAGCCGCGCCAGGGGGCGGTCGGCGAGATGGCAGCGGGCCACCAGCACCTCCCCGCCCACGTTCAGCGGGGCGGCCCGTCCGGCGAGGCGGTCGATGCGGAGGACGCCCACGCCGTCATCCTGACAGGGGTCCGTCCGACACCCGGCGTACCCTGGCATCCATGACCGATGCACGCGATCCACACGAGGTGCTGGACGCGGTCCGCAGGCTCGAGGGCGAGCTCGCCGGTCTGCGCGCCAGGGCCATGCACCCGCTGGCCGGCGAGATCGACCGGCTCCGGGTGAGTCTCGCCGAGGACGCCGCCACCGAGCGCCGCCGGATGGTCGAGGACCTCGACGCCGTCCTCGAACTCGTCGGCGAGTCGTGGCGCAGCAGCCGCGCACAGATGGAGCTGATGCGAGCGGAGCTCGAGGCCACCCGCGCCGAGCTGCGCGCGCTGCGCGCCGGCATCGAGGGCGCCCGGGTCGAGGTGCGCTTCGGGGTCCCGCAGGCGGGCGCCAACGGCGCGTCCGCGCCGCCGGCCCGTCCCGCCTGGCCCGCTACGGCGTCGGGGTGAGCGCGCCCTGAAGGGCCGCGAGGGCCCGGGCGAACAGCATCCCCATCGCGTCGGCCGCGTCGTCCGGCGATGTGCGCGGCTCCAATGTGCGGAGCCCCGCCGCCGCGAGGTCGACGGCCTTCACGATGACCTGCCACCGCTCGACGGCGGCCACCTGGCCGCCCGCCTCCTGCTGGATCTCCTCGAACGCCTCCTTCTGCGCTCGCATGAGCTCCTTGAGGCGCTCCTTGAACTCGTCGGCCGCGCCCTCGCCGAACGCGAAGTTGAACGGGCCGAAATCGTCGTCGCTCATCACACCCCCCGGTCGGACTAGAGCCGGATCTCCCGGATGATCGTGCGCGTGAACAGGTGGATCGTGTCGATGAACTGCACGGTGTTGCCGTGGAGGTCCATCACGATCGAGTGCGTCCGCGCACCGTCTGCGAAGTAGCGTACGCCCCTCAGGAGGTTTCCATCCGTGACCCCGGTCGCGATGACGTAGTACGGCTGGGGCGCCATGTCGGCGATCGTGAAGATGCGGTCCACGTCGTCGATGCCGAAGTCCGCGAGCTTGCCGCGCTCCTCATCGGTCCGCGGCCACATCTTGCCCTGGATCTCGCCGCCCAGGCACTCGAGCGCGGCGGCGGTGATGACGCCCTCGGTGCTGCCGCCCATCCCCACGTACAGGTGGTCTCCGGTGCCGCGCACGCCCACCGACATGCTGGCGGTGATGTCGCCGTCGGAGATGAGCCGGATGCGCGCGCCGGCGGCGCGGACCTCCTCGATGATCTCCTGGTGCCGGGGCCGGTCGAGGACCACGACGGTGAGGTCCCGGATACGCCGCTGGTAGCAGCGCGCGAGCACCTCGAGGGTGTCCGCGAGCGGCGCGTCGATGTCCACGCGGCCCTTGGCGGTGGCGCCCACGCACAGCTTGGCCATGTACATGTCCGGCGCGGACATGATGCCGCCCGGCGCACCGATGACGGCCACCGAGATGGCGCCGCTGTCGCCGCGGGCGACGAGGTCGGTGCCCTCGAGCGGATCCACCGCGATCTCGCAGGGCATACCGCCCTGGCCGAGCAGCTCGCCCACGTACAGCTCGGGGGCCTCGTCCTTCTGCCCCTCGCCGATCACGACGGTGCCGCTGATCGGCAGCTTGCCGAACTCGGACCGCATGGCGTCCACGGCGGCCTGGTCGGCGGCGTTGTTGTCACCGCGCCCCAACCAGCGGGCGGAGGCGATGGCGGCCTGCTCGGTGACCTTCAGGAAGTCGACCGCGGCGACGGTCGGCTCGGCGGGCTTGGCGGGGATCACCGGCTCACCCCGCCTGGCGCGCGCGGCGGGCCGCGGCGTCCTCGTTGAACTTCTGATTCCCTGCGGTGGTGAGCGGGTGCTGGAGCATCTGGTGGAAGACCTTCGGTGGGATGGTTGCGATGTCGGCGCCCATCTTCGCAGCCTCGATGACGTGAATGGGACCGCGAATGGACGCAGCCAGCACCTCGGTTTCGTACGGGGAGCCCATCAGCGTGTCCACCACCTCGCGCAGGGCCTCGATGCCGTTGTTGCCGATGTCGTCGTACCGCCCGACGAACGGCGAGACGTAGCGCGCGCCGGCGGCCGCGGCGAGCAGGGCCTGCGTCGCCGTGAAGCACAGCGTCATGTTCACCCGGATGCCCTCGCCCGCGAGGACCCTCGTCGCCTGCAGCCCGGCCTCGCTGGTGGGCAGCTTCACCACGATGTTCGGGTGGAGCCCGGCGAGGCGACGGCCCTCGCGGACCATGTCGTCGCGGTTGTCGGCGACCACCTCCGCGGAGATCGGCCCGTCGACCAGCTCGGTGATGCGGCGGTAGATCTCCACCTCGTCACCGTCGACGGCTGCCAGCAGGCTCGGGTTCGTGGTGACCCCCGAGAGGACCCCCCACGACGCGATCGTCTCGATTTCCTTCAGGTCGGCGGTGTCGATGTAGAGCTTCACGAGGGGAGGGCTCCTTCTGGTGGGGACCGGCCGCCGCGGGCGTTCCGGCGGCCGTGGCGCGGCGCTCCGGGGGCGGCCCGAACCTAGCGCAGCGCAATCGGCGAACAAAGACGCCGATCGGCCGTTTCGTACCCGGGATTGAGGTGCCCGCACCACCGGACCCCGCAGGTGCGATCCTGCGCTGGTGCCGCACCCCCCGCTCCAGGACCCCCTCGCCGGCCGCCCGCCCGGCGACAACCGCTGGGTGCACGCGGCCGGGGTGCTCGACTGCTCACGGGGCCGCGTGATCGGGATCGTGAACGCCACGCCCGACTCGTTCACCGACGAGGGCCGTCACTTCGGCACGGCGGCGTCGGTGGCGCACGGTGAGCGCCTGGCGGCGGCCGGCGCGGACGTGGTGGAGGTGGGCGGCGAGTCGCTGCGGTTCTCGGAGCGCACCGACGCGCGCGTGGAGGCCGAACGTGTGGTGCCGGTGGTCGAGCGGCTCCGGGCACTGGTGGACGTGCCGATCGCCGTCGACACCTTCAAGCCCCTGGTCGCCGAGGCCGCCATCGCGGCGGGCGCGGCCATCCTCAACGACCCCAGCGGACTGCGCGAGCCGCACATGGTCCGCGTCGCCGCCCGGTCCGGCGTCGGCGTGGTGCTCACCCACCACTTCGGGACCCCCAAGATCCGGCCGCGTGACTTCCCGGACGTCGACGTCCCGGATGCGGTGCTCGGCTGGGGGCGGGGGGCGCTGGCCGCCGCGGAGGCCGCCGGCATCCCCGCGGAGCGCGTCGTGGTGGACCCCGGGGTGGGCCTCGGCAAGTCGCCCGCCCAGGACCTGGAGCTGCTGCACCGCATCCACGAGGTGCTCGCCCTGCGACGCCCCGTGTTCGTCCCGATCAGCAACAAGAAGGTGCTCGGGGCGGTCACCGGCCTGGCCGCGAAGGAGCGCCTCGCCCCGACCGCCGCGGGGGTCGTCTGGTGCAGGTTGCGCGGCGCGAGCCTGTTCCGGGTCCACGACGCGGCGTTCATCCGCGACGTGCTCACGATGACGGAGGCCATGCTGTCGGGGTCGCCCCGCGCATGGCACGACGTGGTGAAGTGAGCGGCGCCCGCCGCTAGCCGATGGACCGCTCGAGGCGGGCGGCCTCGCCCCCGCCCGCGGTCCAGCGCGCACGCACACCGACCGGTGAGATCCTGGAGACGCGCAGGGTCGCGGGATGCCCGGCGGCCCGCAGCGCGCCCTCCGCCGCGGCGGCGAGGTCGTCCGCGTCGCCGGCGCGGCACCACAGCAGCATCGTGGGACCGCTGCCCGAGATCGTGACGCCCAGGCAGCCGTGCACCCCGGTGAGCGCCCGCAGCACGTCGATTCCGGGGATGAGCGGGGCCCGGTACGGCTCGTGGAGCCGGTCGCACAGGGCGCCGCGCACGTCGTCGAGGCGGCCCGTCGAGAGGGCGAGCGTCAGGGCGATCGCACCCGACACCGTCGCGGCGGCGTCGGCCATCGGCACATGCGAGGGCAGCGCCCGACGCGCGTCCTCCGTGCTCACCCGGCCGTCCGGGATCGCCGCGACGAACACCAGGTCGTCCGGCACCGGGATCAGGGCCGGGGTGCCGGACGGGGGCACGACCACCATGCCGCCCAGCAGGCAGGCGGCCGCGTTGTCGGCGTGGCCCTCGGCCCGCGCGGCGCGCTCCAGGATGTCCGCGGGGCTCCAGCGCAGCCCCCCGAGGGCGTTCGCGGCCACCAGCCCCGCGCACACGGTCGCCGCCGACGACCCCAGTCCGCGGCCCAGCGGGATGCGGTTGCGGCACTCGATCTCCAGGCCGTCGAGCGAGTCGAGGCCCTCCCGCAGCGCCACGCACACCAGGTTCGTCTCGTCCTCGGGCACCTCACCGGCGCCCTCACCGGTGACCCGCACCTCCAGCGGGCCGGGCCGGCGGCGGATGACCACCGCGTTCGAGAGGTCCAGGGCGACGGCGAGCGCGTCGAAGCCCGGCCCGAGGTTCGCGGAGGTCGCCGGTGCGCTGACGGTGAGTGACTCGGGCGGCATCACTGGTCCCGGGAGACGATGTCGGCGTAGGTCTCGCGGCGGGTCACGACACGAGCCGTGCCGCCCTCCACGAAGACCACCGCGGGTCGCGGCTGGCCGTTGTAGTTGGACGCCATCGAGACGCCGTACGCGCCGGTGGCCGGCAGGCACACCAGGTCACCGACCCCGAGCGGCGGCAGGTGGGCCTCGCTCACCAGCACGTCGCCGCTCTCACAGTGCTTGCCGACGATGCGCACCGTGGCGCCGGGTTCCGCGTCGGCGCGGTTGGCGACGAGCGGCTCGTACACCGCGCCGTACAGCATGGGGCGCAGGAGGTCGCTCATCCCGCCGTCCACCGACACGTAGGTGCGCACCCCGGGGATCTCCTTGACACCGCCGACGCGGTACAGCGTGACGCCCGCGCGGCCGGCGACGGCGCGGCCCGGCTCGATGAACACCCGCGGGCGAGGCAGCCCGCGGCGCCGCCAGGCGTCGTTGACGCTGTCGGCGAGGGTCTCGACGAAGGTCTCCACCGTCGGGGGCCGGTCGCCGGACCGGTACGCGATGCCCAGGCCGCCGCCGATGTCCACGGTGGTGATGTCGTCCGCGCCGACCTCCACCGCGAACTCGGCCAGCACGTCGGCCGCCACGGGGAACACCGACAGGTCGAACAGCTGGGAGCCGAGGTGGGCGTGGATCCCCTCGAACGCCAGGTGCGGCGCACGACGGGCGGCCTCCACCCCGGCGTGGGCCATTCGCCCGGCCAGCGGGAACCCGAACTTGGAGTCTTCTTGGCCGGTCGCGATGTGCGCATGGGTGGAGGGCTCCACCCCGGGCGTGACGCGCAGCAGGACCCGCTGCACCATGCCGCGCCGGGCGGCCTCGGCCTCCACGCGCTCCAGCTCGTCGAGGCCGTCGATGATGATGGTGGCGACGCCCGCGTCGAGGGCCTCGCCGATCTCCCGGGCGTCCTTGTTGTTGCCGTGCATGTGGATGCGCTCCGGCGGGAAGCCGGCGCGGAGGGCCGCGTACAGCTCGCCCCCGGAGGCCACGTCGACCGACAGGCCCTCCTCGCACACGATCCGCAGCATCGCCAGCCCGAAGTAGGCCTTGCTGGCGTACACCACCTCACCGCCCGGGGCGTGGCGTGCGAGGGCCTCCCGGAACGCGCGGGCCGCGGCGCGCAGGGCACCCGCGTCATAGACCACCAGGGGGGTGCCGTGCTCCTCCGCCAGCTCGACGAGGTCGCACCCACCGACCGCAAGGTGGCCCTCGGAGGTGACCGTCGCCGATGGTGGGAGAACCTGATCGAGCGCGAGCATGAGAGCGAGCGGGACGGTACCAGACGCCCGGTAGCCTTCAGAACCCGTCGAATGTCCAGCTCGGTCACCCTCACCTCACGCGACGCCACGTCCCTCGCGGCACTCTGGTTCCCCGCCCCCGCCGGCGCCCCCGGGGTGGTCGTGGTGCCCGGCCTCGGCAGCCGCAAGGAGAACCACGCCGACTTCGCGGAGCGATGCGTCGCCGCGGGCATGGCGGCCCTGTGCCTCGACGTCCGCGGGCACGGGGACTCCGGCGGCCGGTTGGACGGCGGCGCCGTCGACGACGTGGTGGCCGCGATCGCCTGGCTCGCCGGCCGGGGTCACGACCGGGTGGGCCTGCGCGGCTCCTCCATGGGCGGGTTCCTGGCCCTGCACGCCGCCACCGCCGATCCCAGGGTGCGCGCCGTGGCGGCCATCTGCCCGGCGCGCCCGGAGCCCCTGGCACGCAGGATCGGCGACGACTGGCCGCTGGCACTGCCGCTGCCACCGGTCGTCGCCCGCCGCGACGGGGTCGCGCGCGGCTACTGGCACGCCACCGGCGACGAATCGGTGCCGTGGGCGCACTCCTTCGCCCTCGCGCAGCGCACGCCCCAGCCGGTGCGGCTCCGCATCCGGCTGGGCGGCCACCACCGCAGCCTGCAGCACGACCCGGAGATCCTCACCGAGACCGTCGCGTTCCTCGCCGAGCACCTGGCCCCGTGAGCGCCGGCGCCCTCGACCGGCTGGACGCCGAGATCCGTGCCTGCCGGCGCTGCCCGCGCCTGGTCGCCTGGCGCGAGTCGGTCGCGGCCGAGAAGCGCCGGGCGTTCATGGACGAGGAGTACTGGGGCCGGCCCGTCCCCGGGTTCGGTCCCCATGACGCACCCCTGCTGGTCGTCGGCCTCGCGCCCGCCGCCCATGGCGCGAACCGCACCGGGAGGGTGTTCACCGGGGACCGCAGCGGCGACGTCCTCACCGCGGCGATGCACGCGGTGGGCCTGGCGAACCAGCCCACCTCCACGCACCGGGACGACGGGCTGCGGCTCGTAGGCTGCCGCGTGGCCGCCGCCGTCCGGTGTGCCCCGCCGGCGAACAGGCCCACCCCGGACGAGCGGGACGCGTGCATGCCGTACCTGATCCGCGAGCTCGACCTGGTCACGCCGCGGGTGGTGCTGGCCCTCGGGGCGATCGCGTGGGACGCGGCGCTGCGCGCGCTGGCCGGGACCGGCAGGCGGACCTCACCGAAGCCCCGGTTCGGGCACGGGGCCGAGGTCGCCGTGGCCGATGTGATGCTGGTCGGCTGCTACCACCCCAGCCAGCAGAACACCTTCACCGGCCGGCTCACCCCCGCGATGCTGGAGGCCGTGCTCGCGAGGGCCCGGGACCTCGCCGGACCCCCGTCGGATCAGAGGTAACCGAGGGGGTCGACCGCCGCGCCGTTCACCCGCACCTCGAAGTGCACGTGCGGCCCGGTGCTGTGCCCCGTGCTGCCGGCGTAGGCCACGACCGTCCCCTGCCCCACCGTCTGGCCCGCCGACACGATGATGCGCGAGTTGTGCGCGTACGCCGTCGCGATGCCCCCGCCATGGTCGATGACGACCAGGTTCCCGTACCCGCCGCCCCAGCCGGCCGAGATGACCACGCCGGACGCGGAGGCCACCACGGGGGTGCCCGTGGGAACACCGATGTCGATGCCCTCGTGCATGCGGCCCCAGCGCGGGCCGAAGCCGGAGGTGAGCGGCCCGTTGACCGGGTAGATCATCCCCTGCGAGGAGACCGTGCTGTCCACCGACACCCGGCCGCCGGTCTGCGCCGCCACGATCTTCGCCGCCAGCGCGGCGGAGCGCCGCTGCAGGTCCTGGGCCTCGGCCTCAATGGTCGCGCGGTCCCCGGTGACGCGGCGCAGCAGGGCGGCCCGGCCGTCCTTGACCCGCTGCAGCTCCCGGCGCCGCACCTCGAGCTCCTGCGTCGCGGTGCGGACCTCCTGCGCGGCGGCGGTCGCGCGCTCCTCGGACACCTGCACCTCGTCGCGCGACGCCTTGATGTTGTCCCGCGCGTCCCGCACCTCGGCGGCGTACGTGGTGGCCTGGGTGACGAGCGCCCCGTCGCGGTCGCTGATGCGCTTCAACAGCTCGGTGGTCTCGAGGGCGTCGGTGAGGCTCCCGGATTCGAGGATCGCCAGGAACGGGTCGGGCTCCCCGAGGCTGTAGATCTCCTGCAACCGCACGGCCAGCGCGCCCTGGGACTGGACGAGCCGGGTCTCGGCGTCCGCCAGCCGTCGGCGCTCACGCTCCAGCGCGGCGTTCAGGACCGCCAGCCGCGCCTCGAGGCGGGCCACCTCGGACTCCAGCGTGTCGAGGCGGGTCTGCAGGGGCTGCAGCCGCCCCTCGACCTCCCGGATCCGCGAGGAGTACTCCGCGACCTGCGAGGTCAGCACCGACTCACGGCCACGCGCGGCCTGGAGGCGTTCCTGGGTGCGTTCCAGGCGCCGGTCGACCTCCCGCTTCTCATCGGTCGTCGTCTGCCCGAGCAGCAGCCCGGTGCCGAGCAGGGTCGCGGCGAGCGCGGCCGCGGTGACGGCTCCGGCGCGCAGACGGGGATGTGAGGGGATGCGTCGCAACGGGTTCGTGTTCGCTGCGGGGCGGCGGAGTCCTCGACCGCCGCCCCCGTCAGACGGCTGCGTCAGCGGCCCCGGTTGGGGTCGACGGCGATGAGCTCGGTATACGGGTTGATCGGCTCGCCGCCGCCCGGGTGCAGCTCGAAGTGCAGGTGCGGCGGGGTGGAGCGGGCGTCGCCCGTGTTCCCCACGGTCCCGATGACCTGGCCCACGCGCACCGAGCTGCCCTCCTTCAGGCCCGCGGCGATGCTGTTCAGGTGGGCGTAGTAGTACTCGTTGCCGAGGGTGTCGCGGAGCCAGAGCGTGATGCCGCCGAGACCGCTCTCGACCCGGCTCATGCGCTTGATGGCGCCGTCGGCGACGGCGACGACCGGGGTGCCGGTCGCGGCCATGATGTCGTTGCCCTCGTGGCGGCCCTGGTGGCGCGGGAAGCCCCAGTCGTCGATGTACGTGTACTCGCCGATCACGGGGAACGCACGCAGGTAGCGGGCGCCCAGGGGCTGGGTGAGGGTCGCCGGGACCGGCGTGCCGCCTGCGGCCGACCGGGAGCTCTGGATGCCGAGGCGCCGAAGGAAGGCGGCGTTCGCGACGCCGGTGGGGCGCAGCCTCATGCGCTGCTGCAGGACGCGCACGCCGCGGCGGGTTGCGGGACCGAACGCGCCGTCGACCTTCACGTACTTCTGGCCGCGCCGGCGCAGCTCGCGCTGGAGGTCGCGCACGATGGCGCCGAATGCGCCCATCCGCAGGACCACGGGGGTCGAGACGGGGGCGGGAGCCGCGGCCGGGGCCGGTTGCGCGCCGGCTTCGGGCACCGGGGGCGCCGCTGGCGCCGGGGTCGTCGGCTGGGTCTGCGGGATGTCGACCGCGGTCGCCATCGACGAGAACACCGCGGCGATGAACGCCGCGATCAGGGTCGCCCACCAGGGACTTCGCACGCACCTGGCGGGGGTGGCGTGGCGCAATCGTTTCGGCCGGATGACTCGGGCTCCTCGGTCTGCCCCGACACCGTGTCAGGGCGTTTCCAGTCGCCCGTGCTCCGCGATACGCGGCCCGTGGGGCGAGGGCACGATCGGCGCGGACTCTACGGGCGGACGCGGACGACGGTCAAGTGAATCGGCCGCGAAGTCTCACATCTTGAACCCCGGGTCAGGGGCTCGTCACGCCCCGGGACGGGTCCTGCGCCGCCGGAGGGCGCGCGCGAGGAACACCACGATGAGGAACAGCGACAGCGCGCCGAGGATGATCCCGTTCACCAGCGTGCTCGAGCTGCCACCGCCCGATTCGGCCTGCAACGCCGGGCAATCCTCGTAGCGGATGCGCCACACGTTGTCCGAGCCGGCGGACTCGGTGGCGTTCGTGGCACCCGGTCCGCCCGGCAGCCGGAACCGGTACTCGATCTCCAGGGCGTCCCGGAGCGTCCGGGAGAACCCGCTGGCGCGATCGCCCTGACAGGTCTGCTCCCCGATGTCGCCCACACCGCCGCGGGCGAACAGGTTGAACCCGGGGTTGTCGCCGGTCCCCTCGCCCAGGCGGAAGCTGAACTCGTTGAGCAGCGGCACGGTCTGCGGCAGGTCCGGGAGGCCCAGGAAGAGGCTCTCCAGGCCGAGGCCCTCACCCGCCAGGGCGCGCAGGTCGCGGGGATGGTCCACGATGCGCTGCAGCTGGTCGACGTTGTCGAACCGCTTGCTCGTCGACAGCCGGATCGCGCCGCCCTCCTCGGTGCTCACCGAGTAGATGTTCCGCAGCGCCTCGCCGCCACCGGCCGGGAACCAGCTGCCATCGTCGAGGAGCGGCTCCAGGCGCGCCCCCACCGCGTCCGGGTCGTCGGCGGACAGCCCGAGGGTCCGGAGGGCCGACTCGTCCATTCGCAGGTCCAGGGTGACGGTGCCGCGGCCGTCGCGGTCCATCTCCACCACCATCTCCAGCTGCGCCGAGCACCCCGACGCCACGAGGACCAGCACCGCCGCGACCAGCGCGGCCAGCCAGGCCCGCGCGCGCATCACGGAGCGGGCTCCGCCCCGCCCCCGCCCATCAGGCGGTCGCGTCGCCGCATCAGCTCGATCGCCCGGGCGCGCTCGTCGGCATCGAGCGCCGTGAAGTCCGCCTCGGAGAGGTGGCCCGAGTCGCGGTCGAACGCGATCTCCTTGATCGCGGTGAGCGACTGGTGCAGCTCGTCCTCGATCGTCCGGCGCTCGGCGTCGGCCTCGGCCGGGGTGATGTGCTCGGAGACCGTGTGCAGGAGCGGCCACGCCACGACCACGGCCAGGGCGGCGCACACCACGAGCACCAGCGCGACGACGACGACGGTCACGGGTTCCGGGTCGTCAACGCCGCGCGCCGACCAGCGCGGAGGCGGATTCCTGCTCCTGCGTCCGGGTCCTCGGGCCCGGCCAGGCCGCGATGAGCCCACCCAGGAAGATGACCACGCCGGCCACCCACAACCACATGACGAGCGGGTTCACGAAGATCGAGACGCGCGCGAGCCCCCGTTCGTCGAGGCCACCGAGCACGGCGTACAGATCGCGCCGCGGCCGACT
>LNFM01007989.1_pt1 | contig 16228 bp, 14 predicted proteins | sample 596031 | NCBI WGS metagenome assembly LNFM01 (sample SAMN04254537, study PRJNA301005) | activated carbon metagenome | isolation source: dual media filters at the Ann Arbor, Michigan drinking water treatment plant | place: USA: Ann Arbor
GAGGTGGCCACAGAGCAAATTCTGCCTGTTCTTTGCGAAGCCCAAGACGCCTTAGAAGCCGCTGGACTGGAGGTGTCTGTCACGGCGTTGGACGAAGAGACCCGCTGCCTCGGCTTCTATGTCAACGACGTGGGGCTCTTCTTTGCGCCTGGAGAAGATGGCATGACGATCAGTTTCATGGCTCGGCGATTCACGGGAAAGGAACAAGGCTATGAAAGCCGGATCCTATACCGGCGCGCGAAACCCGAGCCTGTGCGCCGGCTTGTTGAGGAGGCGTTACTCCGTCTCCTCGGCCCTCGCCGGACCAACGCCGTGAATCAGTAAGGAAGCATCGTGGCGCGACTCTCCGGTGAGAGTCGCGTCACCCTTCCATATGGAGTTCGAGCCAACAAGAACATGATCTTAGGACGGAGAATAACCATGAACAACTGTAGTGGCTTGATGAGTTTGAAAGCGGCGATCCGTGTCGGTCAGGATCAAGGGATTTTACAGGCCGACGCAGACGCAGGCCGGCGCTTTCAAGTCCTGGCGGCTGAGATCGCGGTACCGGTGCTGAGAGCGTTGGTGAACACCCTTTGTCTTGAAGGAGTGACGGCGCATCTCCTGATGGCCATGGACGAGTTGACGCCCTCTATCGGACTCGAAGTGGAGGCGCCGCATACCACACTCTGGATCTACCCCTCCTTCACCGCCCCTCAGGTGCTGACGAGTATTCAAGGCGGCCGCTATCCTCTCTATTGCAGCGTCCGGCACGTGAGTTATCGAGTACTCACACAGTCTACTTTGGAAACCATCCTTATCGAACAACTGCGGCTAGTCCTCTGCCCACCACAGCCGATACTCTAGTGAACACGGTCTCATAGAGGGGTAGGTGTGCAGAGGACTTTAATCATCCCAAGGATTTGCCACGTGTCTTCCGAGTTTTTGCGCTTCGGTTTTGATCCGACCACACATGGTGCGTACATCCGACACCCCGGTTGCGATTACGTGGTCCCGTGTTTGCGTCGCCCGACGGAATTCGGTCAGCCGTGCCAACAGTTCTTGGTATTGCCTTTTCAAACGATGTTTCTTTACGCGCTCACGGGTTCGCTCTTTCTCCTCTTCACGTCGAAGCTCAAACGACTTGCGGTCTCGATTATTGAGCCGCTTCCTCTTTTTCAAAGACTCAATTTCTCGTTTCTGTCTCGCAATGACTTTTCCACTCTGAGCTCGGTTCTTCGCACTCACTTGGCGCTCGGCAGAAAGCAACCTATTCACCTTCTTAAGCTCCTGATCGAGACAGGCCCTGGAGTCTTTTACTTGTTTCAATTCCGCAGAGACCCTGGCCAAGTCTCTCCTGAGACGACCAGCCACGGTCGATACCTGTAGACCGGTCAGTACGGCTTCTTGCGCAGCGGCGCTCAAATTGCTCAGCCTAGCTTTCTGGTTGGCTGGCACATGTAGTTGGTCCAGAAACTCATTGAGTATTGGATCTAACTGCCCTTCAGTCATCTCGGCTCCTTCCCCCACTCTATCTTCTGACCTATTTCGGATGATCGTTCTTAACCTGAATACCTCAAAACATTTCTCCTGAAACATAAGTTTTCAAACTTCTCACTTTTCGTGAGCGTTTCCCAATACTTATGTCATTCGCGCGCCACTCCTTAGTCAAAACAGGCAGCTTTATGGCTGCTCTGATCTCCTCATTTCCAACTACACCCGCTGACAGGAGCTCAACACGATTTTTCTATACCCAGGGAGAGAACGGTGCTCGTAAAGGCGGTCCAGTATCAAATTCAAGGGTGCACGGGACAGCGTAACGGACTCCCGCCCGTACACCCGCGGCTTCTCTTCCCTTACCCAGGGACGGGCCAGCCTCGGAAGGTGTTTGCGAAGCATCTGCTTACAACCACAAAAAGGAACGAGCATGTCCGACATCACACCGTGTTAAGGCTCCCACGACCGCCGCCGCGGAGGGAAGGAGCTTGAGTCCCTGCAGAAAGTGGTCGACGTGCTGGGAGTCCCCAAGAGCTGCGCCTTTTGATGTGGTCACTCGGCCCCACCATTCTCATCACGAGCGTTTGAGTATTCGAGGGAACAACTGATCGGAACAGTTTGCGTAACACAATCGAAGAACAACCCTTCCGCCGGTTTTCATCAAGGAGAGCTGGCAAGTAAAGCCAAAGGAGTCTGCAATGTCCTGCCCCCCCTCCGCTTCACCAATCCCCGACACAACTGAGGTTCCTGCCAGCGTATCCAAAACGAAACTACCGGGAACGGCTGAGTCAGGTACACGATCTAATGTGCTGTCACTTGAGGCTGCCACTGCAGTGTCAAGCACTGCCGATGTGTCTGATCTCAGCCCGACATCTGATGCCTCCCAGGCCACTCCTACGCCTCATCAGACAAAATGGGCAAAGCACCGTAAGCAACTTCGTGATCTCAAAGCGATGGACCGAACGGGTGCTCGAGCCAAAGGCGAACTTGTTCGAGAGTTCTCCCAAGGACAGGCACAAAAACTATTGCGAACCCTAGAGCCTCCGTTCCGGGACGTCGTTGGAATCTCCTTTCGTACAGGGATCACCATAGAAGAGCTCCTCAACCTCACAAGAGACCACGTAGATTATGGGGAAGGGGAAGTCTTCGTCTCAGAAGATGGCGACTCCTTGGCTCGGTACGTGGGTTTGTGTGACGCGTCACACGATATCTTTAAGAAACTAAAGGAGGCAGCCCCAAACAGCCGATATATCTTCTGCCACGAAGATGGCACTCAAATTCGTGTGGAAGAAGTTGAAGCAGCATTCTTGGTCGAATGTGAAAGGCTTGGCTTACAAGGTCAGCTCCTGTCGGACATTACGTGGTCCTACGCGGCATGGCTCGTTGACGCTGGATTTCCAGGCTCTGTGATCGCAGCTCGTTTAGGGGTGGGCCAGGTGAAAGTGCAGTATCGTTTCACCGAGAGACTTCGAAAGCCAAACTTGGGCCTAAAAGGCCGTAAAAGTCTTTCTCTGGAGGACAGAAAGGCTCGGGGGATCGAGTTGGAAAAAAGTCGAGCGATGACCCTTGAGAAGCTTGAAACGTTCATCAAGCTATAAGTCTTCACCCTAATATGATCCAACAGTCAGCATTGCCTGAAGGCGCGAGCCTGCCGTCCTCAAGCACAGAGAGAGGGGGCTCCGGAAATTCGGACAGTGTGTTAAGTGGTAGCCTGGCTTCACCAAAGCCACCCGGTGGTGGCGAACCAGAGGAGCAAGGCGATGAAGCGCACGAGACGGAATCACGGAGCCACGTTTAAGGCCCAGGTCGCCTTAGCCGCAGTCAAAGGCGATAAAACACTAGCGGAGTTGGCGGAGCAGTTTCAGATGCACCCCACCCAAATCACTGAGTAGAAACAGCAATTGCTGGCTCGGGCGGCGGACGTGTTTGGCGGGGCGACCCCGCCAGCAGAGACGCCTGATCTCAAGACCCTGCACGCCAAGATCGGCCAACTGGCCCTGGAGAATGATTTTTTAGCCGGGGCGCTCACCAAGGCGGGCTTGCGGAGCGCAAAACCATGATCGATCGAACCCATCCACTCCCGGTGCGGCGGCAATGCCAACTGCTGAAGCTGGCCCGCTCGACTGCCTATTACCAGCCGACGCCGGTCTCCGAGGCCACGCTGGTGTTGATGCGGCGGATCGACGAGCTGCATCTGCAGTATCCCTTTGCCGGGGCGCGCATGTTGCGCGATCTTTTGCGACAAGAGGGCCGTGCCATTGGCCGACGGCATGTGGCCACCCTGATGCGCCGCATGGGGATTGAGGCCCTGTATCGCAAACCGTCGCTCAGCCGCCGACAGCCCGGCCATCAGATCTATCCCTATCTCTTGCGCGACCTGACGATCTCGCGTCCGAATCATGTCTGGGCGGCGGATATCACCTATATTCCCATGCGTCGTGGGTTCCTGTATCTCTTCGCGGTGCTCGACTGGGCGAGTCGTCGGGTCTTGGCGTGGCGGCTGTCCAACACACTCACCACCGATTTCTGCCTGGATGCGGTGCAGGAGGCCGTGGTCCGCTATGGTACGCCCGAGCTCTTCAACACCGATCAAGGGTGCCAATTTACCAGCCACGAGTTCACGGAGCTGCTGACCCATCACGGCATTCAGCGCAGCATGGACGGGAAAGGCTGCTGGCACGACAACGTGCTTGGGGAACGACTCTGGAAAAGTATCAAATACGAGGAGGTCTATTTGCACGCCTACGAGACGGCTGGGGCTGCGCATCAGGGCGTGGCGCACTACCTGACGTTCTATTATAACGAGACACGGCCGCATCAGGCGCTTGACGGCCAGACGCCTGACCAGGTGTATTATGAGCATCTGACTACGCGGCAGACCGCCGCGTAGTCAGCAATCCGCCAGGCGCCACTTAAGGAATGGCCTACACTGTCCAACCAGCCGGAGCCACCTCTGAGAGGTTGGTATCGCGCTACGGTAATCTCGAAACCTTGAAAGGGAAAGATATGGCAAGACGACAAAGAGGAATCAACCCACGACCGAGTGGCATCTATGAACTATCTTACCAGGATGAAACTGGAGAGACGACGCGCGAATCGAGTGGCACTCGACTGATGCGCGACGCTGAAGAACTACTCCTGCATCGGCATGTTCAGGTTTTCTTAGCAAAAGAGCAGGCCAATCGAGACGCTAAACCTCCGCTTCTTTTGAGTACAATGCTTCAAACGTATATTGATAGTCAGCATAACGACGTGAGTCGCCGTTCGGTGGAGAGGACAACCCGTCACATCTTGCTCAGTTTCGGTGATGGGCCAGTTAAGGACGTTATTACGCCCACGGCATTTCAGAATTATATAAATACTCGGCTCAATGTGGAACGGGCCTCAAGAGCTTCCGTATGGAATGAAATCAAGGCACTGCGAGCCGCTCTAAATCAAGCTGTGAATCTGAAAGCGATTCCCTATCAAGTCCTCGGCGATCTTAAAGAGATCAATCCTAGTGAGAAACCAGACACTCGTCTTGAATATCTTGAAGTCGAGGACCTCATTCGCATTCTCCGGTGCAGCCCAAAGTGGAGTCATCCGCCCATCATTACGGCGTTGTATACGGGCATGCGCTTGGATGAAATCTGTAGTTTGACTTGGGAAGACGTGGATTTAACCGGAGGGTATTTGCACTTGGGGGAAACAAAGAATCTTGCCGGCCGGAATAATGCGTTCATGCCGGCCATCACAAGCATGCTGAGAAAAATCCACCAAGAGGATCCAAGGAGTAAGTGGGTTTTTAAGGCGGCTCGAAAGGAGCAGCTCAAGACTGATAATCTCGAACGGGCGTTCCATAACGCCTGCCTAAGAGCACGACGTGAGAAGTTTGACTTCCACCATCTTCGCCATACATTTGCTTCATGGGCCGTCATGGCCGGAATCGATATCTATGTCGTTCAAGTACTCATGGGACACAAAAACGTCGACACGACAGAGCTCTATGCCCATTTGTCCCCCACCCATATAACCAAGCAAATCTACTGGTTAGAGACGGAGAAGGTGGATGAGACCAATACCAAACCTATTGTCAGCCGCTTTCGGCTCCTCAAAGAATACTTCACCGTAGGGAGAGGGAGGGGCCAACTCCATCCAATCGTCTTCTCAGGCGAATCCACAACCTAAAGCATCGTAAGGCATTGTAATACTTAAATTATAATGTCTGTGAAACTGGTTAGACTCCTAGATTACCGAGACACTCCGGCCAGTACTTCGGCGTTGCGGCCGGGTGCTTCACGCTACGGAGCACTCTTTTCACTGTGTGCACCGCGTAGGTTTATCAACAACTTCTGCACATAACTCTGTCCACACAGAGCATCGTTTACACCGATTTTTTTGAATTACTTCACCTTTTCCGTAGCTGAAATCACGCCCAGCTCGACGTCAGTCGAGGCGTAATAGAACGTCTCAACAGACCACTATTCTTCCGTAGCGCCGCTATGGGACCCGGCTAGTGAGAAGAGCTGGAGTGGCAGGAAGAGGAGACGGGCCAGCCAGCTCATGCCGAGCAAACATCCCGGACTTGGGATTCAAAAGGAACGGAGGCTACCATGTCGAATTCAGATCCCGTCACCCCACGTGAACCGCTATTGAATGCGACACAAGTCGCTCGGCTTTTAAACATGAGCCGGAGCTTCGTATATACGGCGGCTCGAAGGAAACTGCTTCCCCATGTCACCATTGGACGGTCGATTCGGTTCCAGGCCTCCGATGTCCTTACCTTCTTACAAAAAGGCAAAAGAGACTGACCGCTCGGCTATCGCAAGCCAACACCCAGTCTTAGCTAGTTATTACCACGAGTAGGCGACTCCGATGGGCCATCGTGACCTACTGGTCTTGGTGGCCCGTAACTCTTTGAAATACCAACACAGATCTCGTGTCGTCGGCCTTGTCACGCCGAGGCCGATCATGCCGCATCGTGGGCCTTTGTCGTGCTGGTTTTTAACCGTCTGGCAGGTTTTCGTGGAAAGTCTCCTCAGATGACGAGGTCAATCATGGCTCTTGTGGGAGCGCCTGCGTCTTCTTTTTTCCCCATACAACTCTTCACCAATCTCCAGATGGATACGTGCCTCACGGGCTCGCACCCTCCCGCGCTGGTCGACCAGTCGGGGGACAGATGGGCGGGCTGGTCAATGCGGGTTCAATCGTCATGGAAGAGGTGGCGGCTGGACGCGGGACCTGAGGTCGACGCCCATGACGGTCGACGGCGCCGGTAAAGTCGGCCACCATAAAGCCAGGGCCACACCACATCACCCCCGACCATCGACCCGAGCAGGTTCCTTGGGTGTCGGCGGGCCACTCGCGCGAGCTGGCTTCTCCTGAGATTCTCCCGTTTTTTCCCCTCAGTGGCCTCGATGTCCTCACACCAGATCCAGAGGTCTCGCCAGACAGTCCGATCCTTTGGCGTTCGTCATAACCGGAGGGCGGGCATCAGACAGGTGCGCCCATGCCTCGTGCCTCACTCCTACCGAAAACACTGCCAGCACAGGGGCGGATCTGGACGGAACGCTCCCGCCATTTCCCCACGGGCCAACACAGACTGTCTCTAGCACGCGTCATTCTGCCGCGTGGGAAAGGAGTCTGTGATGTCTTACGAACCTGTGTCGAGTCCGTTTCTCACCCTCAAGGAGGCTGCGGTGCTGCTTCGCTATAGCGCGAGCAGCCTGTACAACCGGCGTGATATTCCCCGCCACAAAATGCCGGGGTCCAAGGATTGGCGCTATGACCGTGAAGAGCTGATTGCCTGGGTCAAATCGGCTGTTTCCAAGCGGCTCGAGCAGAAGTCCGAGCCATCCGCTGTCTCACCCGCGATGTCACCGGAACCCCGGAAGGTTCCGCGTCACCGCAATTCACGCTATCGCTAAGGAGTGTCCCTGCCATGACGTCCCGCCTCCCGAAGCCCTCCCTGCCACCTGCCGGCGCCTCGCCCGCCAATGCCGTTCGTGTGGAGCCTCCGCTCCAACGGTCGAAGTACAAAATTCGACGGCGGTCAACCAAGACCCGTGGGGTCGCCATCGACATGGAGTATTGGTTCAAAGGGGAACGCTATCGCCCCACCTTAGGCTACGATCTCTCAGCTGACGCCATTGATAAGGCCGCCTCCGAGATGGTCTTGAAGATTCACAACGGGAGCGCCTCCGGGCAGATCGCCCCGCCGTCACGCGGGGGAATGACGATGGCCGCGTTCAAGCCAGCCTACCTGGATGAGCTCCGCGAACGGCGTGTCGCGGACATTCATCGGGCAGAGAAGGTCATCGATACTTATCTCATTCCTCACTTCACAATGTCGTTTGGAGACATTCGCTATAGCGATGGGCAGGAGTACATTAAGAATCGACGGGCGGCGAATCCCCGTCCGAGTGACGGCACCATTGCACGTGAATGGTCGATTCTGAACTCATTGCTCAATTTTGCAGCACAGGTTGGGGAACTTCCGTTGAATCCCCTGAGTGCGATCACCGCTCCGGTGAGCGGGGCCCGCGACCGGATGCCTGAACCGGAGGAGATCACCAACATCTTTGAACTTGCCACCGCACGGTTACGGCGCGCGGCGTGTCTAGGCATGAATACCGGACTCCGTGGGGAGAAAGTCTGGATCATTCGGCGGAGCATGATTGTGTCGAAGCCAGACGGACCATGGCTCCAACTGCCGCCTCCTCGCAGCAAGAAGAAAGGGAATCCCACGCTCCTACCGCTGAATCGGCATGCGTATGCTGCCCTGATGGAAGGGGAGGAAATCGAGCCCGGGAGTCGGGTCTTCGAAGAATGGTCTGCACCGGGGGCACTCTCAAAAGCGTGGGCGCGCGCCGCAGAGGATGCCGAGTGTGGCGACCTCCGGTTTCACGACCTGCGCCGCTGGTTTTCCTCGACGCTTGAGGACCTCGGTGCGGAAGAAGGCGAAGAGGCGGTCCACCGAGAAGTGGTGAAACATCTAATGGGCCATCAAGCAGGCGATGTTCTGGAAAAGCATTACCTGGTGCGCTCGAAGGGCTGGGCGAAGAAATTGCGCCGGGCCGTGGATCAACTCGCGGATCGGTATGAGAAGTTCATGAATAAGAATTGGGAAGTCAAACCCGCTGACTCTTAATCAGCGGAATTTCCCATTCCGCACATATTTTCACCGAACATATGCCCCGCCGAACCATTGATAGCGAATCAGCGTAATTCCGCTTTTAGCAAGGGCTCCTCGGTACCTACGCCACTTCGCATCCGTTCCTTCGAGAAGCCGTAAATAAGCTAATCGTGGGTCAAACAACATTAGACGGAGATGTCAGTGATTAAGCCGCTTTTGCACCTGTGCGTCGGAATCGTGCCATTCAGCGTCCCGATCATATGATACGGCTATGCGCTCAAGTACACTGCTAACATATGGATATTCTAGGGCACGCCGTATGCCCCAGGAGCGATACTGGGCAGCAAGCTGCCGTTCCTGCTCTCCCCCTGCGACTCGAAAGTGTGCGCCGCGAGCATTGTAGACACCGATAGCGAAGCCCTGACCGATGCGCGGCGATGCGATAGCTTCCATGGCTTCACAGATCGCCAGGCAGGGATGGATCCCATCTTCATCGGCTGGTCCTCGTGATAGCAACTCCCCAATGCATTCGTCCCCGGTCTCGGCACGGCCGTGCTGCGCGCACAGCCGCCGCACCTCCGTAAGCCACTGCATTAAGGCCTCCGTGTTAATGGTGCCATTGTCCGCCGTACCCGGAATACGTTTGATCCGGTCAAGAAGGGAGTGCGTAGTGGAAGCAACTGCCGAACGGCGTTCTGGATCTTCGATTCGCCACTCCGGCGGATCCTGCCCGTCATCCGTCCGCTTGTAAGTTAGAGCGACGGCCTGAGCGAAAAGTCCGGGCGACTCAGAAATCTGGCGCTCCAGATTCGGTATGCCGTGGTCGCTGTGCTCAAGAGCCTTTAAATAGAGGAACTCAAGTTGCGCCAATTCGTCGGACGTGACGCCAGTACGCCCATGGAGTGAAGTTAGAGCTTCAGCGATATGGTGACTGTCCAACTGATAGGTCCCCTCCGCCTCCTCGCCCTCCGTTGGAATAGCCTGGAGAAGACGTTTAAGGCTTGAGGTCTCGACGCGATCGCAATCTATACGGACGGCAAAGAAAGCGGCGCGCGGGCGTTTTACTTCCAGAAGCTTGTCGATAAGCTCCATCATTTCCGCATCGGTGTGCCGTGACCAGGAGGGCACCACTTCTTGCCAGTACCGCTTCCTGATTTCTTCCCCATAGCGATCGAGCAAACGCCAGTTCTCCTGTGTGAAGGGCAAACATCGGAAAAGGCGTACGATCTGGGCAGCAGTCGCGTCCTTTACAACGTCCGCAACGATTGTGGCGCACGCCGTGCCTTCCATTGATGCGAAAAATCCTTCAACGCAGCCATTGATGACACGGTGCCGCTCTGGTTCGGTGGCAAGACAGCGGCGAATAAACTCTGGCGATTCATGCTCCCTCGTCATGCACAACGCCGCGTATCTTCCAATAGTTTGAGCTGCCTCACTCTCTGACAACAGTTGGCTTATACCTTCAAAGCCCCGAGCGTCCCAAATCTCCTTAAGCGCATCCGTGCGCAATGTATGAACCCGCTGATCGCGTTTCTCATAATCCAGTTGATCATCTGCCACCTCGTCGGCTGATTCCTCAACCCACTGCTTGGCAAAGAGCCAGCCGTGTCGCATCACTGGATCTAACGGCCTGAGCTTCGCGTAGGTAGCCCGTGCACGCTCCCTCATCCCTATCTTGACGCCACGTCGTTGCGCCCGGCGCGTGAACGCAAACCTGCGAATCCGCTCGCGTAACTCTGCTTTAGGGGCCTCGCTCTCCACTGTTTCCGACCATGCGTCAATTAAACCCCACACCTTGGCTTGGTCTTCCTCCGGGATGGCCTCGATACGCTCTACGAGATCGGCCAAAGTCTTCTCAGTATGGGCAGACCAAGCGAGTGCGAGATCAAGTACTTTGCGACGAAAATGGACCACCTCTGCCGTTAACCTCACTTGGCCTGCCCCTGATGCATCGCTCCGCCAACGAGGCCGGTAGCTGTGGTGGCCGATCCGGGAATGCCGGTCCAGCTCGTCAATGCAGATCTCCCAGGAAATCTCAGGGAAGCGTCTAACTAGCGTCTCCAGTGATTTGATTCTTTCTTCGAGGGAAGCGGCAGTCTGGGGCATCCAGGACCGGTAGATAGCTTTTAGGCTAGCGATTGGCTTGTTAGCCCAATTGTCCTCAATCGACGTTCTGGACAGTTGCGCTAGCACTGAACTAACGCGCCCGAGATGTTTCCACGCCAGGCACTCCAGCGCCCAGAGAAGCCCTGACCGGGGACATCCACCAAAAACCCCTGTGCTGGCTGGCCTTAGCAGACCCAGGACCACCGGTTCGGACTTCTGCAGGTCAGTCTCCAATAAGCTTAGGAATTCGTCGGGAGCCGCCTCGGCATAGCGCGGAAGGTCATCGTCATGCGAAAGCAGTTTTTCAAGAGAAAGCGGTGTGAGCAGCCTTCGTATGAGGATGGAAACCTGCGCTTCCGCGTTAAAACCAAGACGCTGCTGGAATAGGTGGCTGCCATGGACGGACAGGATAACGAGTGTCTCGCAGACCCCTTCTCGGAGAGCGGCAGAATGGTTACGCACCTTACCGTAGAGGCCGGCTGCCCATCTTTGATCCTCCGGCAAGTCAAGCGCAGGGTCAGATTCGGAGAGCACGTCGGCGGCTACTTTGAAAAACCGTTCGAGATCGAGCTGTGTTATCCATTTGCTGATGCCAAACAAGGCGTCAATCTTCGAGGCGACTCCGCGATATTGTCCAATCGACCACACGGGGGCGTCGTCCTGCTGCAAAAGCTCTAAGAGGCTGTTTTCGATCTTATCGTATTCACTAACTCCCAACGCCGAAAGCACCTGGCGGTCGGCTGTCGATTTCGCGTGCCATGCACCGACAAGGGTCATGGGTATGAGACTCCGTCCAATATGTGGGTCACAGGCCCATCCTGGTGTTCTTATCGCGTCGATTTCCGTTAGCTGTCGCCGCAGGATCGTTGGCGAAGAACCGGAGGCACGCTCAAGCCGCACGACGACGTCGCCGGTAAGTCCCATCGCTGCTAGTGCCTTTTCGAAGGCATCGTGTACCAAGATGTCTAGCGCGATGTCGGGCTTCGAGTCGACGGCGTTTCGTGGGCGGATCGCGATGCAGTGAAACCGTGGGTGGAAGGAGGCTAGTTCGCGTTCCGCCTCCTGCGTTGTGGCGATTGGGATGAAGGGCGACGAAGATGATGTAAGGCTTCGTAGAGATTGTGCCGACTCGAACACTACTGCAAGGTCGCCGGCCTGTGCAGCGATCTCTGGCTCGCGAAATAAGCATGACAGGAACGCCAACGCCTCATCTCTGGAGTCCGCAGCTACAACGAAGACACGATCGCTCGGCATATTAAGCCAAGACTTCAATTTGTCTCGATATGCAGCTATAGACGGCGAGAAGATTTCTGCCGTCATCGCGGGCTTGGACGCTGCTGCCCAACGGTCCCAGCAATGCTCTAGCGTCTCAAAGCCGGTGACAGGCATCCCAAGTTTTTCAGCAAGCCACATCTGCGCCGGAATTGACTCCTCAAGCCATTGCTCGAGATCACTTGCGTCGAATGCACGTACCGCCTTCCAGTCCTTGGCTTGGCTCTTGTTCCGCGCCCAGTCGTCCTTGCCAGGCCAGTTACGCGGTGTGACGAATACAAACGTGCAATCGGCCTGCTCCACTGTACTGATAGACTCAATACGTGCTTTATAATCTTTCTCGGCTTTGGTGCGCGGCTCGTCGTCGGTCCCGAACTCCCAACCGGATTTTCCGGCTGGAATCCATGCCGTTGCGGCATCGGCCTCAATCCAGCCGTCCCATCCTTTACGCTGCGCGTTGTCGTAGCCGGGAAAGTCCACCTGACGAAGCCCGTGTCCGGTGGAGTGAATCAGTCGTCGAAGAAGAACTGGTAACTGATTGCGCGGCTCCAGATTGCCCTTTGGCCAATCGTGGATCTGCTTCGCTTTGATTGACAAGAAGTTCGGCACGTAGGCTCGAACGGCCACCTGATTCCGTGCACTTTGCTGCTCCGTCGTCTCAGCGCCAGCCTGGAGTTCGAGTAATTTTTGGCTGTCCGCTCCAAAAGCTTTTTCGAGGCGAACCGCCATTTGCCGAGAAAGAGACGCACTACCATTTAGTAGATTCGAAAGGGCTGGCCGACCAACGCCGAGGCGCTTGGCGGCCGCACTTACGGTCATACTCGGAGGGATGACATTTTCTCGGATGAACTGCCCTAGATACTGACGTTTACGAGTACTCATAATATTAAGTGTATCGTGTAGCGCTACGGCATACAAGTATGCCAAGCTGTATGGATTGTCGGAGTCGGAAATTGATCGCAGTCTCCTCCGTTTACTGGGGGCGCGGCAATTATGCGGCGTGCACGATGAAGTGCCATTAGTGGCAAATAGCTCGATATTACCTGTCTTGCTACCACGTTCTGAGTTCCCATATTGGTAACGTTTTGTATTGTTCCCAACATGGGAATAGTGTAGGATGTGTACCCATGCAGCTCGTGGGATTAAAACTGCTTCATGACTTCATGAAGCAGCATCTCGATATTCAGAGTCCTCTCGAAGCCTGGATTCAGGAAGCCCGTGAGGCCACCTGGAGAACGACTTTAGATATAAAGACACGATATGCGAGCGCGAGCTTTCTCTCTGATAATCGAGTCGTGTTTAACGTGAAGGGCAATAGATATAGGCTTGTAGTCAAGATCGGCTTCAATCTTCAAACTGTACTGATTCAGAGAATCGGCACGCATGCAGAATATGACAAATGGGAACTCTGACAGAGGGATGCATATGAAAGTCATAAAGACCGAAGCAGAATATCGTTCGGCCTTGGAAGAGATTGAGAAATTAATCAGCCTTGACCCTGAATCTGGTACCACAGAAGCAGACAAGGCTGAACTTCTCACCACCCTCGTGCAGGCCTATGAGGCGAAGCATTTCCCCATTGGAATTCCTGACGCCCTAACAGCGATTCAGTTCAGGATGGAACAGCAAAATCTGTCTCAGAGTGATCTGGTCCCTTATCTCGGGAGCCGTAGTAGGGCATCGGAAATTCTGGCGGGGAAACGCCCTCTTTCCTTATCGATGATTCGCGCGCTTCACTACGGTCTTGGCATACCTGCCACAGTCCTACTTCAAAAGCCCGCTATTAGTCCGAATGAAGAGGACATTGATTGGGGAAAGTTTCCGATCAGAGAAATGATTAAGCGAGGATGGATAAAAGCCTCATCGATCACACAAGATAATATTCATGAGATCTTACGAGACTTCTTTGGCCAAATCATGCCTTCCCCCGCTCTGGCGAATGTCTATTTAAAGAAAGACCACATTCGTTCCCATCAGAAAGTCGATCATTATGCGCTCGCTGCCTGGAGCACTCGAATTCTTATCTGTGCAAATAATCTTCAATGTACAGCCCACTATCAACCCGGAGTCATAAATCAAGATTTCCTACGGAAGGTAGCCAAGCTCAGCCGATCGGAAAACGGACCACGTCTTGCGTGTGACTTTCTCCTGGAGTACGGGATCAGGGTCGTAATTGAAGAACACCTTCCCAAAACATACATTGACGGCGCAGCTATGATGGCACCTTCTGGACAGCCAGTCATTGGATTAACTCTGCGACGGGATAGAATAGATAATTTCTGGTTTGTTCTCATGCATGAGCTCGTACATATTTGGCGACATGTTCTTAACCCAAGTTCCCTATATTTTGATGATCTGGATGACGAGGCAAACATTGATAGACATGAAAAAGAAGCTGATGACCTAGCACGCGAGGCGCTAATACCCCACAACGTGTGGCAAAGAAGTCATGCCAGAGTACTCAGGTCCCCAGATGCGGCGAAACTCTTGGCAGATGAGCTTTCGATTCATCCTGCAATCGTGGCGGGAAGGATGCGCAGAGAAGCCAATAATTACCGGATACTCAATCAAATGATTGGACTGGGAGAGGTGAAGCGTCTTTTTCTGACGGAGGCAATCCATTAAGAAAGAAGGTGGCCGATGTTCGACCATACCCATTACGTACCGGTCCTTCGATGGAAGCAAGCCGAGCAACACGCATTACGTGACTTGTTTCCATGGGTTAAGTCGAAACTCACTCCCCTTATCGAAGCTCCTGTGTGGGGGGCGAGTACCCCACAATCATTGCTCGCATATCCAGCCACGATCCTGAAAATGTGGGGCAGCGCCCCTTTCTTTTTTGGCTTTGGACCGTTCTCCTCCAATATTTCAGAGAATATTCTTAAAGACTTCTTTGCCGAATCCACAAGTCGGGGTTTAGGCATAATCCCATCAACAAGTATTACCGATACTGATGTACTGCATAGCAGTATCGGCACCAGAAGAGAAAAGGATGGAAGAGAGGTTTGCATACGGCTCTACCGAGAGGATTTGATCCGGCCAAATCTACCGACCGTTCTACAAACACTAATGAGCCGACTCCGCACGAACGAGACGGCGACTCATCTAGTTATCGATCTAAAGCTCCATCAGTATTCTGATTCGTCCGTAACAGCACTTCTATCGCCGATACCAAGCATTACCAAGTGGCGGACTTTGACGGTTATTTCAGGAACATTCCGCAAGGATCTCACGGGACTTTCTGTGGGTCGCCATGATTTTCCTCGTAGTGAATGGACTACCTGGTTTAATGCTGTAAAAAATCACCAACTCCCGCGAAAACCGACATTTGGAGATTATGCAGTTCTTCACCCATTTCTTTCAGAGCCCAGGCCAGGCATGAACGTCAGTGCAAGCATACGATACACATCCTTCGATTATTGGATCGTGATGAAAGGCGAAGGCTTGCGAAACAAGAATGGACCAGGCTTCGCCCAGTATCCTGCTAATGCTGACCTGCTTACGATGCAGCCAGAATTTTGTGGAGGGTGGTTCAGCCCCGGTGATCGATACATTTCCGAGATTGCATTAAAGAAGAAACAGACCGGCAATCCCAAAACATGGCTTCAAGCAGGGATCAGTCACCATCTGGCGTTCACGACAGATCAAATGACGAAAATGTTTATATCCTCTCGTGGCTGATGCCCTGCATTTAAACACCCAGGCATGAGCCGGCGTGCTCTATAGCGGAGAGCTGGAGGAGGTCTGATGCCTATGGCTACCTGACAAAAACCAGGCTGCCCTTGATGCCACCCAGCTCTGTTCCTTATCTCCCAGTTAAATCTGCCTACCAGCCACAAAACAAGTTCTTCTTGCCGACTCGGTGAAACTTCATCAATCGACGGATCTCACAGATGGCCGCGACTTCCGCGAGTGCGGACAGGCGCAAGAACCTTACGATCGCTGAGGTGAATGAGTGTACTTCATTCCACATGCTGACGTCGGCAGTATCCTGACCGGACTCTTAGTCAGCGAAAATCAAAATACCCCCTTGCACGAGGACTAGTGGAAGTTCCAGATAGTAGATCGAGCGCACTTTAAATGCGAAATACTTGTATGGTGGTTCTCGAACCGCCTATAAACCGCCTATGGAGCAACGGTGCGCGATGAGGATTTTGAGGAAGTAGTTGAAAAATTGGAGCGGGAAAAGGGATTTGAACCCTCGACCCTCGCCTTGGCAAGGCGATGCTCTACCACTGAGCTATTCCCGCTCTCAAGAGG
>LNFM01007992.1_pt1 | contig 16224 bp, 18 predicted proteins | sample 596031 | NCBI WGS metagenome assembly LNFM01 (sample SAMN04254537, study PRJNA301005) | activated carbon metagenome | isolation source: dual media filters at the Ann Arbor, Michigan drinking water treatment plant | place: USA: Ann Arbor
GCCAGCGGCAGCACGGTGCGCCCCATCCCCGCCATCGCCGATGCGAGCGCCTGTCCGGGGCTGCCGGCCTTCACACACGGCAAGGTGCCTTCGGGCAGCGGCGCGCCGGGCCAGTCGATCCACGCGTCCCGATGCTGCGGCGCGGCGACGGTGACGCGGCTTGCAGGGGCAAGTTGCACCCCCTCCAGCTCGCCCGGCCCGTCGACCAGCCGGATCGCGATATCAAGGTTTGCCTCGGTGAAGTCGGCGTGCTCGTCAGCCGACAGGATATACTGGATGCCCGGCGTATCGGCCTGAAACCGCGCCAGCCGGGGGGCGAGCCATTCGGCGAAGAATTCGCGCGGGACAGCGATGGTGTAACGGTCGGACGCCTGTCCGGCCTGCATCGCCTCAACGCTTTCCTCGAACCGGAGGAACCCTTCGCGCAAGGGGTCAAGCCCGGCGGTGCCTTCGGGTGTGAGTTCCAGCCCTTTGGGGGTGCGGCGGAACAGCACCACGCCGAGCACGTCTTCGAGCGCGCGGATCTGCTGGCCGACTGCCGCCGGGGTCACCGCCAGTTCGTCCGCAGCACGGGTGAACGACAGGTGGCGGGCGGCGGCATCGAACACGCGCAGGGCGTTGAGGGGGAGATGGGTGCGCTTCACGCCGGGTGAATTAGGCGCGCACTGGCCTGACTGCAAGGCTCAGCCCACACCCTTAACGGGGCGTGCGGCCTTCCGCCGTCTCCGGCGCGGCGAGCGGGAAGAACGGGATGCGCACCTCGGTCGGCGTGCCATCGGGCCGTTCAAAGGTGTAGAACCCCTCCATCGAGCCAAACGGCGTCGTCAGCGGGCAGCCCGAGACGTAATCGTGGCTCTGGCTGGGGGCGAGCAGTGGCTGTTCGCCGACCACGCCTTCGCCATCGACATGGTTGACCATCCCGCGCCCATCGGTGATTCGCCAGTGCCGGGTGCGCAGGCGCAGCGGCTCGTGCGAGGCGTTTTCGATGCGGATGTGGTACACCCAGAACCACTTGCCCGCCTCAGGGTGAGACTGTTCGGGCAGATAGTTCACGGCGACACGGACGGTAACCCCGTCGGTGGTGGCAGAGTGTTGGAAGAATTCCTTCATATCTTGCCCCAAGGTAGTGAATTGCGCAGGCGTCACAAGAGGCCAGGCGCCCTTAATCCCCGCTGTATCCGAAATGGGGCGGGGAAATCCTCACCCCTTGGCCAAGAGTTCGTCGATCTGGCCGAGGCGTTCCTTGCCGAAGAACATCTCGTAACTGTCCGTCGGGGCGCCGGACTTGCCCACGAACATCGTCGGGATGCCAAACGCGCCGCGCGCGACCGCCCCGTCGGTATTGGCGACCAGCGCCTGTTTGACCGGATCGCTCTGCGCGCGGGCGAGCAGTTCGGTGGCGTCGAAACCGGCTTTGGCCAGCACTGCGCCAATGGCTTCGGGCGAGGTGATATCCAGCCCGTCTTCCCAGACCGGGCGCAGCAAGGCTTCGACAAATTGCACCCCGCGCCCGTCCTGATCGGCGGCCAGCAGCATCCGTTGCAGCGTGATCGAATTGAACGGAAACTGCGGGTGCAGGCGATACTTGTCGAGGTTGTGGCGGGTGATGAAGCGCTGCATTTCCAGCATGGCGTATTCGTTCTTGCCCTTCACCTCAGCGTCGCGGATCATCGGCGGGGCATTGCCGGTCAGCTTGTGCATCCCGCCAAGGAACACCGGCACCACGTCCAGCTCAGCCTCGTGGCGCTTGATCAACTCGCGCAGCGGCCACCACACAAGATAGGCATTGGGGCTGACGAAATCGAAGACGAGTTCAACGCGGTTGGCCATTGGTCACGTTCCTTTTGAAGAAGGAAGGGGTTTCTCGCAGAAGCGCAGGGTCATCAATGCGGCTGCACAATTTTATCCGATGCTCTAAGGGTCAAGGCCGTCAAACATCCACTCACGCTTCATCTAAATACTGCTCAATCTTATCGAATATGGAGCGCACCCCAAAAACTGAAAAAAGTGCACCAAGTACGATGACGGCGGCACTAAAATTCCCTTCCACATCCAAAGCTATCGATACAAGATAGATGGGAAGGGACACCGAGAGAAAAAATTTTAGATAAAAGATTAAATAATAGAGCATGATAGGTATTTTCTCTGATCGAGCCGTTCTTCGATTTTTTCGTTAATGCCTGTATGCGTGCCGTCACCCTTACTCATCGCCTCTGCGAGGAACAAAACGTCTAGATCCCAGCGGCGCGAAGCGCCTGATCCATGTCTTCGACCAGATCGGCGATATCTTCCAGCCCGACATTGATCCGCAGCAGACCTTCGGTCACGCCCATCGCGGCGCGGGCTTCGTCGCCCATGTTGGCGTGGGTGCTGGACGCCGGGTGGCACATCAGGCTGCGCGCATCGCCGATATTGTTCGAGATGTCGATCAGCTGCAGCGCATCAAGGATCGCAAACGCGCGTTCGCGGGTGCCGACATCAAGCGCAAAGATCGGGCCGGTCGCGTCCATCTGCGCCGTCGCCAGCGCGTGGCGCGAGTGGCTCGGCAAGCCGGGATGGAGCAGGTGCCCGCCCGCCTTGGTGACGCGCGGTTCGAGGAATTCGCCCAGCGCCACAGCTTGCTCGCTCTGCTTGAAAGCGCGCAAGGGCAGCGTCTCCAGCCCCTTCAGCACCACCCACGCGTTGAAGGCGCTCAATGTCGGCCCGGTGTTGCGTTGGAACGGCATCAGCACCTCGTCGATCCACTGCTTCGATGCGCAGATCGCGCCCGCCAGCACCCGGCCCTGCCCGTCCATCAGTTTGGTGGCGCTATAGGCCACCACATCCGCGCCGAATTCCATCGGGCGCTGCAAGACGGGCGAGGCGAAGGCATTATCGACCACGGTGGTGATCCCATGCGCCCGCGCCACACCGCAGACATGGGCGAGATCGACGATATCGAGCGTCGGGTTGGCGGGCGTTTCGAAGAAAAACACCTTGGTATTGGGCAGGATCGCGGCTTCCCATGCGGCATTGTCAGCGCTGTCGATGATAGTGACCTCGATGCCGAACTTGGGCAGCAGGGTGTCGCACAGCCAACGGCAGCTACCGAAAGCGGCGCGCGCGGCAACCACGTGATCGCCGGCGGAAAGCTGGCACAGCAGCGCCGCCGTCATCGCCGCCATGCCGGTCGCCTGCGTGCGGCAGGCCTCGGCCCCCTCCATCAAGGCGATGCGTTCTTCCAGCATCGCCACGGTCGGGTTTTGCAGGCGCGAATAGGTCATCCCCTGCGCGGTGCCGGCAAACCTGTCGGCGACGGTCTGCGCGTCGTCATAGGTGTAGCCCGAGGTGAGGAACAGCGCCTCGCTCGTTTCGCCATGTTCGCTGCGCCAGGTGCCGCCGCGCAGCGCCTTGGTGGCAGGGCGCCAGTTCTGGGTGGCGGCGCGGTCCATTCCGGTGGTCTTTTTCATGGGAAGCGTCCCTAGGACGGCAAAAGCCCGCTCGCAAGCAGGCCTTCATGCGCGGTGTCTTCATGCCCAATCGCCGCCAGCATCAGCGTGCCTTCGATCAGCGTCAGCAGATAGCGTGCACCGCCCTCGGGATCGGGATCGGCTGTGGGCATTTGCCCTTCGAGCCAGCCGAGCAGCACGTCCATCATCGCTTGGGCGGCGGCGCGGTAACTCTCCTCCCCGCGGGCGGCTCCGGCGACGATTTCCCACCACAGTGAGGTGAACGGCTGCGCCGCATCGCTACGGGCGTGTTTGAGGATGCGCGCGACCACTTGCCCGCGTGTCACCGGTCGTTCCCCTGCCAGCGCCGCATCGAGGGTACTGGCATAGGTGCGCGCGATAAATCCGAGCAGGTCGTCAATCAGCGCCTCCTTGCTGCCGAAATGATACAGCAGCATCCGGTCAGACGTCCCAGCTGCTTTGGCCAGCGGACGCAGGCTTGCCTGTCCCAACCCCTCAGCCAGCACGTACGCGGCGAGCAGGGGGAACAGACTGTCCTTGGTCATCGTAGGTTTTTTAATGGGGTTGGCCATCGGCTCTTGTAGCAATCGCTACACCTTGCCACAAGCCCACGTAGCAAGTGCTACATCAATCCGGAGAACCCGCGCCATGCCGACCGAACTCACCCCCCATCTGGCCCTGTTTGCCGGCGGCCTTGTAGCCACCCTGATCGCAGTCTGCTGGGTACTGGCCAAGCCGAAAACGATCGGCAGCCCGGTCATTGCGGCGGCACTGAGCGCCGGGTTCGCGGCCTATTCGGGCGTTACCATTTGGGCCGAGGGGCTGCTGCCCGTGCTGATCAATCACACCAGCAACCTTTGGGGCGTGCAGGTGTGGTGGGATCTGCTGTTCTCGCTCACCATCGCGCTGTTCCTGATTGCACCGCGCGTGCGCGCTGCGGGGATGAATGTGCCGCTGTGGGCGCTGTTCATCGTCGCCACCGCGAGCATCGGGCTGCTCGCCATGTGCGCGCGGTTGTTCTGGCTGGAACGAGCTAAGGCGGAAGCATAATCCCGCTTGCCCTTGCTCCGGGCGCTGCCTAATCGCGGGCCGATGGTCGAAGCGCGCATTTTATCGTCACAACAAGACAATGCCGCGCCGGTGCACCCGGCCGATCCGCTGCGGTGGTGTCTGGCGATCACCGCAGCGTTTGCGCTGCTCGCAGGCTGGCGCATCGCCGCGCCCTCGATCCCCTATTTCGACGAGGTGCATTACCTTCCTGCCGCGCGCGAATTGATGCGCCTGTTTGAGGGGGGCTTTGGCGACTACCTCAACCGCGAACATCCCATGTTGGGCAAGCAGATCATTGCGCTCGGCATGATGCTGCTGGGCGACAATCCGCTCGGCTGGCGGATCATGTCGCTCGCATTCGGCACGCTGGCGCTGTTCGCCAGTATGCGCGCGCTGTGGCACGCCAGCGGGGATCGGTTCGCCACGGCCGCATTCGGCGTGTTGCTCGCCACCGGGTTTCACCTGTTCGTCCAATCGCGCATTGCCATGCTCGATGTGTTCATGGCGGCGTTTCTGGCGGTGGCGGCGTGGCAATTTGCCGGGGCCTGTGCGCAGCCGGAAAAAGGCCGCTGGCGGCTTGCGTTGACCGGGATTGCGCTGGGCTGCGCGATGGCGGCGAAATGGAACGCGGTTCCGTTGGCGATGCTGCCCGGTCTGGCGTTCTTCGCCGCACGGCTTTCGGCAGGACGGCGGCGCTTGTTCATGAGCCGCCGGGGCGCGCCGGTGCCGGGGGTGACGCTGCTTGAAGCGTTCGTGTGGCTCGGGATCGTGCCGCTGGCGATCTATGCGCTGACCTTTGTGCCCGGATACTGGCTGGGCGAAGCACTGCGGCCATCCCCGCTGGCGCAGCAGGGATTGATCGGGTTGCACGGCGAGATCCTCAGCCTGCAAAAGCAGGTGCTCGCCCCCCACACCTATCAGAGCAGTTGGCCGCAATGGGTGCTGAACACGCGCGGGATCTGGTATCTATACGAGGTGGTGGACGGCGCACAGCGTGGCGTGCTGCTGATCGGCAATCCGCTAACGATGCTGGTGGGCCTGCCCGCGCTGGTGTGGTGTCTGGTTATCGGCGCTTGGCGCGGCGATTGGGCGAAATTGGCGATGGTGATCGGCTATGCCGCCGCGCTCGGCCTATGGCTGATCGCGCCCAAGCCGGTGCAGTTTTATTACCACTATTTCGTCCCGCACTTCTTCCTGCTGGGCGCGCTGGCGTTGTCGCTGTCCGACCTGCGCCGCGCGGGCTGGGGCTGGTGGGCGTGGGGAACGCTGGCGGCATCGGCGGGGCTGTTCGCGGTGTTTTACAAGGTGCTCTCCGCCGCGCCATTGGACGGCGCGATGAGTTTTGCGACTTGGACATGGTTGGCGGGGTGGAGGTGAAGGGAACCTAGTCGCGTGCGGAACTCAAAACCTACCCCAAACGAACCGGCTCGACAGGGCGTAATTCCAGACTGACCCTACCAATATCCCCGCCAGCGCGGCGAGCACCCAGAACACGCCGCGCCCTTCGAGGAACGTCGCCACCGCGACATTGGCAAACGCCCCCACTGCGCAGGTCGCACAGAACCCCAGCCAGCCGCGCAGCACCGGGCCCCACCCTTTCAGGCGCTTGTCGCGATAGGTCAGCCAGTTGTTGAGCCAGAAGTTGAAGCTCATCGCCACCAGCACCGCGGCGGTCTGGGCCTGCGCAAAGCCTTCCCCGAGGGCAAACAGCAGCGCGGAGAGCACCGCGAAGTGCACCACCACACCCAGCCCGCCGACCGTGCCAAACAGCGCGAACCGCGTTGGGATCACCCGCCCCAGCGTTTTGTCATAAAGCCCGGCGAGGAAATCGAACAGAATGGCGCGGTCCAGCTTGCTTTCTCCCTCGCGGCGGGCGGCGAATTTGAGCGGGAATTCTTGCACCCGCATCGGCGTGTCTGATGTCGCCAGCAGGTCGAGCAGGATCTTGAACCCGATGCCCGACAGGCGCGGCACCAAAGCGCGGGCGCGGGCGGTTTCCAGCATGAAATACCCGCTCATCGGATCGGTCAGCTCCACACCAGTCAACCGCCGCGCGACGCGGTTGGCGAAGGCAGAGAGGCGCTCACGGTCTGGGGCGGCCCAATCGGCGGTGCTCGCGCCCACTGCAAAGCGGCTGGCGACGGCGACGTCGGCCTCACCCGCTAGCAGCGCCGCTAACATCGCTGGAAGCAACGCCGGGTCATGCTGATGGTCGGCGTCCATCACCGCCACAAAGGGCGCAGCGGTAGCGCAGAAGCCTTCGATCGCCGCGCTCGCCAGCCCGCGCCGTCCGATGCGCTGGATCACCCGCACGCGCGGGTCCGTCAGCGCCAGCGTGCGGGCTTCATCGGCTGTGCCATCGCGGCTGTCGTCATCGACGATGATGACTTCCCAACCATACGGCTCCATCGCAGCCGCAATCCGCTCAACCAGCGGGCCAAGATTGCCGCGTTCGTTCAGAGTCGGCAGAATGATGGCGAGGTCGAGAGCCATGTCTCAAAGGCGCGCGCGCACAGCCTCGCCAATTGCTGCAGTACCGTGTGAGCCGCCCAGATCGCCGCCCAGCACGCCATCTGCCAGCGCGGCAGACACCGCAGCCTCGATCCGCGCGGCCTCTGCCTCCCGCCCGAACGAATGGCGCAGCATCATGGCCGCCGACAGGATCGTCGCCATCGGGTTGGCCTTGCCCTGCCCGGCAATATCGGGCGCGCTTCCGTGGATCGGCTCGTACAGGCCAAAGGTGCCATGCGCAGTTTGCCGCTCACCCAGCGAGGCACTCGGCAGCAGGCCGATGGAACCGACTGCCGCGCTCGCCAGATCGCTGAGAATGTCGCCGAACAGATTGCCGGTCAGCACCACGCCGAAACGGTCGGGATGGCTGACGACCTGCATCGCGGCATTATCGACATACATGTGGTCGAGCGTGACGCCGGGATATTCCGCCGCCACTTCCACCACGACATCGCGCCACAGCTGGCTGGTTTCGAGGACATTGGCCTTGTCGACGCTGGTGAGTTTCCACCCGCTCGCCGCCGCAGCGCGGAAGGCGACATGAGCAATGCGGCGCACTTCGTGGTCGGCGTAGGACATCGCGTCCCAGCCCTCGCGCTCGCCATCAGCGTTCACGCGCTGGCCCTTGGCGCCGAAATAGACGTCGCCCGTCAGCTCGCGTACGATCAGCATGTCGAGGCTCGCGGCGATATCCGCCCGCAACGGGGAGAGGTGTTCGAGGCCTGCGAACACGCGTGCCGGGCGCAGGTTGGCAAACAGGCCGAGTTCCTTGCGCAGACCCAGGATAGCCTGCTCCGGGCGCAAATGCCGCTCCAACGTGTCGCAGGTCGGATCGCCCACCGCGCCAAACAACACCGCATCGGCAGCGCGCGCCATGTCGAGCGTTTCCGCGGGAAGCGGGTGGCCATGGCGATGATAGGCCGCCCCGCCAACGTCACCTTCGAACAAGGTCAGTCCCGGCAGCGCCAGACATTCAAGCACCGCGACGGCTTCACGCGTCACCTCAGGGCCGATCCCGTCACCGGGCAGGACTGCGATTTTCATCTGTGTGGTTCTTTCAAGCCATGCGCGCCAACCGCTCAGTCAGCTGGATGCGGGCGGCCATAACATCGCCTTTGCGCCCTGCAAGCAGGTAGTGCGCCAGCAGCGGCTCCAGCGCGGCGAGTGCATCCATCAAGGCAGAAAAATCTGCGGCATTATCGGGCCGCCCGCCGCCATAACCGAGCTCGCGCAGCAGCATCGTTTCGTAAGCGATCAGCCCGCTCACCCAACCGCGCGCTGAGGGGGCGAGCGTGATCGCGTCGAGCAACCCGTCGAGCGCCTCGTACAGTCCCGGATAGGCATTGCGTTCAGGCAGCGCTGCGGCGGTCAACCCGCACACCCACTGGATTGCTGCGGCGGGCAAAGGCTCGGTCATCAGGGCGGCGCGGGAATGTTCGAGTTCAAGCTTGGCAAACGGCAGTTGGCTGCCACCGGGACGCGTGGCCAGATCGAGCGAGACGCGATTGCCCGGCACCATCACCGCGCGCATCTGTCGCCCGCGCCCGCCCGCGACATAGCCCGCGACAAGACCCGCCTCTGCGGTGAGAAGCCGCGCAATCGCGCCGGTTTCCCCTTGCGGACGGCTGGCAAGCAGGATCGCAGGTGCGCGCAGGTTCATGCGCGCTTACCGCTTACTTCTTGGTGGATTTGGCTTCCAGCGCGGCCAGCCGGGCTTCGAGCGCGTCGGCCTGTTCGCGTGCCTTTTGTGCCATAGCCTTGACCGTGTCGAATTCTTCGCGGCTGACGAAATCGATCCCGCCAAAGGCTTCGCGCATCCGCTCACGCGCGCTTTCGCGGGCTTCGCGGGTCATGCCGGCCATCGTCCCGGCGGCGCTGTTGGCGAGTTTGACAAGGTCGGCGATGATCGGGTTCTGGCTTTGCATTCGGGTATTTTGGGGATGCTTGCCCAAAAGTGCAAGCATCCTCCTCGCGGGGCCTGTGTGTTCCGCATCGCCTCCGCGATGCGAAATCCTCGCTCATGCGCCTTTCAGGCGCGTCGCTGCGGGCGGCCCGTCGGCCTTGCGGACGGCGGTGCCGTCCGAGGCAGCTCCCTAGCAGGCGTATTTCCTTACAATTCGACCTGTGTCGCCGCGCCGCTCGCCCCGCGCGCGCCGCCATCGGGGTTAGCCGCTATAAAGCTGTAATTGAGCGCGCCGGCAAAGCAGACCCACGCGAGGTAGGGCAACAGCAACAAAACCGCGCCCCGCCGCACGCGCCAGATCAGCGCCAGCGCGATCAACAGCAACACTGCCGCGCTGATGATGACATACAGGCCAGTCTGCATGTCCTGCATCCCGAAAAACACCGCAGACCAGCTTTGCGTGACGAGGAACTGCACCGCGAAAACCGCTAACGCGAGACCGCGCCCCGGCGCGCCCCACGCGCTCGCCACCATTGCCAAGGCGAGCCCGATCAGGATGAACAGCGCCGTCCACACGATCGCAAAGGTGATCGGCGGCGGATAGATCGCAGGCTTCACAAGCCCCGCAAACCACACCGTATCCGGCGAGCTCAACTGCCCGGCGGCAAATCCGATCAACAGCACCAGCGGCACCAGAAACAGCGCCCAGCGCAGAAAGCTGGCGCGCAATTGACCTTTGGAAGCAAGGACGTTCATGGCTTCTCCTGCGTGCCCCGCCGCACCGCGATTCTGCGGGCCGAGGGATTAGGGACGCGATAACAGAGCCTGCGGCCAGCGCCAACTTATGCCGCGCTGGCGGGTGCGCAAACCCCGCTTTTCCCCGTGCAGCGCGTGCAATCCAACCGGCTTTTCAACCGAAACATCACGAAACGTTTGGGGACTGGCGGTGCTGTCTGCTAGGCGTTGCCACATTCCTGCCGTGATTCGAAAGCGCGATGGCGGTAGGAAGCCTGATGCCTAACGCGCTTTCGCTCATTACAGCCCGGCTTTTTGCCGGTCTTACAGGGGAATGAACATGAAGAAGAACTTTGCTGCGCTCGTCGCCGTTGCCGGTCTCGCCATCACCACCGTCGCTTGCTCGCCGGCTGCTGAAGCTCCTGCTGAAGAAGCTGCTGCTGTTGAAGCCGAAGCCGGCGCCGAAGTCGCTGCCGAAGGCGATGCGATGGCCGCTGAAGGCGAAGCCATGGCTGCCGAAGGCGCCGAAATGGCCAAGGAAGGCGAAGAAATGGCTGCCGAAGGCGACGCCATGGCCAAGGAAGAAATGGCTCCGGCTGAGTAAGCCTTTGGGCTTGCCCGCCTCGGCCTAAGGGCTGGGGTACGGACAGAAACAGACCGGCAGTGACCCACGGGTTGCTGCCGGTCTTTTCGTATGCGCTAACCGCGCCGGGCAGCGATCAGAAATTCGACATTGCCCTGCGGCCCGGTGATCGGGCTTTCCACGATCCCCTGCACCTGCCAGCCCAGCCCTTCGATCCATCCGCGCACTTCGTCGCACACCCGCGCGTGCAGCGCCGGATCGCGCACCACCCCGCCCTTGCCCACTTCCTCGCGCCCGACTTCGAATTGCGGCTTTATCAGCGCGACCAACTGGCACGGCGTCGCTGCCAGTTCGAGCGGGCGTTCGAGCACCTTGGCGAGGCTGATAAAGCTCGCGTCGCACACCACCCAATCGCAAGGCCGGTCGATCTGCGCAGAGGTCAGAATCCGCGCGCTGGTTTGTTCGAGCACGGTAACACGCGGGTCTTCGCGCAGGCGCCACGCCAGCTGATTGGTGCCGCTGTCGACCGCAAACACATGGCCTGCACCCTTGCTCAGCAGCACATCGGTAAAGCCGCCGGTAGACGAGCCGATGTCCATCGCCACAGCGCCTGCCGGATCGAGCCCGAAATGCTCCAGCGCGTGCGCCAGTTTGATCCCGCCGCGGCTGACCCAGGGATGATCGCGCCCGCGCACGTCCAGCACTGCATCATCGGGCAGTTGATGTCCGGGCTTGTCAATCTTCGTCTCGCCCACGAACACCAGCCCCGCCATTACCAGTGCCTGCGCCCGCGCGCGGCTTTCCGCCAGCCCGCGATCGACCAGCAGCTGATCAACGCGGCGTTTCTGCGGCTTGGCGGGGCGAGACGGATGATCGGGCATAGACAAGACGCGGCTCTAGCGCGCAAAGTGGCGGCATGAAAGCTGCTCTCCTCACCACCGCGCTGGCGCTTGGCTGTGCTGGCTGCGTCGCCGCACCCCAAGGCTCCGCGCCGACCCCCGTTACGGTCAACGCCGCACGCGCTGCCGCCAGCGAAGCTCAGCTGCGGCCGAGCGTTGTGCAGCCGCCGCACTCGGACGATTGGATGGACGAAGCAGAGACCCCGGGAACGTGGGGGTATGAGAATCGCGGCAATTTCACCCTTGCGATCTTCAACACGCCGACGCGCGGCGTGGCCTTTGCGATCCAGTGCTGGCAACCAAGCCGCGAGATTTCGCTGATCATGGCGGGGCAAAGCGTTGCCAGCCCGACGATGCAAGTGCGCACCGAAGCCACCAGCCGCGCCATCGCGGCGAGGCTCAGCATCGGCGAGATGTCGAATGTCACAGCGGCGCTGCGCGGCGATGACCCGCTGCTCGACGCGATGGCGCTCAGCAAGGGGCGGTTCGCGGTCGAGACCGAAGGCCTGCCGCCGCTGATCCTGCCATCCTGGGCCGAAGTCACCCGGGTGATCGAGGATTGTAGGTGAGAGCCCTGGTGTGCGTCCGCGCCTCCGCGCGGACATCCTCGGCGCTGTTTCTGCCCCTGCGCGGCAGAGCGCCTGCGGGGCGGCCGCGTGGCCTTGCGGTCGCTGCGCGACCGGTGGTCTAATTCCCTCCCCTTCCGATTCTATACGTTAATATCCACAGGCCTTTGCACAGCCTGTCCACAAGCAGCGCACAGATACAAAAAACGCCCGAGGTTTCCCTCAGGCGTCATCCCCGCTGCGTTGCGGAACGGAGGCGAAGTATGACGTGGGAAAAGATTTATACAAGACTTGCCCTTTTTCGCCCCATGAATCACATTGTGTCCTGAGGCCAGCGGTACACGCGGCTCTCGGCCCCCGGTGATGCGAGGGGTCTGGCTCTCAAGCGCGAAAGGAGGTGATCCGATGTCTCATGGTTCAGTAGCGAGGTCGGTGAAGATCCCTACGGAGCATATTCGGTAACCTTTCCTAGCCGAGTAAGGTTTCGTGAGCGGCACTTCCGGCCGCTGACCATGTTAAGGGCAGCTTCCCATCAGGCGGAGCTGCCCTTTTCATATTTGTGGTGCGAAGGCGCCTCCGCGCCTTCGTCCTCGGCGCGTTTCCTTCGCTTCGCTGCGGAGCGCCTGCGGGCGGGCAGTCGCCCTTGCGGACCTGCGGCCCGTTCCGGCCCTCCCCTCCAGGGGAGGGGGACCATCCGCAAGGATGGTGGAGGGGCGAGCTTTTGTGTTCCGCATCGCGTCCGCGATGCGAAATCCTCGCTCACACGCCCTGCGGGCGCGTCGCTGCGGGCGGCCGGTCGGCCTTGCGGGCCTACGGCCCGACAATCCCCCTCAACACTCATCTTGCTCTCGGGCGCGCGCAGCATTACGCGCGTTCCATGCACTTTACCCGCACGCCCCACCCCGCGCCCACGCCTGATGCCACCCGCGAACAGCTGATCGCTGATCCGGGCTTTGGCACCGTGTTCACCGATCACATGGTGGTGATCGACTATGACGCCGATAAAGGCGGGTGGCAGACGCCCACCATTGGCCCGCGCGGCCCGATCAGCCTCGATCCAGCCGCCAGCGTGCTGCACTACGCGCAGGAAATATTTGAAGGGATGAAGGCCTATGCCCATCCCGAAGGCGGCCTTTCGCTATTCCGGCCCGAAGCCAACGCGCGTCGCTTCAACGCCAGTGCGCGGCGGATGGCGATGCCGGAAATCCCCGAGGAACTGTTCATAGCCGCCGTGCGTGAAGCGGTGCTGGCCGATGCCGCATGGCTCCCGCCGATTGACGGCGGCGCACTCTACATCCGGCCCTTCATGTTCGCCTCCGAAGCCTTTCTCGGCGTGCGCCCGGCCAAGCAATACAAGTTCATCGTGATCATCAGCGCGGCGGGCAATTACTTCAAGAAAGGCGTGAACCCGGTCAAGATCTGGGTGGCGCAGGATTACACCCGCGCCGCGCCCGGCGGCACCGGGGCGGCCAAGACCGGCGGCAACTACGCCGCCAGCCTCGTCCCGCAGGCCGAGGCCATCGCCAAGGGCTGCGATCAGGTGGTGTTCCTCGATGCGACCGAGCACAAGTGGGTCGAGGAATTGGGCGGCATGAACCTGTTTTTCGTCCGCGCTGACGGCTCCGTTATCACCCCGCCGCTGACCGGCACGATCCTGCCCGGCATCACGCGCGACAGCCTGATCGCGATGCTGCGCGAAGAAGGGCTGGAGGTGCGCGAGGAGCCTTACAGCATCGACCAATGGCGCGAGGAAGCCGAGAGCGGCATGTTGCTGGAAACCATGGCCTGCGGCACCGCAGCCGTGGTCACCCCGGTCGGCACGGTCGCCTCACCCGACGGCGAGTTCCACATCGGCGCCGGCGGGATCGGCCAGATGACGTCCAAAATGCGCGAGCGGCTGGTCGGCGTGCAGAACGGCCGGATCGCGGACACGCATGGCTGGATGATGCGGGTTTAGGGCGTGAGTGATCCGTTCGCTCCGACACTTAGCGAGAGGATACGACAGAGCCGCAACCTGGTGCTTGCCCTTGGGGTCGTTTTGGCAATTCTTGGAACGGCAGCATATTATGCGGCCAAAGTTCAGGCGATCACGCCTTCGTTTGAACAGGCAACCGTTGTTTCGTTCGGCATGGAAAGCGGCCGCATTGGTAATCGCCCAATAATGCGGGTGGTTACTGCGTTCGGGGATCAACGAACAATCAATGTCGCACCAAGAGTTCTTCGGAGCTGCGAAATGGGTGAACAGGTGCTGCTTCAGCGACGAGGCATGAACCTGCGAGTGGCGCCGGAAGCGTGTGAGCTGGCAGGAAACAAATCATGACAACTTCCGCCATCCAAGTCGCCGCGCTCTACAAGTTCACGCCCTTCGCCGATCCCGAAGCCCTGCGCGCCCCCTTGCTCGCCGCGTGCGAAGCGCATGGGATCAAAGGCACGCTGCTGCTTGCGCGAGAGGGAATCAACGGCACCATTGCGGGCACCGACAATGCGCTGGCCAGCGTGCTCGGCCACATCCGCAAGCTGCCGGGGTGCGGCGACCTTGACGTAAAATACTCCGCCGCCCCCGAAATGCCGTTCCACCGCATGAAGGTGCGGGTGAAGCGCGAGATTGTCACCATGGGCGAGCCTGACATCGACCCCACCCTGTCGGCGGGCCACTATGTCGACCCGCACGACTGGAACGCGCTGATCGCCGATCCTGACACCATCGTGATCGACACCCGCAATGATTACGAAGTCGCAGTCGGCACCTTCGCGGGCGCGGTTGATCCGCAGACGCCGAGCTTCCGCGATTTCCCCGCCTGGTTCCGCGAACACCGCGAGGAATTGCTCGAAGGCAAGAAGAAGGTTGCGATGTTCTGCACCGGCGGCATCCGCTGCGAGAAATCGACCAGCTTCCTGCGCGCCGAAGGGATCGACGAGGTCTATCACCTCAAGGGCGGCATCCTCAAATACCTCGAACACGTGCCCGAAACCGAAAGCCTGTGGCAGGGCGAATGCTTTGTCTTCGATGAGCGGGTGACGGTGCGCCACCGCCTTGAACAAGGCACCTTCCAGCTGTGCCGCGCCTGCCGCCGCCCGCTCGACGCCGCAGCCCTCGCCCACCCGAATTACGAGGACGGGGTGAGCTGCCCCGCCTGCATCCATGAGCGCACGCCCGAACAACGCGCCGGTTACGCCGAACGCCAGCGGCAGGAAGCGCTGGCCAAGGCGCGCGGCGAATTGCACGTTGGTGCGGTGCGTCCGCCGCCGCAGCCGTGAGCCAATTCCCGATCCTCTACTCCTTCCGCCGCTGCCCCTATGCGATGCGCGCGCGCATGGCGCTGTGGGTGGCGGGGATCGCGGTGGAATTGCGCGAGGTGAAGCTGGCCGCAAAGCCGCCGCAGCTGATCGAAGCCTCCCCCAAGGCGACCGTGCCGGTGCTGGTTTTGCCCGACGGCCCAGATGCCGGAACGGTGATCGATGAGAGCCTTGCGATCATGCGCTGGGCGCTTGCGCAGAACGACCCCGAAGGCTGGCTGGCGGGCGATGATGCAGCGCTGATTGCGATCAATGACGGGGCGTTCAAACACCACCTCGACCGCGCGAAGTATCCTGCCCGCTACGAAGCTGACGGGATCGACCACCGGGCTGAGGGCCTAACGCTGCTCCACCCGCTCGAAACCCGGCTGGCGACCGCGCCTTACCTGTGCGGCCCTACCCGCACCCTCACCGACATCGCGCTGTTCCCCTTCATCCGCCAGTTTGCCGCGATTGAGCCCGAGTGGTTCGCTACGCAGGACTTGCCGCGCCTTCAGGAATGGCTGGAGCGACACATCGCGTCCGATATGTTCGCCAACATCATGCCGAAGTTCGCGCCGTGGGCGGATGGTGACAAGCCAATCCGCTTTGGGCCCCCCACCCAGTCCCGGGCTTGATCCGGGGCCCCGCTATCTTGGCGGAGAAGAAGCTGGATCGCGGGTCAAGCCCGGGACGGTGGAAAGACCGTCGCCCCCCAGCCCATCCCGAAACGCATCAACCAGCCAGCTCGCCGCCGGGCCAAGCCGCGTGTCGCGCCGCCACAGCGCCGACAGCCGGTAATGCGCGCCGGGCTTCTCCGGCAAATCAAGCTCCACCAAAGCGCCGCTCGCCAGATCATCCGCCACCATCGCGCGCGGCATATTGCCCCAGCCGAGCCCCTCGCGCAGCAGTGAATGCTTTGCGCCCAAGTCTCCCAGCCGCCAGGTCAGCGGGCTGAGCACTGAAAATTCGCGCCCCTCGGTCAGCGGCGAACGATCGGTCAGCACCAATTGCAGATGCCGGCGGCTTTCCCCCGGCGCCACATCGGGCCGCGCCAGCGGGTGCGAGGGCGCGGCGACCGGGATCAGGTCGATCTCGCCCACCATCTGCCGCTCCAGCGCTGGATGATCGCCCGGCACCGGGCCGCCGATGCCAAGATCGGACTCCCCGGCGATCAGGCACGCGGCGACCGCGCCCAGCCCTTCGATCCGCAGGGTGAGCGCGCAGGTGGGGAAGATCCGCCGGAACTCAC
>LNFM01007996.1_pt1 | contig 16222 bp, 14 predicted proteins | sample 596031 | NCBI WGS metagenome assembly LNFM01 (sample SAMN04254537, study PRJNA301005) | activated carbon metagenome | isolation source: dual media filters at the Ann Arbor, Michigan drinking water treatment plant | place: USA: Ann Arbor
CCGCGGCCGCGGGGGCCGGCGACGGGGTGCCGGGGGCCGGGGCGGTGTCGCGCGCCGATCCGGTGTCGACGCCGGCCGTGACGGTCACGGGCAGGACGCCGGGGAGGATGGTGGCGCCGCCGCCCGAGCCGGAGCCCGAGGTCGCGCCCAGTGAGACGCCGGCGTTCACACCGATGGGCTGGCCGGCGACCTCGGCGTCGAGGTCGAGCGCGGCGCCCGAGGACAGGTCGACGGTCCCCCCGACGGAGATGCCGCCGATCCCGATGGTCGGGACGCGCAGCGCGAGGGTCCGCATCGCCGGCGGCGGGGCGGGCGTCGCCTCGTCGCCGCCGGGGTCCGGGGCCGGGGCGTCCGACGAGGGGGCGGGGGCCGCGGGGGGCGCGTCCTCGCCGGGGCCCTCGGGGACCGGGACGGACTCCTCGACGGCGGGCTCGGGGGCGGGGACGGGGCCGCCCCCCGGTGCGCAGGAGCCCTCCCACTCGCAGCTGACGACCGCGGTCGCGACGTCGGGCGGGAGGGAGGTGACCGGTGCGGGCGACCCGGGCAGGGCGGCCGAGGCGGCGGCGGGCGCGGACACGAGCGCCGCGACCGCGATCAGCGCGGCGAGGCGGACGGGACGGCGGCGGGGCCGGAGCGGGAGGCGGGGTGTGGGAGTCATCGCGCCCCCCCATTCGGCAGGTCGGGCCGAAACCTTTAGCCCCACGCCGGCATCCGTCGCCGACCGGCTAACGTGAGGGCCCGGGATCCCCGACGACAGGTCGATGCCGAGCACCACCGACACCCCATCCCCACCGCGCGTCGGGCACGCCCGCCACCCGGTGTGGTTCCTCCAGGAACGCAACGACGCGATGCTCGTCGGCCGAGCGGTCGCGCTCGGCGTGATCGCCGTCGTCGGGCTGTTCGTGCCCGAGGCGGCGACGGCCGGGGAGCACCTGCTCGCCGCCGCATCGTGCGCCGTGGCGCTCGTGCTCCACGTGGCGCTGTGGGCCATGTCGCGGCGCTGGAGCCGCCGCCTGCTCCTCGCCGTCGACGCGGCGATCGTGATCGACGCGGCACTGATCCTCGTGCTCGCCCACCTCGCCGGCGCGGGCAACGGCATCGGCCTGTGGCTGCTCCCCCTGCTCGCCGTCGCGGTGACGCTCGGGTACGACACCCTCGCCGGCGTGAAGGCCCTGATCCTCGGCGGGATCGTCCTGGCCGCGTTGCGCGTCATCGACGAGGAGGGCGAGCCGCCGCTCGAGGAGGCGGCCGCCCCCCTCGTGATCGCCGTGGCCCTCGTGATCGTCGCGGGCTACTTCGCGCGGGTGAACGAACGCGACCTCACCCGTCAGCTCACCCTGATCGAGGGCAAGTGGGCGGCGAGCGCCGCGCTGACGGGCGCGTCCGACGCCGACGACGTCGTCGCGGCCGTGCGGCACGCGCTCGCGACGTTCCTCCCCGGCTGGGACGTCGAGGTCGTGCTCGAGCCCCGGGCCGTGACGATGCGGTCGTGGCGTGAGGGGGAGGCGGTGTTCCTCGAGACCCCGTTGGCGGGTGGCGACCCGCCGGCTCCCATCGGGCGGGTCACCGCCTCGCGGCCGGCGGGGCGCCTGGAGCGGGTCACCCTGCGGGGTCGCCAGATGGCCGCGTTGCGGGAGGTCGCCGACGACGCCGCGGCGGCGCTGGCGCGCATCGAGGAGCGCGACCGCTTCGAGCGGCAGGCCCTCGCCGACCCCCTCACCGGCCTCGGGAACCGGCGGGCGTTCGACGAGGCGATCGCCGGCGAGATCAGCCGCATCGAACGCTCCGGCGACCCCCTCGGGCTGGTGATGATCGACGTCGACCACTTCAAGCGCTTCAACGACCGCCACGGCCACCAGGCGGGGGACGCGGCGCTCGTCGCCGTCGCGCGCGCCATCGAACGGGGGGCGCGGGCCGGCGACCGGGCCTGCCGCGTCGGCGGCGAGGAGTTCGCGCTGCTCCTCCCGGGCGCCGACGAGGCGGCGGCGGCGGTCGTCGCCGAGCGGGTGCGGGCCGGGATCGAGGCCTCCGCCGACGCCGCGGAGCCGATCACGGTCAGCCTCGGCGTGGCCGCCGCCCACGGGACCGGCGACGCCGGCGAGCTGGTCCGCACCGCCGACGCGCGCCTCTACGCGGCGAAGGGCGCGGGGCGCAACCGCGTGGTGACCGGGACGACCTGAGGGGCGCCGCCCCGGTTCAGCCCGCCGGCGCGCCCGGGTCGATGACCGCGAAGGACCGGCCCGCCCGGCGCACGACCCGCACGGGGGCGTCGAAGCACCGCGACAGCGGGTCGTCGACCAGCACCTCCGCGGCGGGGCCGGCGGCGACGACCCGGCCGTCGCGCAGCAGCAGGGCGTGGGTGACCGACGCGGCGAGCTCCTCGAGGTGGTGGCTGACCTGCACCGTCGCGAGGCCGGGGTCGGCGGCGAGGGCGTCGAGGCGGGCCAGGAAGGCCTCGCGCCCCGGCAGATCGAGCCCGGCCGTCGGCTCGTCGAGCAGGAGCAGCCGGGGGGCGGCCATCAGCGCCCGGGCGAGCAGCACCCGCTGCTGCTCGCCGCGCGACAGGCGGGCGAACCGGCCGGCGGCGTGGCGGCCGCAGCCGGCCTCGTCGAGCAGGTCCCGTGCGCGCGCGGCCACGTCGGCGTCGCCGTCGCCGGGCGGGCGGAGCGGGGCGATGACCGCCGTGGCGCCGGTGAGGACGACGTCGAGGGCCGTCGCCCGCGGCCGGAACGCCGTCGCCATGGTCGCGTCGACCTGGCCGATCGCGCGGCGCAGGGTGCGGGTGTCGACGGCGCCGAGGCGCGACCCGAGGACGTGCGCGACGCCCTCGCTCGGGAACCCGCGGGCGCCGGCGATCGTCATCAGCGTCGTCTTGCCGGCGCCGTTCGGGCCGATCACGGCCCACCGCTCACCCGGCATGACCCGCCAGTCGACCGCCTGCAGGAGCGTCGCGCGGCCACCGCCGGGCCGGGTGCGCCACACCCCGAGCCCCCGGGTCTCGATGGCGGGGACGGCGCTCAGCCTGGATCCGTCGGAGATCGTGGATGCGGGGTGTGAAAGCGCCGCGTCAGGCGGGATTCGGCGTCGCACCGGGAGGGTGACCCCTGCGGTCGCGCCGAATCCTGCATGGCGTGAGTGATTTCGCGCATCCGCGCCGCGAGAGACGACGGATCCAGGCTCAGCGCACGAAGAGGGCGCGCGCCTCGTCGACGACGCGGTCGCCCTCGACGTCGGCGCGCATCCGCTCGTCCTCCGCCACCTCGGGCTCCGGGTCGTCGGACATCCGGCGCGGCAGGGGCACCCCGAGGACCTCCTCGTTGCGGCGCCACCACTCCTCGGGGATCTCGTCGTCGAGCTCCGCGCCGATCATCTCGGCGAAGAGCATCGTCCAGGCGCGGGGCACGACCTGGAACGTGTAGCCGCCGCCGCCGAGGGCGACCCAGCGCCCGCCGGCCGCCGCCCCCGCGAGCTCGTGCAGCACCCGGTAGGCCCGCGGGAACGCCGGCATCGTGACCTGCAGGTGGGCGAGGGGGTCGGCGTGGTGCGGGTCGGCGCCGTCCTGGGTGACGATCACGTCGGGGTCGAAGGCCATCACGGCGGGGGCGATGACCTCCTCGATCGCGCGCAGGTACGGCCGGTCGCCCGCGTAGGGCGGCAGCGGGACGTTGATCGCCGTCCCCTCGGCGGCGCCGACGCCGCGCTCGGCGATCGACCCGGTGCCGGGGAACAGGTAGCGCCCCGTCTCGTGGACGGAGCACGTCATGACGCGCGGCTCCTCGAAGAAGATCCACTGGGTGCCGTCGCCGTGGTGCACGTCGATGTCGATGTAGGCGACGCGTTCGGCGCCGGCGTCGAGCAGGGCCTGGATCGCGACGGCGGTGTCGTTGTAGATGCAGAACCCCGCCGCCTTGTTGGCGAAGGCGTGGTGGAGGCCGCCGCCCGCGACGAACGCCTGGTCGGCCCGCCCCTCCCACACCTCCAGGGCCCCGGTCACCGACGCCCCGCAGACCGCGGCCGCCGCCTCGTGCATGCCCTCGAACGCCGGCGTGTCGCCCCCGGCGGCGAGGCCCCACTGGGCCGCCTCCCACGCCGACGCCAGCGCGGGGCTCCGGCTGTAGCGGCGGACGGCGGCGACGAAGGCGGGCGCGTGGACCCGCTCGATGACGGCGTCGCTCGCGGCGGTGGGCGTCACCGGGATGACGCCGGGCCGGCGGTCGAGCCCGTACGCGCGGATCAGCTCGACGGCGAGCTGACGCCGCAGGGGCGTCATCGGATGGTCGGCCCCGAGGTTGTACGAGGGCCCGCCGTCGGTGTGCACGAACGCGGTGCGCGTCATGGCCGGAACCTAGCCCATCCGGTGGGGCGCGGACCCCTCAGGCCGAGGCGACGACCGTCCACGGCACGATCCGGTGCGCGGTGACGAGGCCCGCGGCCCGGTAAGGGTCGCCGTCGACGAACCGGGCGACCTCGGCGGCATCCACGTCGCCGAACACGAACAGCGCCCCCGTCGGGGGGTCGCCGGTCGCGCCCGCCATCAGCATCGCCCCGCCGTCGATCCACTCGGCGATCCACGCGAAGTGCGCCTCGCGGTGCGGTGCCCGCCGCTCGAGGATGTCGGGGACGTAGTCGTAGACGAGGGTCGCGTGGGGTCCGGTCGCCATGGGCGGAGCGTACCTACCCGCCCCGCACGAGGCGCAGGGTGTAGGGCCCCGCCCCGCGCCGCGCGAACACGTTGACGTAGTGCACCCCGGCGCGGCGCGCCCGGTACACCGCCACACCCGGCCGGCTGGAGCCGCGCGCGTACCTCACCAGGTGGCGGGCGAGGTTGACGTCGCCGGTGGAGACGGTCCGCGTCCCGGTGTTCCAGATGTAGAGGTCGAACTGTCCGCGCGTCCGCGTGAGGGTGACGCGCAGCCGCTCCCCGCGGGCGAGGCGGACGGCGTACACGTCGTCGGGGTCCTCGACGGAGTCGACGGCGGCGTCGACCACGAGGGCGCGGCCCCGCGGGGCGAGCCGGGTGACCCCCGACAGCCACTTCACGTCGTCGTTGACCTCGTCGGGGTCGTCGGCGGGGGCGTTCAGGGTGACCGCCGCGCCGGGGTTCACGACGCCGTGGCCGCTGGTGTCGTCGCGGCCGCGCCGGCCGATGTCCGTCGCCGTGTTGTTGATCTGCGTGAGCACCTGGTACGGGCTGAGCGCGTTGCCGTTGGCCCCCTGCACGAGGGAGGCGACGCCCGCGACGTAGGGGGCGGCCATCGACGTGCCGTCCTTCAGGGCGTAGCCCGGCGCGACCGCCCGCTCCGTCACCCGGCGGGGCACGCTCGACAGGATCCGCACGCCCGGCGCGATCACGTCGACCGAGCGGTTGTACGTCGAGAACGTCGCGACGCCGTAGGGCCGCGGGCAGTCGAAGCTGACCGCGCCGTCGCACTGGGCGCCGACGCCGAGCACGCGGCGGTAGGCCGCCGGGTAGTTCAGCGTGTTGAGGTCCTGGCCCTGGTTGCCGACCGACGCGACGATCAGCGCGCCGCGCTGGGTCGCCCAGAGGATCGTGTCCTGGAAGGCGCGCGAGTAGCCGCGGCCCCCCGCCGAGATGTTGATGACCTTCGCCCCGTTGAGGACGGCGTGGCGCACGCCCCGGATCATGGTCGAGTCGGTGCTGTAGCCGGCCCGGTTCGCGATCTGGACGGGGATGACCGGCGCCGTGCCGAACGTGCCCGGCGCGACGCCGACGAGGCCGACGCCGTTCGCGGGCGCCGCCGCGATGCCGGCGACGTGGGTGCCGTGGCCCGACTCGCCGTGGTCGGAGGCGTCGTTGTCCCCGCGCAGGACGCTGCGGGGGGCGACGAGCGGGCTCTGGGGGCCACCCCACTCCTCGTGGCCCGCGTCGACGCCCGAGTCGAGGATCGCGATGGGGGCGCGCGGCCCGGTGGTGGTGAGGGCGGGGCTCCAGGTCCCGCGCTCGAGGAGCCCCCACTGCGACGCGGGCGTGAACAGCGGATCGGTGAAGACGGGCGCCGGACCGGGTGCCGTCGGCGGCGGCGGGCGGTCGGCGGCGCGCCGGGCGAGCGACCACTCCGCGCCGGTGACGCGGGCGCGCCGGAGCGCCCCGGCGCGGGCGGAGGCGGGGCGGGCGGAGGCGACGTCCCAGACCCCGGCCTCGGGGACGAGCGGCGTCACGTCGCCGAGCCCGGCCAGACGGCGGCGGGCCTCGGCGGCGCCGGGACGGTCGGCGAAGGTCACCAGGAGGGTCCGCTCGCCGGAGGCCGTCCCGGCGAAGTCGCCGTGGGCGACGGCCACCGCGCCGCCCCCCGCCGGATCGGGCGGCTTGCGGGGATCCGCGCCGGCTCCGGCCGCGACCCCGGCGGTCGCCAGCAGCAGCGCGAGCCCGGCGAGGGCCCCGCGCCGCAGCGGCCGCCGTTCACACATGGCGCGTCGTGATGGGCATGCGGCGGTCGCGGCCGAAGGCTCTCGGGGTGATCTTGATCCCGACGGGACCCTGGCGGCGCTTGTACTCGGCACGGTCCACCATCCGGACGACATCCGACACGACCTGCCGCGGGTGCCCGAGGCCGACGATCTCGTCCGGCTCGAGCCCGCGTTCGACGTATCCCTCGAGGATGTCGTCCAACACGTCATAGGGAGGCAGGCTGTCCGTGTCGAGTTGCCCGGGTCGCAGCTCGGCCGTCGGAGGGCGCGCGATCGTCTCCTCCGGGATGACCTCGCGGCCCTCGGAGTCGTTGCGCCAGCGGCTCAACCGGTAGACCCACGTCTTCGACAGGTCGCGCAGCGGGGCGAACCCGCCGACCATGTCGCCGTAGAGGGTGCTGTAGCCCACCGACATCTCGCTCTTGTTGCCGGTGGCGAGCACCAGCGGGCCGAGCTTGTTGGAGAGGGCCATCAGCAGGGTCCCCCGCGCCCGGGCCTGCAGGTTCTCCTCGGTGATGTCGGCGGCGAGCCCGGAGAACGCCTCGGCGAGCGTCTCCTCGAAGGCGTCGACGACGCCGGCGATCGGCAGGGTGAGCAGGCGGATGCCGAGGGCCTCGGCGAGCGCCTCGGCCCCGCGGAGGCTGTCGGGGGAGGAGTGCGTCGACGGCAGGGCGACGCCGGTCACGCGGTCCGGCCCGAGGGCGTCGGCGGCGAGGGCCGCCGTCAACGCCGAGTCGATGCCGCCGGACAACCCGAGGATGACCCCCGGGAATCCGTTCTTGTCGACGTAGTCGTGGATGCCGAGGCGCAGGGCCGCCCAGACCTCGGCCTCGCCGTGGAGCGCCGGGGCGACGCCCGTCGGCGCGAGCGGGTCGCCGCCCCGCGGCGCGCGGGCCACGACGCGCACGTCGCGCAGGGGCGGGGCGCCCGGCAGACGCCGGGCGAGGGGCTCGCGCAGCCGCCGGCGCGCCGACATCGCGGGGTCGACGTCGGCGACCAGGAGGTGCTCCGCGAACTGGGGGGCGCGGGCGACGACCTCCCCCGACGCGTCGAACACGGCGGAGCGGCCGTCGAAGACCAGCTCGTCCTGGCCTCCCACCTGGTTGCAGAAGGCGAGGGCCGCGGCGCAGTCGTCGGCGCGTGTCGCGAGCATCGCCTCGCGCCGATCGGCCTTGCCCCGGTGGAACGGCGACGCCGAGATGCAGCAGATCAGGTCGACGCGGGCGGCCGCCAGATCCGCCGCGACGGGGTTGGGGTACCAGATGTCCTCGCAGACGGCGAGGCCGATGCGCAGGCCGTTCACCTCGAGGACCATGTCCTCGTCGCCCGCCCGGAAGTAGCGGGCCTCGTCGAAGACGCCGTAGTTCGGGAGGAACCGCTTGCGGTAGACCGCCTGGACCCGGCCGTCGGCCACGACGGCGGCGGCGTTGTGGGAGTCGCCGTTCCACTCCGGGAACCCGATGATCGCGACGCCGGTGCGCACGCCGTCGGCGACGCGGTCGAGCGTGTCCCGCGCGGCGGCCGCGAAGGCGGGGCGCAGCAGCAGGTCCTCGGGGGGGTAGCCGGTGATCGCCAGCTCGGGGACGAGGGTGACGTCGGCGCCGGCGGCGGCGGCGGCGTCGAGGGCCCGGGAGATCAGCGTCGCGTTGCCGTCGAGGTCACCGACGACGGTGTTGATCTGGGCCAGCGCGACGCGGACGCGGATCGTGCTGCCCTCCGTGTTCCTGGTGACCCCGCGCGCCTCGGCCCGGCGGGCCGCGCGCGGTAGGATCGACGTCGGCCAACGATACGCCTCGCGGGCGGGCGCGCGAACGCCCTCCGCCACGGCGACCGACGCAGGGAGAGGGACGCATGAGCAGCCTGCCACCACAGCGACGTCAGTCGGGCGGTCCCGGCGGCGGGCCGGGCGGCCGCACGCAGGGCAAGACCCTCAGCGTGCGCGAGGGTGCCGAGGAGGCCGAGCGTCGCCTCAACAAGCCCTGCTTCCACGCCGGCCAGAAGGTCCCTGGCGTGTTCTCCTGCGTGGCCTGCCAGTTCCAGATCCGCAACCGCGGCGTCCTCCCGACGTGCCCGGACTGCGGCGAGATCGTCTGGGCGTACATGGAGGACGGCCCCCGGCCCGTCCCGGAGGGCGAGGAGCCGGGCGCCGCGCCGCGGCCCGCCGCCGCGCCGGCGGCGACGACGCAGGAGGGCGTGAAGCTCGACGCGCCGGCCCCCGTCGTCGTCCAGGAGAACGTGAAGCTGCAGCCCTGAGGGCGGTCGGCCCGGTGGACGGCGCCGGGCGACGCTCACAGTTCTCGAACACGGTGACGCAAACCTCTAACCCGCAGCGACCCCTTCCCTCATCCGGGCGATGGATATTCGCTCCGACAACGTCGCCGGTCCCCGGACCGGTGGCGACCGAATCGTCGGAGGTGGAGTGATCCGTCGCGCGCTGGCGTGGGCCGTCGCCCTCGTGCTCGTCGTCCCGGTACTGGCCCAGGCCGCACCGGCTCCCGCGCAGCAGCGCGCGGACGCCCGTGTGCCCTCGGCGCAGCTCCAGGCGACCGGCAGCGGGGCGATGACCGTCGTCGGCCGGATGGTGGTCAACGGGACGATCCCCCAGCGCGGCCAGGTCGTGGTCATCGACCGCCGCGGCGACGCGACGGCGTACCTCGCCGGCGTGCCGCTGGAGTTCAACCGCCGCGGCCGCGCCGTGGCGCGTCGGGCCAGCGGGATCCTCTTCGTGACCGGCTCCAACGTCTCGGTGCAGGTGCTCGGCGTCGACCTGACCTTCTCCATCGCGGGGAACGGGCAGGCCCGTCTTCTGGGCTCCGGCACCTACCGGCTGAACTCCGGACCGGAGCGCAGCTGGGGACGGGGCGTGGTCAACGTCTCACCCTCCTCCGCGGAACGAAGGAGACAGGGAACGTGCGCACGTTGCTCCTCGCGGGCGGTATCGCGGCGCTGATCGCGGTGCCGTCCGCCGCATTGGCGGACACCTCCGAGCCGGTCACCGAGGCGGACCCCACCGCCGAGGAGGCGGCCCCCTCCGGCGTCACGACGACGTCGGCCCTGCACGCCGAGGGCCGCGGCACGTTCCGCTTCGAGGGCTCCGGCGGCCTGGTCGTGTCGGGCCGGGGCGTGGTGCGCGTGCGCGACGACTCCACCGGTCGCGACCTGGCGGTCACCCCCGGTGGCTTCGGTGCCGCGTCGGCGCCGGGCAAGCGGGGCGTCCAGCGGTTCACCGGCGAGGGGGTGCTGGTGCTCGACGGCTCGTCGTACACGGTCACCGTCGCGGGTCGCTTCACCGTCGACGCCGCGCCGACGGCGACCCACGCCTCGTCGGGCGTCGCCCGCGTCACGGGCAGCGGCTCGACGATCCTGAAGGGCGGTGTGCCCGTCCCGTTCTGGGCGAGCCAGCGCATCCTGATCACGACGGGCCCGATGGCGGTCGACCTGGCCGGACGCGGGGCGCGTGAGTGGTGGACGCGCCCGCACCGGGGCGGCGCGAAGCGCGTGACGGTGCGCCGCGTGGTCGTGACGAAGCGGGTGGAGGACGGCCGCACCGTCGCCCACCGTAGGACCGTGACGGTGAAGCGGTGGTGGAAGTGGGACGGACGGGCGCCGGGCGCGACGTGGCGCCTCAACGGGCCCGCCGCCGGCACCGTCGCGCTGACGACGATCAGCGGGCGCGTGCGGGTGTGGGACAGGTCCACGGCGAAGGACCTCGCCGTGACGGTCCCCGCCGGCACGACGACCACGACGCTGAAGGACGGGTCGGTCGTCTACTCGGGTCTGCGCGGGGCGTCGGTGACCATCGCCGGCACCGGGTTCCGGATGAAGGTCCGCGCCTTCGACGTCGAGGGGACGTTCACCCCGGTCCCGGGGTCGCTCGCGCGGTCCTTCGTCCGGGGCCGCGGCACCTTCGACGCGGGCGCCGCGACGGACGTCCGCGCGGGTGGCCACGGGGGCGTGAGGGTGCTGCTTCAGGCGGGGTCCCCGGCGTGAGCACGTCCCCGCTCCCGGTACCGGCGCGCCCGGTTCCGGGGGCGGGGCGCGGCGGGTCCGCGGTGGACCGTGCCCCCCGTGCCGACTACCATCGTCCGCCGATGGCACCGCCCGACGACCGCCAGCGGGTCCTGATCGTCGAGGACGAGCCGAACATCGCCTCGTTCGCGCGCATGTACCTCGAGGCCGCGGGCTTCGTGGTGACGGTGGCGACGCGCGGCGACGACGGGCTGCGTCTCGCCGAGGCGGAGCCGCCCCACCTCGTGATCCTCGACCTGATGCTGCCGGGGATGGACGGCTACGAGGTCACGAAGCGCCTCCGCCAGAGCGGCCACACCCCGATCATCATGCTCACGGCGCGCGACGACGCGGTCGACAAGGTCGTCGGCCTGGAGCTCGGCGCCGACGACTACATCACGAAGCCGTTCAACCCGCGGGAGCTGGTGGCGCGCGTGCGGGCGGTCCTCCGCCGCGCGGAGGCGCGCCCGGCGACGGCGGGGCGCCCGGAGGCGTCGACGATCGAGGCGGGGCCGCTGCGGATCGAGGTGGGCGGGCGCGAGGTCTTCGTCGAGGGCGAGGGGGTGCAGCTCACCCCGAAGGAGTTCGACCTGCTCGTCACCCTCATCGAGAACCGCGGGCTGGTGCTGACGCGGGAGCAGCTCCTGGAGCGGGTGTGGGGCTTCACGTTCCTGGGTGACAGCCGCACCATCGACGTCCACGTCCGCCAGCTCCGGCGCAAGCTCGGGGACGCCTGCCCGATCCAGACCGTCTGGGGCACCGGCTACAAGGTGCCCGCCAAACGGTGACCCCCCGCCTGCCGCGGCCGTGGCGCACCCTCCGCGGGCGTCTCGTGCTGGCCGCCGCGGCCGGCCTGGTGACCGCCGCGGTGGTGTTCGCCGCCGTCGGCGGCGGCCTGATCCGTGCCCAGTCGCGGGTCGTGGCCCGCGCCGAGCTCGACCGGCAGGCGACGGCCCTCGCGGACATCGTGAGCGCCCAGGCGGAGCGGCAGGCGGCGAGCGGGCGGCCGTTCACGTTCTACCGGCCGAGCAACCTGGAGGCGTTGGTCGGGCCGAACACGAAGCTCTACTACTCGGGTCTGCAGCTCACCCCCGGCGCGGAGAAGCCGACCGACGAGATCCCGTCCGTCGCGGCGGAGGAGCTGGACTTCGCACGCCTCGACAGCGAGGGGGTGCAGCGCGTCGACTTCCGGCTCGACGGGGGGCCGGAGACGGAGGCGTCCGCCGCCCCGGTGTTCCTGGGACCGGAGATCGTGGGGGCGGTGCTGCTGGCGCGTCCCCCCGGTGAGCAGGCGTCGGCGTGGCCGGATGTGGCGTCGCGGGTGGCGGGCGCCGCGGGCATCGGGCTGGGGCTCGCCCTGCTCCTGTCGCTGCTGCTGACGAGCCGGGTGACGCGGCCGCTGACGGCGATGCAGGCCGCGACCCACCGCGTCGCGGGGGGCGACCTGCGCACCGAGCTGGGGCCGACGGGGACGCGGGAGCTCGACGAGCTGGCGTCGGACTTCAACCTGATGGTGCGGCGCCTCGCGGAGCGGGAGGGCGAGACGCGTGACTTCCTGATGCGGGTGACGCACGACCTGAGGACGCCGTTGACGGCGATCCGCGGGCACGCCGCGGCCCTCACCGACGGGGTGGTGCCGGAGGCGGACGTGCCGCGGTCCCTCGCCGCGATCGAGGGGGAGGCGGCGCGGTTGGAGCAGCTCGTCGCGGACCTGCTCGACCTGTCGCGCCTCGACGCGCAGCGGTTCGCCCTCGACCTGTGCGAGGTTCGGCCGGGGGAGGTGCTGGACCGGGCGTTCGACGCAATGCAGGCGGAGGCGGGGGCGCGGGGCCTCGGGTTCGAGCGGGGCATCGAGGACCTGCCGGTGGTGGTGACCGACGAGTCGCGGGTGCAGCGGATCGTGGGGAACCTCCTCGACAACGCGATCCACTGGACGCCTCCGGGGGGCGTCGTCCGCCTCGACGGCCGCCCCCGCCCCGGCGGTGGGTTCACGGCGACGGTGAGCGACACCGGCCCCGGCATCCCGGCGGGGGAGCGGGAACGGATCTTCGAGGCGTTCCACTCGAACGAGAGCCCCGACGGACGGCGCGGCAGCGGCCTCGGCCTCGCGATCAGCCGCCAGCTCGCCCGGGCCCTCGGCGGGGACGTCCGGGTGGAGAGCCGTGACGGTGGCGGCAGCAGCTTCGTCCTCGACGTCCCCGGCGTGAGGGTTCCCGACCGCTCCGGGGTCTGAGGGGCGGGAGCCGGCGGGGTTGGGGTTCGGTGGGTGGCCGAGCAGCGCCGGAGGGTCGGAAGGAGGGCGGGGGTGGCGGGTGGTGACGGAGGCCCGGTACGCGGTCGGGACTCCCGACGATAGGACGCCGCCCCGCGCGGCGGACCCCACATCCGTGACGTCTCCGCCTCGTCCCCGAGCCGCTCCCTGGCGCACACCCCGCCCCCCCGGCATCCCCCCGGTCGCCGTGGAGGTCCCAATCGGTCGCGGCGTCGAGGTCCATTTGGACCCCGAGGCGCCCGGGAGAACCCACGCCGGCGGAGACGGCGATAGCGGATGGATGGGCACACCCTTGGGGAAGCGAACGGCGCCTCGTGGTCTTGGCCGATCGGACGACGACCCGAGGTCCGATCGACCACCGAGCCACAGGTCGCCGGCGACCCCGGTTCCCTTGGCGCCAGATAGCGGGGGCGGCCACTTGGCCGACGACGCGAGGTCCAAACGACCGCAACCCCGCCAGGACGGTGGACCCGCCATCGCCCTTCAACGACGGCTTCGCCGGCGATGGCCACTTGACCGACGGCGCGAGGTCCGATCGACCGCAATCCCGCCGGGACGCTGGCCCGTCATCGTCCTTCGACGACGGCTTCGCCGGCGATGGCCACATGACCGAAGCGTCGAGGTCCGATCGACCAACCTGTCAGGACGTTGAACTCGGCCGCCGGCCCTTCAATGAGGTTCCAACGGCGGTGGCCACTTGGCCGACGACGCGACGTCCAATTGCACCTGGAGCGACCGTCGTCGGTTCGGGGGGAAGGCCGGCCTCGGGCGCCGCAGGTCGCCGACGGCCACCTGGCCGACGACGCGAGGCCCGATCGAGCGCAACCCCGCCAGGACGGGCGACCCCGTCATCGCCCTTCGACGACGGCTTCGCCGGCGATGGCCACTTGGCCGAGGACGCGAGGTCCAATTGCACCACCACGCGACCCGGGGGCCTGCGGCGACGTGGCAGGCCCACCCAGCCGCGCGCAAAGGGCCCGTCGACGGCCGACGCCGGCGGCCCCCTCTCGGGGACCGCCGGCGTCGGCGTGGAACGGACGGTGCGGGGAGGCGGCCTAGGCGGCGGTCTCCTCGGGGTGCGGGGCGAGCACGACGTCGCCGCGCTCCCCGGTCCGGACCCGGATGGACTCCTCGACGGCGAAGATGAAGATCTTGCCGTCCCCCGGCTCACCCGTGTGGGCGAGTTCGAGGATGGCGTCGATCGCGCGATCGACGTCGGTGTCGTCCAGCACCATCTCCAGCTTGAGCTTCGGCCGGAGGAAGATGGTGGTCTTCGCTCCGCGGTAGCTCTCGGTGAAGCCCTTCTGGCGCCCCGAGCCCTTGACCTCCGTGACGCTCATGGAGGGGAGCCCCATGGTCGCCAGCTTGTCGTGGATGGCCTCGAGTGCCTCGTGGCGGATGAACGCCTCGATCTTCTTCACGTTCTGTGCCCTTCCCTTTACGAGGCGGTGGCGGGGTTGGAAGCCGTCGACGCGGCCCCCGCGGGAGCCGGCGCGGCGTACGACGGGAGGTCCTCGGACTCGGCCCCGACGACGTCGATGAAGCGCTCGGGGTAACCGAACATCCCGTGCTCCGAGATGTCGAGACCGCGGAGCTCGTCCTCCTCGCTGACGCGCAGGCCGACCGTGTACTTGATGGCCAGGAACGCGAGCAGCGACAGCGTGAAGGTGAAGCCGACCGTCGCGGCGACGCCGTAGAACTGGACCCACAGCTGGCTGGCGTTGCCCTCCGTGAAGAGGCCGCCCTCACCGACCGCGAGAGCGGTGGCGCGGTCAGCCGTCGCGAAGAGGCCACAGGCCAGGGTGCCCCAGATACCGGCGACACCGTGGACCGGCAGAGCGCCGACCGGGTCGTCGATCTTGAGCTTCTCGATGCCGAGCACGAGCGGCGGGACGATGAGACCGGCGAAGAGGCCGATCACGACCGCGGCCCACGGGTCCACGAAGGCGCAAGGGGCCGTGATGGCCACCAGGCCGGCGAGGGCGCCGTTGCCCATCTGCGAGACGTCCAGCGTCTTGAACATCAGGACCGACGCGACGGTCGCGCCGATGATGCCGGCGGCCGCGGCGAGGTTCGTGTTGACCGCGACGTCGGCGAAGTTGTAGCCGACGGCGTTCAGGAACGAGCCGGGGTTGAAGCCCATCCAGCCGACCCACAGGATGATGACGCCGAGGATCATGAGCGGCATCGAGTGGCCGGGGATCGGCACCGACTTGCCGTTGCGGAACTTGCCGATGCGCGGTCCGAGGACCAGTGCCCCCGCGGTCGCGGCGAGCGCGCCCTGGAGGTGGACGATCGACGAGCCGGCGAAGTCCTGGAAGCCGTCCTGCAGCAGCCAGCCGCCGCCCCACGTCCAGTGAGCGACCGTCGGGTAGATGAAGCCCGTGAACACGATCGCGAACAGGATGTAGCCGATGAACTTGGTGCGGTCGAGCATCGCGCCGAACACGATCGCGAGCGAGACGGCGCAGAAGACCACCTGGAAGAAGAAGGTGACCTCGAAGTTGGTCGCGCTGTACGCCAGCGACGCGAAGTCCGTCGCGGTGTCGTTGTTGTTCATGAACCAGCCGCTCGACCCGATGAAGTCGTTGCCGGTTCCGAAGGCGAACGAGAAACCGATCGCCCAGAACATCAGGAAGCTGATCGCCACGTTGATGAGGATCTTCCCCATCACCGCGCCGGCGTTCTTCATGCGCGAGAGACCGACCTCGAGCATGGCAAAACCTGCCTGCATGAACAGGACAAGAACAGCGGCGAAGAACACCAGGAGGGTGTTGATCGCGATGTCGGAATCGCTGACGTCCTGAGCCGCGGCCAGGGCCGGGATGAGCAGCAGCATCAGTGCCGCAAGTACCGGCACCAGCCGGAATGACCTCAAACGCATCTACTCTCCTTGCGCGAAAGGGACGAAGGCCGCACGGGCCTCAGGTGGGCTGAGGCTAGGGCCACCCCCTCCGGAGGGGCTTTAGCCACAGGTATGAGAACGCGGCCCCCGTGTTCGCCCCATGCACAACCCCCCCGGCGACGTGCCCGCGGAACCCCCGTGCTTCGCGGGACGGCACCGGCGCGCAACGGTGACCGCTGATGTCGACCGCCGGAGACAGCCGTCCCCGGGCCACGTCCGACCTCTCCCCCCTCACGCTCGGCCTCGCCAGCCTCGCCTCCGTCGTCGCGACCGTCATGGTCTCGCGGTTCGGCCTGGCCGGCACCGTCGCCGGCGCCGCGCTCGCCCCCGTGGTGATCGCCGTCGTGCGCGAGCTCGGGAGGAAACCGGTCGAACGCGTGGTCCGCCTGCCCACCGGGGCACGCGCCGTCGTGCGCCGGCGCCCCGAGGTGCGCCCCCGCATCGTCGCCGCGACCGCCGCCATCGCGTTCGTCGCCGCGGTCGCCGTCTTCACGGTGCCGGACATGCTCGCCGGGTCGTCCGTCGTCAGCGAACGCCCCAGCACCTTCTTCAGCGGCGGATCCGGCGGTTCCGGCGACGGCGGTGGCGGAGGGGGCACGACGACCACC
>LNFM01007997.1_pt1 | contig 16222 bp, 14 predicted proteins | sample 596031 | NCBI WGS metagenome assembly LNFM01 (sample SAMN04254537, study PRJNA301005) | activated carbon metagenome | isolation source: dual media filters at the Ann Arbor, Michigan drinking water treatment plant | place: USA: Ann Arbor
GCCGCGCTCCGCGGCTCGATGTAAACCGTCGTTTCGTCGCTCGATTTGCTACTCTAACTCTCTGTTTCAGCCGTGAAGTTTTCGGCGCCTATGGGGATGTGGGCGACCCACGCGCGTTCGAGTGACGATCGACGACGAGCTCGTGGCAGCCGTGCGCGCGGCGGTGGCCGATGCTCGGTCGATTCGCAGGCTTCCGATCGCGCCTCCGCCGCTCGTCGCGTCTCCCAAGTGCCCGCGTTGTTCGCTCGTGGGTATTTGCCTTCCCGACGAGACAACAGCGCTCACGACCGCGGGCGACGAACGACACGGCGATGCTCCCGCCGAGTCCGAAGCGACCGTGGACGGCGAAGCAGCGCCGGCTGATCGTCGCCCGCGAGGGGCGGTGCGACCGCTCGTGGCGCCGAGAGAAGACCGCGTTCCTCTTTACGTCCAGGCGCACGGCGCGGTGATCGGTCGAGACGGAGAGTGCTTGAAGATCCGTCAGAAGGACGGCACGACGAGCACCGCACGATTGCGCGAGGTTTCGCAGGTCAACGTCTTCGGAAACGTCACGATCACGACCCCTGCGCTCCAAGAGCTCTGTCAGCGCGGGATCGACGTGGGACTCTTCGGCTTCGGCGGCTGGTACTACGGCAGCGTCGGAGGATTTCCCGAGAAGAACGTCTTGTTGCGGGTGGCTCAGTTTGCGTGCGCGAGCGACGCGTCTGCGAGCCTCGCGATCGCGAGGGAGCTCGTGATCGGCAAGATCCTCAACTGTCGAACCCTGCTGCGCCGCAACGCCGAACAAGGGGACGACGGGTTGTTGTCTCGCCTGAAGCGCTTGTCTCAGCTCGCCGCCAAGGCGGAGACGAGCGACGTGCTCCTCGGGCTCGAGGGGACCGCGGCGCGCGCGTACTTCGAGCACTTCGCGGCGCTTCTGTCGCCGCGGACCGGCGCTTCGTTGGGCACGTTTTCGTTCGCGTCGCGCAACCGCCGTCCGCCGCGCGATCCCGTCAACGCGCTCTTGTCCTTCGGCTATGCGTTGCTGACCAAAGACTGCAAAGTGGCGCTGCAAAGCGTGGGCTTCGACCCGATGGTGGGTCTCTACCATCGGCCTCGGCCCGGAAAGCCAGCGCTCGCGCTGGACCTCATGGAGGAATTTCGCCCGCTCGTGGTCGACTCCGTGGTGCTCGCCGCGGTCAACACGGAGGTCGTTCGCGCCGAGCACTTCGTGCACGCCGCTGGCGGCTGCGCGCTCACCGAGGCGGGACGCCGTGCGTTTCTCGCGGCGTACGAGCGCAGGATGGAGACCGAAGTGAGCCACCCCATCTTCGGCTACTCGCTCTCGTACCGGCGCGTGCTTCGAATCCAGGCGCGCTTGCTGGCGCGCACGGTGCAGGGCGAGCTGCGGCGCTATCCGAGCTTTCGAACACGCTGAGAGGAACGGCGCCGTTGCGCGATCGCGTCTACATCGTCGCGTACGACATCACCGACGCCAAGCGCCTCCGCAAAGTGCTGCGCGTGATGAAGGGGTGCGGCGAGCACGTTCAGTTCTCCGTGTTTCGGTGTATCCTCACGGAGCAGGCCAAGGAGGAGCTCGTCTCTTCTTTGGACCGGATCATCGACCACAAGACCGATCAGGTGTTGTTCGTCGACCTCGGCCCGGCGGACGGTCGAGCTTCATCGTGCATCTCGTCCCTCGGAGCACCGTACGATCCCGAAGAGCGAAAGGCGCTGATCCTGTGAGCACCGAGCTGGCGCCGAGTGACACCCCTCGACCGAGGCGCGCCGCCCGCCGTGTGCCGCTGGTCTTTGACAACTCTTCGAAACGGACCGCGAGCGGTGGGGTGACGCCGTTTTGCCGGGGATCGCTCGCGGAGAGATTGGGTGGTATTTCACTGGGTATTCGCAGAGGGTCGAGAGATGTTCGATCGACCGAGCAGAGCGAAGAACCCACCGCTCGCAAAGGCACCGCAAACGTGTTGAACTTGCTTCGCTTTCGAGCGATGCCCCCTTCCTCGACGTCAGCGTCGAGGCCCCATTGAAGCGTCGCGTCGCTCGAAGCCCGCACGATGGTCGTGCAAGCGCCCTTCCTCGACGTCAGCGTCGAGGCCCCATTGAAGCGTCTCAGTCGAAAGCAGTTGACGCGCGGACGAAACCGCCCTTCCTCGACGTCAGCGTCGAGGCCCCATTGAAGCTCTTCGAGCTGTTTCGAAGCGGCTTCGACGGCGCCTCCCCTTCCTCGACGTCAGCGTCGAGGCCCCATTGAAGCAAGCGCAAATGCAGGGCGCCGGCCGTGCAGTGCAGGACCCCTTCCTCGACGTCAGCGTCGAGGCCCCATTGAAGCGCGTACCTGCGCGCCGCCGAGTCGGTCGACCGCGATCCCTTCCTCGACGTCAGCGTCGAGGCCCCCATTGAAGCGTGGGCTGCGGACGGTCGCCCACCGCCAGCTTGTGCCCTTCCTCGACGTCAGCGTCGAGGCCCCATTGAAGCGCCGCGCCATTGGCGCGAGCCGATTCGCGAATCGGGCAGTCGCGTCCCTTCCTCGACGTCAGCGTCGAGGCCCCATTGAAGCATCGTCTGCTGTCCTTGCTGTTGGGTTGAGGCGGCCCCTTCCTCGACGTCAGCGTCGAGGCCCCATTGAAGCGGGCACTGGCACGGCGCAGGCAAGCCGACCGCGTGCCCTTCCTCGACGTCAGCGTCGAGGCCCCATTGAAGCCGCTTCGGCCTCGCCCGAAGTGGGCGTTCGGCGCCACGCCCTTCCTCGACGTCAGCGTCGAGGCCCCATTGAAGCTACGTGAACGTCGGCGATCGTTCGGACAACGAGGCAACCCTTCCTCGACGTCAGCGTCGAGGCCCCATTGAAGCGACCTCGAGGCCGATCTCGTCTCGCGCGGACGGGCTGAACCCTTCCTCGACGTCAGCGTCGAGGCCCCATTGAAGCACGAGAGCCACGAGCAGATCAGCCGACAAGTTCGGCCCTTCCTCGACGTCAGCGTCGAGGCCCCATTGAAGCGATCATCGTCCGTGTCTCCTCGTTGATTACGTGTGTCCCTTCCTCGACGTCAGCGTCGAGGCCCCATTGAAGCGCCGAGACGTGCGCGCGTCTCGCGGCGTTCTGCGCGCCCTTCCTCGACGTCAGCGTCGAGGCCCCATTGAAGCATCCGCTGGCAGATTCGCTGCCACAGGCCTCCCCCCTTCCTCGACGTCAGCGTCGAGGCCCCATTGAAGCCGAGAAGACCTTTTGCGCGACAACAACGCGAAGGCCACCCTTCCTCGACGTCAGCGTCGAGGCCCCATTGAAGCACAGCGCACCGCCTTCCGAAGACGCGCCGGCATCGTCCCTTCCTCGACGTCAGCGTCGAGGCCCCATTGAAGCTGACCAGGCATCGGCGCTGTGGTGTCGTGCGTGCCTCGCACGCCCTTCCTCGACGTCAGCGTCGAGGCCCCATTGAAGCGCAGTCGCGCGCAGCGCGGCGGATCCACCCGCGACCCCTTCCTCGACGTCAGCGTCGAGGGCCCATTGAAGCAAAGCTGGGCGTCGACGCAGCCGGCAACGACACCGACCCTTCCTCGACGTCAGCGTCGAGGCCCCATTGAAGCGTAACCTCGCGCGCCGCGCGTTACCGGCTCTTTGCGGCCCTTCCTCGACGTCAGCGTCGAGGCCCCATTGAAGCCACGAGTCGCCAGTCGATCGGAGCGCGGCGCCAGGCCCTTCCTCGACGTCAGCGTCGAGGCCCCATTGAAGCACGTTCAACGCGGGCGTGATCGCGGCAGGAACCGCGCCCTTCCTCGACGTCAGCGTCGAGGCCCCATTGAAGCCGGCCATTGCGAGGGCCGAAAGCCTCGCCGAACAACCCCTTCCTCGACGTCAGCGTCGAGGCCCCATTGAAGCGTGCTCATGGCTGCTCCATCGCGCCGAAAATCCGGTCCCCCCTTCCTCGACGTCAGCGTCGAGGCCCCATTGAAGCGCGGGTCGTCGGTAGAACGCGCCATCCTTCGCGCGCGTCCCTTCCTCGACGTCAGCGTCGAGGCCCCATTGAAGCCGGCGACGACGGCGCCCGCGTAGACTTGCGGGAGGACCCTTCCTCGACGTCAGCGTCGAGGCCCCATTGAAGCCGTTCCTTCGCGGCTTTCGTGGAATCGGCGAGCGTGTCGAGCCCTTCCTCGACGTCAGCGTCGAGGCCCCATTGACGCGTGATCGCGTCGAGCTGTGGCGTGGACTTGCGGACGGTCCCCTTCCTCGACGTCAGCGTCGAGGCCCCATTGAAGCCGCGGTGCGTGGCCGAACCCTGCGCACGACACAGGCGCGAACCCCTTCCTCGACGTCAGCGTCGAGGCCCCATTGAAGCGACCAGCGCATCTCCGAGCTGCCCGCGGTACTTGCCCTTCCTCGACGTCAGCGTCGAGGCCCCATTGAAGCGCAGCGAGTATCCGCCGCGCATGCGCGCAACCTCTTCGACCCTTCCTCGACGTCAGCGTCGAGGCCCCATTGAAGCCTCCCCGTGCGCGCGCCTTCAGCGAGCGTGCGCTCCCCTTCCTCGACGTCAGCGTCGAGGCCCCATTGAAGCACCGTCTGCTGCAGCGCAGCGTCGGCCTTCGTCTTCCCTTCCTCGACGTCAGCGTCGAGGCCCCATTGAAGCATCGTCCGCTCGTCGCACCCTGCGAGGGCTGCGAGCCCCTTCCTCGACGTCATCGTCGAGGCCCCATTGAAGCCACCACACGGGCGTGCCGCGGAACGTTACGTTTGGTCACGTTTCATCGGAAATGCGTGGCCGACGCAGATGCTACTCGAGCAGCGCTCGAAGCGTTATCTCGACGCCCGCGAACGGGCTCGCTTCGAACACGGCATCGAGGTCGTCGATCACGAGCTCGCGGCGCCAGGTCGTCGGGCCGCGGCGAAAGACCTTCAGCGCGGGGAGTTCGGCGCCGATCGTCCAGACGTATTCATCCAGTCCCGGCGTCGTAGTACACACGCAGCAAGTCCTCGCGGTCCTGCTGCGAGTTGCTCGGCGACCAGATCTCGCACAGCCAGGTGGGGGGCTCCGGAATGGGCACAGATCGTCGCCACGCGGGCAGCCATCGCTCGCGTCGAAATCCTGCGACGTCCGGCGCGCGGACTTCTTCGGGATCGAGTTGAAAGTCGATGTCTACGTCGGTGACAAACTCCCAGCCGCCGAGCGCGGCCGACTGGCGCGCTTGTTCGAAGCGAGCGCGCAACCGAAACGCGATGTCGTTGTGTGCTGGCATCGGTCGCGGCGTTGCGCGAACCACACCACGATGAATTTCCATCGGCCGAGGATCGGAAAGGTATCGGCGTCGCGCCTCGCTGATCGTTCGCTCGGTTGCTGGGGCGCCCATAGTGCCAAGTGTGCCACGGCCGCGTTGCACCGTCCGCTTCTCGAGTGCGCAGAGCTGCCGTTGCTCCCTCGGCATGCGGACCGTGTTCGAGACCTCGTTCGATGCGAGCTCGTCTCTTGGCATCGCGTTCACACTACGAGCGCGGCCCGAATCGCCTGCGATTGCTCGCCCCGACGTCGCCCGTACGCTTCGCTCTGCCGTGGGGCCTTCGCTCGCACGACACCCCGTAGACGAGTCACTCGTCGAGCTTCTTGCGCAGCGCAGCGAGCGCCGCTTCGAGGGCGCGCGCTTCGTCCTTGAGCGCCTTCTTCTCGTCGGCGTCCATCGTCGGCGCGAGCTTGCCGATGCGCTGCAAGAATCCCTTGTCCGTCACCTGTGACCGAAAACCCGAAAACATCTTCTTGATCTTCGGAACGGTCACGCGCACCACCGGGGCCGCGCCGTTCTTCTCGCGAAGCGCGTTCACGTAGTCGCGCGTCGCGTTCATCCCCAGCGTCGAGTCGACGACGTGCTCTGCGGCCTCGCGCAAGAGCGCCTCGTCTCGCAGCGGCAACAAGAGCTCCTTGCGACCGGGCTCGAGCAGCTTCCACGAGTCGCTCTGCAAGCGCTTGTCGTACGCCGCGATGCGGACGGCCACCGTGAGAAACTTCTGGCTCACGCGGAGGGTCTTTCCCCCGGCGCGCGCCACGAGGCTCATCCAGATGTTGTTGTCCTTGCGGTGTTCGAGCGCCGCAGTCGTGTCCCCGCCAAACACGTGAACCAGCAGCCACGAGCCGTACTCGACCAGCGCGCTCTCCATCTTGTTGCGCGCTTCTTCTCCGCGCCGCAGCGCCTCGTTGAATACAGGCAGCTCTTCCTTGCTCAACTTTGGCGCCGCGCTCGCCTTGATCGCCTCCGTCGACTTCACCCCGCCACCGCGCTTCACGACCCTTTTGCTCGTCACCATCGTGCCCAAACGGTACACGATGTGCGATCACAGAGTTACCGCCTCGTAAGCGGTTTCGCCTGCACAGGGCCGCTCCGAGGAGGGGGACTTCCCTCGTCGTTCGATGAGCCCGTCGCGCGTTGTTTGGCGGCCACCGGCGCTGTCGTGCGTCGCGAGCTCGCGGGCGTCACGCGGGATCTCGTTCTTGTGTGGTTCGGAAACGCCCCAGGCCGAAGTGACTGCCGTATCCCAGCGAGATTGGACCGACGACGGGGCTCTCGAAGGAGAGCCGAAGCGCGTAGCCAACGTCCACCGGTGGCTGAGGACCGCTCTGTCGTCGCCGCACGAAGTGCCGCAACGTGAGCGCTTCGCCGGTCCAGTCGAGCGCCTCGACCTTCGCTCGCGGAAAGCCTCGGACTCGCAGTTCATCTTCGACCTGGCCGACGAGCGTCGACCGGCCGGACTTCTTGAGATGGCGTGGCGGAACGAAAGGCGTCGCGGTGACCCATCCCTGCGTGCCGGTCACTGGTCCGAGCCATCGGTGGATGGCGCTAGACAGGTCACCACCGATCGTTCGCAAGTCGCAAACCGCGCCGATCGCGGCGACAGCCACACGAAGCTCTCCAACGCCGCCTTTCGTGTACGTCTTCCGCACCTCGCGGACGGCGCGTTGCGCTCGTGCTCCCAGGCCCATCGGGGCGAACACCACAATGTGATCGAGTCGGCCATCTGCATCGAGATCGATCGGCACGAGGTGCGCGTGCTTGTGTCCCTTCAGCGGTTCCCCCATCGCATCGCGTCCAACAAGTTCGGGGCATGGTTCACCGTTGGTGCCGAGCTTCGACACCAAGGCGCGATGAAGTAGCTCTGCTTGCGGCAGAGTGCGCGCAACCGATGGAAGCGCCGACTTCGATCCGCTCGGTGTTGTGAGCGCGAGGAGCATCATCTCGACAGGGGGTGCGGCCGACGAACGGAGGGACGATGCTGGGCCGACCTCGAGCGCGTTGCCTTCGCGCCAGTAGATCACTGAGCGAGTCCCAGGGGCTCGGCTCCACTTCTGCGCCTTCCACCAAGCCGTATCGCGAAGCAGGCAGTCGACGAGATCGAGAGGGTATGCGCTCTCGATGTTATCGATCGCCTTCTGCTGCGATTTGGTGCGTTTCTTTCGATCGGGGAGCGCGAGGTTCACGATCGCAGCCTCGACCTCGTTGCGCCTCCACGCCGCATACTCGTCGGGGACGTCGGGGGCGCTCAGCGCGACTTGCTCGAAGCTCCTGCCAGGGCGAGTCCCGTCCGCATGCGGAAAGGCACGTCCCGCTTCGGGGAGCGGAGCGTCGTCCGCGATCGACTCTCCGAGCACCCAGCTCTCGCTGCGCCCCACGTAGCCGAGGTGTGCGACGAGGACATCGAAGAGCCGCTGTGCTTCTGCATCGAGCGTCGTCGGCCATCGCACCCAAAGAGCGCCGTCACCGACGTCGGCAAATGCATCGAGCACGAGCGTCGTCACCTCGCGCATCCCTTTGAGCTCTGTCGTCGGCATGTAGTGGCGAGAATGTCCAAGCGCTGCCCGCGGCAATCGATACTCGGGCAGAGCGCTGCTCAACGCCCCGATGAGTCGTCGCCCTTCCGGTGGCACTTCGTTCCAGTGTTGCGTCGCGTAGCCACAGGCGATCAGCGCGCGCACGAGCCGCAAAGGGCTCGGTGGCCACTCGACGATGCCTTCGTTCACGTGATGGCCGCCGGGCGTCGCGTGGTAGCGACCGCCGGGGAAGCGCAGGACCATCGTAGGCATCAGTTGTCTCCGTCTGTTGCTTCGTCCGCGTCGGCCTCGCCGTCGCTGTCCCGCTCGCTCTCGGCGTCCTGCTTCTTCTTCTTGGCGGACTCGATCTTCGCGTCGTAGCTCGTTTCGGTGTGGACCATCTTCGACCGGTTCTTCTCGATCGAAGCGCGCAGTTCCTCCTCCAGATCACTCAGGCTCGGCAGCACGAATCCATCGGGGCGGGTCGCCGTGGGACTACGTGTCACTGGCTCGAGGTCACACGCGGTGCGCAAGCGGAGATCCCCGTCGATCAGCTTGCGTAGTCGGTGGAGGCCGAGGAGCACGAGCAACCGGTCTGCGTCTGCTCCGAGGCCGTAGCCGCGCACCTGCGCGAGGTCGAAGTTGACGTGCAGCAAGATCTTCTCTGCGGTGAACTCGTCTCGCGCGAAGGGGACGTTGCCGAAGCCGCTCCCCGTGTCACCTCCAGGATTGACGTGATCGTTCTTCACTCCGCCCGACGCAGCGACTCGCGCGCCGCTCGCCTCGATGAAGGCTGACAGCGTGCGCGCCACTCGCAGACGCCCACCTGCGAGCTCTTTCTTTGCGAGAAAGACTCCGTGCAGCAGGCTGCCGACGTCGTACTTGAGCAAAACCTCCGCGAGTTGCTTGCGGTTGATTGGCCCGTTCTCGAACACGCCGAGCTCCTTCTTGAGCTCCTCGACGAACTTCGATTTCGGAGCCTCCAAGATGTAGGGGCTATTCAGTCGATGTGCTTCGAGCATCGTGTCGGTGAGGAACTTGCCGTTCGCCTTCACCGTGACGTGACTGATCCCATCGAGCCCGTCGATGGGTTTCTGCTTCGCGGCGTCCCATACGGTGGCCTCCAGCCGGTTGGCCATGCTCTGCGTGGACTCCACGAGGAGCTTCGGGCCGTCCTTCGTCTGGTACGTCGCTGCCCCGAGGCTCGGGAAGCCTGTGGGCTGAAAGCGATCGCCCTGCACCGGTTGAAGTTCGATCGAGAAGAGCAAGCGGGTCGCGTTTGCGAGGATGCTGAGGTCGATGGTCATACGGTCTCCCTGGCACTCGGGTTTTCGAAATGGTCCGCCATCACGTCCGCAACTGCTGGCGCGATGGGAAAAGCGAGAGCGGCAGCCCAACGGCGTGCTGTCGCGGAGTCAGCGATTGCCGCAACAAGCGGCGGGCGAAACTGGGAGGCGCGGAGCCGTCGCAGCGCCAGGTCGACCGCTCCAGCGACGTCGCCAGCGGTGAGTCGACGAAGCATCGCGGGATCCGTCGCGATGTTCCGCTCTCGAACGGCGAACGGGAGGGTGCACAAGCGCAGTGCAGCCCACGCCTCGTCCGGTCGTTCGTCGCGCGATCGTGGCCCCACGCGCGTGGGAGTCAGCCGAGCGCGTCCCCAGTCGAGCGCCATCAGCGCGCGTCCGAGCGAGACGATCCGCTCGACGTCGACGTTTCCCGCGAGAAATCGAGCGAGATCGTCGAGCTGCGCGCCGGCGCCAGACTTGGAGACGAGCGGCAGCGTCCGGCTGCCTCGTTGTGATGCTTCGACGAGGCGCCGCGTGACGAGCGCGATGAGGTCACGCTGCGGATCGCGTCCCGTCATCACGACGCGCGGATCATTGATCAGCCGCTTGTCCGCGCCGATCGCGTAGCTCCAACCCTTCTTCGGATCGAGTGGCAACGCGTGGGCTCGCACGCTGTCGAATGGCCGTCCGTCCTTGTAGCCACGGGCCGCGCTGCCGAGCGCCAGCGCGAGCCGCCACTCGGGCGTCCCATCCGCGGCTGCTTCGATCCACCCCGGAGACAGCGTCGGACATGGGCCAACGTTGAACGCGGTCCCGCTTGCTTGCACGCGCTCGACCGCCGCGATGGCGAGCAACAAAGACTGCCAGCGCGTCGGCTCGTCCTCCCGCGTGAGTGCGTTGAATGCGGCGTTCGAGAGGGCGCCGACGGACGCAGAAAGTCTCGCGGGCGCGTCGCTCGCTTCGCGTTGGAGACGGTCGAGCCAGCCGCTGAAGTCGTCGATCAATCGAGCGCGCGGGCGGGCCGTGACTGCGACTCGCCCCAGCGGCACGGCAAGGTGACTCATGCCGTTGCGCTCGAGGTAGCCGTAGCGAACGAAGCCAGAGAGGCCTCGGGCGATGCCGAGTCGTGCGATTGCCCGTGCGAAATCGAGCGGGCGTTTCGCTACCGAACGTCCAACCTGCGCGCGTCCTTCCGCGAAGAGCGCAGTCACATCGTTCCAGCTCGCAGGGCGCTCCCAGAGAGGCATCCACTGTTCGCCGCGCTCGCTCTTCTCGGTTCCGGGAGTCGCATACCCAACAGCGTGCGAGGCGAGTGCGAAGGGCATCGCGGCACGCGTTCCGTCACGCGCCCCCAACCTGCGCGTGGCGTTGCCGCGAAACGTGATCACTCCCTCCAGCATGAGGACGAAGTCCCATGGGTTGATGCTGCCCTCTGCGGCTGGTCCGGTGGTCCCGTTTGCTCCGCCAGAAGCCCCCGGAAGGAATTGACCAGCGCTCGCGGTCATCAGCTCGGCAGATGGCGTCTCGAATAGCGCTGTATTCAGCAGAGCCTTCGCCGGCGCAGAAGGCGCAGCGTCGGCGGAGTCGAGATTGAACAGATCTCCCAGGCGCTGCATGGCCGAATTCGTGAACTCGAAGTTCCCGTCATTTCCACCCGTCCCAAGGAGCGACGGCCAGGCGGGCTCGCCGGTGGCAGACAGCACCATCGCTGCGTCCATCCAGTCGCGATGAGGGCCACGCCATTTGCGGGCTAAGGGTCTGTAGAGGTCGGCCTTGAGTCGTTTGAACTCACGCTCTGCAGCCGCGAGTTCCTTCTTGTACTCCGGGTCATCGCGCAACCGTTCTCGATCTTGATTGCTCAGTCCCTTGGTTTTCGTGCGCGACTTGATGCTGCGTACCGCGGCATCGGCCTTCGAGATCGCTCCGAGTGGTTCTCTTGCTTCGCGGATCCCGAGACGGAACGACTCGAAGCGACGCGCTGTCGACCTCTCGATTGGGGCGATGCCCTTGTCGTTCTCTTTGTAGAACCCGGAACCCTTGTTCCACGGTGCGACGAATGGCGTCGGCGCATACTCGTCGAGGAAGAACGCTTCGAGCGCGGCTTCGTCGAGCGTCGTCAGCAAGCAGAAGTGCTGGTCGCGCCAGAAGCCACGTGCGTCGGGATCCTTCTGCTGCGCGACGAGCCTCAGGATCCCGATCGCCTTCAGGTAGTGCGCGAGCGGGGCTGGCGCGCAGCCCCTGAGGTGGTGGAGATGGATCGTCATCGCGTACCTCCTTCTGCGTCGGTGTTGAGCCGCGAATCGATCGTCGTGAGCTTCGATGCGCGGCGATCCGCGGCGATGAGAACAGCCTCCCAAAACGCGAGCGAACTGGGGCCGTGAGTACGAAGAAGCGTCGCGGTCCGATCGCGCCAACTGCGTCCGGTGATCGGCGAGAGCCCGAGCGTCGCAGGCGCGAGGGTGAGCGAAAGTTCGGCAAGCGAGGCGCCCTCCTCGAGCGAGATCGAGGGCAGCACATCACCCTCTCGCACCCCTCGAATCGGAAGGCCGCGATCATCGCGCGCGACGTACTCCTGATCTTTCGGTCCCGCGTTCAAGGTGACGCGCACCTTTCCGTGGTGCGAGAGCACCAGGTACGCGAGCAGGTCGAACTCCTCCGCGGTGCACGCGAGCACTTGCCTTTCGAGGGCTGTCGCCTTCGGGCTGTTGGTAATCGGTTCGCGCTCTACGCGCTCACCCATGAGTTCGAGCGCCTCGATCCATGGACCGAGCAACGCGGGATGCATGGGATCGTGTCGGCGCAGCACGGCGAAGAGGGCAAGGCAGCTAGCGAGCTCGTGACGGAAGCCTCGTCGTGTCTCGCCATCCTTGCTCCGATAGAGGCACGGCGTCTGCCATGCGCCCTTCGGCGCCTTCGCGAGATCGACACGCGCCAGATAGGGGCCTCGCTCCTCGATGACCGCTTGAAATGCAGGGTGCGCTTTCCCGATGTCGTGCCAGCGTCCCGCGAGAACGATCAGTTCGCCGATTCGCTCTGGCACGAGTCCCGCCGCAATCTTGATTGCGTGGTCGGCAACCTCGGCGTTGTGCGTCGCGATCGTCTTGTAGCGTGCCGTCGCGCTCAACTCCTCGGTGTCTTCGAGATCGTCCGCGGCGTCCTGTGCCGCTTGCGGTGGAGCACTCGAGACCGTGACCGACGTCTTCGACTCTGGATCGAAACCTCGGTCGTCGCGGTAGCCGCCCGTATCTGCGGCCACGCACACGACAGCACCCGGGATGAGTGCCGTCCGCTCCACGACCTTCCACGTTCCGTCGAGCCAATCCCAGACCCACGCTCGGCGAGAGGGCAAGAGACGCGGCGCTGGCTTGGCCTTTGTCGCTTTGCCGCACAACCAGTCTCGCGCTGCGAGAAAGGGCACGCTGCACAGCTCCTCGCGCGACGGCTTTCGATCCTTCGGGGGCAGAGGTGCTGGCTCTCCCTTCTTGGCTGGCGGAACGTCGAGCCAGAACACCAACACGTCGCGCTCGTCGCCGCTGCGAATGAACGGGCTCACGTCGATGTCCGCGCCGGTCAGATCGGGTGTCGTGTCGAAGAGCTCGTCGAGCTCACGGCGCAGCAAGAGCTGCTCGGGATGATACGGATAGAGCTGCTTGCGTTGCTCGTCGGTCAGCCCCTGCTCGAAGGCCTCGATGCTGCTGATGCCGACATCTCGTGCGGTCGCTGCGAGGCAATCAATTGCCCATCTCGCGGCCTCGAGCTCCTCGGACGAGTACGGCGGCGCGGTCTTTTCGTCGCGTCCCCTGTCGATCACGGCGACGTGTCCAAACCCACCGTAGCGCGCGCAACGCCCGAACCGCTGCACGAGGCTCGACCACGGCGAGAGCTCTGTGACGAGCGTGGTCGCGCTGATGTCGACACCGGCCTCGACGACCTGGGTCGCAACGATGATGCGATCTACGCCCTGCCTACACGCGTCTCGTCCGAGGAAGTTTGTCTTCCACTGGGCGCGCTCGTGCGGGCGAAAACGGCTGTGGACGAGTCGAAGATCCTTCGTCACCCCTAGCTTCTCGAGCGCATCGTAGGTGCGAGACGCTCGATCGACAGTGTTGCAGACGACCAGGGTGATTCGGCCGTGCTCTCCGTCCACGGCGCCCTTCTCGTGAAGGTCCTTGATCGCCTTTGCGAACGTGCCGTGATCGTTTGCCGCGATTGTTGTGACGTGGAGCTCCTTCTTGATGATGGCGAGCCCAGCGCCCAGCGCCTCAGGCGTCAGGGTGGTGGGGCTCTGCGTCCATTCTGCGTGGTGCTCCTTGGTGTCTACGCTCTTCAACCAATCCGGCTGGAGCGTCGCGCTCATCCACCAACTCACCCTCGGCCTGTACGAGCGCCGCGCCTTCGCGTCGTCGTCGAAGAAGGCCTGGAGTTGCGCGCTCGTCGCGAGCCCGACATCCATGAGCTGCACCTCGTCGAGCACCCACAACACGTCGTGGCTGAGGAGCCCGAACTCCATGGGCCAACGGGCGCGAGGCGCCGCGTAGCCGCGGTTGAGGGCGCGCGAGAGCGCCATGTCCTGCGTCGAGATGAAGATGGCGTTTTCTTCGGGATAGAGGTTCCACTCACCGCCTTGGTCGGCACCACCCATCAAGAGATGAACGCCGACCTTGCCTCGATGATCAGCGCTGGGTTGCCAGAGCAGGTCCAGCCGATCGAGGCACTTTCGAACCTCGTCTGCCGTTTGCTCGACGAGCACGCGCATTGGCAGCGTCCAGACGAGCCGGCGGGGCCACGCCTCGTCCTTGCGTTCGATGCGGTGATAGAGCCACGCGCCGAGCACGCCGAGCGTCTTTCCATAACCTGTGGGGATCCGAATCAGTCGCGAGCGCGGGATCTCATCCTGGGCGAGATCCATCTGCCACTCTCTTGGGGCCATCGCAGCGCTGTCGGTCGGCGAAGCGAACCGCTTGAACCAATCCGAAAACCGACTCTGCGAGTTACTCACCACCACTACCTCCGTTTCCACCACGCGGCCGCGAGGCGATCCACGAGTCGAGTTCGGCGCGCTCGAAGCGCCGTTGCTCATGAATGTCGACCGCTGAAATCTCGCTGGTCTGCGCCAACGCGTGAACGGTCTGCTCCGCGCGGTCGACGTTCGCCGCGGCCTCCTTGATGGTCATGACGATGACACGCATGTGAGCTCCGAGTGGGGGCGCGTAGGGCGAGTGACGGCACCGGACGCAGAGGCGAGCAATTCTGGGCAATCGCCTCTTCGTGGGACTCAGCAGCTTCGATCCCAAGTCGATAGCCGCTCGGCGGTTTACGACATAGACGAGCTTTTGCAGGCCCCTGGCTCCGCACGCTCGGACGATGAGTCGTATGGCTATCGCCGTGGTTGTCCCTGAGCTGGAACGAATGTCGAGTGACGCCCCTCGTGCGCCCGACATCCGCCGTCGATGAAGCTGTATTCGCCAACGTATTGGTTGCTGTGATGCTTCGGCCGCCAGTGCGCCGAGAGGCAAGCGTAGAGCCGCCGCGTCGCTGATCGCCTGGGACCCTCTCACGTCGATACGGTCCACCTCGCCCTCCACGTTCGCCTCGTAAGGGTTGGCCGCCCTTCCACAACGTGTCAACAGGTTTGAGTTAGTGGCCCGTCGCGAGCAACGCGAGATCGTCACCTCGCAGAACACTCGCCCCAGCGGTTATCTCCGCGCGCTTCTCGATGGCCGGCTCTGCTGGAGCGTCCCGCGTCCGGCCTGGAGCTCGGCCCGCAGCCCGTCGCGATCGCGCGGTTGGCGACGACGCGTCCCGCTCATCGCTTTCGCCGCCCGAGCTGCTTTCGCAGCGCCGCGAGCTCTTGCTCGGCGGCCTCGGCGCGCTCGATGGCGCTCCGCTCGGCTTCGTCCTGCGTCGCGACGAGGTTGTCGCCCGCCTCGTCGAGCGCCAGGCGCACGAGCGGCTTGCCGTCGTCACCAACCACACGCCGAAGCCAGCATCCGAGCACGTTGCTGTACACGGTCGGTCCATTGGTCGAGAGGGCGAGGGCGAAACCTCCGGTCTCTGTGCGCCGATAGACCTGCCAGCGAACGCGCTTGCGGCTCTTCGCTGTCACTGACGGATCGAAGATGATGACCTCTCTCGCGCCTAGCGCCGCATACTGAACCGGGGCGTGATCGTAGTCTTTGTGCCAGTCGTCGCCCACGATCTCGATGGCAAGCGCAGGCGCAAAGGGGCCATCCCACGTTCGCCAAACACCCACGAATTCATCCGGGCCGGCGACGTCGAGCACGTAGACGTCTGGCGCGATGCGCTGCGTCGCGTCGCCCTTGCTCCAGTAGAAGAACTGGTCGTGACCCGATCGCACTCTGCGCTTCGTGTCTCGCAGATAGCGTTGAATCGCGAGCCAGAGGTGCGTCGCGAGCCAGGTCTGCAGTTCGTGCTCCCCCATGTTGTCCTCGGAGGGGTAGCGCGCGATGTCGTGGCTTCCGCGGTCGATCGCTCTGCTGCCCATCGTTCGGAAGCTTATCACGTGGCGTGTCCCCGCACCCGCCGCGCCGAGCCGCTCGGGCTCACTCGTCGAGCTTCTTGCGCCGCGCCGCGAGCGCCTCTTCGAGCGCGCGTATGTCGGCCTTGAGCGTCTCCTTCGCAGCAGGCTCCATCGACTCGCGGATCTCTCCGAACCGTCGCAGAAACGCCTTGCTCGTGAGGCGCCCTCGGACTCCCGAGATCGCCTTTGTCAGCCCTACGACCATCACCCGTGGCGTCACCTTCAGGCCGTTCTCGCTCCGCAGGTTGTTGATGTATTCGCGCGTCGCTGCGAGCCCGAGCGTGGAGTCCTCTACGTGCTCGGCCGCCTCGCGCAAGAGCTTCTCGTCGCGAAGCGGCAGCAGCAGCTCCTTGCGCCCGACCTCGAGCAGCTTCCACGAGTCGCTCTGTAGCCGCTTGTCGTACGCCGCGATCCGCACCGCGACGGGTGTGATTGCAGAACGTGGGGATATCGCCGAGCGCCTCCCATCATCGCAGTTTCGCTGAGAGACCAAGCGTTCGAGTCGCGATTGGCCGCCCCGGGAGCCAAGGGCATAGGCGCCGAAAACTCCACGGCATAACAAGCGAGTTGGAGTTGCAAATCGAGAGACGAAACGACGTTTGTCACCAAGC
>LNFM01007999.1_pt1 | contig 16221 bp, 14 predicted proteins | sample 596031 | NCBI WGS metagenome assembly LNFM01 (sample SAMN04254537, study PRJNA301005) | activated carbon metagenome | isolation source: dual media filters at the Ann Arbor, Michigan drinking water treatment plant | place: USA: Ann Arbor
GCGAGCGGCATAGCGGCATGCCAACTGGCCAGCGATACTGTACGCGCATCATGTCCTGCCCGATCGCGTTCCGGTCTCCTTCATCCAGTCCGCGTAGCCAGTCGCGCACCACCTCTTTTCCGGCGCGCGTACTGTAGAAGACGACGGGGATTTTCTGAGGTCCCCTAGCCATCTACCTGACCCATATATAATACATGTACCATATAATGTCCATACCACGCAAATTTTTCGGCGCTCACGCTAGCTGATTCACCCGCCCCTCGGACCCTGTCTGCATACGTATGACCCGACCCGACGGCCCAGAAAGCTAGGGAAAGCGTGGTCCCCACGCGCTCCTGTCGTTTACACTGGATGTTCTTCTTTTGTTCTTATACGCTCCCTATCCGGCTGGCCACCGGAGACCCGGGCGCGATGATGCGCGTGGGCCTGCCATTCAGGACGCGACCATGAAGACCAGCCACAGAGAAGCCGCCAGCAACGACAACCGCGCAAGCAGCGTCGCGGCTGGCCGTAAGGCCCGCATGCAATCGAATGCATCGAAGGCGTTCGCGATCTTCGAAGTCGAAGCGACCGTCAGCGCCTCGGTGCCGTTTGTCATGGCGAGTGCGCAGTGTGGCTTCCCTTCTCCCGCAGACGACTACCTGGACCGACCTCTAGATTTCAATCAACTGCTGATCGAGAACGCACCGGCGACGTTCGCAGTTCGCGTCGCTGGCGACAGCATGATTAATGCCGGTATTTTCCCGGGTGACATTGCCGTGGTGAACCGCGCGCGCCGCCCCGTGGACCGATCAATCGTTATCGCCTTGCTGGACGGCGAGTTCACGCTCAAGCGCTACCGTAGGCGCAAGGGCCGCACATGGTTGCAGGCAGAAAATCCGACCTTCGCTGATATTGAAATCAGCGAGGAATCCGATTTCGAAATCTGGGGTGTCGTAACCAAGTCCATCCGCATGCTGTGAGGCTTGAATGAACGGCCTCGTGGCGCTGGTTGACTGCAACAATTTCTATGCGTCCTGCGAGCGGGTGTTTCAGCCAGCGCTCCGAGGGAAACCAATCGTCGTGCTCTCCAATAACGACGGCTGCGTCATTGCCCGCTCGAATGAGGCCAAGGCGCTCGGCATCGGGATGGGCGATCCATGGCATCTCTACAAGGGACACTTTGCCGAGCAAGGCGTGATCGTGAAGTCCAGCAATTACACGCTCTACGGCGACCTCAGCGCGCGAGTCATGCGGGTGCTGGACGACTTCACGCAAAAGCTTGAGATTTACTCCATCGACGAAGCTTTTCTCAGCATACGCGGCGATCCGGCCGCGATTGCCGAGCACGTCCAGCGCCTGCGCGAGACCGTGTCTCAATGGGTCGGCATTCCGGTATCCGTTGGCGTCGCACCGACCAAGGTTCTGGCGAAGGTCGCGAATCGTCTGGCCAAGAAGGACGCGTCCGCTAAAGGCTATTTGATGCTGCTGGACACGCAGACCCAAATCGAAGCGTTGGGCCGCCTTGAACTCACGGATCTCTGGGGTGTGGCGCGTCGGATGGATCAACGCCTCCGGGCCTTCGGCATAAGCACGCCCCTCGCCTTGCGTGAGGCCGACCCTCAAAGCATTCGCCAGCATTTCGGCGTTGTCATGCAGCGCATCGCTTTGGAGCTGCGCGGCGTGTCATGCCTGCCGCTCGAACTGGCGGTCCCGGATCGCAAGAGCATCATCTCGTCGAGGTCGTTTGGCAGCCTCATACGGGAGCGCGACCAGGTCGAGGAGTCGATACGAACATTCACAGCGCGTGCCGCCGCAAAGATGCGCAGGCAAGGTCTGGCCTGTTCGCGCCTAGGCGTGTTCATCGAGACAAACCCATTCAGGGAGCGAGACGCGCAGTACACGGGCTCACAGGTGATTTCGCTGCCAGTGGCGACGGCTGATACCGCCAAGCTGATTGCATCGGCACTCAGAGCATTCGACGTGATCTGGAAGGATGGTTACCGATACAAGAAGGCAGGCGTAATGCTGCTTAACCTAGAGAAAGCGGCAAGCGTTTCGAACGGCCTGTTCGATCGCGCCGACGATGGCCCGGCCACGATGCGCATGCGTATGGTGGATCAGCTCAACACTCGCTTCGGACGCAACACGGTCACCTTCGGCACAACATCGGAGCCACGCGCCTGGCTGCTGCGAAGCAATATGCTCAGCCCGCGATTCACGACGCACTGGGAGGAGTTGCTCACTATTAGGTGAGCGTGTGAAGTGCGAATGACCGCACTTCAGCGAGCCTTCCATTGGCGGCGCAAAGGCACAAGCAGGTCTTCGGCAAGCCGTTGTCGATCCAGTCGAAGCGCAGCGCGGGGCTTGCTCACGTGAACCGGCTTTCTCTCATCGCGGCCCCAGCCGCCGCCCATGGTTCCGGAATTCGGGCTGGCGTCCTGCTCCCGTTGCGTTCTCCAGGGGATGTGGTCATAGGCATCAATCCGCGCCGCGATACACAGATGAGTGAGACGCTGCGTTGAATCAATCTGCTGGAGGAGCCAACCGGCGTAGTCGAGACCGGCGTGCAGTCTTGCAAGCACAACCTCCTCGATCAGCGCCTGGAAGCCATGATTGCGTTTGGGGCGTTCGGGCTCATCGAGAGTGAGGCACAAGAGAATACCGCCGGATTCATCGAGCTGAATGAGTGCACCGTTTTCCTGCCTCAAGACAAGAACGTCACCGTCCATGCCTTTGCGGACGCCCTTGTTCCCATCAAAGATGCGCGATGTACCGAAGAGAGCATTCTGGTGCAGTGCATCTGCGAGCGCGGGTTGCTCGATCTCCGCTGGCCGTAAAATCGTTTGCGCTGGCGCACTTGCAATGGCGATGCAGATCACCGGCTCGCGTACTGTGCGACGTTCCTCTTCGGGAAGAAGCGCCTCTGCGTTCGCAATGAGCGTCTTCGGATCAATGGGCGCGGCCTGACGCGCCAGGTCGTAATCGTGAAGCGCGCCTGTGATCCCGTCGCGAAGATCCTCCGGTGTGCGAAAGCTGCCGCGAAAGAGCCCGCCTTCCCATTCCTGCATTTCCGAGATGAACGCGGCCTGAGCCGGATCAGGCGTTACACCCTCTTGGACAAAGGCCAGTACCGGCTTTCTGGACTTGGCTTCACGGTATTCTTCATGTGTGGCGGACAATCCTGAGGGTTGCGTTGCGCCGTAATGCTCCCCCAGCACCAGAATGACTACGTCGGATTGTCGAAGCCCCTGCAGGCAAGTGACCTGAGGGGAATGCGGCTGTGCGCCAAAATCTTCAGCCATGATCGGTTCATGCCGCAGCGCCGTGACCGCCCGCTTGGATGCTTCCCGGAACGGGGCGAAGCCGCTGATGAGAGAGCTGATAAATACCTTCATCACTCCAATCTAAGCACATTCTTGCAGCACTCAAGCAGGCGCCATCAATAGGCTATACCTGTGCGCGCGTGTCCTTGCTCAGCCGCCCGACACGGGTCTCGAGCTCAAAATAGCCACCCCGGTCTGCAGCCACATATTCAGACTGCGCCGGCAAAATCCGCTCAGGAACGGGCCGCGCAGCGTGTGGATTGTGAACAACGGCCATTGGTCTTGATTCACCGACAAGGAGTTGTTCATCCAGATCCACAGCCCAGACCGCGCTGATCGGACCAAACTTTGGATCAAGAAACGTATCGGCGGGCACGATGAGACGATTGGCTTTTGGAATCAGCGGGCGGTGCTGATATCCGGTCTCTGTTGCTTCAAGGGAATTGCGATCGATCATCACCTGCAACGGCCCGAGCGCAAAGGTCGCCTCAACGGCGTAAGGGAACTGGCTAATGCCTGCGAGTTCCGGAAAGACGCCACCGAAGCCCCGCAGCATTCGCCCATTGACGGCAATTACGTAGCTGTCTGCAGCGGCGACGATTCCCTTTGCGAGGTAGCCGCCCTTGCCCGATTTGCCGAGAAGCTTTTCCGACTTCTCCTTTATGGCAGCGGTCCACCGCAGGAGTAGTGCTTCGTGCGGGAGGTGGATCACCGTGCCGGGGATATGGTGAATCCACTCGTCGGGAATGTCACGAGGCTCCGGGCAGACGACCTCTACCCATATTCGGTGTCCGGCATTCTCGAACACGAAATCCGGCCCCGCTTTCGGATGCTTGATGGGTAGTTCCGCTTCAATAAGCTGATGCCCGATGAGAATTTCAGAGAGTTGCTGCCAGTAAATGGCATCATTCGTCGAACAGAGCCTTTGGAGCGTGTTCTTGTCGCCGTATCCAGCCTCGATGAAAGCCGTACAGACGTCCAGCAGGCGTTCCCGCATATGACGGCCGCGGGCGTGATTGTATGGATATCGCGACTGGAATGCGGCGGCCAAGTTCATGAGCCGGAGCCTTTCTCAGGAAACGCATAACTTTCAGAGACCGAACCGGCGTTCACGGCCGCGATGCCTGGGCTTGTGACCTGTCGTGCGTGGCGCGGTCGGTTCGGGACCCGATGAGGCCTGTTTCGGTCGGACGGCCTCCCGGTAAAGCCGTTCAAGCTTTTCGGCTCTGTCGTCGTCCATCTGTTTTTGAAGATAGATGAGTTCGGGATCGTTCATTCCAGGCCATTGGGGTTCTTGCAGCATATTGTCGTGAAGGAATGCACTGCGTGCCGGGCATTTTCCATTCCAGGGGCCACATGCTTGCACGTAGCCCCGGCACGACTTGTTAAGGATGGCTCCCCAAATGCACAAATAGCCCCTGCCTGTTGAACAATATCATCAGCACAGAAACCTTCGGAGACACAAGTCTTGAAAGGTTAATGACCGCGCTCCATACCGCGTCTGGGATACTTGCGTCTGCGCTGCTCCCTGCGTCTGGAGATTTCATCACCCGGACTCAACTCTTCCGGAGGTTCAACCGCCGCCTGGAAGCGGTCGCGCAGCGGCGGGGTGTCGTGAAGATAGGACGCCACGTCGTCTGGACGCATCCCCTCGCCCGGTCTCAAGTCTGGGCCGGGATCTGCCTGGCTAGCCGGTTCAGGCTGGGGCTCAGGCCGGACCGCCTCCGACCGTGCCTGCTGGTGCGCCCGTTTCCGGTTCTCAAAATCAGTCCGCAACCTGTAGTTCAATCCGTCCGTCTCGACCTGTTGCCGGGTCCTGAGCTTCACCAGCTCTTCGCGGTGGTTCTGGTACACAAGCCGTTCCGCGCCGTCCGCCAGCTTGCCATGCCAGGCGGCGAGGTCAGACCTTTCCAGCGTATGAATACGCTGAACACGCTTGGTCAGTGCCCGGCTCGAGAGCGCAAATTTTGCGATCTCCCGAACTCCCAGCCGGCCGCCCTTCTTCAGGAACTCCCGGTTGGCCATCACGAAGCAGGCACGCTCGAAAATCCCGCCCTTGTTCACCGCCTTCAGGATCTGAAGCTGGACAGCCTGGAGCCTGTAGAGCTGTCTCCATTTCGGTGCGAACTTGGCGTCCACGATCGCGCGGTCGCTCTTCACCCTGGCTACCATCCGGGCTTCAATTACCCGTCGTTCGGCGATGTGCCTGTACACCATGTCGAGCGCAGGAGTGGCCTCTTTCATCATCCGCGCTACGTCGTTGGCGCTCACGTGGAGCACCCGCTCTTCACGCCTGATGCGGTCGCGCGCGTTGTATTCAGAACGGGTTAGCGAGACAGTATCGCGAACGAACTCACCCCGCCCCCGGCGCTCGTTGTTCAGAACTCGTTGCTCACAGCGGATGCCGCCGTGATCGCGCTCGTACTGCTCGGCCCATTTGGAAAGCGCGAGGTGGTCACGATAGATGTTACGCGCGTTCCGCCCGTGCAGCTCGATCCGGTTGACGATGATATGGATGTGCGGCTGCGGCTCGTCCGTGTGTTGAACAATGAGCGTCTGTAAATTCTCCAGGTCGAGCGCTTTGAGACTGGAGAGCGCCGCCGACATCATCTCGTCCCTGGACGGCGCCTGATCGAAGGCCCAGGCGAGCGAATAAGCATAGACGGGTTTGGCGAGCTTCCGACCGCGCTTGTTGCGCTCCCGCTCCTTGAAGCGCTCGTAGCTTGCGCTCATCTGCGCGATCGCCTGCGCAGGTGTCTCCGCCTCCATGTTGAGCATTTCCGTGAAGCCCACCCGGAACGAGGTCTGACGGTTCGCCTTGTCGTGGAGCGCGTACTCGCCGATCCGGTCAGCGTCTGTGGAAAGCCGCTGCTGGTCTTCCAGCTTGTCGTGGAGGTAATACTCGCCAGCGCCGTCGAAAGACTGACCCGACCCCGCCACCTTGGGTATCACTCGGCCCTCCCCCTTTCCGCCAACCGTAAATTCCCAAAGTTGGGAATTTACCCATCTTGCTACCTTCAGTTCGGGATCAGGCTGGCGGGGTTCAAGGGGCGGAAACCAGCGGCTTTCACGTTTTTTCCACGGACGCACACTGGCGCAGTCATCGGGTCATACGATCGGACTTTTGCTGCATGCGCTCATATGCCTGGACCCGGCCCGCCCCGGGGCATTGACGCGCGTTGGGCCGCCCGCGGCGTCGCCGATTCGGACGGTTGGGTTTTTCTCAATGGCTCAGCACGGCGACGGTGCGGGTGGCAGGACGCGCGGCCCCGGGGTGAGGACGGGTCCAGGCTGACCCCGCGACCTTCGGATGGTGGGACGCCCTCCCTCGACCGGCACGCCAACGAAACCAGCACAAAGGCGTCTTCTCGCGAGCGTTCCTTCGCGGGGTCCGGCAAACACAGGCGCAGTGGCTGGGGTGGCCGCGCGGGGCAAAGCCCCTCACCGTTCGGCGGGCGCCGTTCTGCGGCCAGCTACCGACAGGAACACCATCATAAGGCGCCCTGCCGGGCGGTGAATCTGCGCGGCCGCCTGATGCACAGGCGGACTGGCTGTCGGTCGGAAGGGCGAAGGCGAAGCCCAGCCCGACCATTCCCTCAGCCTCGGCCAGCGAGAGCTGTCTTGCCATGCACGGGTCATGGGAGTTCATGCGTCGGTTCATGCGTTTCATCGCGCTACGATCATTTGCCGTCATCAACGCATGGTCAGGGCGGCTCATGGTCGGCAGCTTGCAGTGAGGGCGGCTGGGCCTCTTCCGCCAGCATTTTCGTCGGCCCGGCCTTGAAGACCCCGGTTCAGGATGGCAGCCGAACCCCCTCGCGCGAGGGATCGATACCGGATGGCGAAGACGGCCGTGCCGGTCGTCCGGCATGGGCGGCTTCGTGAGGTCCGGCATGCCGGACCGAAGAGAGCCCGGTCCGGCCCGCCGGGGCGGGCCGAACGCGCCCAACCCTGCCTTGCCTTCCTTGATTGTATTTTGAAGCCCATGCACCATCGCTTCGGGTGGCGGGCCAGCGGGAGCGGGCAATGGCGGACGGTCAGGCGGGCGTGGTCGGCTTTGCGGAGGAGTTTCCGCCGCGTGGCGGGGGGAACCCCCGCGTTGGGAAAGGCCCCAGTGCGGAATGGGGACACCCCTGGGAACTGGGGACGAGCTGGGACTACGCACCCGGAAAGATCCTGCTGGGCGAATGGGACGGACGGGTGCTCGCCCGGGCGGACGAGCGCCATATCGTGACGGTCGCAGGCTCCCGCGCAGGCAAGTCCTACACGGTGCTCAAGCCAAACCTGCGGATGTATCCCGGCTCCATGATCGTGCTCGACCCGAAAGGTGAGCTGGCGCGGGACACGGCGGCCGACCGCCGGGCCATGGGCCAGACCGTGCACGTCCTCGACCCGTTCGGCGTGTCGGGCGAGACCTCCTCGTCGCATAATCCGCTCGAGGAGCTGAGGCATTCTGCGCAGCCGGTCGCCGACGCTGCCCAGATCGCAGATGCGCTCATCATCGGTAACGAGAAGGACCCGTACTGGACGGATTCAGCGCGCCAGCTGATCCAGGGGATCATCCTGCATCTGCTCGACCGGCCGATTGTCCCCCTCTCGCTGGACGGCCTGGTGAAGCTTCTCCATCTCAAATTTGGTGGGTTTGAAAGCCTGTTCGACGAGATGAGCCAATCGACTGCTTTTGATGGCCGCGTCGCTAATATCGGGGCGTCGTTTCTGGGTCTCGTGCAAAACACCGAGACCACGTTTCAAAGCGTTCTTTCGACAGCACAAAGCCAGACTTCGCCCCTCTTCGATGTCGGCAATATCACGGCCCGGTCGGATTTCCGGCTGGAAGATCTCAAGAAATCACCGATGACGCTCTATCTGGTTTTACCGGGCATGCGCATTGGTACGCATTTTCGCTGGCTGCGCGTGGTGATCCAGCAAGCCATGGCGAAGATGGAAGAAACACCCGGCACGCCTGACCATGCTGTCTTGTTCATGCTTGAGGAATTCGCGGCGCTGGGACATATGCGCTCGATCGAGACGGCGGCGGGTTTCATGGCGGGCTTCGGCGTGAAGCTCTGGACGGTGTTGCAGGATTTCTCGCAGCTCAAGACGCAATATCCGAAGTCGTGGGAGACGTTTCTGGGCAATGCCGGGATTCTTCAGGCGTTCGGTAATGTCGATCTGACCACGACGGAGTACCTGTCCAAGCTTCTCGGCCAGACACTCATTCATGAATCGCATGATGTGCACGCGTCGGCCGCTGCGATGGCGTCGGGCGATCTGGGACGACGCGAGCAATTGCGCCACGTGCCGCTTCTCGATCCGAGTGAAATCACACGCGGGTTTGCGAAAGAGACCTGGCGTCAGATGATCCTCATTCCCGGGCGGCCCCCGATCTACATGGACAGGTTTTTCAAGCCGGAGCGTCAAGGATGAGCGAGTGGAAGGAAGAGCCGATCCGCGAGCACGATCAGAACGGACATCTAACCGCCTCCGGCTACAAATGGGTGGAGCTCAATCCATCAGCGCGGTTTCCAATTGTTCTGTTTGCGCTCATACCGGCGGGGCTGGGCGCAATCATCACCTTCATCATGGCTGCGCGCGGTGACAACAGCGCGCTCTTGTTCTTCGCGATCTGTGCGGGGGCCTTTGTTTTTGGTGTGCGCGCGCTCAAGCGCGTCGGCCACCGCCACCGCGCGATCGTCTTCCAGAGCGACGGATTCATATCTGCGCCCTTCGGCCTGTGGCGTCGACCGGAGGTGAAGATGTTTGCTGGTCCCGGCTATGGCGTCGCGTCCATCGAGAGCCGCAACGAGTCGATCTACGCGAATATCGAGATGTATCTCACGAACGGTGAGAACGTGCGCCTTGCTTACGGTCTGTGGCCAAACGACGGGCTGCGCATTGCGACGCAATTGAACATAGCGCTTCAGGAGCTGCGCATGAGCGCGGCGATGGCGCCTGTATCTGCCGCCCCGGCCTACCCTGGGGCACCGGCCGCGTCCGCATCGGCAGCCTCTGGGCCTCAGGCTGCGCAGCCTGCGCGCGCGCGGCGCGTGATCGATTAGCTATCTGCACGGGTTCGGGCGCGAGGCAAGTCCTCGCGCCCGATGTTCCCTTAAGCGGCTGCGGCGGTCTTGGCGTCGGCCTCGCGGATCACGATCCGGCCGATCACCGGATAGGCATCGAACACGAGGTTGAGCCCTTTGCCGTCGCGGTTGGTCCAGCCGGAGCCGACTCTGATCCAGCGGGCCGTCTCGCCTTCCCCGATGACCTGAAAAATTGCGTGGGTGGGGCGCTTGGCGTTGTTTGCATGGTTGCTCATGTGATGTCTCCTTACGTGCTTGGCCCAACACCACGTCGGGCCTTATGGGAGCGTGAAGACCTGCAGGCGAAGACGCGCGTCACACGGGCAACACGGGAGCGTAGCGAATGGAGCGGGCGGCCCGTTGACGCATAGCGTCCGGCTGCGGGTACGTTCCCATCCTTAAGGCCAGACGACGTGTTCTTGAGCCCGGGCACGGAGACATTGAGAGCAACGCAACCCGACTTCGCCCCGCGCACGCGCAGTTGGATCAGCGGAAGACGACCGTGCTGGATTGGGTGGCGACGCCTCCAGCGGCCACATGCGCGCAGCAATCTCGCGCTCCTCGTCGCCGATAGCCTGAAGGTAGATGGCCGTGGTCGTCATGCTGGCGTGCCCAAGCCAGCGCTGCACAAGATTGATGGGCACACCGGAGCGGATGGCATGCAGCCCGAACCCGTGCCGCAGGCCCCTTGGCGTCGCGTGCGCGCCCGGCACAATGCCCGCCTCTCTCATGACGCTCCTGACGAGACGCCAGGCCTGACTGCGCGAGATGGGCCATAGCGGCGTGTCACGATCCGCCAGATCATGAGCGCCGGCGATTGTCTGCGTCAGCGAGGCCGGAACCGGCACCTCGCGCATGACAATCGCGCCGTTCCGCCGCTTGAGGCTCCGCAGGGCGAGATAACATTCATTCCGGTCCACCCGCGCCGCTGTCAGGCCAAGGGCCTCCGAGATCCGGCAGCCCGTATACGCAAGCGCGAGACAGAGCGTCCGGAGGTCCGGCCTTCCGCAGGCTTCGGCTGCCTCGATGAAACGGGTGCGTTCCAGCGGGGTCAGGTACTTGCGGTGACCGCCGCGCGTGTAAAGGCTTCCGCCCTGGGCATGATGGCGACCCATGATTGTCCTTTCGTCGGCGGCTCCGACGAGGACGCGACAGTATTGCCTATTCTGTTGAGGGGCCTTGGACGCCCGAATTCATTGAATTCTTGCGCCTCAGCGTTGCTGAAACTATCGCATGCCCCAGGCACTGGCAATGTACTAACGGTTGCAACGCGGGGATGTGCAACAGAATAGGCAATTCTGTTGAGCTGTTCAGTCGCATTTCACGCCCACAAATGAACGTTGGTCAATAGTTTGGGGTTTACCAACTCGGGTGTGTTTCATGAAAATTCAAGGATTGATGGCCGTCGCCGCGTGCGGCGCGCTTTTGATGAGCGCTGTCAGCGACGCCGTCGCGCAAGTCGCGACGACGCCCACAATGCCTCCCGTTGGCGCTGGCCTGCCTGACGGCAGGCCAATCGATATTCGGGGGCTCCATACCGGCATGCCAAGCGCAGCCGCGCTGGCGCTTTTGCGCGAGCACTACAAGGCGCAGCCGGTGAAGCTCAACATACGATCGGCAACCCTGCCGAATTCAAAAACTGAGTTCGTAGCCTACGCCATGAACAGCAATTTCAGCGGCGATACCTACGATTACCTGGGTGCTGCTTTCACGTCGAACGCCAGCGGCAATCAGGTGGTCAGCATCATGAGTCATGCCGGGTACGGCGCTGGCAAGGAACGCAGCACGGCGGAAACCCTGGCGGCGATCAAGCAGAAATACGGTGAGCCCTCTGCGGTCACGGAGACGCAGTTCACGCTTCTGCTCCGGTACGGCTACAAGGATGGCCAGCTGGTGAAGGCTAATAACCCGTGTGCCGGACTGACCGGGATGAGCGAACTCTCGCTCAGAAACCGGGATGTCATCCAGCTGGACGAGTGGCGAACGATGATGGGACGCAGCGCCCGTTCAGACGGTGCCATTGCACCATCCGATCCTGCTCAAGGATGTTCGGCGGCGATGTACATCACCATCGTCTACGGTCTGCATCCGAAACAGCCGAATAGGAACGCGATTTCGGAAATAAGGTTCGTGTTCTTTGACGCGGAGCGCTTCAGGGCAGCAACGTTGCGCGACGCCGCGTTTGTGAAGGATCAAGGCGCGAACGATCGCCAAAATGCGCCCGGCGGTTCTGGCGCGTCAAAACTTTAGGCACATGCGGGCTAACGCGCTTCGCCCGCGGGAACTTGCCCATAAACGGTGGACAAACTGGCTTGCGTGAATTGTGGCCAATACACCTGGTGTTATGCTTGGTGGATGGACGGCAAGGCCCAACTTGAATCAAGCGCCACTGATCTCAGTCACATGCGGGGCATTTCTGCGCGTGTGACGGTGAGCGCCGCCTCCCGGTTCGGATTGGGCGGCCTTGCGCTGGTGCCGCAGTCTCTATTCACCGCTGCCACTTCCATTTCAAGCGCCACAATGCCGCTTCTGCACTAGATGGCGATCACAGACGACATCGAAAGCGATATTGACGGCGTGTTGTCGGCCACATGGGACATTCGCGACGGCCAGGTCGTGCCGGAAACGCAGGATGTTGCCTTGGCTGGGGGCGGCGTAAAGCTGGCCGCGACGATGCTCTATGCGGATCTTGCGGATTCAACCGAGCTTGCCATGTGGGACCGGCGGGTTGCGGCACGGATCTGCAAGGCGTTCGTGGCCGGTGCCAGCCGGCTCATCCGACACAAGGGCGGCCATATTCGTAGCTTCGATGGTGACCGTGTGATGGGCGTATTTCTCGGCGACGCGAAAAACACGGCCGCTACGTCGTGTGCGCTCCACATCAACTGGATGTTCGCGAAGGTCCTGAAGCCAAAATTTGAGGCGAAGTACACCAAGCTTCGCGACGGGACTTACACGCTCGCCCATGCGACGGGTGTTGATAGCAGTGATGTGCTCGTTGTTCGCGGAGGCATCCGCAATAACAACGACCTCATCTGGGTCGGTCGTGCACCCAATGTGGCCGCAAAATTGAGCGCGCTCAGAGAGGCACCCTATTACAGCTTCATCACACACGACGTGTATTCCCGCATGAACAGCTCGGCCAAGCTGAGCGGAACGACAGACATGTGGGATCAATTTACGTGGGACGGCCCCGTCGAGACCATTTACCGGTCCAGCTGGAGCTGGAAGCCCTAGGACCGTCGGGCTCTGGCAGTGGAAGCAATCTGCGCCAATAAGCTGTGGGCAAGCCATATTCGCATATTGCGCGCACAATAATAATTGCGGATCGTATGATTCTGGCCGTTTGGTGATGTTTTCAGGGCCACTACCCCTTGTGCCTGCGCCAAGGCGCACCACCTAGGACTCCCGACTAATAAACGACCGCCTATGCAACCGGCGGCGAAGCAAGAACACGAACAGGATGGCGAATAATGGCTACACGTACCTGGAGCAGGGACCGCGCGAAAAAGCGCATTGATGCGAAGATCAAGGATCTTCCGCTCAAGGATATCGAGATCAGAGAGTATGTGCGGGATACCGACCTTGGTAACCTGCCCGGCCATGTCGCCTACCGCGTTGACGGTGTCCATCTGTATGCGGACATTCTGAACCTTGGCGACATGCTCAACGTCACGGCTGTTGAAGGGGAAACTTGCCACCGCCGGACGCTGCGCTTCCTCAATCTGCACTATCGCGCCATGCACCGCGTGATCGGCCGCATCGATACGGTGTTTGTCGACTTTCATAACCAGCGCCTGCACACGGTCGTTACAAAGCCATACGACGTCGAGGCCGACCGGGTTCACCGCGCGGTCGCGATGGGCCAGCTCATCATCGACGTGCTCGCTCAGACGGGCGAAGATGCGGATCACCCGTCAGCACAAGTGCGCGTCGGCATCGACAGCGGCAAGGCCCTTGCAGTGAATAACGGCCGGCGCGGCCATCGGGAGCCCCTTTTCCTGGGAGAGCCCGCCAACCACGCGGCCAAGCGCGCTTCTGGCGGGTCCGCGGTCGGCATCTACCTTACGAACAAGGCGCGCAAGGTGATCGGCCTTGCCGATGCCAAGAATGAAAACGCGACGAAGCTGACAGCCGACGAAATCAAGGCATCGCAGGATAAGGCCAAACTGGACGTTACGGCTGACCAGATCGTCAAGGAGTGGAAGCAAGATCTTTCGGACAATCCCATCGGAACATTCGAATTTTCCGGGCACACGCCGCCGTTCAGCATGCTCGATATCGAAACGTTGTCGGTGAAGAACTCGCGCCGACAGGATGCGTCGGCGATCTATGCAGATATCGATGGCTTCACAGACTATGTGGGCAGGAACATTGCGCGCGACAGCGATGCCAAGCACGTTGTGCGGGCGCTCCACGTGATGCGCGCTGAACTCGACGCTGTCCTGCATACGGATTTCGCCGGTCAGAAAATTCGCTTCATTGGCGATTGCGTACACGGCATCGCTGCCGATGGCACCGCGCAAACGACTGATGTGCAGGAAACCATCACGAACATGACGCTGTGCGCGAGCGCGATGCGAAGCAGCTTCGCCCTTGCGCTTGAGCGTCTCAAGGATGGTGGCACAGATGCGACGGCACTGGGACTGGCGATCGGGTTTGAGTACGGACCCATGACCGTTACCCGCCTTGGTATGAAAGGGGAGCTGGTACGCTGCTCCGTGAGCCGCGGCGTTCTTGCAGCCGAGGAAGAACAGAAGCGCTGCGCTGGATCTGAAACAGCCATTGGCGAGGAAGCGTACGACGCGGCCAGCGACGCCGTTCGCAAGATGTTCGGCGAAAGCCGCAAGCGGGCCAATCTCGACTATGACGTCGCCATCGATGAACTGAGCGCGAAGAACGACAAGACGGCAATGCTCTCGAAGGCGGCGGCCACGTCGGTTCTGCTAAAGCCGGCCAGTGCTGCGGGCGCGCCGCCTCCGGTGACATTCACCGGGCAGCGCTCTGCTCCTGCCAAGCCCGACGGCTTTGCGTGATCTGGTGCCTAGAGAATCCTGAACGTTCGATTCAGGAACGCCAGGCACTTGCCACGCTCGTCCACGAGGTAGACTGGCTCACTTTGCATGAGTGGAGGATCGATGCGCCGACCGCGTCTCTGGTGGTCGACGCGGACATAAAAATCGGCGATCGCTCGTACCCGGTAACGCTGCGTTACCCGCAACAATTCCCGCACATCCCCCTGCTTGTCCTACCACGGGGAACCGCCGAATACTGGTCGACCCATCAATATGGCCCGGGCGGCGAACTATGCCTCGAGCATGGCCCTGACAACTGGCTGACCCATATTACGGGTGCAGACATGCTCCGCAGCGCCCATCGGCTGCTCGCGGGCGAGAACCCGGCACCCCAACAAAAAGGCCGCGTGCCGTCCCGTCATGCCGTTACGTTGGGGCAGACACTACAAAATGATACGCGCCGCTTTGTGCTGACCCGGGACGTCATGACGCTGGTCGCAGCGCTCCCTGAAGGGGCATGGTGGACGGGCACCTGCGTGACCATTCTGCGCGCGGGTGGCGCGGTGCTCGGTGTCAGTTCGATTCAGCGCGCACCCGATGATCTCTGGATCGCGCCGGGCTTTCCAGGCGCTATACTTGCTGAAGACGGCTTCGACCGTACGCTGGCAATCCTGCGCCTGCCAACGGATGCGAGCGCACCGGCGGCCGACAGCCGCACGGCGCTCTTTCAAAGCCTGCGCGCTGCCGTGCCGTCGCTTCCGGATGCGTCGGCCATACTCCTGATCCGGGGTGATCGCATTACGGCATACACGGTTTGGCAATCGGACGATTCCATCGCCGGCGTTTCGGTTATCCCCGCAGAAGCAGCGATCAGCCGAGTGAACAGCGAGCATGCCAGTCTGACCGAACGAGAGGTCGCGATCATCGGCTGTGGCTCACTCGGCAGCAAACTTGCCGTGATGCTGGCGCGCTCTGGCGTGGGAACCTTCTACCTGGTCGACGACGATGTGATGATGCCCGATAACATTGTGCGCAATAGTCTGGATTGGCGCGACGTCGGATTCCACAAGACGAGCGCCCTGAAGCGTCAGATTTTGCTGGTGAATCCATTGGCAAAAGTCATCACGCGCGAGTTCCGCATCGGTGGCCAGACCGCCAGCGCATCGCTTGAGAGCACGCTTACGAAAGTGAGTGCCTGCGATCTGATTATAGACGCGACGGCAGAGCCTCAAGTTTTCAATTACCTTGCGGCGGCATCAAGCTTTGGCAAGAAGCCCATGATCTGGGCCGAGGTGTTTGGCGGCGGTATCGGCGGAATGATCGCCAGGCACCGGCCTGACATTGAACCCGCCCCGCCGGTGATGCGGGCACATATCGAGCATTGGTGCTACGTGAAAGGTCACCCGGTCGAGCGCGGCGCCATGAACTACGAAACCCGTGAGCGTGGCGTACCTCTTCTGGCCGATGATGCTGACGTCTCGGTTATTGCCGGACATGCGGCGCGTCTTGCCATCGACACGCTGATGCCGCGCGAAGCCACGTCATTCCCGCATGCTGTTTACATGATCGGTTTGAAGGATGGCTTGTTTTTCCATGAGCCGTTCCACACCGAACCCGTACCCGTCGGGGAGCCTCTGGTCACCCCGCCGCCGTCGCTCGAGGCAATACGAGAAGAAGTCCAACACCTAACCGGGCTACTGACCAAACTAAAAAATGAAACTGATTCTTCCCCAAGCAGTCCTGAGGAACCTCCGCGGTGAGCTCAAGCAAGCGCGTCGTCTTGAGATTGGCGGGTTGCTTTTAGGCGAGCACATCGAAGGC
>LNFM01009649.1_pt1 | contig 16220 bp, 14 predicted proteins | sample 596031 | NCBI WGS metagenome assembly LNFM01 (sample SAMN04254537, study PRJNA301005) | activated carbon metagenome | isolation source: dual media filters at the Ann Arbor, Michigan drinking water treatment plant | place: USA: Ann Arbor
GATGGTGACCGGGATGTCGGTCTTCACGCCGCCCAGCTGGTCGAGGAAGTCGATGTGGAAGTAGGTGCGGCGGAACTCGCCGTCGGTGATGCTCTGCAGGCCCACGTCCTGCTGGAACTTCACGATCTCGGTGATGGCGCGGTCTTCCACCTCGCGCAGCTGCGCGGCGGTGATTTCCTTCTTCACGAAGAACTGCTCGCGCGCGTCGAGCAGGTACTTCGGCCGCAGGAAGCTGCCGACGTGGTCGGCGCGGAAAGGGGGCTTGTCACGCATCGTCATGGGGAGTCCTTCGAGACAGAGTGGGTCGGACGGGCAGTCGGAGAGGAGGATCAGGCCGCGGCGGTGCGGCGGATCAGGCCGGCGCCGGGCAGCTTGTGCAGCGAGGGCTGGTGCGCCAGCGCCTCGGTGAGGTTGGTGTGCGCGTTGCGCGCGTGTTCGCGCATCAGCGCTTCGGCGCGGCTGCCTTCGCCGGCGGCGATGGCCTCGACGACGGCGCGGTGCTGTTCGTGCGCGATGACCAGCCGGTCGCGTGCGAAGCGGCCCGTGGTGTGGACCAGCACGAAGCCGTTGGGTGACGCGAAGGGCAGCGCCGAGGCGCGCTCGATCTGCCGCTGCACCAGCGCGCTGCCGCCGGCCTGCGACAGCAGCGCATGGAAGCGTCCGTTCAGCGCGACGTAGCTGGAGAAGGCGGCCTCGCTCAGGGTCGACGGGGCCAGCACGTCGTCGAGGCGGGCCAGGCAGTCGCGCAGCGCGCCCAGCAGGCCGGCGGCCACGCCGCGTTCGGCCGCCAGCCGTGCGGCCAGGCCTTCCAGCGTGCCGCGCAGTTCGATGGCGTCGCGGATGTCGGCCTCGCTGAAGTCGCGCACCACGAAGCCGCCGCCGGCCAGCGGCGCCAGCAGGCCTTCTTCCTGCAGCCGCACCAGCGCCGTGCGGATGGGCGTGCGCGACATGCCCAGGCGCTCGACCAGGGCCAGCTCGGTGATGCGGCTGCCCGGCTGCAGGCCGCCGCCCAGCAGCAGTTCGCGCAGGCGCAGCTGGGCGCGCACGGTCTGCGAAGCGGCCGGCGCGTCGTCGGGGTCGGGTTCCGGGAGGGATGGGCTCATCGGCGGAGGTCTGTATACAGCGGCGCGGCCGATTCACCGTGCGTCGAGAGCAACCGCCCTCTGGGGCCAGGCGTTGCCGGATGCCAGCCACCGCGCTCGCTGTATACAGGGAGTATTCCGCCGCCCCGCGAAGGCGACCCTCCGGGGAAACCCGGGCGCAGCCGGGCCGCCCGGCCGAGGCGGGCAGCCGCGGGTGTGCAGGAGGAGGGGGTCGGCTCAGCCGACGGCGACGCCGGCGCGCTCGAGCATGGCGTGCAGCAGCACGTTGCAGCCGGCGGTGATGTGCTCGGGCTGCGCGTCCTCGATCTCGTTGTGGCTGATGCCGTCCTTGCAGGGGATGAAGATCATCCCCGCGGGCGCCAGCCGCGCCATGTAGACGGCGTCGTGCCCCGCGCCCGAGACCACCGGCATGTGGGAGTAGCCGAGCTTCTGCGCCGCGCGCCCGACGGCGTCCACGCAGTCGGCATGGAAGGGCTGCGCCGGGTAGGCCGAGACGGGTTCGATGACGATGGGCAGGCCGCTCTCGGCCGACAGCCGGGCGGCCACGGCGCGGATGTCGGCGTCCATCGCGTCGCACAGCGCATCGCTGGCGTTGCGCAGGTCGATCGAGAACTTCACGCGGCCGGGGATGACGTTGCGGCTGTTCGGGTGCACCTGCACCATGCCCACCGTGCCGCGGCCGTGCGGCGGGTGGCGGTGCGCGCAGGCCACCACCTCCTGCATCAGCGCGGCGGCCACCTGCAGCGCGTCCTTGCGCAGCGCCATCGGCGTCGGGCCGGCGTGCGCTTCCATGCCGGTGACGGTGCAATCGTACCAGCGGATGCCCAGCACGCCCGTGACCACGCCGATGGTCTGTCCGTGGTCTTCCAGCACCGGGCCCTGTTCGATGTGGGTCTCGAAGTAGCTGCCGATGGGGTGGGCGCCGGGCTCCTCGGGGCCGACGTAGCCGATGCGCTCGAGCTCGTCCTTCACGCTGAGGCCGGCGCTGTCCTTCGCGGCGTAGGCGTGCTCCAGCGTGAAGGCCTTGGCGAAGACGCCCGAACCCATCATCACCGGCACGAAGCGCGAGCCTTCCTCATTGGTCCAGAAGGCGACCTCGATGGGTGCCTCGGTCTGGATGCCGTGGTCGTTGAGCGTGCGCACCACCTCGATGCCGGCCAGCACGCCGTAGTTGCCGTCGAACTTGCCGCCGGTGGGCTCCGGTCATCACCGGCGGCAGGGCGTTGTTGCGGCCGGGGCGGCGCATGAAGCCGTTGCCGATCTTGTCGATGACGACGGTCATGCCGGCCTCGCGCGCCCAGCGCGTGACGAGGTCGCGGCCCTGGCGGTCGAGGTCGCTCAGGGCCAGACGGCACACGCCGCCCTTGGGCGTGGCGCCGATGGCGGCCAGTTCCATCAGCGAGGCCCAGAGGCGGCTGCCGTCGATGCGCAGGTCCTGCAGCTGGTCGGGCAAGGGGGGCGGTTGCATGTCCATCACGGGCTCCTGGTGCGGTGCGGCGGAATCGGGTCGGGGCGGGCGGGACGGCTCAGCGCGGCACGGCCACCGGCGCTTCCAGCGCGGCCTTGCGCGCCAGTGCGTCGAACTGCGAACCGAAGGGCGGGCGCTTGATGTAGCGGCCGGCGCCGCGTTCGGCGCGCAGGTCGCCGTCGGCGTAGACCAGCCTGCCCTGGCTCACCGTGTGCGTGGCCAGGCCCTTCACGGTGCGGCCCTCGAAGACGTTGAAGTCACCCAGGCTGTGCTGCGTCTTCACCGACAGCGTCTTGCTGGCGGTGGCGTCCCACAGCACGAGGTCGGCGTCGGCGCCGGGCGCCACGCAGCCCTTGCGCGGGTAGATGTTGAACAGCTTGGCGGCGTTGGCCGAGGACACGGCGACGAACTCGCTGGGCGTCAGGCGCCCGGTGTTGACGCCTTCGTCCCACACCACGGCCATGCGCTCCTCGACGCCGCCGCAGCCGTTGGGGATCTTGCTGAAGTCGCCGCGGCCGGCGGCCTTCTGCTCGGCGCAGAAGGTGCAGTGGTCGGTGGCCGTGGTGTGCAGGTTGCCCGACTGCAGGCCGCGCCACAGCGCCTGCGCGTGGCCCTTGGGGCGGAAGGGCGGGCTCATCACGTGGCCGGCGGCGAACTCGAAGCGCGGGTCGCGGTAGACGCTGTCGTCCAGCGTCAGGTGGCCGGCCAGCACCTCGCCGAAGACGCGCTGCCCGCGCGACCGGGCCCGGGCGATGGCCTCGGCCGATTCGGCGCAGGACACGTGCACGACGTAGATCGGCACGTTCAGCACGTCGGCGATGGCGATGGCGCGCTGCACGGCTTCGGCTTCCACCGCCGGCGGCCGGCTCAGCGGATGGCCCTCGGGCCCGAGCACGCCCCGGGCCTTCATCTCGGCCTGCAGCAGGAAGACCAGTTCGCCGTTCTCGGCGTGCACGGTGGGCATGGCGCCCAGCTGCAGCGCACGGCGGAAGCTGTTCACCAGCGTCTCGTCGTCGCACATGATGGCGTTCTTGTAGGCCATGAAGTGCTTGAAGCTGTTGACGCCTTCCTCGTTGACCAGGGTGCCCATGTCGCGGTGCACGCTGTCGTCCCACCAGGTCACGGCGACGTGGAAGCTGTAGTCGGCCGCCGACTTCTCGGCCCAGCCGCGCCACTTGCGCCAGGCGTCCATCAGCGGCTCCTTCGGATCGGGGATCACGAAGTCGATGATGGAGGTGGTGCCGCCGGCCAGGGCCGCGGCCGTGCCGCTGTAGAAGTCGTCGCGCGTCACGGTGCCCATGAAGGGCAGCTGCATGTGGGTGTGCGGGTCGATGCCGCCGGGCATGACGTAGCGGCCGCCGGCGTCGAGCACCTGGGCGCCGGCCGGCGCTTCGAGCGCCGCGCCCACCTGCGCGATCTGGCCGTCGATACACAGCACGTCGGCGCGGAACTCGCGGTCGGCGTTGACCACCGTACCACCACGGATCAGCAAGCTGGGCATGGGCGTTTCTCCTGGGCGTTCAGCCGTGTTTGTACTGCAAAGGGGGACGGGCGTCACATGGCCTGAGCAGCCCGTCGATCGATCAGGCCGCTGCGGTCTGGCGCATGGGGTTGTTGGGGTGCTGCGTCCAGTCGGCCGGCTCGGCCGTCACGGTCACGCCGGTGCGCGTGTCGACCTCGCCGGGCGCCAGCGTGCGCAGCGTGATGCACTCGGGCACGGGGCACACCGTCACGCACAGGTTGCAGCCCACGCACTCGTCTTCCTTGACCTCGAAGTGCCGGCGGCCGTCGCGCGTGGCGGTGATGGCCTGGTGCGAGGTGTCCTCGCAGGCGATGTGGCATCGCCCGCACTGGATGCAGCTGTCCTGGTCGATCACCGCCTTGCTGACGGCGTTCAGGTTCAGGTGCTGCCATTCGGTGACGGTGCGCAGCGCCCGGCCCTGGAAGTCGGCGGTGGTGGCGAAGCCCATCGAGTCCATGTACTCCGACAGCCCGTCGATCATGTCCTGCACGATCTTGAAGCCGTAGGTCATGGCGGCGGTGCACACCTGCACGTTGCCGGCCCCCAGGGCGATGTAGTCGAGCGCGTCGCGCCAGGTGCCCACGCCGCCGATGCCCGAGACCGGCAGGCCGGCGGTGGCCGGGTCGCGCCCGATGGCAGCCACCATGTTCAGCGCGATGGGCTTGACCGCCGGGCCGCAGTAGCCGCCGTGCGAGCCCATGCCGCCGGTCGACGGCGACATGGTCAGCGTCAGCGGGTCGACGCCCATGATGGAGGTGATGGTGTTGATGAGCGAGACCGCGTCGGCGCCGCCGGCCTTCGCCGCGCGCGCCGGCTGGCGGATGTCGGTGATGTTGGGCGTGAGCTTGACGATGACCGGCAGCCGGCTGTGCTGCTTGCACCAGGCCGTCACCATCTCGATGTACTCGGGCACCTGGCCCACCGCCGCGCCCATGCCGCGCTCGCTCATGCCGTGCGGGCAGCCGAAGTTGAGCTCGATGCCGTCGCAGCCGGTGTCCTCCACGCGCGGCAGGATGGCCTTCCAGGCGCTCTCGACGCAGGGCACCATCAGCGAGACGACCATGGCGCGGTCGGGCCAGCTGCGCTTGAGCGCGCGGATCTCGTCGAGGTTGGTCTGCAGCGGCCGGTCGGTGATCAGCTCGATGTTGTTGAAGCCGAGCATGCGGCGGTCGGGCGTCAGCAGCGCGCCGTAGCGCGGGCCGTTGACGTTGACGATGGGCGGGCCGTCCTCGCCCAGCGTCTTCCACACCACGCCGCCCCAGCCGGCCTCGAAGGCGCGGTTCACGTTGTAGGCCTTGTCGGTGGGCGGGGCCGAGGCCAGCCAGAAGGGGTTGGGGCTGTGGATGCCGGCGAAGACGTTGTGCAGGTCGGCCATGGGGTGCTCCTTCAGGGACGGTCGGGATCGCGGCGGGCGTCAGGCCGCAGGGGCGGTCACTTCGGCAGTCAGTTCGGCGTGCAGCGCGAGTGCCGCCCGCTTGCCGTCTTCCACCGCTTCGACGGTGAGGTCGCGGCCGCCGGCGCGGCAGTCGCCGCCCACGTACACACGCGCCACGCCGCTGCGGCCGTCGTCGTCGGCCACCACGCGGCCGCCTTCCAGCCGCAGGCCGCTGCCTTCCAGCGGGCCGGGGTCCAGCGACTGGCCGATGGCGCGCAGCACGCTGTCGGCCGCGAAGCTGCGCTTGCCGACGCCGGCCGGCTTGCTGAAGCGGATGGCGCGAACCGCGCCGTCGTCGCCCAGGATCTCGAACGGCGACAGGTGGTGGTGGATCACCACGCCCTGGGTCTGCGCCCAGTGCTGCTCGGCGGCGCTGGCCGACATCTGCTCGGGCCCGCGGCGGTACACCATGTGCACTTCTTCGGCGCCCAGCAGCTTGCTCTGCACGGCGGCGTCGATGGCCGTCATGCCGCCGCCGATGACCACCACGCGGCGCCCCACCGGCACGGCGCCGGGGTCGGGCGTGCGGCGCAGCTCGGCGATGAAGTCGACGGCATCGCGCACGCCGGCCAGGCTTTCGCCGGGAATGCCCAGGCGCGGCGTGCGGCCCAGGCCCACGCCGAGGAAGACGCCGTCGTAGCTGCTGCGCAGCGCCTGCAGCTGCGCCGCCGTCTCCAGCCGCCAGCCGAGCTGCAGCGTGATGCCGCCGATCTGCAGCAGCCAGGCCAGCTCGGCCTGCGCGAAGTCGCCGGTCATCTTGTAGCGCGCCAGACCGAATTCGTTGAGGCCGCCGGCGGCGGGCTGGGCGTCGTGCAGCACGACGTCGTGGCCGTGCCGCGCCAGCGTGAAGGCGCAGGCCAGGCCGGCCGGGCCGGCCCCGACCACGGCCACGCGCCGCCCGGTGGGCGCGGCGCGGGTGAACAGCGCCGTGACCGGCTGCTGCATCACGGCGTCGACGGCGTGGCGCTGCAGCCGGCCGATCTCCACCGGCTGCCCCTGCTGCGCCATGCGCACGCAGGCCTGTTCGCACAGCACCTCGGTCGGGCAGGCGCGGGCGCAGGTGCCGCCCAGCGGGTTGGCCTCGAGGATGGCGCGTGCCGCGCCGCGCAGGTTGCCTTCGGCGATGCGCCGGATGAAGCTGGGCACGTCGATGCCCGTGGGGCAGGCGGTGACGCAGGGCGCGTCGAAGCAGTACAGGCAGTGCTCGGCCTCGACCACCGCCTGGGCGCGGCTCAGCGGCGGCACCGGGTCGTCGAAGGCGCGCGCCAGCTCTTCGGGGGTGCGCCGGCCGGCACGGATGTCGCTGACCGCCTCATCGGCCGGCCGCGGGGCGGTGGCCGGCCCGGGGTCGGCACGCTCGGACACGTTGACGGACGCGTTGTCGGACATGGAGGCACTCCTTGCAGCCGCTGCACCTGCGCGATCCCCACCGGTCGACCAGCGGCACGCGCGATGAACCTGACCGAATGGTCAGCTTCGAGAGCCCATCGTACGCAACCCCCATGCCAGGCCCATCCGGGTTGACCCACCCGCCTTTGGCCCCGGCGGCCGTGGGGACTGCACCGCACCGCGCCGTCACGCACCGCGGCGCAGCCTGCCGACCGCGGCGCCACCCCAGGACGGTGCGGAGCCTCGGGTTTTCGAGAGCGCCGCGCTGGCATGGAACTGGCTTCGAGCGGTGAGAATAAGCTGACCGATCGGACAGGTTGCACCCAGGCCGCCCACCCACCCATGACCCCCACCGCCCGTCCGACCGTCGAACATGCCGTCGAGGTGCAGCGCGCCAGCGTGATCTACGGCAGCGGCGACGCCGCGGTGCACGCGCTGGCCGAGGTCGACCTCAGCATCGAGGCCGGCGAGTTCGTCGCGCTGATCGGGCCCTCGGGCTGCGGCAAGACCACGCTGCTGCGCGTCATCGCCGATCTCGAACCCATCACCGCCGGCAGCGTGCGCGTGAACGGCGTCAGCCCGCACGAAGCCCGCCTGGCGCGCGCCTACGGCTATGTCTTCCAGGCGCCGGCGCTGTTCCCCTGGCGCACGGTGCTGGCCAACGTGATGCTGCCGCTGCAGATCCAGGGCCGCGCCGCCGCCGAATGCCGCAGCGTGGCGATGGAGCAGCTGGCGCGCGTGGGGCTGCAGGGTTTCGAGCGCAAGTACCCCTGGCAGCTGTCGGGCGGCATGCAGCAGCGGGTGTCGATCGCCCGTGCGCTGGGCTTCGAGCCGCGCATCCTGATGATGGACGAGCCCTTCGGCGCGCTCGACGAGATCACGCGCGACCGCCTGAACGAGCAGCTGCAGGGCCTGTGGCAGCGCGAGAAGCGCACCGTCGTCTTCGTCACGCACAGCATCGCCGAGGCGGTGTACCTGGCCACGCGCATCGTGGTGATGTCGCCGCGGCCGGGCCGCATCCTGAAGGAGATCCGCTCGTCGCTGCCCGACCAGCGGCACCTGGGCCTGCGCGACACGCCGGAGTTCATCGCGCTGGCCCACGAGGTGCGCGAGGCCCTGGCAGTGGGGCATGCCGGCGATGAATAGACCCGCCACGCACTGGCGGCAGCAGGTGCTGCCGGTGGCCGCGGTGCTGGGCGCGCTGCTGGTCGCCTGGTACCTGGGCGCGATCGGGCTGAACCGCCAGGGCGTGGTCGAACGCGTGCTGGCCGACCGGCCGGGCTGGACGCTGACGGAACTGGTCGCCGAGACCTGGTCGATGGAGCGGCCGGTGCTGCCGGCGCCGCACCAGGTGGCCGTCGACCTGTGGAACAGCATCACCGGGTGGCCGCTCGACTCGCCGCGCAACCTGCTGCTGCACGCCGCGGTGACGGCGCAGTCGACGCTGGTCGGCTTCGTGCTGGGCACGCTGCTGGGCGTGCTGCTGGCCGCCGCCATCGTGCACTCGCGCACGCTCGACCGCGCGCTGCTGCCGTGGATCGTGGCGTCGCAGACGGTGCCGGTGCTGGCCATCGCGCCCATCGTGCTGGTCATCCTCGGTTCGCTGGGCTTCTCGGGCATCGCGCCCAAGGCCGCCATCGCGATGTACCTGTGCTTCTTCCCGGTGACGGTGGCCATGGTGCAGGGCCTGCGCTCGCCGCAGCGCATCGAGACCGAGCTGATGCACACCTACGCCGCCTCGCGCTGGCAGGCCTTCTGGCTGCTGCGGCTGCCGGCCGCCCTGCCCTACCTGTTCCCGTCGCTGCGCGTGGCCATCGCCGCCGGGCTGGTGGGCGCGATGGTGGCCGAGCTGCCCACCGGCGCGCAGGCCGGGCTGGGCGCGCGCCTGCTCACCGGCTCCTACTACGGCAACACGGTGGGCATCTGGTCGGCGCTGGTGCTGTCGGCCCTGCTCGGGCTGGGGCTGACGGCCGCCGTGGCCGGCGCCGAGCGGCTGCTGCTGAGGAGCCGCCGCACATGACGGCCACGCGACACGCCGCCATCGCCGTCGTGGCCGTCACCTTGGCGCTGGTCGCTGCGGTCGGCACCGCGCTGCTGCCGCCCAGCCGCGGGCAGGTGCCGGCCGATGCGCCCTACATCGCCGCCCTGCTCGTCACGCTGCTGCTGGCGGCCTGGAGCGTGCAGCGCGTGGCCGCGCTGGACGGCCCGCGCTGGGCGGGGCTGGCCAGCGCGGCGCTGTTCGGCGGCTGGGTGCTCTACGCCTGGCAGGTCGGCGTGGTGGCCTTCGAGGTGCCGCGCGTGCTGCTGCCGGCGCCGGCGGCCATCCTGCAGTCGATGCAGGACCACGCCGCCACGCTGGGCCGCGACTTCGTGCAGACGGTGCTGAAGGCGGTGGTGGTCGGCTGGGCGCTGGGCTCGGCGCTGGGCTTCGGCGTGGCGCTGGCCATCGACCGCCTGCCCTTCCTGCAGCGCGGGCTGCTGCCCGTGGCCTCGCTGACCAGCACCATCCCGCTGGTGGCGGTGGCGCCCATCATGGTGATGTGGTTCGGCTTCGAGTGGCCGTCCAAGGCCGCCGTGGTGGTGCTGATGACCTTCTTCCCGATGCTGGTGGCCACGCTGGCCGGCCTGCAGGCCGCCGGCCGGCTGGAGCGCGAGCTGATGCACAGCTACGCCGCCGGCTACCTGCGCACGCTGCGCGACCTGCGCCTGCCCTGCGCCGTGCCCTTCATGGCCAGCGCGCTGAAGGTGAACGCCACGCTGGCGCTGATCGGCGCCATCGTCGCCGAGTTCTTCGGCTCGCCCACCGTCGGCCTGGGCTTCCGCATCAGCACCGAGGCCGCGCGCATGAACATGTCGCTGGTGTGGGGTGCCATCGTGGTGGCGGCCGTCACCGGCTCGGTGGCCTATGCCTTGCTGGTGCAACTGGAACGCCGGCTCGCGTTCTGGCACCCTTCCGTGCGTTCGGCTTGAGCGTATGAGACGCCGGCCCCGGTTCCGTTCCGTGTTCCCCGTCCCGTTCCAACCCCAAGGAGCTCTCCGATGACCCCCTCGACCTTCAAGACGACCCTGGCCGCGCTCGCGCTGGCCTGCAGCTTCGGCGCCCACGCGCAGGAGAAGTTCACGGTACAGATGAAGTGGGTGCCCCAGGCCCAGTTCGCCGGCTACTACGTCGCCGCCGCCAAGGGCTACTACAAGGCCGAAGGCCTGGACGTCACCATCAAGCCGGGTGGTCCCGACGTGTCGCCGGTGCAGGTGATCGCCGGCAACCAGGCCGACGCCATCGTGAACTGGATGCCCGACGCGCTGGCGGCGCGCGAGGCCGGCGTGCCGCTGGTCAACATCGCCCAGGTCTTCAACCGCTCGGGCCTGATGCTGACCTGCAAGAAGGCCAGCGGCGTGACCAAGCCCACCGACCTGAAGGGCAAGACGCTGGGCGTCTGGTTCGGCGGCAACGAGTACCCCTTCCTCAACTGGATGGCCAAGCTGGGCTTCAAGCCCGACACCGACATCAAGGTGCTGAAGCAGGGCTTCAACGTCGACCCGCTGCTGCAGAACCAGGCCGCCTGCATCAGCACCATGATCTACAACGAGTACTGGCAGGTCATCGACGCCGGCGTGAAGGAGGCCGACCTCGTCACCTTCTTCTACGAAGACCAGGGCGTGGCCTCGCTCGAGGACGGCCTGTACGTGCTGGAAAGCAAGCTGAAGGACCCCGCCTTCGTCGCCCGCACCGCGAAGTTCCTGCGCGCCACGCTGAAGGGCTGGAACGACGCCGTGAAGGATCCCGCCGGCGCAGCCAAGATCGTCGTCGCGGCCGACCCCTCGGGCAGCGCGACGCAGAAGGTGCAGCAGCGCCAGATGGAGAACGTCGCCAAGCTGATCACCACCGCCAACACGCCGAAGATGGGCTACCTGGAGCCGGCCGCCTACGAGCGCACGGTGAAGGTGCTGCTGGCCGCCGGCAGCTCGCCGGTGATCAAGAAGGACCCGGGCAAGGCCGCCTACAGCCACGTCGTGTGGGAGGCGGCGACCAAGAAGTGAGCGTGACAGCCAAGGCGGATCGACCTGCTTCGCCCTCGGCGAAGGGCCAGATCCGCCAGGCCAACCGCGAGCTGATCCTCGGCGCGGCGAACCGCGTGTTCGCGCGCGCCGGCTTCGGCGGTGCGACGACGGCCGCCATCGCCGAGGCCGCGGGCCTGCCCAAGGCCAACGTGCACTACTACTTCGGCAGCAAGGAACGCCTGTACCGCGAGGTGCTGGCGCGCACGCTGAGCGAGTGGCTGGCGCCGCTGGACGGGCTGGTGCCCGAGGCCGATCCGCGGCAGGCGCTGGAAACCTACCTGCGCCGCAAGATGGCGCTGTCGGCGTCGCACCCCGACGCGTCGCGCGTCTTCGCCAACGAACTGCTGCACGGCGCGCCGGTGCTGGGCGACCTGATCCGCACCGACCTGCGCGCCGTGGTGCGGCGCAAGGCCGCGGTGATCGAAGGCTGGATCGCTGCCGGCCGCATGGCGCCGGTCGACCCGACACACCTGCTGTTCACGATGTGGGCCGCCACGCAGACCTATGCCGACTTCGACGTGCAGGTGCGCGCCGTGCTCGGCCGCAAGACCCTGACCCGGCGCGACCACCAGCGCGCCGCCGACCACGTCGTCGGGCTGCTGCTGCGCGGTTGCGGCCTGGAGCCGGCGCCGCAGACGCCGCTCAGCCCAGCCGCAGCGCCATCACCCCGGCCACGATGACCGCCGCGCCCAGGGCGCGCTGCAGGCCGAACTTCTCCTTCAGCATCACCGTGCCCAGCACAGTGGCGAACAGCACCGAGGTCTCGCGCAGCGCCGCCACGCTGGCCACCGGCGCGCGCGTCATGGCCCACAGCGCGATGGCGTAGCTGCCGATCGACGCGATGCCGCCCAGGGTGGCCAGCGGCCAGCGCCCGCGCGCGTACTGCAGCATCTGGCGGCGGCCTTCGCGGCCGCGCTGCCAGGCCACCAGCAGCGGGTAAGGCAGGCCGTCGAGCACGAACAGCCACAGCACGTAGCGCAGCGCGTCGCCCGACTGCCGCACGCCCAGGCCGTCGACGAAGGTGTAGCAGGCGATGATGGCGGCGTTGGCGAAGGCATAGGCCAGCGCCTTGCGGTGGTGCAGCGCCTCGCCGGGGTGGGCCAGCCCCACCATCGCCACGCCCAGCGTGATGCCCACGATGCCCACCCACGACGCCGCCGTGGGGGTCTCGCCGACGATGGCCGTGCTGCCCAGCGCCACCAGCAGCGGCGCGAAGCCGCGCATGATGGGGTAGGTCATGCCCAGCTCGCCGTGCTTGTAGGCGCCGGCCAAGGCGATGTAGTAGCCGACGTGGATGACCAGCGAGGCGGCGATGAAGGGCCAGCTCTCGGGCCGCGGCAGCCCGACCCAGAGGGCGAAGGGCAGCGCGACGATGGCGCCGCAGAAGTGCACCAGCGCCGTGTCCAGCGGCTTGTCGCCCGACGACTTGACGAGCGCGTTCCAGCCGGCGTGCAGCATGGCGCCGCACAGCACGGCCAGCACCACCGGCCAGGTCAGCGCCATTCAGTCAGACCAGGGCACAGCGTCGCGCTGAGGCCATGAAGTGCGCCAGCGTCGGCGTCCGTGCGTCGGCGGCCTTGGCCAGGTCGTCCCAGATGCGCAGCTGAACCGCCTCGCTGGCGCCGGGCCGCGCGATGAAGGCGCCCGCCTGCTCGGCGCTGAACACGCCGCCCTGCAACAGCAGGCTGCGCTTGGAATCGTCGGACAGCGCGTCGTGGTAGCCGGGCCGCGTGGCGCACAGGTAGCGCTTGGCGTCGACGTGCAGCGAGATGCCGCCGAGCACGCGGTCGGGAAAGAGGCCGCGCAGGAAGGGCAGCGCAGCGTACTGGTGCACGTCGTCCACGCCGCGCAGCGACGGCGTGTCGCCCAGGTCCTGCAGCAGGTGGCCCAGGTCGTGCAGCAGCGCCGCGGTGATCAGCGCATCGTCGGCGCCCGACTGCTCGGCCAGGTGCGCCGTCTGCAGGGCATGCTCGAGCTGCGTCACGGGCTCGCCGCTGTACTGCTCGGCGCCGCGGCGCGCGAACACGAGTTCGATGTCTTCGATGCTCAGCATGGTGGTTCGCGCCTCGGTGGTGGTCAGGGCCGCGCGTCGTCCAGCCCGCCCAGCTGCGAATGCCGCAGGCGCGTGGACGCCAGCGCGCCGGCGGATTCGAGGATCGGGTAGGCGATGGAGCAGATGTGCGAGTTGATGCGCTTCAACTCGCTGATGAGGTCCAGGTGCAGCGAGCTGGTCTCTATGCTCTGCGCCGTGTTGTCCTGCAGCCGCGCGATGTGGTTGGCGGCGTACTCGTGTTCCAGGTCGCGGAAGCGCGCCTTCTCTTCCAGCAGCCTCTGCGCATCGCGCACGTGGCCATCCATGAAGACGCTCATGCCCAGCCGCAGGTTGGACATCAGCCGTTCGTGCAGGTGGCAGATCTCGGCCGTGCCGGCGTCGCTGAAGCTGCGGTTCTTGCGGATCTTCTTGTCCTCGATGTCCTGCAGCACGCGTTCGACGGTGTCGCCGATCTGCTCCATGTTGATGGTGAAGGAGACGATGTCGGTCCAGCGCCGGCCTTCGCGCTCGCTCAGCGCCTCGCGCGAGATCTGCGTCAGGTAGAACTTGATGGCCGAATACAGCTCGTCGACCTCGTCGTCCATGCGGCGCAGCTGCTCGGCCAGCTGCAGGTCGTTGTTGCGCATCACCGGCAGCACGCCGCGCAGCATGGTCTCGACCACGTCGGCCTGGTGCAGCGCCTCGCGCGCCGCGCAGCTGATGGCCAGCGACGGCGTGGCCAGTGCCACGGGGTCGAGGTAGCGCGGCCCGCTGCCGGGGCCGGTGCGCGTGGGCGCCACCAGCCAGCGGTCGACCTGCCGCCCCACCAGCCCGGTGAAGCCGATGAACAGCACGGCCAGCGCGACGTTGAAGCCCAGGTGGAAGGCCACCACCTGCTGCGGGATCTCGGCGATGTGGTTCTGCAGCAGCGGGTGCAGCAGCGGCAGCAACGGGATGACGGCCAGCGCCCCCACGAGCTTGAAGATGAAGTTGCCCAGCGGCAGCCGGCGCACCTCGGGCGCGGCCTGGCTGGTGGCCAGCATGGCCAGCAGGCCGCTGCCGATGTTGGCCCCCAGCACCAGGCCCAGCGCCACGCCCACCGGCAGCAGGCCCTGCGACGTGAGCGTGGCGGTGAGCAGCACGATGGCCAGGCTGGAGTACGACAGCACGGTGAGCGCCGCGCCCACCACGATGTCGAGCAGGATCTCGTTGGGCAGCGCCACCAGCAGCGCGCGCACGGCCGGCGAGGCCGTCAGCGGCTTGGTCGCCCCCACGATCAGCTGCAGCGCCAGCGTGATGAGCCCCAGGCCGATGAGCACGCGGCCGACGCGGCCGGCCGGACCCTTCTCGCGCGAGATGAACATCACCACGCCGGCGAAGATGAGCAGCGGCGACAGCCACGACAGGTCGAACGAGAACACCATCGCCATCAGCGCGGTGCCCACGTCGGCGCCCAGCATCACGGCCAGCGCCGCGCCCGTGGTCACGAGGCCCTTGCCGACGAACGAGGCCACGATCAGGCAGGTGGCGGTGCTGCTCTGCACGAGGCTGGTGACCGCCAGGCCCGCGGCAGCCGCGGAGGCCCGGTTGCGGAAGCTCACCGCCAGGATGCGGCGCAGGTCTTCTCCGAACACCCGCAGCATGCCCGTGCGCACGATGTGCGTGCCCCACACGAGCAGGGCGATGGCCGCCAGCAGGTTGAGAAGATGAATCACCGGGGGATCATGTCCAGGGCAGGCTGTAGGTCTTGACGTTGGTGAAGCTCTTCATGGCTTCCTGCACACCTTCCTTGTAGCCCAGGCCCGAGTCCTTGATGCCACCGAAGGGCGTGAGTTCCAACCGGTATCCCGGCACCTCGCGCACGTTGACCGTGCCGACGTTCAGTTCGGAGACGAAACGCGTGATGACGTCCATGCGGTTGGTGCACACCGCCGACGACAGGCCGTAGGCCGTGCCGTTGCTGATGGCGATGGCTTCGTCGACGCTGCCGAAGGTGATGATGGGCGACACGGGGCCGAAGGTCTCTTCGCGCACCACCGTCATGTCGGGGGTGACGCGGTCGAGCACGGTGGGGGCAAACAGCGCGCCCTCTCGCGGCCGGCCGGCCAGGTGGCGCGCGCCCTGCCTCACCGCCTGGTCGACGCGGGCCTCGAACAGCGCGGCCGCGGTCTCGTCGATGACGGTGCCCATCTCGACCTTGGTGTCGCTGGGGTCGCCGAAGGTCCAGGCCCGCGTCTTGTCGACCACCAGGTCGGTGAAGCGCTGCGCCACCGCCTGGTGCACCAGCATGCGCTTGACGGCCGTGCAGCGCTGGCCGGAGTTCTTGTACGAGCCCTGCACGGCCAGCGTGCTGGCCTCGTCGAGGTCGGCGTCGTCCATCACGATGATGGGGTCGTTGCCGCCGAGTTCCAGCACGATGCGGCGGTAGCCGGCCTTGGCCGCGATGTACTTGCCGATGGCCACGCCGCCGGTGAAGGTGACGAGGTCGGCGTGGGCGTTGGTGATGAGCTCGTCGGCGATCTCGGCCGGGTCGCCGGTGACGATGGACAGCATCTCGGGCGGCAGGCCGGCCTCGTACAGGATGTCGGCGAACATCAGCGCCGACAGCGGCACCTTCTCGGACGGCTTGAGCACCATGCGGTTGTTGGTGGCCACCGAGGGCACGACCTTGTGCGCCACCTGGTTCATCGGGTGGTTGAAGGGCGTGATGGCGCTGATGACGCCCAGCAGCGGGTCGCGCTGCGTGAACACGCGGCGCTTGCGGCCATGCGGCGTGATGTCGCAGCTGAAGATCTGCCCGTCGTCCTTCAGGCATTCGTTGGCGCCGAACATCAGCACGTCGGCCACGCGACCGGCTTCGTAGGTGCTGTCCTTCATGCACAGGCCGCACTCGGCGGTGATCAGCGCGGCGATCTGCGCGGTGCGCGAACGCACGATGGCGGCGGCCTTGTTCAGCACGTTGGCGCGCTCGAAGCGCGTCAGCTTCGCCTTGTAGGCGGCACCGATCTCGAAGGCGCGGCGCACCTCGTCGACGGTGGCCTTGGGGACCGTGCCCACCAGGGCGCGCGTGAACGGGTTGCGCACCTCGATGACTCGCGCGCCGCTGCGGTCGGCGCCGATCTTCTCGCCGGCGATGCGAAGGCTTTCCTGGATCATGGGACGGTATCTCCTGGTGGACCGGTCGACGACCGGTCAGACGTGGTTCAACG
>LNFM01008000.1_pt1 | contig 16219 bp, 15 predicted proteins | sample 596031 | NCBI WGS metagenome assembly LNFM01 (sample SAMN04254537, study PRJNA301005) | activated carbon metagenome | isolation source: dual media filters at the Ann Arbor, Michigan drinking water treatment plant | place: USA: Ann Arbor
TGCCCATGCGCAGCGCCAGCAGCACTTGGCCGAGGCAATTGTTGATCTTGTGCGCGCCGGTGTGATTGAGCTCGTCGCGCTTGAAGTAGATTTTCGCCGCGCCGAAATGCTCAGTCATCCGCTCGGCGAAATACAAAGGCGAAGGCCGGCCGACATAATGCGTCCAGAAGTCCGCCATCGTCGCTGCGAACGCTGGATCAGCTTGCGCATCGCGATAGGCGCGCTCCAGATCGAGCACGAGCGGCATTAGCGTCTCGGCCACATAGCGGCCGCCATAGGATCCGAACCGGCCCTCGGCGTCCGGTAGGTCCTGCCAGTTCCGGCGTGCGTCCATTGGGGGAGGTTACACTTCCACAGCGGCCAAGAATTGGGCGACAAGAGCTGGGTCCTTTAAGCCCGGCGCGGTTTCCACGCCAGAGGACACATCCACAAGGTCCGCGCCGCTAATCCGCATCGCCTCGCGGACGTTCTCAGGGGTCAGGCCCCCGGCCAAGAACCAGGGCCGGTTGAATCTCCAGCCCTTTACGACGCCCCAATCGAACGATCGGGCATTCCCGCCGGGCATCTCCTGGGCTTGGGCGGGGGCGTCGAACAACAGCATATCCGCAACTTGTTCGTATGGGGATACCGTCGGCAGATCCTCCTGGCGGGACATGCCGATGGCCTTGATCACGCCGCGCCGGGCAAAGCGGCGAACCTCCGCCACCCGCCGGGGGCTTTCGCCGCCATGGCACTGGATCCAATCCGGCTGCATCGCGCTGGCTGCGGCGGCGAGATAGACGTCATCGGCGCTGACCGTGACCAGCACCGTCTCGATCCGCCCGTAAGCTTGCCGGGCGAGGGCTGCGAGTTTGTCCAGCTCCAAATGCCGGGGGCTTTTGGGGAAGCTCACGAACCCGGCAAACCGCGCACCGCCATCGATGGCGGCGTCGAGGATGTCGGGACTAGTGATGCCGCAGATTTTCGCGTCAGACATGGTGGATCAGCTAGCGCGTTCCCCTCGCCCCGGAAAGCGGGACGCTCTGCGTCACTTCTTCAGCAGATCGCGGATTTCAGTCAGCAGTTTCACGTCTGCCGGCACTTCCGGTTCGGCGGCGGCGGGCGCTGCTTCTTCCTTGCGCTTCATCTTGTTCATCAAGCGGATGATCAAGAACAGCACCCACGCGACGATCGCGAACTTGATCACCGCAGTGATGAATTTGCCATAGGCCCACACCGCGCCTTGTTCGCGCGCAGCGTCGAGCGTCGTTGCTGTCACTGTGTCGGAAAGCGGCAGGAAGTAGTTGGAGAAGTCGAGCCCGCCTGTGACCGCGCCAACGAGCGGCATGATCAGGTCGTCAACCAGCGACGAAACAATCGTCCCGAATGCGGCGCCGATGATCACCCCGACCGCGAGGTCGACGACGTTTCCCTTGAGTGCAAACTCACGGAACTCACTCAGCATGGACATGGGTTGGTCTCCCTCTCTCTTCGCGTCACGCATGGCAAAGTTCGCGCGCGATGACCAGCTTTCCGATGGCCTAAACCTTCGCGAGCAAGCCAAGCGCCAGGCGTTTGTACGCGGCGCGGGCCTGCTTGCTGGCGCTGGCGGGATCATCCGCCGTCGCGATCTGCAGCGCGCCTTGCGTGAAGGCGCCAAAGAGCAGGTGTGCGAGCATCGGAATCATGCGCTTTGGGATGAGGCCCTCGTCGGCGAGATGGCCGAGCGCGTGTTCGCCAAGCCCAATGCGCAGCTTCTCCTGCATCTCCGTCCATTGCACATGGCCAAGCACGGAGGGCCCGTCCATCAGCAGCAAACGGCGCGCGTCTTTGCTTTCGTAAGCATCGAACAGAATGTCGCCGCCGGTAACGATTTCGTCGGTGGCGTGCTTGGCATGGCCCATGGTCTTGGCGGTGACCTCGGCCATGATGTCGTCGAGCACGCTCTCGCAGGCGGCGCGGAAAAGGTCGGTCTTGTCGGCGAACTGATAATAGACCGCGCCCTTGGTGAGCCCTGCGGCCGCAGCAACTTCATCCACTGAAACATCGACAAAGCCGCGCGCCGCGAAGAGTTTGCGCGCGGCGGCGAGCAGGCGGTCGCGGTTTCCGGTTGACGTCATACTCTCAGTATGATCTTCATACTCTCGGTATGACAAGCGCCCGCGCGATCTCCACACCGGCTTTGATCGGGATGACCGCCTTAGTGGCGTCAGCGATCGCCGCTTACGGCTATGCCGAGTTCGGCGGCTGGAATGCTGAAGGGGCAGGCGCTGCCGCGCGCTACACGGCGCGCTTTGCTTTCCCGATCTTCGTGCTGGCATGGTCTGCGTCCGCAACCGCTACGCTTTGGCCCGGCTCTTGGCGTAGCGTGCTGTTGCGTCGCCGCCGCGCCATCGGCTTGAGCTTCGCCGCCGCGCACGGCGTTCACTTAGGGGCCCTGCTGATTGCGGTGCTTTTGTTCGCTGCCCAGCCGTCGACGAAGACCGTCTACGGCGGCGGCTTCGGCTATGTGATGATCGCGCTGATGGCGCTGACATCGAACGATTGGTCTGTGCGCAAGCTTGGCCCGCGCAACTGGAAAGCGCTGCACACGTTCAGCGCGCTGACGATCGCAGTGATCTTCGCGGTCTCGTATCTCGGTCGCTTGGAAGACAAACCCTGGCTCGCCATCCCGACGCTCTCGCTGCTCGGTCTCGCGGTTCTGCTCAAGCTTGCTGCTTGGATGAAGAAGCGAACGCTGCGGGCCGCTGCGGCGTAAGCTTACGGCTCTTCGCCGCCATTCACTTTGAGCCGCAATTCTTTGCCTGGCTTGAAGAACGGCACGCGCTTGGCGTCCACGCTGACGGACGCGCCGGTGCGCGGATTGCGGCCAGTGCGGGCTTCGCGTTCGCGCACGGAGAACGCGCCGAAGCCGCGCAGCTCTACACGGCCGCCTTCGGCGAGGGCGACGCTGATCTCATCGAGCACGATATCGACCGCATGCTCGACTTCGGCGGCCTTGAGCGGCGCCATCTCCTCTTGGAGCTTGATCACCAGTTCGGAGCGCAGCATCCGAAATTTCCCCGTTCACATTCCCGTGTTTGGAGTAAAGGCCGTGATCGGCGGCGGGTCAACTAGCAGCTTGAAATACGGAAAGAAAAAGCTGGGGTAGGGCAGTAGCGGCGTGAGGCGGGTAGGGCAGCGGACAAAGAATAGGCGGCGATCTCTCGACCGCCGCCCACTCCCTTAGTGCCGTGTTGCCTTACTGCCGTAAGGCTTACTTCTTGTCCTTCAGGGCCGCACCCAGGATGTCGCCCAGCGAGGCGCCCGAGTCCGACGAACCGAATTGGGCAATCGCTTCTTTCTCATCGGCCAATTCCATGGCCTTGATCGAGAGCGCCACCTTGCGGCTCGACTTGTCGAAGCCGGTCACCATCGCATCGATCCGGTCGCCCTTGGAGAAGCGATCGGCGCGTTGCTCTTGGCGATCGCGCGAGAGGTCCGACTTGCGGATGAAGCTGCGCAGGGCGTTGTTGTCGCCGAACGCCACTTCGATGCCGCCCGTCGCCACGTCGACGACTTCCACGGTCAGGATCTGGCCACGCTTGTAGTCGGCGTCGGCCATCGGGTCGGAATCGACCTGCTTCATGCCGAGGCTGATGCGCTCCTTGTCGACATCGACATCGAGCACCTTCGCCTTGACCATGTCGCCCTTGTTGTAGCGGGCGAGCGCTTCTTCGCCTTGCGCGTCCCAGGCGATGTCGGAGAGGTGGACCATGCCATCGAGTTCGGCGTTGAGACCGACGAACAGACCGAATTCGGTGATGTTCTTGATCTCGCCCTCGATGATCGAGCCGACCGGGCTTTCGGCCAGGAACGCATCCCACGGATTGGCTTGCGCCTGCTTGATGCCAAGCGAGATACGGCGCTTGTCGCCGTCCACGTCGAGCACTTGCACATCGACTTCCTGGCTGGTGCTCAGGATCTTCGAGGGGTGCAGGTTCTTCTTGGTCCAGCTCATTTCGCTGACGTGCACCCAGCCTTCGACGCCTGGCTCGAGCTCAACGAACGCGCCGTAGTCAGTGATGTTGGTGACACGGCCCGTGAACTTGCCGCCGGCCGGATACTTCTGATCGACGCCGTCCCACGGATCGCTCATCAGCTGTTTCATGCCGAGCGAAATGCGCTGGGTGTCCGGATTGATCTTCACGATCTGGACTTTCACCGTGTCGCCCACATTGAGCACTTGGCTCGGGTGGTTGACGCGCTTCCAGCTCATGTCGGTGACGTGCAGCAGGCCATCGATGCCGCCGAGATCAACGAACGCACCGTAATCGGTGATGTTCTTGACCACGCCTTCGCGGACTTCGCCTTCCTTCAGCTGGCCGACGATTTCGGCGCGTTCCGAAGCGCGGCTCTCTTCGAGCACGGCGCGGCGCGAGACGACGATGTTGCCGCGCTGGCGGTCCATCTTCAGGATCGCGAACGGCTGCACGATATTCATCAGCGGGCCGACGTCGCGCACCGGACGAATATCAACTTGCGAACCCGGCAAGAACGCATTGGCGCCGCCGAGGTCGACAGTGAAGCCGCCCTTCACGCGGCCGACCAGCGCGCCATTGACGGCTTCGCCGGCAGCGAACGACTTTTCGAGACGCGTCCAAGCTTCTTCGCGGCGCGCCTTTTCGCGGCTGATGACAGCGTCGCCAAGGGCGTTTTCGATACGGTCGAGATAGACTTCGACGATGTCGCCAACTTTCGGTTGGCCGGCGCCGTCATCGACAAGGAATTCACGGAGTGGGATGCGGCCTTCAGTCTTGAGGCCAATGTCGACGACGACGAAATCGTTCTCGACTGCAACCACGGTGGCCGGCATCACGCGGCCTTCAATCATACCGCGTGAACCGAGGGTCTCCTCGAGGAGAGCCGCAAAATCGTCACGCGATGGGGCTTGGGTAGCCATTCTGTATTCAACTCCAACAATCAAAAAAGGGCCGACCGGTTGGCTCCGGCGGTCTCGGCCCCACCATGGGGCCGTCCTCGATTTGGCTATGAGCAATGCCAATGGACCTGGGCCCGTTTGGACCTCAGGAACGCGGGGTGCACTCTATAGATATGGAGCCTTCCCGGGGCAAGCGCCGGACTGGCGGTTCACCCGCCCCGCGCCTGCTCGATGATGGCGATAGCGGCGGCGACGGACTGTTCGACCGAGAGGTTGCTGGTATCCAGCAGAAACGCGCCTTCCGCCTGCCGCAGCGGGGCTTCGGCGCGGTTGATATCGCGTTCATCGCGTTCGGCGATCTGGGCCCTGAGTTGCTCGAATTCGATCGCCTCGCCCCGATTACGCAACTCAGCCAACCGCCGCTGGGTGCGCGCGTCGAGCGAAGCGGTGACGAAGAGCTTCACGTCAGCGTCGGGGCAGATGATCGTGGCGATGTCGCGCCCATCGAGTACCGCACCGGCTGGATCGGCAGCGAAGCTCCGCTGCGCCTTAAGCAGTGCGGAGCGGACGGCAGAAATGCTGGCGACCTTCGAAGCCGCCAATCCAACCGCGCTCGACCGAATGCGACGTTCATCGATCGCCGCCAGATCGAGCGCCTCGGCGGCCGCAACCGCCGCGCGCTCATCGGCGGGATCGCCTCCCGCGTCGAGCACAGCCAGGCCAACGGCTCGATAGAGCGCGCCGGTATCGAGCCGCTTCAACCCGAAATGCCGGGCCACCCCAGCAGCAACCGTGCCTTTGCCGGATGCGGTGGGTCCATCGATGGCGATGATCATGGGTCGCCTTCTAGGGGCGGCATTGATGAAGGAAAAGTGAGTTCGCCGCCGCATGGCAGCGCAAGCGGACTTTCGTTCCGCGCAGAGCAGGCTAGGCTCGGGCGGTGGGGGAGAGCATGCGCTTCAGGGCACTTGTGTGCGGGTTGGCGATCGCGGCGACCGCGCCGGCGGCGGCGGCGCAGGAGAATTACACGCAGACGCGCGTGCTTTCGCTGTTCAACCAGTTGATGGATGTCGGCGCCTGCGAAAGCGCGCTGCCGGAGGCGCGCCAGCTATGGCGCAGCCGCGAATTTCGCGAACAACTGGTCATTGAAGATCAGCAGAACTTCCTCGGCGCCGTCGTTCAGTGCGCCATCACGCTGCAAGACATGGACGAGGCGATCGAAGCGTCGAACGCTGGGCACGATCGGCGCGCGCCATGGGCCGACCGCGCGCGCTTGGAGTTGGCGCTATCAACGGAGAATCACGGGCTCTCCGTGGAGGCGTTCTTCGATCTCGCGCGCAGCGATCCGAAGGATTTCGCCACGATGGAATCCTACAACGCCTGGGGCGCGTTGCGCGCGGCTGAGCGAATTGATGGCGGCGAAGACACGATGTTGCGCATGCACGAGGCGCTGCGCGCTGCCAATTATGCACCGCGCGAGGATTTTCATGACGACTTCTTCCGCCTTGCACACGCGCGCCTGCTGCTGGAGCGCGGCCGTGTCGACGAGGCGCGTGAGCGCATGCGCGGCGTGCTGGATCCGTGGGCCGTGCTGATGGTGCGCATCAATAGTCTTTACGATCCGTTGCGCGGCGATGCCGATTTTGAGCGCAGTTTGGACATTGTCGCGTCCGCAGATGCGGCTGTCGCACGCGCCCGTGTCGCCATTGCCGAAAACCCCCGTCAGCTCGGGCCGGTCATGCAGCTGTCGGCGCTACTTCGCTATATGGGCCGTAGCGAGGAAGCGTTGGCGCTGGTCGATCCGGTTGTCTCGCGCGCGTTGTCGGCGGACGCCGCTGCACACTACGACGATCTGGACGCGCAGCTGAATTGGATTGTCTTCACCAAGGCGGACCTGCTCTACGATCTCGGCCGCAACGAGGAAGCGCGCACGATCTATAGCGAGGCCATGAGTGCGAACGGCGTCGGCAGCGCCAACATCACCATCATGTTCGCGGGCATGCTAAACGCCGAGGGGCGCGCCGCCGATGCGCTGCAAATCCTTTCCATGCTGTGGCCTTTGCCGCCTTCGGCTGAAGTCTGGCACCAAGCGGAACGGGCGTGCGCCGCGCATCAGGTCGGCGACGTGGCTGCGCGCGATGCGGCGCTCGCCATCGTGCAACGCGATGAGCGCTTGGACATGTCATCGGCCTCCCACGCTTATCTCTGTGTCGGCAATATCGATGCAGCGGCGGCGTTGATGGTGCGCCGGCTGAATGACCGCGTGGAGCGCGAGGGCGCGCTGGTCGCGCTGCAATTGTTCCAGCGGATGGAGACGCGTCAGATGCCGATGGAGGTGATCGAACTTCAGCGCGTCGCCGAGGTGCGCGACCGCCCCGAGGTACGCGCCGCCGCAGCCGCAGTGGGCCGCATCGAGCAAACGCCGATCTACGCATACTGAGTTTCCGCTGCGAGTATCTTGACACAGCGTCACGAATGGCGCGGGAGTCGCCGCCATGAGCACTGAATCCTTCGACGTCCTGATCGTCGGCGCGGGCCTCTCCGGCATTGGCGCGGGCGTGCACCTACAGCGCGATTGTCCGGGCAAGAGCTACGTCATCCTCGAGAACCGTGACGCTATCGGCGGCACCTGGGACCTGTTCCGCTATCCCGGCATCCGCTCGGACAGCGACATGTTCACCTTGGGCTACGGCTTCAAGCCGTGGACGGAAGCCAAAGCGATTGCTGACGGGCCCTCGATCCGCAACTACGTGAACGAGACAGCGCGCGAGCACGGCATCGATAAGCACATCCGCTTCAAGCATCGCGTCTTGAAGACCGAGTGGTCGACGCCGGATGCGTGCTGGACTGTGACAGCCGAGCACAATGGCGAGCAGAAACGATTCACCTGCAAATTTCTGCTGATGGCCACTGGTTATTACGATTACCAGCAAGGCTATCTGCCGGACTTTAAGGGCGTCGAGCAATTCAAGGGGCAGGTCGTACATCCGCAGCACTGGCCCGAGAATCTGGACTATTCCGGTAAGCGCGTCGTCGTCATCGGCTCGGGCGCCACGGCGGTGACTTTGGTGCCCGCGATGACCGACAAAGCACAGCACGTCACAATGCTACAACGCTCGCCGACCTACATCGTCTCGCTACCGGCCGAAGATAGGCTGGCGAATTGGATGCGGCGAAGGCTTCCGAGCGGTATAGCCTACCACCTCACGCGCTTCCGCAAGATTATGTTCCAACAATTCTTCTTCAACCTTGCCCGCTCGCGCCCTGAGCGCGTCAAGCAGCGCATCCTGGGCTTGATCCGCGAGCAATTGGGACCCGACTACGACGTCGAAAAGCACTTCACACCGCACTACAATCCGTGGACGCAGCGCATGTGTCTTGTGCCCGACAATGACCTCTTCGCCGCCATACGCGAAGGCAAAGCTTCGGTGGCTACCGACACGATCGACACCTTCACCGCGAAGGGGATCAAGCTTACCTCCGGCCAGGAGATAGAAGCTGATATCGTCGTCACCGCCACCGGCCTCAACATGCAGATGCTTGGCGGCTCTGAAATGTTCGTCGACGGCGCCAAGGTCGATACTGGCAAGTCGTTCGCCTACAAAGGCGTGATGATCTCCGACGTGCCGAATTTGGTCTGGGTCATCTTCGGCTATCTCAATGCGTCGTGGACGCTGCGCGCCGATTTGATCTGTGAATACGCTTGTCGCTTGATCAACTATCTCGACGAATACGGTCTCGACCAAGCGACGCCGCGCATGACTGAAACGTACGAGGAAAAAGCCTGGTCTGATTTCTCGTCCGGTTACATCCAACGCGCTGTCGGCATCCTGCCGAAGCAGGCGGGTATAATGCCGTGGGTGCAGAGCCAGAGCTACTATCGAGATTTGCGCTTGCTGCGCTTCGGCGCCATCGAAGACGGCGTGCTTGAGTTCACGAAGAAGCCGGTGGGTTCGCCTCTACCTCAGGCCAGACGTGAGCCCGCGCCTGTTGCATGAGGCGCCGCTCTGTGCTGCGTTCGCGAACGGCAGCTAAGGGGCGCGTGTGAAAGTCTTAAGTCTTATCGTGCTGGCGGCGCTCGTCGCGGGCATCGGGGTTGGCGCACTGATCCGATCGGATGCGCCAAACCTCACGGCGTTCGCCAACAATGTCGAAGCGTTCGGCAGCCTTTGGCTGAACACGCTGCGCATGACGGTCGTGCCGCTCGTCGTGTCACTGCTGATCACCGGTATTGCATCGGTGGCCGACACCGCCCGCACGGGCGGCTTGGTGCTGCGCGCCGTCATCCTGTTCACGTTCCTGATCTTCTGTGCCGCGATCTACACCACCATCGCCACCAATCTATGGCTCGGCATCTGGCCGCTCGATCCGGCGGCGGCACAAGCCTTCATAGCGGGCGTCGGCGATGACGCTGTGGTCGTGCGCGAAGCGCCGACCTTCGGCGAATGGATATCGAGCCTTGCGCCCACCAACCCAGTGCGCGCCGCGGCGGACGATGGCGTGCTCTCGCTCGTCGTGTTTTCGATCTTCTTCGGCTTCGCCACGACGCAGCTGGAAGCTTCGCTACGCCAGTCCATCGTGACGTTCTTCCGCGCCGTCTCGGAAGCCATGATCGTGGTGGTGCGCTGGGTGTTGCTCGCCGCACCCCTTGGGGTGTTCGCGCTGGCGCTGGGCGTTGGCCTACGCGCCGGCTTCGGCGCGGCGGAAACATTGGTGCAGTACGTCGTCATCGTCACCGGCGTGACCGCGGGCTCCACGCTGCTGGCTTGGCTGATCGCGGTGAGTTGGGGGCGCCAGCCGATTGCGCGCTTCACCACGGCGGCAGCGCCTGTGTGGGCGATTGCTGCATCGACGCAATCGTCGCTCGCGTCACTGCCCGCCATGCTCGACGCAGCGCTGCGCGGCTTGCGCATACCGGCGCACATTGCCGACGTGACACTGCCTCTGGCGGTCGCGCTCTTCCGCTTTACGAGCCCTGTCGCAAACCTCGCCGTCTGCTTCTTCATCGCGCATCTCTACGGGCTTGAGCCGTCGATGTTGCAGATCGCGAGCGCGATTTTCGTCGCGTATGCAGTGAGCATTGCGGCAGTCGGCTTGCCGGGGCAGGTATCGTTTGTCGCGTCGATTGCGCCAATCTGCTTGGCGTTAGGCGTGCCGACGGAAGTGCTGGGCATTCTGATCGCAGTTGAAGTGATCCCCGACATCTTCCGCACGCTCGGCAACGTCACAGGTGACCTTGCCGCAACATCAATCCTCGCGGGCAAACAGCCGCGCGAGGACGATGCGCTGCAGGATTAGTCGCGGTAAGACCAGCACGCGGCGGCGTAGTGGCCTTCGATTTGCTCGATACGTTCGGCTGAGCTTTGCGCGCCGCCTGTATTGTCGCTCTCCGAAGCGATCGCGGCGTCGCCTTGAGCATTGATGCGTTCGCCGATCGTGCTCGCGGCAATGCGCACTTCTTGCGGCATCAAGGCTTGGGCCACGCCTGCAGTGACGCACTCGCAATAAGCTGTCGATTGATGAACATCGCAGGCAGCGCGGTAGGCGCGGCGCGCGTCGGCTACGTCAGCATCGCTTGCGAGCGAACGCGCGTCTGAAACGGGCGCAGATTGCTGCCTTGCGAGCTGCGGTTGAGGTTGGTTCTGATCCGTCTGGTTAAGCGGCTTGGTTTGCGCGAACGCGAGCGTGGCGATCGAAACCGTCGCTGCTAGCGCCGCTGCTGCGAACACTTTGCGCATCTGAGTTGCTCCTGTTGTGCGTATGAACGCGCGAACGGAGCAGCGGTTGCGGCGGAACCTCAGAGCTCTTCGATGTCGGCCCCAAGACCGGCCATGAAAGCTGAGAAGCCGGGGAAAGAGGTGCCTATCATCTCTGCTTCGTCGACAATGACCGGCTCCTTCGACGCCATACCCAGCACAAGGAACGACATGGCCACCCGATGGTCCCCATGCGTGCGGATCGCCGCGCCGCCCTTGACGCTCTTCGGCCCATGACCGCGCACGATCAATCCGTCCGGTAATTCTTCGGCATCAACCCCGCACGCGCGCAGACCATCGACCATCAGCGTGATGCGGTCGCTTTCCTTCACGCGCAGTTCTGCGGCGCCCACGATCCGCGTCTCACCTTCTGCGAACGCGGCGATGGCGGCGAGGATTGGGAATTCATCGATCATCGCCGGGGCGCGGCGCACTGGCGGCGTCACGCCTTGCAGCTTGCTGGCGCTGACGACGAGATCAGCGATCGGCTCGCCAATCGGATCGCGCCGCTCTTCGTAGGAAATCTTGGCGCCCATTTCGAGCAGCGTCTCGAAGAGGCCGAGGCGCAACGGATTGACCAACACGTCCTCGATGCGGATCTCCGATTTCGCCAGGATCAAAGCCGCCGCCACCGGGAACGCCGCCGAGGATGGATCGCCTGGCACATAAATGTCGGCGCCCTTCAACGTGCTGGCGCGCACGCGCGGGTGTAGCGCGTCGTCGATTTCTACTTGATCGATTTCGGCGCCGAATACGGCGAGCATGCGCTCGGTGTGATCGCGCGAGCGCTCGGGCTCGATCAGGACTGTTTCGCCCTCTGCGTTCAGGCCTGCCAGCAGCACCGCCGACTTGACCTGCGCCGAAGACACCTTCGAGCGATAGGTGATGCCCTTCAGTTTGCCGCCATGAACATTAAGCGGCATGCGCTGGTCGGCGCTATCGAAGCGCGCGCCCATTTGCGTGAGCGGCGCGATCACGCGGTTCATGGGCCGCTTGCGCAAGCTCTGGTCGCCGTCAAAGCGGGCGCTGAGCGTATAGCCGCTGGCGGCGCCGAGCAGCAGGCGCGCGGCGGTTCCGGAATTGCCGCAATCGATGACGCCCGTCGGCTGGATGAGCTTGCCCTGGCCCTCGACGATCCAGCGGCCTTGTTCGTCCCGCTCCACTTTCGCCCCGAAAGCGCGGACAGCCTCGGCCGTGGCCATGACGTCCGCAGCTTCCAGCAGACCGCCAATCTCGGTCTTGCCTTCCGCGAGGGCGCCCAGAATCAGCGCCCGATGGGAGATGGATTTGTCGCCCGGCGGGCGGGCGCGGCCCTTTATGGGCCCGGCGGATCGCGCCCTTAGACGCATGACAACAAACTCTTGGAAAAACGTGGGAGGACAAAGCTTTTGACAGCCGCGCCCGATGGTGGCAAGCGAGCGCCCCGCGTGGGGTATGACCTCTGCGGCAAGCCAATGGGAGAAGCGTTTGGCCAGGACCGATTTGGGCGACAAGCAGCTCTGCCCGAACTGCGGCGCTAAGTTCTACGACCTGCGCAAACGCCCGGCGGTGTGCCCCAAGTGCACGACCGCGTTCGATCCGGCTGAAGAAGGCGTGCGCGCCAAGCGCGGCCGCCGCGCCGCCGCGCATGACCCGTCCTATGAGGATGATGAGGAACTCGAAGACGCCAAGGGCAAGAAGGCCAAGGGCGACGACGAGGATGAAGAAGAGGTGGAAGAAGCCGTCGAGATCGACGCCGAGGCGGACGCTGTGCCGCTGGTCGACGACGAGGAAGATGAAACGGGTCCGAAATCGAGCGACGAAATTCCGGAAGGCTTCTCCGAGTCCGATGGCGACGATGATCTCGCCGCCGACGCCGCTGACGATGATACGGTGCCGCTGATCGACGACGAAGAAGACCTAACCGAAGACGAACTCGGCGAAATCGCCGGTGGCGACGACGACGACGACAGCGGCCGCTAGCCGCGCTTGAATACGGGGAGCGCGGAGACTAGGTTCCGCGCTTCCAAATCGCCGGGGGGCATGCGCGCTCCGGCCGATGGGCCCTTAGCTCAGCTGGGAGAGCGCCTGCATGGCATGCAGGAGGTCAGCGGTTCGATCCCGCTAGGGTCCACCATTTTTTCCGACCACGTATCGCCGCCGTCTCCTCCGCCACGCGCCACCCACGACCTTGGCGGGCCGCCCCGCGCGTGCCACATCCCAGCATGACCCACACAGACGCTGATCGGCCGAGCTATGGCGCGGAGCATGTGGCGAGCGTGAGCCTCGCTGCGGCAAAGCGCGAGCGCGCCCGCGACATCCGGCCATTGCAGCGCTTGGCGCCCTATCTTTTGCGCCATCGCCTCGATCTCATCGGCGCAGGCGTCTTTTTGCTTCTGGCAGCGGCTGCGAGTCTTGCGGTGCCATTGGCGTTTCGTGGCGTCATCGACCATGGCTTTGTCGCCGGAGACCAAGCGGCTGTCGATCGCGCCTTCCTCGCTCTTGGCGTCGTCGCCTTGCTGATGGCCCTGTTTTCAGCGGGGCGCTTCTACTTCGTCAGCAAGATTGGTGAGCGCATCGTCGCGAACCTTCGCGCTGACGTGTACGATCACCTGCTATCGCTATCGCCTGGTTATTTCACCCGCGTCAGCACAGGCGAGGTTTTGTCTCGTCTGACCGTCGATGCGGCGATGGTGGAAAATCTTGTTGGATCGACAGCCTCGATCGCCACGCGCGCCACGATCACCTTGATCGGCGCGTCAGTAATGTTGGCAATAACAAATGCCCAACTGGCCGGCATGCTGGTCTTGATCATTCCGGCCATGCTTGGCCCTATTCTGTTGTTCGGGCGCCGTGTTCGGACCTTGGCCAGTGCTGCTCAAGATCGCATCGCAGATGCGTCTTCGGCAGCATCGGAGAGCATTGACGCAATCGACACCGTGCAGGCGTTTGGTCGTGAAGATGATATGCGCGCGCGCTTTCGAACGGCCGTCGAAAAAGCGTTTGAGGCCGCGCGACGGCGCATTGGCGCCCGTGCGCAACTGACCGCCGGCGCAATTGGTGTAATGTTCCTGGGCGTCGCGTTGGTTTTGTGGTTAGGCGCTCGCTCGGTTCTGGCGGGCGATATGACGCCCGGAGCGCTGGCGCAGTTCGTCTTGTTCGCAATTCTCGCCGCAAGCAACGCCGCCATGCTCTCGGAGGTTTGGGGTGATGTGCTGAAGGCGTCGGGCGCAACCGAGCGTCTAACTCAGATCTTGGCGGAAACGCCCGACATTGCAGCGCCGGTGTCGCCGGTTGTTTTGCCCGAGCCCGGCCGCGGCTTGGTGCAGTTCGAGCGCGTCTCGTTCGCTTACCCTGGGGCGGGCGAGCGTTCAGCGTTGCGTGATTTCTCGCTGACGGTGAAGCCCGGCGAAACCGTAGCGCTTGTCGGCCCTTCGGGCGCTGGCAAGAGCACGGTGTTTCGTCTCTTGCTTCGCTTTTATGATCCGCAAGCCGGCCGTTTGCTGCTCGATGGGGTTGAAGCGCGCGACGCCGACCCACGCGCATGGCGCACGCGCTTTTCTTATGTCTCGCAGGATGCGCACCTCTTCTCCGGTACGGCAGGTGAGAACATCGCGCTTGGCCGCCCGGACGCAAATGTTGCCGCACTTGAGGACGCCGCGCGGCGTGCAGAAGCGTGGGCGTTTCTCGAACCGAGGGGCGGATTAAGTGCGCTCGTCGGCGATCGTGGCAAAGCGTTGTCCGGGGGAGAGCGCCAACGCCTTGCCCTGGCGCGGGCGCTGGCGCGCGATGCGCCGGTGCTGCTGCTCGATGAGGCCACCAGCGCGCTCGATGCTCAAAATGAACGTTATGTCCAAGCGGCTCTCGCCGAGGCGCGCAAGGGCCGAACGACGCTCGTGATCGCGCATCGCCTCGCGACCGTTTTGGAGGCAGACCGCATCGTTGTGATGGATGCAGGGCGTGTGGTGGAGGAAGGCGACCATGCGACCCTGGTCGCACGCGGCGGGCTCTATGCGAGGCTCGCCGCCATGCAGTTCATGGAGCCGTCACCACGTCTTGCCGGCTGAGCCGGATTGCAAGCGTTCGTTTTTCGAATTCCGGCGCTAAGCTGACAGGGGCACAAACCCAGGTACGTTTCTGTGCAACGTCGGCACGTCCAAAATGCGCAGCGTGCCTTGATCGTATGTGATGATCCCGGCGTCGCGGAGGCTCTTTAGCGTACGATTCACGTGCGCGTGCGTGAGGCCTAGCGCATCGGCTATGTCCTCCTGGCGGAGCGGGAAGGGCATGACGTCGTCTGCCACAAGATCCTGCTCGGAAAGCCTTTGTCTGAGCTCCAGCAGAAGCCCAGCGACGCGGCCCAGCGCGCGCCTGCGGCCGATTGAGATCATGTGTTTGGCCATCAACTCCTGATGGCGGCGAATTTGGCGTTTGGCGAAGCGTTTCGAACGGACATCGGCGCTGAGCAGCGTGCGATACTGCTCTATGTCGAAAAAGCAGACGGTAGAGTCTGTCAGCGTGCTGTAAGCGAAGAGACTTGGTGAATGCGCCAGGATGATTGCGTCTTGATCGAAGACATCGCCTGGCACGAGGAAGGTCAGGATTTGGCGGCCGCCGCTCGTCGAGTGTGCAGACTGCATGGCCCACCCTGACTGCAGTATCGCCACTGTCTGCGGCGCTTCCTGGCCAGTGTAGATATCTGTCCCGCCTTCAACGCGTTTGCTTGACACACGATGTAAGCGAACCCCCGCGAACTGTTCGCTGGATGGACACGCGCCGCGCATGCCGAGTGGGCAGGTCTCGCATGACATCTGCACATTGCGGTTTGAAGAGCGAGCTGGTGCTAGTGACGCTGTTGGCATGACACTCTCAGCAAAATCTGTCGAAGCATGCGCTGCTTCGCTCACAATGGGCGCCGCATCGGATCGACTTTTGTCAGTGATAATTATCAATGGTTGCATGCGTTTCGCTTAACGCAGCATTCTGTACGACAACGACACATTCCTCGCATCGCACAAAGAAAATCGACGCAATTGTCGAAGCTTAAGTGCGAACGCGGGGGCGGTCTATGAAGTGCGTAAGAGTCGACATAGCGCGTGAGGCCTATGCCGAACTTGCACTATTTGAACAGATAGAGGCGGCGGCTCGGTCTTCGGCAACGGAGGGCGCGCCGCTCGCTGTCCATGTATCGCGCACTACACAACGACGATGCGCGTTTGTCGCGGTGGCCGCCGCGATTGGGATCCCCGCTACCGCCAGCGCACACGAAGGCGTGGCGGTAAGTGTCGAGTATACAGGTGATGTCGTCGGCCCATTCGCGGGCGCACAAAATCGGGGAGAGTATCTCGATAATCTGGATATCGGCGTCACTCTAGATATGGGCCGCTTGGCGGGGTGGGGCGGCGATACGACCGTGTTCGTCCATCTGCTGAACAATTCAGGCGGCGCGCCAAATGACTATGCTGGAAGCCTCCAAGGCGTCGACAATATAGAAGGTACGATGCGCTCAGAGTTTATCGGCAATCTGGGCCGAACGCCTAAGCGCGACAATCACGAGTTAATGGCCGAGGTATTCAACAGTTTC
>LNFM01008001.1_pt1 | contig 16218 bp, 15 predicted proteins | sample 596031 | NCBI WGS metagenome assembly LNFM01 (sample SAMN04254537, study PRJNA301005) | activated carbon metagenome | isolation source: dual media filters at the Ann Arbor, Michigan drinking water treatment plant | place: USA: Ann Arbor
TGGCGGATCAGGAACTTCGGGATGATTCGTTTCTTCAGCATCAGGGCTTCCAGGCCACCCAGTTCTCAAGCATCTTCAGGCCGTTGTCCTGGCTCTTCTCGGGGTGGAACTGCGCCGCCACCAGGTTGCCCGCCCGCACCACGGCCGTCACCGGCCCGCCGTAGTCGGCCGTGGCCACCAGGTTGCTCGCGTCGTGGCACACCATGTGGTAGCTGTGCACAAAGTAGAAGTTCGCGTGCCCGGGGCGCAGGCCCTTGAACAGCCAGTCGTCGGGCGGGAAGTGGAGGTCGTTCCAACCCACGTGCGGCACCTTCAGCGGACGCTGCACCTCCAGCCGGCGGATGTCTGCGTCCAGCCAGCCCAGACCCGTGTGCTCGCCATGCTCGCAGCTCGAGCGCGCGAAAAGCTGCATGCCCAGGCAGATGCCGAGCACGGGCTTCTTCACCTCCATCGCCTGCCGCGTCAGCGTTTCCTGCAGGCCCCGTTGGCGGATGGCCTCCATGGCATCGCCGAAGGCGCCCACCCCGGGCAGCACAAGACGCTCGCTGGCCTCGAGCTTCTCGATGTCGGACGTGATGATCACGTCCGCCCCGAGATACTCGAAGGCGTTCTGCAGCGAGCGCACGTTGCCCATGCCGTAGTCGACGATGGCGATCATGGGCGCGTCAGACGTACTTGGTGGTGCGGCCGTCCTCGTCCTTGGGCGGGCCGAGCGGCTTGTCGATGGCGGTGGTGTCCCACAGCGGCATATCGAGCAACGGCGCGCCGGTCTGCACCTGGGAGGGATCGAACTTCCACGGGTGCACCTGGTGCTTCTCCAGGATCTCGTAGAACTCGGCTTCCGAGATCTGCAGGATGTTGAGGAACCAGTCCAGCGAGGCCGGCCGCTTGCCGTCGTACTGATCTTCGAGCGCGAGGGCCTCTTCTCGGCCGAGCGCGCCGTTGCGGATGTCGATGGTGGCCAGGTGGTTGGTCCGGCCATAGCCGCGCTTGACGTACTTGGCGTAGTCGCGCATGCCCTGGAACGTGCACTCGATCTTTTCGTAGTCGTACTGCGGCGGCACGCCTTCGACGGCCTGGCCCTTCCAGCCCAGCTCGCGCTTGATGATCTCGACGTTGGCCTTGGTGTTCCACTCGATGTAGTTGCCCAGGCAGATCGACTCTACCTTCAGCTTGATCAGATCCTTGCGCTTGGGGTAGTCGAACATCCACAGGTCACGACGTTCAACGCGGCCCTGCAGGAACTCGTACATGTCGTCGGCCGTCATGCCCTGGTTCATCAGCCGGTTGAAGCGCTTCTCGTCGACCTCCTCCATTTCCTCGAAGGTGTACCAGCTGTGGTACTCGGCAGTTGACTCGCCCCAGAAGATCAGCGGCGTCTCGAAGCGCACCGCCATGTGCATCACACCCGAATAGATGCCGGTGTGGCAATGCCAGCAGAAATCGCCGCGGCGTTTCAGCGATTCGAGCATCAGCTCGCGCACGACATGAAAGTTGGGCGTGAACTCGACCACGTCGACGCCCAGCTGCTTGAACACCTTGGTGTTGTTCTCTTCGACCAGCGGGCGGTAGCCCCAGTGGTTGAAGCGGATCACGAGCGGCTTGAGCTTCAGCTCCTTCACGATGTACCAAAGCTGGAACACGCTGTCCTTGCCGCCGCTGTAGGGGACAACGCAGTCGTACAGCCCCTTGCCCTTGTGGCGGGCGATCATCTCCTGCAGCTGGCGCCCGCGGTCACCCCAGTCGATCTTCTCCTTCTTGAATTCGACCTGGCGGCAGACACTGCAGACTCCGAACTCGTCGAAGGTGATGGTGTCGACCGTTTCCTTGGTCAGGCAGCGGGTGCATCGCTTCATTGGAAAGCTCCTGTACGGGGTGACCGGGGCGCTGGGCTCAGGCCTGAGAACTGAGGATGAGCTCGCGGTTGGCGAGCACGGCTTCGATGCAGATGAAGTCGACGATGTCGTCGACTTCGAGCGACTTCCAGCGCTGCGTCACATACGGGAGCGTGCGCTGATGACAGAAGCCGCGCTCGCGGAGCAGGGCTTCGGTCTTGGAGATGTAGAGGCTACCGTCCAGGCTGTACAGCGGCTCGATGTCCTGCCGCCGGGGCAGTTGGCCGAAGCTGGCCGCTGCATAGGGCGCCATCAAGCCGCTCGGGTTGAAGCGCACGGCGAAGGCCGGATGTTCCGTGACGAGCGCACTCACCCCGACGATGGAATCGGCATCGGCCGATCTGGCGTGCAACGCTTCCAGGGCCGTGTCGACATCGCTGGCCTCGGTGAGCGGCGAGGTGGGCTCCAGCAGGACCAGGTAGTCGTAGTGCTCACCCATGGCCTCCAGGGTTTCCAGGGCGTGGACCATGAAGTCCATGCTCGGCGACGTGTCGCTGGCCAAGGCAGCGGGACGCAGGAAGGGCGCGTCGGCACCGGCCTGCCTTGCGATCTCGGCGAACTCCGGGTCCTCGGTAGAGATGACCACACGGTCGACATAACGCGATTGGCGGGCGGCTTCAATGGGCCAGGCCAACAGCGGCTTGCCGCCCAACGGGCGGATGTTCTTCAGCGGGAGTCCCTTCGAGCCGCGTCGCGCGGGCACGAGGGCGAGCACTTTCTTGCCTTCGATCACCGAAACACCTCGTCGAACTCCAGGTTGGCGCGTTCGTAGTCGGGAAGCCGCCCGATATCCAGCCAGTAGCCTTCGATGCGGTGGCAGCGCGCACGCAGGCCTTGTTGCGCAATGGCCTCGAAAAGAGCCGGCATGTCGAACTGCGTATCGCGGGGGACCAGGTCGAGCACATGCGGCGCGAGCACGTAGATGCCCGCGCTGACGGTGTACCGCTGCACGGGCTTTTCCTCGATGGCTTCGATGCAGCCATCACGTTCGCGGACCACACCGAAGGGAACCTGCATCTCGTAATCGCGAACGGCCATCGTGGCGTCGGCGCTCGAAGCCATGTGGCCGTCGACCATGTCGCCGAAGTCCTCCTTGGTCAGCAGGTCCGCGTTAGTCACCACGATGGGGTGGCTGGGCCGCTCGGTCAGCAGGCTCAGCGGGCCCGCGGTGCCCAGCCGTTGCTCTTCGTGAAGGTAGCGGATCTCCAAGCCGAAGGCGCGGCCGTCACCGAAATGCTGCTCGATCTGCTCGGCCTTGTAGTTCACCGCGAAGTAGAAGCGCCGGAAACCCTGGGCCGCATACCCCATCACGATGGTTTCCAGCAGCGGTCTCGAGCCCACGCGGAGCATGGGCTTGGGCGTGTCGCGCGTGAGTTGTGCCAGGCGTGTACCCAGACCGCCGGCCATGATGACGACCCAGTTCTCTCGCTCGCGGGCGGTGAGGAAGTCATCCACCACCTCCATGCCGACCACGATGCCGTCATCGTCGAGCACCGGAATCTGGTGCAGCCCGCGCTGCCGCATCGTCGTGAGGATGGCGTGCCGGCTTTCCCGTGCGTTCGCGACCGTTGGATTCAGGTGCATGGCCGCCGCAACCTTGTCTGCTAGGCTCAAGCCGCCCAGAAGGCCGCGCCGTGCGTCGCCGTCGCTCAAGGTGCCCAGCAGGCGTCTTCGTTCGTCGACCACCAGCGCCATCTGGCTGCCCGCCCGGTCGATGCACCCCAGCGCTTCGCGCAGCGTCATGTCCGGCGTCACCAACGCACGTTCCCAGGTTTTCATGCAGCTCTCTTGTTCATCGGGCGTGCGGGAACGCCAGTCAGCGTGCCGCCACCTTGGAAATCACCCACCACCACCGCGCCGGCCCCCACGACCGAGCCTTCGCCCAACCGTACACCTTGCCGGATCACCGCCGCGGCACCGACATGGCTGTGCCCGCCCACCGTCACCCCGCCGCACACCGTGGCATTGCAGGCCACGTGAACGTACGGACCCAGCTTCACGTCATGTTCGACCACGGCAGCCGTGTTGACGATGCAACCGGCACCCAGGATGGCGCCCGCCTGCACCACGCTGTTGGCCATCAACTGCACGCCGGGGCCGAGTTTTGCGAAAGCTGACACCGTCGCCCCGGGATGCCGCACCGTCACGAAGTGCCAGCCGGCGGCTTCCAGCCGCGATTGAACGACAGCACGCAGTCCCTCACCTCTGGTGCCCCCCAGGCCATTGGCCAAGGCGCACCGGGCAGGATCGTGGCCTGCCAGCGCTGCATCGTCGCCCAGCACCCGCAGCCCGCAGAGCTCACGTCCTTGCGCGGAGGGATCATTGTCGACGAAGCCCAGCACGTGCATCCCGGCTGCAAGCAGCGCGTCTGCAACGACGGCTGCATGGCCGCCAGCCCCGACGATGATGATCCCGGTGTGTGTCATCGCTCGATGAGTTCATCTGCAGCGAAATCGCGCGCGGCCGGCCGGCCGAGCATGTCCCAGAACTCCATGGGCGAGAGGCCCAGACCGGGGCGCTTGCAGGCCAGCGCATCGGCGGTGATGGGCTCACCGCGGCGCAGGGGGCGGGCAGCGATCAGACTGCGGCGCGCGACGGGGCGGTTGCCCGCCTCCGAGGCCGCTGGCGCCTTCAGGCTGGCCCCCAGCGCACTTTCGATGTTGCGGATGCCGAGCACGAGCTGATTCAGTTCAGCGGGCTCCAGCGAGGCCGCATGATCCGGGCCTGGAAGGCTGCGGTCGAGCGTGAAGTGCTTTTCGATGATCGTGGCTCCGCGCGCCACGGCAGCCAGCGAGATCTCCGTGCCCAGCGTGTGGTCGGAGTAGCCTACCGGCAAGCCGAAGCACGCCGCCATGCTGTCCATCGCGCGCAGGTTCACCGAGGCCGGCGGCGCCGGATACTGGGTCACGCAATGCAGTAGGCTGACGTGCTGCAACAGGGCCTGCCGACCTGCTTCACTGCAATAGGCTGCCAGGAAGTCCGCACGACCCCGGGGGTCGCCGGTCTGGGTGAGGCCGAACGCGATGACGCCGAGTGCCTCTTCGATGTCCGCCAGGGTGGACATGCCTGTGGAGACGATCAGCGGCGCCTTCAGCCGAGCGGCCTGCAGCAGCAGCGGGGCACAGGTGATGTCGCCAGAAGGCAGCTTGATCGCCGGCATGTCCAGCGTCGCCAGGAAGGAAAGGCTTTCGGCGTCGAAGGCGGTCGACATGAAGCGGATGCCCGCTCCACGGCAATGCTCGACGAGACGGAAGTGGTCTTCCTCGGACAACTCCAGGCGCTGCAGCATGGCGAACTGCGTTCCGCCTTCCTTCATGTTGGCCACCTGGTAATCGGCCTTGACCGCAGCAGCCGTGACCAACTTGGCGGCCTTGAAGGTCTGGAACTTGACGGCATCCGCGCCGGCGGCAGCTGCCACATCCACCAGCTTCAGGGCCAGGTCCAGCGAGCCGTTGTGGTTCACGCCCGCCTCGGCAATGACGAATGTGCGTTCAGCCAATGGCGTCTCCGGTCATGTGGAAGTGCTTCTTGATGAGCTCCGCCCGTGGCGGCAGTTGCCGCAGTGCCGCGACGATGCGGGTGGCGGCGTGCCCGTCGCCGAAGGGGTTCACGACGGCGCTGCAGTCCATCGCCAGCGCGTGCGTCAAGGCGGCACTGATGGCCTCTCGCTCGGGGGCGCAATGCACCACCGAGGGCGGCGCCAGCCTGCCGCGCTGTCGGTCGCCGATGTTCACGGTGGGGATGCGGAAGGACGGTGCTTCGTACAGCCCGCTGGAAGAGTTGCCGACGACCGCATCCACCTGCGCCATCAGGCTGAGGTAGCGCAACTGCCCCAATGAGGCGTGCACGTGCACCTGCCCGGCGCGCGGTGCTGCCCAGGCATCGAGGGCCGCCGACAGTGCCCTACCCCCGGTGTCTGCGTTGGGGCGAGTGAACCAGAGAGCTGTCTCTGCGCCGAGCCCGTCCAGGGCGGCCAGCAGCTCGCCGAACTGGCGTTCGCTCTCCCCCGGCTCCAGCGTCACGGGGTGGAAGGTGACGAGCAGGTTGCGGGCTGCAAGCGGGACCCCCAAGGCCTCGCCGAGCGCCTCGCGGCCCAGCAGCGGCATGCGGCGAAGGTGGTCGAGACCCGGATTGCCTACGACGAGCACGCGACGCGGGTCTTCGCCCAACTGGCGAACCCGACGTGCCGACTGTTCGTTGGTGACGAAGTGCAGATGCGACATCTTCGTGATGGCGTGACGGATCGCCTCGTCGAACGCGCCTTCGGTGGTGTCGCCACCGGCGATGTGCGCCACGGGAATGCCGTGCACCAGGCATGCCTGCACTGCCACCATGATCTCGAAGCGGTCGCCCAGCACGAGCAGCACATCCGGGCGCAGCCGCTCCAACGCGTCGGACATGCCGATGAGGCCAAGCGCCATCGACTTCGCCACACCGCCAGGCGTATCGCTGGAGAGCAGGCATTCCACGCGCTGAGCGATTTCGAAACCGTCGCGCTCGATCTCGGCCACGGTCTGCCCGAACTCCGGCGCCAGATGCATGCCGGTGACCAGCAGCTGCAGATCGAGGTCGGGCGCGTCGCGCAGCTCGCGCAAGACCCAGTACAGCAGACCGTACTCGGCCCGGCTGCCGGTGACGACCGCGAGCTTGCTGGGCGTGCTCACGCGGGCTCTCGCAGCAATTGCGGACTGCTGGGCAGATTGACGATGCGCCGCGCCAGATCGGTGGCCACGGGCAGCGGCATCGACACGCAATCGCGGTACATCGACAGGCTGTTCAACAACTCCCAGACCGGGCGTGTCATCAGCCCCGCTTCGTTGGTGGCAGCCAGCACGGCGTCGCGCTGATCGGCCACCCCGGGTTCCAGGATCAGGGTCTGAAGCCAGTAGTTCACCTCGGTGCCGTGGCGCTCCAGGAAGAGGCGTGCCTGCGGCAGATCGGCGAAGGCGTCGGCATAGCGTTGCGCGAGCGCGCGCTTGGCCCGCAGGAAATGCGGCAACTGCTCCAGTTGCGCACAACCCAGCGCTGCGTTCAGGTTGGGCATGCGGTAGTTGTAGGCCACCTCGTCGTGCACGAAGGCCCAGGGGTGCGGCTGCTTGGCCGTGGTGGTGAGGTGCTTGGCCCGGCGCGCAAACTGTGCGTCGTTGGTGATGAGGGCGCCACCGCCGCCCGTGGTGACGATCTTGTTGCCGTTGAAGCTGAGCATGCCACACACCCCGAATGTGCCGGTGTGGCGGCCGTCGATGAAGCTGCCCAAGGACTCAGCGGCGTCTTCCACCACGGCGATGCCATGGCGCTCGGCCAGCGCCATCAGGGCCGGCATGTCCACCGGGTGGCCGAAGGTGTGCATGGGCACGATGGCGGCCACGCGCCGGCCGCTGTGCCGGTTGACGCTGACGCCGCCGCGCTGCTCGAGCACCGCGTCCAGATGGTCGGCCAGTGCCGGCACGCCCAAGCCCAGGGTGGCGCTGTCGACATCGGCGAAATGGGGCCATGCGCCGCAATGGCGCACGGCGTTGGCCGTGGCCACGAAGGACAGGGCCGGGATCACGACCTCATCACCCGGCATCACCCCGGCCAGTTGCAGCGCCACCTGCAGGCCGGAGGTGCCGTTGCTCACGACGACAGCATGCGCAGCGCCGGTGTAGGCAGCCAGGTCACGCTCGAAGCGGTCGACGTAGCTGCCCACCGAAGACACCCAGCCGGTATCCAGGCATTCCTTGACGTAGGCCCACTCGTTGCCCTGGAAGCTGGGCTCGTGCAGCGCCACGCGCTGTGCGCCCACCACGGTGCGTACGCGCTCGGTGACGGCCTGGGCCAGCGACGGAGATGTGATCATGGCCGGCTTCAGATGTTGTACAGCCCGGCTTTGTAGCGGCGCAGGTTGTCGGGGTTGCCAAACCAGGCAATGGTTTCCTGCAGGCCGCGGCGCAGCCCCTCGATGCCAGGGTACTGCGGCGTCCAGCCCGTCAGTTCGCGCACGCGCGAGTTGTCGGCCCACAGCCGTTCGACTTCGCTGCCCGCAGGGCGCAGCCGTTGCTCGTCACTGGTGAACTCGACTTCGCGGCCCATGAGTTCGGCGATCAGCCGGGCGGTATCGCCCACCGTGATCTCGTAGTTGCTGCCCACGTTCAGCACCTGGCCCACGGCGGCGTCGCACTCGGCAACGGCCACGAAGCCGCGTACGGTGTCCTGCACGTAATTGAAGTCGCGCGTGGGGTGCATGGCGCCCAGCTTGAGCGCGCGTGCGCCCGAGGCCACCTGCGTGATGATGGTGGGAATCACCGCGCGGGCCGACTGGCGCGGCCCATACGTGTTGAAGGGGCGGATGGTGGCCACCGGCGTGCCGAACGAGGCGAAGAAACTCTGCGCCATCTGGTCGGCGCCGATCTTGCTGGCGGAGTAGGGTGACTGACCCTGAAGCGGGTGGGCCTCGGTGATGGGGACGAAACGTGCCGTGCCGTAGACCTCGCTGGTGGAGGTGTGCACCACGCGCTCGGTGCCCAGTTCGCGCGCCGCCTGCACCACGTTCAGCGTGCCCTTGACGTTGGTGTCGACGTAGGTGTCGGGCGAGTGGTACGAATACGGAATGGCGATCAGCGCGGCGAGGTGCATGACGGCGTCGCAGTCCTTCATGGCGGTGCGCACGCCGTAGGGGTCGCGGATGTCGCCAGCAAAGACGTCCAGCGATTGCTTGATGTCTTCGCCGGCTTCGTCCAGCCATCCCCAGGAATTGAAGCTGTTGTAGTAGACGAAGGCTCGGACGTCTGCACCAAGGCGAACCAGGTGCTCGGTGAGGTGCGAACCGATGAAACCGTCCGCCCCAGTGACGAGGACCTTCTTGCCTTTGAGATTCATGGTCTTGTTCGGGTGGAAGAGTGCTGACTGGTGCGCCGGGCTCAGGCTTGGGGACCGGCGTTTGCCGCCACGGCCCGGGCCAGTGCGGCCACAACGCGATCCATCTGTGCGTCCGTCAGGTCCGGACTCATCGGCAGGCTCATCACCTGATCGCCGGCCTTCACGCTGTTCGGGCAGCAGTCGGGGCAGCAGTGTTCGGCATAGGCCACCTGGTGGTGCAGGGGCTTGGGGTAGTGCACGGCCGTGGGGATGCCCTGCCGCTTCAACGCTTCCTGCACCGCGGCGCGGTTCTGCACGAACACGGTGTACTGCGCCCAGACGCAGTCGCGGTCTGCCCGCTGCGCCAGCAAGCGCACGCCCGGCATCGCTGCCAGCAGTTCGCCGTAGCGCGCGCCCAGCCGTCGGCGCTGCGCGAGTTCCCACTCGAAGCGGTCCAGCTTGCCCAGGACCACCGCGCACTGCAATGTGTCCATGCGCCCGCCCACCCCCACCCGGGTGTGCGTGTAGCGTTGGCTCTGCCCATGCACCCGGATCTCGCGGCACGCCTTGGCCAGCGCATCGTCGTTAGTGAAGATAGCTCCGCCGTCGCCATAGCACCCCAGCGGCTTGCTCGGGAAGAAGCTGGTGCAGCCCAAGGTGCTGAGGTTGCAGCTCTTGCCGCCCTGGTAGCTCGCGCCGAAGCTCTGCGCGGCATCCTCGATCACCGGCAGCCCGTGCCGTGCAGCGATCGTGTTGATCTCCGCCATGTCGACCACCTGGCCGTACAGGCTGACCGGCATGATCGCCCGTGTCCGCGGCGTGATCTTCGCTTCGATGAGGCTCACGTCGATGTTGCACGTGGCCGGATCGATATCCACGAACACGGGCTTGCCGCCAGCCAGCACGATCATCTCGGCCGTGGCGGCGAAGGTGAAGGGGGTGGTGATGACCTCGTCGCCCGGCTTCAGGCCGATCGCCATCAGCGAGATGAGCAGCGCCTCGGTGCCGCTGGAGACGGTGATGCAGTGCTTCGATCCGGTGAAGGCCGCCAGCTTGGATTCCAGCTCCTGCACCTCGGTGCCCATGATGTACTGGCCATGGTCGAGCACGCGCTGGATGCGCGCGTTGATGTTCTCGCGCAGCGCGGCGTACTGGCTCTTCAGGTCGATGAAGTCCAGCGGCTGGGCCAGGCTCTTGGGCGATTCGGGTGCATTCATGTCGTTGCCTCTGGTTTCACGCGGTGGGCGATGTCGGTTCAGGCGGCCTGCAGGCGGAGTTGTGCGCCTTGCAGCAAGTAGCGGTCGCCCGTGTGCGGGCAGGTGGCCTCGGCCTGGCCTTGCAGCGGCAGCGGCAGGCGTTCGCCGTGGCGGCTCATCCAGCCCACCTGGCGCGCCGGCACGCCCACCATCAGCGCGAAGTCGGGCACGTCGCGATTGACCACCGCGCCAGCGCCCACGAAGGCATAACGCCCCACCGTCGTGCCGCACACGATGGTGCTGTTGGCCCCCAGCGTGGCCCCCTGGCGCACGAGCGTGCGGCGGTACTCGTCCTTGCGCGTGACGGCAGAACGCGGGTTGTAGACGTTGGTGAACACCATGCTGGGGCCGCAGAACACGTCGTCCTCCAGCGTCACCGCGTCGTAGACCGAGACGTTGTTCTGCACCTTCACGTTGTCGCCGATGGACACATCGTTGCCCACATACACGTTCTGCCCGAACGAGCAGCGTGCGCCTATCCGCGCCCCGGCGCTGATGTGCACGAAGTGCCATACGCGGCAGTTCTCGCCCAGCACTGCCCCTTCATCGACGATGGCGCTCGGGTGGATGGACGTGAGCATGCTCAGTACGCCAGCGGCAGGTTCATGCGCTTGCCATCCCGCGCCGACAGGTACAGCGCGATCAGCAGCTCCAGGCTCTTCAGGCCCTCGCGACCGTCGGTCTCCGGCTGCGCCTCGCCGCGCAGGGTGCTGATGACGTTGTCGTAATAGCGGGGATGTCCGAAGCCGTAGACCGAAGTGGTCTCGTAGCTGGCACTGGCGATCTGTTCGTCCATCGGATCTGCGCTGGAGAACTGCCAGTTCTTGACCTCGTTCACAGCAACGCCGCCGATGGTGGCCGAGCCGTTTTCGCCCAGGATGGTGATCGATCCCTCGAGATTCTTGGGGTAGGTGAGCATCGTCACGTTGATCGACCCCAGTGCGCCGTTACGCCATTTCAGCGCCGCCACCCCCGTGTCCTCCACCTCGATGTTGCGCGCCAGCGTGCCGGTGTAGGCCATCACGCTTTCCACAGGCCCGCAGATCCAGTCCAGCAGATCCACATAGTGACTGGCCTGGTTCATGAATGCGCCGCCATCGAACTCCCAGGTGCCGCGCCAGGCTGCGCTGTCGTAGTAGCTCTGCGGACGGCTCCAGAAAACGTTCACGTTGACCATGTAGATGCGACCGAAGCGGCCCATCTCCACGGCACGCTTGAGTAGTTGCAGGGTCGGGTTGCGGCGGTTCTGCTTGACCACGAACAGGCGCACGCCAGCCTCGTCGCAGGCGCGCACCATGGCCAGCCCGTCGTGCCAGCGCGTCGCCATGGGCTTCTCGGTCATCACGTCGATACCGGTACGGGCCACCTCGATCGCCTGTCGCGGGTGGAGCCCGCTGGGCGTGGTCAGCACCACACAGTCCACCCGGGCCTTGGCCAGCAGTTCGGTCAGTGAAGCAAAGGGCTCGGCGCCAGTCTTCGCCTGCGCCGCAGTCAGTGCTGCAGGGTCGGTGTCGCACACCGCAACAAGCTCGGCTCGCTCAGCGTGCTTCTTGATGGACTCGAAATGGTTTTGAGCAATGCGGCCGCAACCGATGACCGCAAAGCGGACCTTGCGGTCGGTGATGGGGGGACGTGTCAGGTGCATGGTGATGGACGGGTGTGGTTACGACTGATTTCGACGCTGCCGGAATCGACGAGGGCCTGGGGCGGGATCCATTCGAACGGCTTCCACCCGGCCCAGCACGGCCGACGCCGACGTGCGTGAGGAACCGCACCGTCGGGGACAGAAGGCTGTTCAAGGCGTGTCGGGTCTCCCCGAGAGTTCTTGTTTGAGTTCGGCAATCTCTCGCTGGATGTGTTCAAACTCAGCTTCTCGGCGCAACAGGAAACTGCGTGTCAGTTGAATCTTGGCTTTCAGCCCGGCAGGCGTCAGCAGGTAGGCATAGGCCAGCTTATTCCCGCTGCGGCGAAAGTTGTTGGCCTTGACCCAACCCTTCTCCAGCAGTGCTTTCAGCAGGTAATGGGTCTTCCCGAGGCTGACATCAAGTACGGCGGCCAGCTCGCGCTGGGAGTACTCGGGGTGGCGTTCCAACAGGCGCAGAAGGGCCAGGTGAGATTCGGCGCTGCTGCCAACGGCATCTTGCAGGGGTGCCTTTGCAACCGATCCTTGTTCATTCATTGAACGCAGAGTGTCTCACGAGGGACCTGCGCCGGCAAGTGCACGCGACTAACGCGCGGTCACTCGAGGTTTCAGCCGCCAAGCCTGACGCAGTGCAGCCCAAGCCGTGCGGGACTCGCTGCCTTGGTCTTGATCCAGCAGGATGTATCGGCGGCCGATCACGAACAGCGTGGATGCGAGCAGTGCCGCCAGCGTCGCGCCCAGCACGATCCTGGCCCGCGAGGGCTTCGACTTGTAGTCCGGAGGCAACGCCGTATCGATCTGTTGCAGCAGGGGGCCTTCCTTGGCCTCATCCAGCTTCGCCAGTTCGAACTGGCGAACCATCGCTTCCAGCAGCGTTTCTTGGATCTTGAGCTCGCGGCGCGCCCGCACGTAGGCGACAGCCGCTTCCGGCATCTTGCTCATGGTCATGTCCAGCGGGCCAGCGGCAGACCGGCTCTGCGAGCTTTCCATGCGCGCAAGTTCGGCGCGAAGCGCGTTGATTTCAGAGTTCAACCGGATGACTTCGGGGTTCTGCTCGGTCGAACTGTTACGCAGCACGCGCAATTGCACTTCCCGCTCGCCGATGAGCCCGCGGATCTGCGCGGCGCCAGTGACCAGTGCCTCGGCTTGCTTGTCCAGAACGAACACACCTGACTGCTTCTGCACGCGCTGCAATTCCGCTTCTGCCTTGACGAGGCTTTCCTTAGATTCCTTGAGCTGTTGCTCGAAGAAAACGCGGCGCTGTTGCGCTTCGCTGATGGCGAGTCTTGCGAGGACCTTGGACAACTCGCCGACGTGGGCGTTTGCAAGTTCCGCCGCGAACTTCGCATCCTTGTCGTCGACCTCCACCGTGATGACGCCTGTCTTCTTGTCGGAGCTCACGCGCACGTACTGCGGCAGCACCCGGCGCAGGACCTCGTTTGTGGGCACCTCGTAGCGAGCCTTGAGACCGAAGCGTTCATCAAGTGCCCGGGTCACGCTCTCGCTCTTCAACAGGGCCACGTAAAGCTCTTCCGACGACTTGGTGCCAAGTCCGCCCGCCAGGCCACCCAGCGACCCCAGCGCTGCAAGCGCGGCGGCAGAGCCGCTGGATTGCTGTGAGGTCGGTGGCAACAGGCTCGTTCGCGCCGAGAAAATGGGCGGCAGCAGCAGGGCGTAGATGAGCGCAACGACAGCGACCGCGGTAGTGACACCAACGATCAGGAACTTGCCTTCGCCAAGCCAGGTCAGGACGTCGATGAAGCTCATCGACATGCCTTCGTCGCCGTCTTCTTGAAGCGTCCGCTCCGCTGCCAGCACGTGTGGGGAAGTTGTCATTGCTTCTTGGGAAGGGGTCAACGACGCAAGGTCTGGATGGCGGCTGCGCCAAGACCAAACTGCGAGAAGATCTGCGACCAGTCCTTCAAATTCCGGACGAGTGCGCGTCCCCAGGTTTCGAAGTCGAGTTGGTTCGGCACCACCACTGCGTCGCCCGGGTACAACAGCTGCGACTGCAGGCCACCGCCCAAACCGAAGAGACCGCGCTGGTCGTTCGCGTGGTTGACCGTGCCGTCGGCGCGCAGGATGAACATATTCGAGATCTCGGCGCCCTCATCAAGCCCGGCCAGCTTGATGTAGTCGCCCGCAGTACGGCCGGGCTTCCAAAGAAAGGCGTTGTTGTTGACCACGGCCCCCGCCACGGTGACGAAGCCTGGGCGAGACGGGATCACCACCCGATCGCCATGCTCCATCGGCACGTCCGGCAGTTCCTCCAGCCTAGCTGCGGACGGAGCAAGCTCGAGCGCGATCCGGCCATTGGGCTGGACGCGTGTCAGCCTGGAAATCTGGGCTTGCGTTGCCGCGTTGCTAACGGCTAAATCGTTGGCGGCGCTGCTGTCATCCCTGCGGTTGGCCGACGCCCTGGCGGCCTGCGTTGCGGACAGAGACTCCAGCCGAGCCAGCGCCGCTGCCAGGTTGTCCCGTTGCTGCTGGCGGGTCTGCTCCCTGCTGAGCTCCAGCCCGTAGATGTAGGCCTGGGGCGTGAAACTGCCGGTCCGGGCAATCAGCTCCTTGAGCGTTTCTCCTGGCAGGAGCTGGTACACGCCAGGCGCTGCCACTTCGCCCTCCACCGACACCAGCCGTGTCTGACGGGCCAGCGGGACACGAATCTCCTTCTGGCTGTAGACGGTGACGACGTCGCCCGCCAGCAGCTCGAGATTCTGGGAGGCGTCCCGTTGCAGCACCGCAGCGCCCAGGTTGAAGGGGATCACCAGAGTCGTCAGATCGAGCTGATTCAGCCGTTCGATGACCGCATAGCTCCAGTTCAATTCATCAAACAGCGCTGCAGGGGCCACCTTGGTCGAAGCTGAAGCGTGGCCCTGCTCGACCTCGAGCAGCTGCACCAGCAGGTTCTTGCGGCGGTAGAAATCCGGCGCGATGAGTGCGTCCTTGTCCGGGATCAGGTCCAGGACGCGCATCCCTGCCCGCCATGGAAATCGCAAGGGTTGCGCGACGTGGCCCTTGAGCGTGACCGCGTTCGCGAATTCCGGCGAAATCGCCAGCAGGGCGAGCACGTCACCATCGCGCAGTGGCTTCAGGAGCCCGTCGCCGTCCAACTTGAGTTCCTCGACGAAGCGCTTGGCGCGCTGTTGACGGGGATCGATTCTCTCCAGGTGCACACGCTGATGGTTCGCCAGAACCGAGGCTCCGCCCGCATAAGCCAGCACATCTCGAACGGTCTCCTGCTCGGACTTGAGCTCGAAGATGGCCGCGCTGTCCGTCGCGCCAGTGAGGGCCACACGCGGACCCACGGGGTGGAAGACTACGACGTCACCGGCCACCAGCTGCAGGTCTCGTGACTTATCGCCGTTCACCAGAAAGTCGTAGACGTCCAGCACCGTCACGATCCGGCCGTCGCGCCGCAGGCTGATCTTGCGCATCGAACCCGTGCTGGAAGGTCCGCCGGCCGCCACCACGGCGGACAGCAAACTCGCTTGGCTTGGCAAGTTGTAGACGCCCGGCTTGACCGTCGGGCCGACGACGAACACTTTAATGCCCCGCAACTGGCCCAGCGTGACGTTGAGGCTGAAGTTCTTGAACAGCCGACCAATCTGCGCGCGGAGATGGTTTTCGAGTGCCGAAGCTTTAATCCCAGCCACCGAAAAGCTGCCCATTCTGGGCAGATTCAGCAAGCCGTTGCGGTCCACCGTTGCGCGGTAGTCCAGCTCAATGGAGCCCCAGACCCTGATGACGATTTCGTCGCCCGGCGAGACGACGTAATCGGAGCTGACCGGCACGTTGTCCACGGGAGCGAAGGAGTCAGCGGCTTCCGCGAAGAAGTTCGAGCCAAAAACTGCCAGCTGCCGACCGGTTGCGATTTCGACGAAACGCTGAAACTCGCTGCGCACCACAGGCTTCCGGGCTGGTGGGCGTTGCGTTGGGTCTGCCTCCTGCGCTGGTGCCGTGCGTACCGGGCTGGCGGACTCGGGACGCTCCGCGTCCGGGCGGCGGGCTGCCAGTGGCGCGGCGTCCGGTGTCCTGGTGGTGCCACCTGCCCGCGCTGCCGCTTCCCGCGTACCTGGCACGACCAAGGTGCCAGACTCGGCCTGGGCAGCGTGGACGTTGGGCGTCCATACAGCGGACAAGAGCAGCGCAATAGCCAGGGGGATCGAAAACGGGCTGAGCGTGCGGCAGGGGAAAAAAACTGTCATGTGGTGTCGGGCGCCAGCGAGCGAACGATGATCACGAGCGCCATCGTGGAAGCGCATACCTGTTCGAGTACAGCGGGGGATGGTAGCTGAAGCCGTTTGCCACCCCGGCCGCCGGTGACGCACGTCGCCGGCCATGGCAGCGAGGGCGGCGGCAGCGCTGATAATGCGTGCTATGACTATCCATTCTGCGCCGTTGGGCGACGGCGAGGCCGCCGGCTTGGCCGCGCCGCCGCTCTTCAACACCCTCCCCCTAGACCCCAAGCTCCTGCGCGCCGTGGCCGAGTCCGGCTACACCGCCATGACCCCCATCCAGGCCAAGGCCATCCCCTTGGTCCTCGAAGGGCGGGACATCATGGGCGCGGCGCAGACGGGCACGGGCA
>LNFM01008611.1_pt1 | contig 16218 bp, 16 predicted proteins | sample 596031 | NCBI WGS metagenome assembly LNFM01 (sample SAMN04254537, study PRJNA301005) | activated carbon metagenome | isolation source: dual media filters at the Ann Arbor, Michigan drinking water treatment plant | place: USA: Ann Arbor
ATAATTAATCTCATGTAAGAAATAAATTTATAATTGTACGGGTTGCCGAAGGCAACCTGTATTTATTTAAATCATTAATTTCTAATATTGTGGTATTTAGTTAAGATTGAAGTTGATTAAAGTAGAATAAAATTTAGCTCCTTTGATATTTTTAGAATATTTACCTGTTAAATTGAGCTTGTTGTCTGAATAGTTATATTTAATATTTTGAAATACAGTCTCAATTTTCCAACGTCTTTTATAGAGTTTTTTTTCTTTTACTGAAAGGTTAGATTTTTCTTTATAATGGTATGGAGTAATAAGCCTACACACAGGCTTTTTTTCTAGGAATACAGAGGATTTTATACCTTCCAGCCTGTGTCTTACAGCTTTATTGCTAAAGCCTTTATCTGCCAGTAAAATACCCCTTAATTCTTTAAAATAAAATGTATGATCTTTTAGTATGTTCTGATCACTATGATTTATATTGAGTAAATGAGCAGAATATATTTTATTAAATCTGTTTAAAAATATCAAACCTTTGCTTCCACAAATTCTCAATTTCATATCGTCTTTAATTCTGGTTGTTACACGGTTTAAATTCCAATCTTTTTGTCGTATGAATTGATGTTTTTTTTCTTCTATTAAAGTAGTATCTACTATGTTGAGTAATTGACTTGGTTTGATATTGAGGATTTTATTCAACTGATGAAATAAAAACTTAAATAAAGAACTGAAAATAGCAATATTTTTCATAAAAACAGAGTATTGAATTTTAACTTTGTATACTTTATGAAGATTTTTAAATGTTTTTTGATTCAAGCTATGTTCAAATATAATTTGAACATAGAAAACAATATCTTCATAGCTAAACTTTAATCTTTGTCTACCAATGATAGATTTAATTTCATGTTGTTTTAGAGAAAAAATAACTTTTTTTGACAAATTTTTAAAGTTTTGTGCTACAATCATATCTTACTTTCTTTTTGTGGTGATTAGATTGTAATATAAAAAGGCAAGGTTCTAACGAACCCTGCCTTTTTTATTTTAATTTTCTTACATGAGATTAATTAACATATTTGAAAAGGTTTTATGATTATTCAATTTTTAATGAACGATAATAACAATAATGATGCTGCACAGAGTGCTGGCAGACTGTTGTTATTGTAAAAGAAAATAATCAACAAATCTCAAAGCACTCTAAACAGAGTGCTTTTTTTATTGCTAAATTTTAAAAGGAGAAGAGAAATGAGAACATTAGTCAGAGAATTAAAAGAGAAAGTTGGTCAACAAGTTAAGTTGTATTTAACATTGGATGTATTGAGAGATCAAAAACATCTACAGTTTATTTTAGCCCATGATAAGAGTGGTTCTATCCAGTTGGTAGTATCTAAAAAGACTGTTGAAAAGCATGAGGAAATTGGTACATTACTACAAGGATCAACCTTTATCGCATATGGTTTATTGGTAGAGGCATTACAGAGTAAAACTCAAGGTCTAGAATTGCAGGTAAGTAGTATTGAAATAATGTCTAAAGCAGAGGCATTCCCTATTACTCAGGAATCTTCAATTGATCTCCGTTTCGATTACAGAGTAGTAGATTTAAAGTTTCCAAAACAGCAATTAATGCTTAAGCTTCGTAGTGCATTTCTAAAAGGCTGTAGAGAATATTTGGATTCTAAAGATTTTACTGAAATTTCTACACCGAAATTCATGTCTGCTGCCAGTGAAAGTGGAAGCCAAGTTTTCAAAGTTGATTATTTTGGAAAGACAGCCTATCTTTCCCAAAGCCCGCAATTTTTTAAAGAAGCAGGAATTTCAAGCGGCCTTGAAGCTGTATATGAAATTGCTCCAGTATTCCGCGCAGAGAACAGCCAATCAAGCAGACATCTGACAGAGTTCACAGGTTTGGATGTGGAATTTGCTTGGTGCTTTGAAGTGGCAGAAGTAATGCAACTTGAAGAACAAATGATGCTTCATGCTTTATCTAAATTGGAGCCATTTAAGGAAGAAGTTAAATTACTTTATGGTATTGAACTAACTACTCAGCCAACAGTTAAATATATGACATTGGAAGAAGCAAAAGCAATACTTAAAGAAAAAGGAGTTATGAGCTTAGGTAAAGACCAGGACTTACCAGATGAAGGTGAAAGAATGCTTTATGAGATTTTAAAAACAGATTTAATATTCGTTTCAGATTATCCTATTGCTAAAAGACCATTTTATCATTATTGGGAAAGAGATAAGGGAACAACTAAATCCTTTGACTTGATATTTAAAGGTATAGAAATAACAAGTGGTGCTATTCGCCAGCATAAGCTAGATGTTCTATCTGAACAGATAGTGGAGAAAGGTGTAAGTTTAGAATCGGTTTCTGGCTATCTACAAAACTTTACTTGGGGCTGTAGTCCACATGGTGGATTTGGCTTAGGTGTAGATCGTGTAATTGCAAAATTACTTGATTTAAGTTCAGTAAAGGAAGCTGCATTTATGCCACGTGATACAGAACGACTAACACCCTAAAAAAATCGCCTCTTACGAGGCTTTTTTTTATAGATGAATGAATTTACATTCTAGGTTTTTTATTTTTTGGTTTATCAATAGCAGCGTATAGAGTTGAATGAACCAAATCATTAAAGCCAATTGATAATAGAATACCATCTACTTCAAATTCGTTATCTCTTTCCAATCTATGAGCAGTAAGAGTTTTACAATCTTTTATGATACTTATTTCAAATTCATTGATGAGTCCTTTATCAGCTAAGAAATGAATCCATTCTCCTTGAGAAAACCTCTCAGCCGCGTCTCCATCCCAAAGGAATGGTTGATGAACTTTTTCTTTAAATTCAAATTTATCGTATTTTGTCATACAAAAAGTTAGAAATTCAGAATTATCTTCGTGAATTACAATAGATATTTTTTTCCCATATTCAACATTTTCTTCGTTAATTTTAGAAATAGATATTTTCTTTTCACATTCTGCATCATCTTCAGCCATCTTAAATGTATACACATTCAAATTTTCTAATGATCCATTTTCTTCATTGGTTTTTACAACTAATTGCTCTAATGTGCGAAATAATTCATCTTCGTCATATATTGAATTCATTTTTTTCCTTTAAGACATAATATATTTTATATTTTAAAAGGAATAAATCAATAAGATTACATTTTTAACTTTTTAGGTAACTCTAGGTTATGATCAATTGTGGTCAATAGGTGGAAATATGAAAGCATGGTTTTTTCATAATTAAACCCTACATTCTTATTTTCAGTAATGACATAGACTGGTTCAGAAGCATAATCAAATTCTTTATTCAGTTGTTGAGTGAGTCTATTAAATCTCTGAATTGTATTGTCTATGTAGCCTCTAAGCCAATCAACATTAGCCTCAAGTTTACTTTCTTGCATAACAACCAAATTTGTTCTTTTGCTATCTCCTAAAGCTGAAACTTGTAGAAATGAATCTGCACTTTGTTTAACAGCCCATAGTTCTTCTCCACGAGTCATTGGTTGAATTTTGCCTGCACTTAAAAAATAGAGATGGCTTGCCAATACACTTGCACTAAAGTCAAATGGGATTATTGCATCAATATTGTCTAACAACATATCATAAGTTTGAAGCTGCCCTTCTCTCATATCTGAATATTTTTTATTTGGGCTATAGAAGCTTTGTAGTTTGTAGTTGGATAATGTTCTAACTAATGGGTTATTTTTATAAAAATCAAGCCGTTCTTTTCTAGCTTGTTCATTTTCTCTATCAAATGCTGGTTGACGAACGAGACTATGTAGCTCTAACCAAAAAACAGGAAGTGATAGAACTACTTGCCTGAATTCATCTCTTGTCATTCCTTTAACTTTGATATCTAAAAATGTATGATTTGCAAGATTTTCTGGACCAACATTTGCTTCCAGTTCATCTGTAATTCTAACCATGAAAAATTCATCACTCACAGGAATTTCTTTTACTTTATTAGACTTAATCTTCAAGTTTTTACCATAGCTAAAATCATCTCTACCATTGATTGTCATAACAACATCTGGATTATTATATCCACAATAATTTAGACTTTCTTCACTTGATTTTGTGTATACTGGCAGAACATGGTGATGATTAAAACTTTCATTGCACAACATAGCTGAATATGCTTCAGCAGTAGGATTTACTTTGACTTCTTCTATCCAAGCCTGAACATCTTTTGCCCATTTTTCAATTTCTGGCAAAATGAGATTCTTTTCTTTGATTTTTTCTAAAGTATAATTGGATAGTCTTTCCCATGATTCTACAGATTTCTTGAGATTGTCTTTGATTTCATTCGAAAATCCATCCCAACGTTTAGGTGGAGTAAAATTTGTGTAATTTGATTTTAAAATTATTTAGTTTAATATTTTTTTATGAGCAACAATTATACAATGAAAATATTAAATTTTAAAGCTATATTTTAGTACGATTATTGCTGCCAACCTTTTCTTTTAGTTGTAGATTTAACTGTAAATTAAGTTTATATCTATTTATAATAGAGTGACATTGATCTACAAATTCTTTATCCATATGCTCAACTAAATTAGTATTTTCAAACAAAGAGACTAGCTTATTAACTTTATTTTTTTCATTTGTTTCCTTATGAAAAAAGAATTTTTCATCTCTTGCATAAAGCAGAATAAAGGTCTCACCTTTATAATTAGGGAACCCCCATGTAACTAAGTAGGCCAATGCTAAATCATGAGGTTCATTAATATACAGTTTTAATTGTGATATTTCATCTTTTCTTGGTTCTAGAGTTAATGATGGAAGATATCCCATATAATCGCTTGGAGCGAAAATCATACTAAAACCTAAAGATTTATTAATATTATTCATAATTTATGTTGTAGATTGTATCACTAAATTTTTTGAAATAAAAGTTAATTATGTATTGATGTGTTTTAAGCATGAATTATATCATTTAATATCATGATTTTTTGCATGTAAATAGGTTGCAGTGCAACATTAATGCTGGTATTATTCGTATATTAAGGAGTTTATTATGTTTGAACTATTGTTGAAGTTTTTTAAAGTTGATTCACAAAAAGTGAGAGATGAAAAGTATTTGAGTGAATCTGTTGATATTTATCAGTTAGAGCAGAGAATGAGCAATTTAAATAATGATCGCTCAAACTACATTGGTAATTATTTCAATACAAGAGGGAATAAATAATTTTGACTTGAGTTTTACTTATCATAGTATTTTTTACTTAATATTTTGATATTTAAAATTATTAATTTATAATAGTTTTAGAACTACTTGGATTAATATGTCAAAAATTATTTTAGAATACTCAAGCAACAGCGATAAATCAGCAAAAATATTTATTGAGAGTAATGGTAATAGAATTTCTTTAGGTGAAGCCGTATTACCCAAAGAGATACACGAAATGAAAGCATATTCTGAAAGAAAGCTAAATCCTCAAAGGTATGTAAGAGAAGGATTGAGATACAATCATGTTGAATCTTTTGAAGAGCTTGGGACTTATTACATTAAAGGAAACAATGCAATACCATTCCCAATAGTATCAAAAAAAACACAAGAAGAGAATACCAACTTGGGTTATGAAGGTGCTATTACTGTATCAGAAAAAGCAATGAAAACTTTAGTAAAGGCTTCTGAAATTTCTCCTTTGATACTTGAAGCAACAAGACAAATGTTTATTTTTGGTGTAAAAAAAGCTCAAAGATTTAAATCTGCTGATAAAACTCTTTATGAAGAGTTCATTGATTATGGTATTCAAGCATATAAAGACGAAAGAATAAGACTTGAAAAAGAAACAATCGCTAGAGAAAATGAAGTTGTTGAAAAGAGAACTATTAAAAGCAACAATATAAATCCAACTAATTTTAATTTGAACTCTCCTAAGAGAAAAACCAGCCAACCTATAGTAGATCAAAATAAAAATGCTTTTTTAGATGATTCAAATAGAAGAAACATTGCTTCGTCAAATAATACGAATAATAATACTAATAATATATCTCCTATTGATGTCATGTTGATGACAGCCTTTCCTGATTTAGCTCCTATTTATAGACCAGATTCAGCATTGGCTTGGATGTTATACTTTAACAATCAGAACAATAAAGAGATGCTATTGAATAATGAAGTTGAATCTATTCGTTGTGTAAAAGGTTTTGAAGGTGTTCAGTCTTCTAAAGTAACTGAAAATCCAGATGGTAGTTATAGGGTAGAGCTTTTTGCTGATAAAGACCGTTTAGAAAGACTTGGTTCTTTGTCATGTGATAAAAATCAAAATCTTATTATTGAAGACTTTAGTGGAAATAAAACAGATGTCTCTCCTTCTGAGAGTAGAGGGGGATTTGTTGCAACAACAACATCAAGTTCAGGTGCTACATCATCATTGGAAGTTACTCCTGATAAAAACGGAACACTTGTAGGTAACTGGAGCATAGAGGGTAAGAATATGCCAGAAGTATCTTCTTCTTTATCTTTCTCAGATGATCTCTCACCTAAAGAAGTTCAAGTAGGTCAAACTATCAATCTTGATTCAATATCTTCTAATTCTTCTGTTAATAACACAATGTCTGATTCTTCTAGTAACTTATTCTCAAAAGAAGTGAAAATAGAATCTGATAGTTCTTTTGATTATTCACAAAAATTTGTTCCAGAAGAACCATCTAATAAATATGAATCAACATATGTGCCACCACCTCCACCTCCACCGCCACCTCCACCAAGTGATGATTATAATTTTACAACATCAGATCCTTATTCAAAAGGTTCAAGCTTTTCAATGTAATATTTAATTAGTGTCAGTCACTATGATTTGTTGAATATATTCGTTAGCCATTTTGTCCATTGAGAATTGCCTTTTAATTAAGGCTTTTCCATTTTGACCTTTATCTTTCATCTGATTTAAATTGATTAAAAAACAATCAATAGCATCAGATAGGTCTTTCACATTGATTTGTTCAGGAACTAAAATACCAGTACTCTCGTTGACTATTTCTTTTGTACCACCACTGTCATTGGCTATTACAGGTATTCCTACAGAGAATGCTTCCAGTACAATGTTTGGACAACCTTGATGTGTTCCAAGAACAATTAAACCGTCAGTGTGACTCATAATTAATGCAGCATTATCACATTGACCATGAAATATAATTTTTACTCCAAAAAACTCTCCAAATTTTTCCTTCAATTTTTCAAAATATCCTTCATATTCAGGCTCAACACTGCCAACTATATGAAGAAGTGCATTTTTTGATTTTTCTGATGTTAGAAATGCAATAAAAATGGTTTCAAGATGTTTTGATGGTGCTATTCTTCCACATACAACAAAGTGTGTTAGTTCTTTATTAGATGTGAATTCTAATAAAGAATTCAAAACAATTTCATCTTGGTATGTTTTTTCATTTAAATCAAGATAAACTCCGTTTTGTATATAATGTGTTTTATCTTTTAATATTTTATAATAGGGGATTCTTTCTTGGTCTACATGGTATTTAAATACCATTTTATGTAGACTATCGTTGTATGCTTCTGAGTCATAGTAAATGCCTTCTATGAAGACTTTTTCAGCATCCATTTCTTCAAAGCAATAGTGTCCTGGACTGACATCTACGAAATCAATATAACCACTGGCAATTTTATTCAACAGAAGTCTTAGTTTTGCATCAACATTCCAGTAAATGATTTTACTTATTTTATTTTGTATACAATAATTGAGTATATTGTTTGTGATATCAAAAGCATCTATGCTATCGGTTGCTAAGAAAACCTCACAACCTGTATTTAGAAGTTCAGAATATAGTTTTCCTTGATTGGATTGATTGGCAACAATAATTTTTGTTTCAATTCCTGAATCTTTTAGTTTTGTGGATAAATTAAATAATGATTTTTGGGCACCACCCAAATTAAAGTTTGATGTTAGGAATGCAAATTTCTTAGAATCATCTTTTGTACTTTTCAAGTAATTAAGTAAATTCCATAATCTATGTGATGCCCAAGATCTTTTGCTGTTTTCTGATAGTTCTATGTCAGAGAACATTTGTCTCTTAAATTTGGTAATGTTATATTTGTCATCTATTATTTTAGCTAGATTTTCTTCTGTAATACTAGGTTTATATAAGTTGAGTTGTTGATGAATATCAAGGATTTCTTTCTGTCCACAGATATCTGCTGCGAATACGGTTAATCCATTACCAATTAGTTCTTGAGATGCCATACTTAGTCCCTCAAAGTGACTTGTATTTAAAGAGCAGTCAAATACATTGATTAAATCTTTTACATCATTTCTAAATCCAGTTAATATGACATTTTGATGTAGAGAGTAATAATTAATCAATTCACACATATGAACATATTGTGCAGATTGAGTTGGCTCAAAACCACCAACAATTATCAGTTTATAATTTGGGTTAAGTTTTAATAAGTGTGTTAATGTCGTAATTGCTTTGGAATAGTTTTTTTGCCAGGCAATTCTTCCAAGCATACCAATAACAATATCTGAATCAGATAGAGAGAATTCTTTTTTATATAAACTTCTTTTTTCTTCATTAAAAATATAGTTTTTATAATTAATTTGATGTCTTATAGTGACTATATGCTTGTCTGTATACTGTCTAATCTGTCTAGTGACATATTCACAAACTCCAATGAGACCGTTAATATTTTGATGATTAAAAATAAATGGTTTATTTTGCCAACCTTGTTGATCGTTATGAATAACCAAATTAACATGAACTCCTAATGAAAACATATATGACAGCATTGCATCGTTAGCAAGATGAGCAACCAGTGTTTTGTTTCTGAATGCTATTTGTTTGAAAATAGGCATTCCATTTTCAATTTTAGAGCCAAGTCTTATAATATTAACGCTTGGAGGGATAGGGTGCTCCTTATCCTTGTCATATAAAACTATCAAAGTGTAATTGATGGGTCTAGGGTTCCAATGATTTGCCCACAACTGGTCTGAAACTATTTTTTCAGCACCACCAAGGTTTAAACTTGTGATAAAAATAAATTCGTCTTGAGATCCAGTAAAGCTATATTGGGGAAACTTGAGTTGATTATTGATTATATTATTCATGATTTTGGTTTTAGATAAAATAGAATTTCAAAAAAGGTTTGTCAATTTCAGTATTAAGTTATAGCTAAATTAATTATTTTAATTTATTTTCACAAGTTAGTTGACTTTTTCAACTAAGTAGCGTATCTTAGTGGTAAATACCAACTAAGGTGAAAAAAATGAAAGTTAAAGTTTTTGAAATCGCAGAAGAAATACTAAGTATCCATCCCAAAGATGCTGGTAAATTTTTTGTCTCAAAAACAAAGCCTGAGTTGAAAGAAGAGTATAGAAAGCTTTGCAGCAAGTGGCACCCAGACAAGAATATCAAGTCAGGTGATACAAGTGCTGTTTTCGCTCACCTTAAGACACTATATGAGTATTTTGATAAATCTTTAGATAGTGGATTCATTGTGTTTGCAAATAACATATTAGTTGACGATGAAAGCGGTAAAAGACTAGATGTGGGCTTTAAAAAGAAAATGGATATAGACATTGGTGAGGTCTATATCGGAAATTCAGTTATTAGTTATAGAATAGCTCAAGATTACAATGACTTGTACAGATCAGCAATAAAGCACATCTCCAGCTTCAAATTTGCCAATAAGAAAATGGAAGATGAGATGATGAAGTATGTTCCTAAAATAACAAAAGTAATTTCCAAAGATGTTAATTTCTTGATACTTGAAAAATCAAAAGATACAGTTTTATTAAAGGATTTGCTTGCTCACTGTAATGGTGCAATAGATTCAAAACATGTAGCATGGATATTAAGTTCTATGTACAACTTGGCTTGTTTCTTTCAATACAATAAAATGATGTATGGTGGTTTTTCAATAGATGAATATTTGGTAAATCCAGAAACACATTTAGGATTTGCTCCTTCTTTTTGGTATAGTGCAAAAAGTGGAGAGAAGATTTCAGCTTTAAGCAGCAAAGCGGTTAGTGTTGCTCCCCAGTCGGTTTTAAATACAAAAAAAGCCAACATATCTCTTGATTTGGAGATGATTAGGTTGGTTGGAAGAGAGCTTCTTGGTGATAAGACAGGAATTAAACTCGCAAAAAATAAAGCAATACCTAAAGCAATGGTTGAATGGTTAAGAGGTTCAACCACTGGAGATGCTGTAAAAGATTATAAGGTTTGGCACGAAGAAGTGTTGAAAGGAAGTTTCGGTGTTCGTCGTTTCACTGAGATGGGTATTAAATTCAACGACGTTTACAACTAAGGAGTATATTATGGGAAGTTCAAGATGGAGTGCTGATGACTGGACAGATTATTCTTCAACTACTGCAAAAAAGAGTACTGATGCAATTTTTAAGAGCCGAGGAATGAAAGACAACTTAAACCCGTTTGGAGTTGATATAAGAGAGTCTAGAGACTCTGTAATAAACCCCAATTCAAATGCTATTATTGTGGGTTTGGATGTAACAGGTTCTATGGGTATGATTGCTGACAATTTAGCAAGAACTGGATTAGGAGTTCTGGTTGAAGAAATTCTTAAGAGAAAGCCAGTAAGTGACCCTCATATCATGATGGCAGGTATTGGGGATGCTTACTTTGACACTGCTCCGTTGCAAGTAACTCAATTTGAAGCAGATATTACAATTGCAAAACAGTTGGAAGATATTTGGCTTGAAAAAGGTGGTGGTGGAAATTCTTTTGAGTCTTACAATCTTCCTTGGTACTTTGCTGCAATGCATACTTCTATTGATTGCTTTGAAAAGAGAGGAAAAAAAGGATATTTGTTCACTGTTGGTGATGAAGAAGCACCAGCAAAGTTATTACAGGCTCAAATAAAGAAAATCTTCAATGATGATGTTCAACAGGATTATTCAACTCAACAACTATTGGATATGGCATCAAGAATGTATCATGTATTCCATGTTGTTGTAGAGGAAGGATCTCATGCAAGAACTCATCTAAGTAGAGTAATGAACTCTTGGACTGATCTTTTAGGACAAAAAGTTCTTCGTTTGTCAGACTATAATAATTTAGCCCAGGTTGTTGTCTCTGCTATTGAAGTTAATGAAGGAAAATCAGCAGACTCTGTTGTGAGTTCTTGGTCAGGCAGTACATCTGTTGTGGTAAAGAGAGCACTTGGAGATTTAGCGGCATCAGATGTAGGAACAGGCGTTGTTAGATTTTAATATGTGAGCAAGAGATTTTTATGATGAATTTCTCTTGCTCTATATTTTAAAACCAAGGAATATTCAATATGAAAAATATATATGCAGTTATTGGTGCAGGTTATGGAGATGAAGGTAAAGGTTTGTTTACTGATTATTTGTCATCACTTAATCAAAAGAGTGTTGTTATAAGATTCAATGGTGGTGCGCAAGCTGGTCACACAGTTCAAACAGTTGATGGAGATAGGCATGTATTCGGTCATTTTGGTGCAAATAGTTTTCTAAAGAACTCCAAAACAGTTTTATCAAGATTTTTTGTTGTGAATCCTTTGCTGTTCAAAAAAGAGTTTTATGCTTTGCAAGCATTGAAAATAAATCCAGTTGTTTATTGTCATAGTCAGGCATATGTAACAACCCCATATGACATGATTATTAATCAATTACTTGAGAAGAAAAGGGGAAATACAAAACATGGATCATGTGGCTTGGGATTTGGTCAAACAATTGAAAGAGAAGAAAAAAAGGGTGTCAGCTTTCAATTCAAAGATTTGTTTTTAAGTAAAGAAAGATTATTGGAGAAATTATTTCTAGTGAGGAAGTATTTTTTAGAAGAATTAACTTCTCTAGAAATCATTAATTTACTTAGCAAAGATGAGTTAATGAATATGTTGACTTATGAGTTCATGCAAAAATTCCAACAGGACTGCACTGATATTTCAGTGATGATTAAGATTTGTGATGATGAATTATCAGTTGAAGATTTAGAAGATGAAGAGACACAAATAGTTTTTGAAGGTGCTCAAGGTTTGATGTTGGACCAGTTTTATGGTCAATTCCCTCATGTGACAAGATCCAGTACTGGCTTGAAGAATATTGTTGAAATAATAAAGGGCAAAAATGTTAGATTAAATGTATTTTATGCAACAAGGTCTTATGTGACAAGACATGGTGCGGGTCCACTCAGTGCTGAATTGGAAAATAAGCCATACCCTGGTATTGTAGACAATACAAATATTGATAACTTGTATCAGGGAAGTCTGCGTTTTGCTTACCTTGATATGAATATATTGAAAGATGCTATAGAGCACGATTTGAAGTATTGGTTAAATGATGAAAATAATGAATTATTAATAGGACTAGGAGTTTCTTGTCTGGATCAAACAGATATTCTCAAATACTGGAAAGATGGACATTTATTGGAGTCTAATTCAGAGGATATTAAGAAGATAATTTTTAAAGATTTTCAATTTGTACAAACTATATTGGAGAGTTATTCTGCAACAAGAAAAGGAATAAAAGTTTTTCTTAGTTAAATAAATTATTGTTGTGTTTTTAAAACAAAAAGATAAATTTGGTATGCAATATAATCTAAAAATGTTATAATTCATTATCTTAATTCTTAAGGGTGATAATTATGGGTGCAGTTTTTCAAGCCACAGATTTTCCTGCTTCTACAGAACAGATTCTAAAAGATAAGTTTGCGGAACATTGTAGTATGTTGCTCATTGATCACGGTTATGATAGCTATAGTGGGCATATGGGTAAGAGTCCACTCATGATTACTTCTATGCAATTCAAAGATGAATCTGCCGCATACGAATGGCTTCAAGATAATACAGAAAAAGGTGGATATGCCAAAGCTGTAAAGGTGGGGGAATTTACAAAGATTTTCCCACAAACAGAAGCTGATAAGAAAACTTATAAAGCACTTATTGAAACTCAATTTGAAATTAAAGATTGGGATGCAAATATTGTAAAACGAGCTAAGTCTGCTAAGTCGCTTCAGAAGACTTGTGAAAAATGCAAGAGTAAAGTTACTGTTTCTTTCATTAAAGATAATTGCTGCCCTGTTTGCAAGAACAGCAATTTTATCCAAACTGAAACTGATTCAAAGAAACTCAAGTCTCTTATTGAGAAAAATAAAGACTTGAATATTAAATATAGTGATGCAAAGAAAAAACATGATGCAAAAATCAAATCAGGATTTTGGCTTGTAGGTGCATTGTGTAGGTCTTAAATTAAAAAAAATTTAACCAAAATTAATTTTTTTATGTTATAATATTTACTATTAAATTGATTAACTAAACCATATTTTAAAGGATTGATATGTCTAGAACAACAAAAGTTGATATCGTTTTTGGCTTTCAAACAAAAATTGAATTGAGTAGAGAAGAAATTGGCAGTATTCGTTCTTCAGGTCTCATTGCATCTCCACTAGTCTATACCACAGAAGATACCGCTACACAGTATATCATTGGTAAACCAGTTCTGGAAATTCAAGAGTCTGGCACATTTAAGGCTTTCACATTCAATCCATCAGAAGAAGAAAAAGCGAGTATGCGTCTTTCAGTTCTTGATGCATTGAACACTCTGGGTTTTGATGTAGGTGAAAAGACATTTCAACTATTTGTAAATACATACTATCATTGATTTTTTAGAAAATTTCTGAATATATTTTAAGCCTCAATTAATTTGAGGCTTCTTTATTTTAATAATTGCACATAAAACAGATGCTATGATTATGCATTATTTAATGGCAGTGATATCCACCAGTTCTAGTTTCAGAATGGCAACCTTCTGAGTTTGTTCTTCCTGAATGTGCATGTGCAGATATTGCAAAAAACGCAAGAATAATAGTTGAAACTAATTTAATCATTATTGTCTCCAAATTTCATTTTTACCATATAAAAGTTTTAAGTCAATAAAATATAACTATAGAAATTTCTCGTATCAATTTTATTTTAATTTGTTTTTATCCTATAAAACTATAAAATAAAATTATATATTGGGAAAATAAATGGCGAATAAAGTAAAATTAAGATCAAATATAGCATCGTTGATAGTTCATGCATATGAGACAAATGATGAAAATTTAAAATATAGTTTGAAGTTTTTGGATTTCTTTGAAACAGTGGAGAAGAAATTTCCTGAATATAAAACATCTTATGATGATAGGGTTCACATACCAGAAATTGATGAACCATTATTTTTAAATATTTCCCATACTGTACCATTTGATTATGTAAAAGATTTTTTTGATTTAGATTGGGTAATACAAAGCAATAATAGTTTTGATAGTGCATCTTCAATTTCAGCTAAGTTATTTGAAACAAATCAATTAGAGACACTTAATTCTTTTTTAGATTTAGTAGTTGAAAGAATAAATGAAGAAAAGAAAAGTGGTAAATGGGATAATGATTCTTTTTCTTATGTAAGTAAGTTTTTCTTTCAACCAATATTATCTTATGAAGCCAACATTAGACATTCCGAATATATTGGAATGAGCAGAGAAGATATTGCAGATTATGAAAAGATTTTTATGAAAACAATGGATTTTTATTTAAATGAAAAAGAGGAAGTAGCTCAAAAAATGTGGGGTTCTTTGAGTAGAATCAATGTAAATAAAGATAAGAAATGGTTTAAAAATTATAACAACGTTTTTTCTTCCTTTAGTTCAAGCAATAGAAAAGAAGACTTTGCTTCTATATTAATATTAAATCCTAAATCATTTAATATGTTACATAATTTGATAGAGAAAGAAGATTTTGACTTATCTTTTATGAAAAAATCAGATTTAGATAAATTATTAGGAACTTTAACCTTGAATAAAGACTTTAGTAAAATCAAGTTTTTAATAAATAAAAATATTATAAAAAAAGAAGATTTAACTCAAAGTTTGGAAAACTTATCTTATAATTTTATTAACACGTTAAATGCTTTTTTTAAAAGTAAAAATAATAAACACACATCAATTGAAAATATCTGTAAAGATTTTAAAGACAGGATGGATTTTTTTACTTCAATAGATATGAAATTCATTAGCGATGATATGAAATATTTCTTCAACGTGATGAGTGCAAAATCTAAAGATGAATTAGATCCTCAAATATTGTTAAATAACAGGATACATATATATGAAGATAAATTAAGTAATAAAAGTTTTAACTTAGCACAGTGTTTTTTTATAAAAGATATGTTTACTCATTTTGATGCTGAGTTTTTTGATAGGATGGTAGAGCCTAATACAGAAACTCAATATGGTAAATTTAGAGATTTGTCAGAATTTTTTGTGTTGAAATTAAGTTTACTTGCAGAAACTCCAACATTAGACACAACTTTTGATGAAAAAATAGCGGTTGGTAAATGGTTTGAAGAAGTAGCAGTTAATTTATATGACAATATTTCTAGCAGCCAATTAGACGATAAAATATTATCATTTATAAAGATTAGGCAAATGGATGATGATTTGGAAAAAAAGTCTATAACAGCTAAAAAAATTAAAATTTAACCATTTGTTAAGGTGGTTTTTTTTGTATCTGAGTATTTCAATCTGAATGCGTTGATATTCTTAATGGTTGTATTTTTACTAATAAATAAATTTGCTGAAGAATTTATTGGTAGTGTTTCATCAATACCTTTTTTAAACTGTTTCCACATGTCATCCCATAGATTGTTAAGCTTTTCCTTAGTCTTTCCTTGAGGGTAAAAGTCACTGTCATATGAATCAGATACAAGAAAACATTTTTTTTCTAATTTATCGATATGTAAGTCACATTGTGCTTTAATGAAGGAAAAGTACCTTGTGGGGTGTTGATCATTTAATAGCTCAATAATAGACTTTTCAAGCTCTTTTATGCAGGATTTTCTATCTAATCGATCTTTATAATTAACTTCAAAATTATTTGATATTTTTTCAATATCATCATTAAATTTTTCTGATTTTAGTTCATATCTTTGAAGAAAAGCAGCAGAACTGATTATTGATTTAGAAAATGATTTATCTGAATAGTTGCTGTCTTTTTCATATAGAACATCTTTGAATTCAAGAACCTTATCATAATCAGGTATAATTTTCTTTAAATCAGATACATTTTTTAATTCAATTATGCTCGTGAATGTGTGACCTTTAAAACTTAATGCACTTTCTATAAAGTGCATCCACTCATGAGCAAATACACCAGATTTATCCAGCCGAGCGTAAAACCCAGTCCTTCAGGTCTGGGATATAAGCGAGATAATTAAACTTTTATCTTGCCAAATCGGTTAAAATTTTGT
>LNFM01008002.1_pt1 | contig 16216 bp, 11 predicted proteins | sample 596031 | NCBI WGS metagenome assembly LNFM01 (sample SAMN04254537, study PRJNA301005) | activated carbon metagenome | isolation source: dual media filters at the Ann Arbor, Michigan drinking water treatment plant | place: USA: Ann Arbor
GCACCTGCGGCCCCCCACTCACCCAGAGCGCCCCCGCATCCGCGGGGGCGTCGGCATTTCTGGGGTCAGAACTTCATGCCGAAGCCGAGCCCGCCGCCCTGCTTCGTGACCACCGGAGCGAAGCGCATCGTCTTGGTGATCGCCCGCAGGCCCTTCTCCTGCTTGATGTAGTTCTTCGCGTCGGTGCGATCCTGGAAGATGATGATCGTCAGCACGCCAGCGAGCAGCGCGGTGCTGCCGAGCAGCACGTCGCCGATGAGCGCGCGACTGCGGACCACCGAGCCGGTGCGGCTGACCTCGGTCGCGAGCGCGTCGTAGGACTGACCGTTGCCGGTCGCGAAGTTCGGGTCACGCCGGGGATCGCCGCCGACCTCGCCGAGGTAGGCGTCGAGCTCGTCGACCGAATCCTTGTAGGGACCGCGGGCCGCCAGCGCGGCGCCGTAGAACGCGATGGTGCCGATGCCGGCGCCGATGGTGAGGCCCATCGCCACCCACGCGCGCGGCTGCCAGTAGCCCCAGAACGGCCCGCGCTTGCAGCTCGGGCGCAGATCCTTGGGATCCTCGCGGCTCTTGCGCTTGTTGCGGGGGCCGGTGCGGCAGAAGTCCTTGAAGTCCGCCTTGAGATCGACCGGGATGTTCTCGGTGTCGATCTCGATGCCCGCCGACGCCGCCTTGGCCGCCGCGTCCTCGGCGTCCTGGATCGCCTTGGCCTCGGCCGCGATCTCCTCCGGCGTCTTGTCGGGCTCGTCGAGCGCCGCGATGATCTTCTTCTCGTCCTCGGTGATCGGCTCGGGCGGCGTGAGGTACTCGTCCATCGCCTGCGCGAGGGTCTGCGGCAGCACGACGGGGCCGATCAGGTCCGTGTCGCTGAGCGTCAGCTCGAAGCTTCGGACCATCGCGTTCTTGCGCGCGTCGTAGACGACGACCTCGGCGCGGTTGGGCGTCCCCGCGATGTACTTGCCGTGGATGATGTAGTCCGCGGCGGTCTTGGGGTTGCTGTTGAGCCACTTGCCGATGGTGTCGAGGCAGTCGAGCGAGGCGACGTCGCCCTTGCACTTCACCTTCGCGCCCGCGGCCGCGAGGTCCAGCGCGACCGACTTGATCGACCAGCCCTTCTCCTCGAGCACCGTCTGGACCCCGCCGCGCAGGTCGGTCGTCGACGCGCCCGAGAAGCGCAGCAACGCGATGGTCTTCCCGTTGGTCGCCGGCGCTGCGGCGGGCTTCGCCGGCGCCGCGACGGCGGTGGACATCGTCCAGGGATGCATCGGCAGGGCGAGGCCGAGCGCGATCGACAAGACGCCAGCGCGCGTGAGAACGGAGGACTTGGTCGCGGTGATCATGTGCGGGGAAGCTGGGGCGATTGGCCAGACGAAGGGGCGCGTGGAACCTAGGCGCGGCGGACCGGGGCCTCGGGGTGCGGCATGGTAGCCTCCGCGGTTTGCTCGCTCAAGCGGGCGCAGAGCGCTTTGCCAGCCCACCGGCGGGACCGGGGCCCCCGGCGCGGAGCCGGGCGGCGACGGGGCGAGGGGCGACCCGGCGCCGCCGCGACGACCGGGAATTCACGGCGAGACGTCGCCGCGAACCGCGGGCGACGGGGGGTCGGGGTCGGCGAAGCACGCCGCGAGCAGGAGCACGGCCGCGAGCCCCGCGATCGCGGCGTACACCCAGCGCAGGGGATCGCCGCCGCCGGGCGGCAACGACTGCGCGACGAGGGCCAGGCCGAGCGCGGACCACAGCAGGTGCAGGACGGTGGCGGTGAGGCGGACATGCGCGCGCGGCCAAGCGCCCCGTGCCGCGATCCGACGCAGGGCGCTGCCCAACACCAGAGCGACCCCCGTGGCTGCGGGGATCAACGCGACACCGCCGGCGGTCTTACGCGAGACCCCGAGGGCGATCGCCAGGAGCACGGTGGCGACCACGAGCCCGCGCGTCGAACCGCTGCGAACCCCCGTGGACTCCGCGGCGGCCCCGACCGCGCGGAGCACCATGATGGCGCCGACGAGCATCGGCGCGCCCACGGCGGCCGCGGTGATCGCCTCGAGCTCGAGGATCGGCACGCCCGACGGCGCCGCGACGGCGTCCGCGAGGGCTGCGATCGCCGACTCGATCGGCGCCTCGGCGTTCCACCACGCGGGCGACGACCACGCCGCGCCCTCCAACGCGGTCGATCCGAACCACTGCAGCAGCGCCGCGCCGAGCAGGGCCACACCGAGCAGCGCCCACCTGCGGCCCACGGCCCCGCGGGCGCCGAGCTCCGGGGCCGACCACGCCAGCAGGGCGGCGACCGCCGGCCACACCAGCACGCCCTGCCACGTCGTGGCCGACGCGAACGGGGACGCCCACGACGCGGCGCTCGCCCGCGCCGCGAGGGACCCGAGATCGCTCTGCGACCACGCCGCGATCCCGACCAGCACGAGCATCGGCAACGCCAGCGGTCCCGCGGCGGCCAGCGTGGCGTCGGCGGGCGCGCCTCGGCGCAGCAGCATCGCCGCGCCGACGACGAGCAGCACCAGCGTCGCGACGAGCCAGCGCTCGCGGCTGCGCCACTGGGCCCCGACGATTCCGTCCTGCCGGGTGATCCCGAGGAGCTTCGCCAGGCTGACGCGCTCGTTCCCCGGCATCTCGGCGTAGCCGGGCCAGCGCCCCGTCAGCCCCAGCCCTGCGCTGGCCTCCGAGGCGTACTTGGTGGGGCACGCGCGGCTCATCACCGCCTCGGGTCGCGCGCCGCGGGGATCGTCGCGCCGCCCCGGGCACACGAACTCGACCCGCGAGCGCTGCCCGGTCGTGCCCGAGGACACACGCACGCGGGGCTGATCCTCGGTGACGTAGACGCGATCGAGGCGCTCGTTGACCGGCGCAGTCCGGAGGAACTCGACCTTCGCGCCAGCGAAGGCCGCGTAGGCGCGCGCTGGCCCGTCCGCGAAGTGGACCTCGGCGATCCGGTGCAGGGCCCGCTCGAGCGCCGCCGCGTACTCGGGCGGATCGTAGCCGCGGCCGCCGAGGGGCTCGACGAAGTCGTTGATCGGCAGATCGAACGGCCCGTAGCCGTCGATGATCACCGCGGTGGTCTGGAAGGGATGGATGCCGAGGATCGGCCCCGAGATCGTGACGCCGCGGGCGTCGGGGCCGTCGGCCTCGCAGCGCGCCCCGACGATCGCGAGGCCGATCACCACGAGCGGCAACGACCACGCCGCGGGCCGCCCGAGCCGATCGAGCAGCAGCGTCGCGACGGCGACGGCGACCAAGGCCAACACGGCCCCCGGGAACGCGATCGCGATCTGGGCGACGGCCCCCGCGAGCGCGCAGGCGAACACCACTGCCGCGAAGCCGGTGGCGAGCACGAGGCCGGCGCGCAGGACGGGCCCGCGGGCGGCGACGGCGAGGCGCCAGCCCCCGAGGGGTACGCCCGCCGCGAGGCGACCGCGCGCGACGAGGGCCGCGACGACCGCCGCGATCGCGGGCAGCAACCACCCCCACGCCATCGGCAGGGCACCGCCGCCCAGCCACGCGATCGCGATCATCGAGCCGAGCAGGCCCCACGCAGAGGCGGGCGATCGCGTCATCACGGGCGAGCGCGGTTGTACCACCGGCGCCGACGCGCCGGCGCACCGCGGGGAGCGAACCGGCGGGTCCCCGCCGCGGCCCGGGATCCCGGCCCGCGTCCCCGCCCGCAGGCGCGCTCCGCAGGAGCCGCGAGACGGACGGCGCCGGCTCCTGCTATGAACCTCGGGACCGATGGCGCCGCCCCCCCGTCCCAGAGCCGGCGTACTGCCCCTGCTGCCCCTGCGCACGCTGACACTGCTGCCGGGGATCGCCCAGCCCGTGGAGCTCGGCCGCGCCGCGTCGGTCGACGCGGTGCGCCGCGCGCGGGATCGGCCGGCGTCGGATCCGATGCACAACCTCGTCATCGTCGCCACCCAGCGCGACGCGATGATCGAGCGCCCGCACCTCGACGATCTCCATCCGATCGGCGTGCTCGCCGAGATCACGCAGGCCCTGCAAGGGATGCCCGGGCGCATGACCGCGGTGGTCCGCGGCATCGAGCGCGTCCGCCTGCTCGGGGTCGATCAGCAGTCGGGCCGCTGCGACGCCGAGTTCCAGCGCGCCCACGAGTCGATGGGCGATCCGACGCTCGCGTACGCCTACGCCGGCGCACTGCAGGACCTGATCAAGCAGTACGAGAGCCTGCAGACCTCGAACTCGAAGAACCGCCAGCGCGCGCAGTCCCTCGCGGGGCTCGCCGCCGAGCGCTCGCCGGCGATGATCGCCGATCTCGCCGCAGCGCACGTCGGGCTCGATCCGACCGAGACGGTCGAGATCCTCCACGAGCTGCAGATCACCGAGCGTCTGCGCAAGGTGATCGAGTTCGTCAGCCGCCGCGTGCACTCGACGCAGGTCAAGCGCGACCTCGATCGCCACGTCCGCGAGCACCTCTCACGCCACGAGCAGGAGGCGCTGCTGCGGCACAAGCTGCGGGCGATCCGCTCCGAGCTCGGCGAGCACGACGACGAGGATCGTTGGATCGACGAGCTCGAGCTCAAGGTCGAGGACGCCGAGCTCCCGACCGAGGCGCGCGCCCTCGCCGATCGCGAGATCTCGCGCCTGCGGCGGATGAACCCGCAGAGTGGCGAGGCGACCATCAGCCGCACATGGCTCGAGCTCGTCACCGATCTGCCGTGGGGACCGAGCCGCACGACGATCGACTCCCTGGACATCGCCGCGGCGCGCGACCTCCTCGAGCGCGAGCACTACGGGCTCGAGAAGGTGAAGAAGCGGCTGGTCGAGTACCTCGGCGTCCGCAAGCTCGCGCCGGGCAAGCGCGGGCCGATCCTCTGCTTGGTCGGGCCGCCGGGCGTGGGCAAGACGTCCCTGGGCCGCAGCATCGCGGCGGCGCTCGGGCGCAAGTTCGTCCGCGCGTCGCTCGGCGGCGTGCGCGACGACGCCGAGATCCGCGGCCACCGGCGGACCTACGTGGGCGCCCTGCCCGGCCGCATCATCCAGTCGATGCGCAAGGCCGGGACCTGCAACCCGGTCTTCCTCCTCGACGAGATCGACAAGCTCGCCGCCCCCGACCTGCGCGGCGACCCGGCCGGCGCCCTGCTCGAGGCCCTCGACCCCGAGCAGAACGAGGCGTTCGAGGATCACTACCTCGGCACGGGCTACGACCTCTCGAAGGTCATCTTCGTGTGCACGGCCAACGACCTCGGGCCGATCCCCGGGGTGCTGCGCGACCGGCTCGAGATCATCGAGCTCACGGGCTACACGATCGAAGAGAAGGTCGCGATCGCCCGCGACTACCTCCTGCCGCGGGCGATGGGCGAGCACGGGCTGGCCGCCGACGCGGTCACGATCGCGAACGACGTGCTCGAGGCGCTCGTCGTCCAGTACACGCGCGAGTCGGGGGTGCGAAACCTGCAGCGTGAGCTCGAGGCGCTGCTGCGCGATACCGCGATGGCGTTGGCCGAGGGCAGCCTGCCCAAGGCGACGCTCGGGCTCGAGGATCTCGCGCGCGTGCTCGGGCCGGCGCGCTACCACGACGAGCTCGTCGACAAGGCCCCCGCGATCGGGGTCGTCTGCGGCCTCGGGTGGACGCCGGTCGGCGGGCGGCTGCTGTTCGTCGAGGCGGCGACGACCCTCGGTGACGGCAACGTGCGGCTCACCGGTCGGCTCGGCGACGTCATGCGCGAGTCGGCCGAGACGGCGCTGTCGCTCGTCCGCAGCCGCGCAAGCCGCTACGGGATCGATCCGCTGTTCATGCGCACCTGCGACGTGCACGTCCACGTGCCCGACGGTGCCGTGCCCAAGGACGGACCGAGCGCAGGGATCACCGTCACGACCGCGATCGTCTCGACCCTGACGCGGCGACCGGTCCGCACCGACATCGCGATGACCGGCGAGGTGACGCTGCGCGGCCACGTGCTGCCGATCGGGGGCGTGCGGGAGAAGGTCCTCGCGGCCCACCGCGCCGGGATCCGCGAAGTGATCCTCCCGTCGCGCAACCGCAAGGACGAGCCCGACATCCCGGCCGTCGTGCGCGCCGACATGACGCTGCACTTCGTGTCGAACATCGACGAGGTCCTCGCCATCGCCCTGCTCGACGCCGTCCCCGAGCAGGACGTCGCCGAGTAGCGCTTCGAGCGCCGCCGTTTTCGTGCATCAGACTACGTCTGCGCGACACTTCGGTCCCCCACTCCATCACAAAACGCACAGCCATCCTTGCAATTCGCGAGGAAGCCGGCCATGGATCGTGGGGCGCGGATGGACCGCGCCGGAGCGAACGAACCATGAAGACGATGACTTTCTTGAGCTGGGGCCTCGTGGGACTCGCGCTCACGGCGTGCGCGGGCAAGGACGACGGCGAGCCGACGACCACCGCCAACCAGAGCGGTGACGACGGCAACGACGACAGCGGCAGCGACGGCGGCAGCGACTCGGCCAACGACTCGGCCAACGACTCGGCCAACGACACCGGCAACGACTCGGCCAACGACACCGGCAACGACTCGGCCAACGACACGTCGGGCGGCGACGACACGGGCTCGGCGTTCATCCTCCAGCCCGACGGCGGTGGCGTGGCGTTCGAGTGCGACATCTGGGCCCAGGACTGCGCCGAGGGCGAGAAGTGCATGCCGTGGTCGAACGACGGCAGCGAGTGGAACGCGACGCGCTGCTCGCCCCTCGACCCGAACCCCGCGCAGCCCGGTGACGAGTGCAGCGTCGAGGGCAGCGGCACGTCCGGCCTGGACAACTGCGCGCTCGGTTCGATGTGCTGGAACGTCGACCCCGAGACCAACCTCGGCGTGTGCGTGCCGTTCTGCATGGGCAGCGAGGCCAACCCGATCTGCGAGGATCCGTCGACGACCTGCACGATCGCCAACGAGGGCGCGCTCATCCTCTGTCTGCCGAACTGCGATCCGCTCCTGCAGGACTGCCAAGAGGGCGAGGCGTGCTACCCGGTCGGCGACACCTTCGTGTGCGGCCCCGACGTCTCCGGCGAGATGGGCCTGTTCGGTGAGCCCTGCGCGTTCATCAACGTCTGCGATCCGGGCCTCTTCTGCGCCGGCCCGGACATCGTCCCCGACTGCCAGGGCGCGAGCGGCTGCTGCTCGTCGTTCTGCGACACCTCGGATCCGGAGGCCTCGGCGAACTGCCCCGGCGCCGCCGGTGGTCAGGAGTGCACGCCATGGTTCGACGAGGGCCAGGCCCCTCCCGGCCTCGAGAACGTCGGCGCGTGCGCCATCCCGGCGTGACGTGAGTCGATCCTGAACGCATCGGACGCGTCGCCTTCTGGCGACGCACCGATCACGAAGCCCGCGTCGCCCGTGCGTCGCGGGCTTCGTCGTTGGTTTCACGACCGACCAGCGCAGTCGAGGTGCATTCACGTGCGAGACGCAGATGAGAATTGTCGCTGCGATATCAAACCGTGATGCATGCAAAGCGGTCTCTCGCGGCAGTGGACATTGAAGCGGATGACCCGCGGGAAGACGAGAGACCGTGACGACGACCAAGTTGCTCCGGTGGACCCTGACGGGCAGCGCGCTCGCGGCGTGCGGCACCACGGACGACGCCGGACCTGCAGAAGGTGGGAACCACGACGCAGCCACGGAAGCCGCGAGTGACAGCACCACCGCAAGCGCAGACGCCAGCCCAGACGACTCGTCCAGCGGCGACGACACGGGCGCCGTGTTCATCGTCCAGCCCGACGGCGGCGGTAGTGGCTTCGACTGCGACCTCTGGGGTCAAGATTGCGTCGAGGGTGAGAAGTGCATGCCGTGGGCGAACGACGGCGGCGGGGCGTGGAACGCCGCCAGGTGCTCACCCCTCGATCCGAACCCCGCGCAGCCCGGCGACGAGTGCACGGTGCAAGGCAGTGGAGTCTCGGGCATCGACAACTGCGCGTTGGGGGCGATGTGCTGGAACGTCGATCCCGAGACCAACATCGGCGTGTGCGCGGCGCTGTGCAAGGGCAGCCAGGCCAACCCGATCTGCGAGGACCCGATGGCGAGCTGCACCATCGCAAACGATGGCGCGCTGATCCTCTGCTTGCAGGACTGCAACCCACTCCTCATGGAGTGCCAGAACGGCGAGGCGTGCTACCCCGTCAATGACGGGTTCCAGTGCGCCCCCGACGTCTCGGGCGACGCGGGCCTCTTCGGTGACCCGTGCGGGTTCATCAACGTCTGCGACCCCGGCCTCTTCTGCGCGGCGCCCGACAGCGTCCCCGACTGCGAAGGCGCGACTGGTTGTTGTTCGTCGTTCTGCGACATCTGGGAGCCCGACGCGTCGGCGAACTGCCCCGGCGCGGCCGGTGGCCAGGAGTGTGTCCCCGCGTTCGACGAGGGTCAGGCCACGCCCGACCTCGAGAACCTCGGTGCCTGCGCGATCCCGGTGTAGTCGCGCGCGCACGCCGTCACGGCGAGGGCGACGCCGATCGCGATCGGCGACGGCGCGACGATCGCCGCCCGGTGATTGCGAACGATCTCGATCCGCGGTGCGCGTCCCGACTTCGAGACGAACGTCCGGACACATGCGCTTCGATTTCGATTTCGTGATTCCGAATGCGAACACGTACGTGCCCACTCACGCCGCCATCACGAACGAGACTCATCAATCCAATTGTCTTCACAACCACGATGCGCGAGTGATGGTGTCGCGCGTGGCGAGTGAACCACCGCGGAGTAGGACTTCCATGAAGACGATGAAGATGCGTGGGTGGATCGTGGGCCTCTCGATCGTGGCCTGCGGAGAGAAGGACGACAGCGGAGCGACGGCGAGCGCCTCCGCGAGTGCATCGGTGTCGGACACCAACGGCGACAGCGGGAGCGCCGAGGGCAACGACAGCAGCGGAGCCGACAGCAACTCCGACAACGGCGACGGACCCAACCCGGGGGAGACCGGTGCGGAGACGACCGGCGATGCGACGGCGGACGACACCGGCCCGTCGACCGTTGGGTTCATCGCGGATCCCGACGGCGGCGGCGCGTCGATCGAATGCGATGTCTGGGCGCAGGACTGCCCCGAGGACGAGAAGTGCATGCCGTGGGCGAACGACGGCGGCGGGGCCTGGAACGCCACGAAGTGCGCCCCACTGGATCCGAACCCCTCGCAGCCGGGCGACGCGTGCACGGTCGAGGGTTCGGGCGTGTCGGGCATCGACAACTGCGATCTCGGCGCGATGTGCTGGGACGTGGATCCCGAGACCAACGCCGGTACGTGCATCCCGTTCTGCATGGGCAGCGAGGCCAACCCGGTGTGCGAGGATCCGAACACGACCTGCTCGATCGCCAACGAGGGCACGCTGATCCTGTGCTTGCCCAACTGCGATCCGCTCCTGCAGGACTGCGAGGACGGACAGGCGTGCTACCCGATCGACGACACGTTCGTCTGCGGACCCGACGTCTCCGGCGAGATGGGCGGCTACGGGGACGCGTGCGCGTTCATCAACGTCTGTGATCCGGGGCTGTGGTGCGGTGGCGCGGACCTGGTGCCGGACTGCGGGAGCGCCGGGTGCTGCACGACGTTCTGCGACATCTCGGATCCGGAGGCGTCGGCGAACTGCCCGGGCGCGGCCGGCGGGCAGGAGTGCGTCGCGTGGTACGGGGAGGGCATGGCACCTCCCGGGCTGGAGAACGTGGGGTCCTGCGCGGTGCCGGCTTAGGCGGGCACGGGCACGGCGCGGGTTGAAGGGCGGACGCTTGGCGTCCGCCCTCTCAACCCGCGGGCGGCACGAACTCGTCGCAGGTCGTGTCGATCACGCTGACGGCGTCCTGGAAGAACGGCTCGTAGTTCTCGGCGCAGATGCTGCCCGCGATGCCGCGGTCGCCCCACGAGTCGACGAACTGCCGCAGACGCGGGCTCGGCTCGGCGCCCGACGCCGCATCGGGGTTGAACGGCGGGCAGATGGCGCCGGGCTGATCGCCGTCGCCGAAGAGGCCGAGCACCACGACCGCCTGTTCGTCGCCACCCTTGGCGGCGATCAACGCGGCGCGCCAGCCCTCGACGGTGCCACCGCTGTCGCCCGGCGCGTCGTCCTCGTCGGTGATGAACGTGACCACGAGGATCGCGTCGTCGCGGATGAAGCCCTCGTTGCACGCGGCCGCCGGGGTGTTGGGCGTGACGGCGGCGACCATCGCCTCCATCGGCTTCTCGGGGTCGTCGGTGGAACCGATGCCGACCTTCGCCGCACACTCGAACGTCGCCGCGAGATCGGGCTGGTTCGAGTCCATGTACCGCGCGCCGGTGGCGAAGTCGCAGTCCTCGTTGCTGGCCTGGCCGCCACGCGGGTACGTCACCCCCGCGCCGAGCACGTCCTCGCACTCCATCGGCTGGGTGACGCCGCACTCGTAGTCGGGGTTGCCGATGCAGGTGTTGAACGCGACCGGGCACAGGAACTCGCACTGCGAGAACACGTACGCGTCCGAGTCGAGGACCATGATGTGGTAGTCCTGGGCCTCGTCGAGCGTCTCCTGGATGGTGGAGATGAACGTCGGGAAGCTGTTGATGAGGTTCGACTGCTCGTCGCCCATCGAGCCCGAATTGTCGACGATGAACAGGAAGTCCACCTTGTCGCAGCCGGACATGTCGCCGCCCTCGCCCGCGGACATGTTGCCCGTGCCGGCGCCGACGTCGAGCTTGGTGCCACCGTCGGCACTGCCGTCGCTGCTGCTGTCGGCGGGGCCGCCCGTGTTCGACGTGACGTCGCCCGCCGACTCGTCGGTCTGCGCCGTCATCGAGGACGGCAGCGTCGCCGTCTGACCGTCGTCGTCGCTGCGCAGGTCGGTGCCGCAGGCGAGCGCGGCCACCATCGGGATCATCGAGGCGTAAGCGAGTCTTGCCATGACAAGACGAGACGCTAACAGGCGGGCGGGCCGCGACGGAAGGGTCGCGACGACCCCCGCCATGTGCGAAGCGTCCGCTCGCGCCGCGGCGGAAACCCGGGAACCCCGGGCCGCCTCGGGCGACCCCGCCGCGGTCAGACGCCGAGGAGCTCGCGCACGCTGCCGGTCACCGCGGCCGTCGGCAGGCACATGCGCGCGCCCGCCTGGCGCGCTTGCGCGCGCATCTCGTCCGTCGGGCTGTCGTGCACCGCGATGATCTGCACCCCCGCGTACGCGGCGATGAGCTTCTCGATGACGTGCCCGGCCTCGATGTCGGGCACGGCCAGGCTCAGCAGCACGTACTGCGGCGGCGCCGACTGGGCGACGAGCAGCGCATCGGCGCCCGTCTGGGCCGTGAGCGCCTCGATGGGCGCGTCGGTCGATGAAAGTTCATCGCGGACCTTGGCGCGGAAGTCCGCGTTCTGCGTCACGATGAGCACGCGCGGGACCTCGTCGCGCGGCGACGCCGTGCGCCCGGGGCCGGTGCCGAGCTCGCGGAGGTTGAACGCCTCGAGCACGTGGCGTCGGACCTCGAGCACGTCGAGCGGCTTGCGGAGGCACGCCGCGGCGCCGGCACCGATGATCCGATCCATGTTGGCCTCGGTGTAGTAGCCGGTGATCGCGATGACCTCGGTGTTCGTGGTGGCCGGGTCCTTCTTGAGCCGGTTGCACACCTCGAAGCCGTCGACGCCCGGCATCATGAGGTCGAGGAAGATGAGCTGCGGGCGGAAGGCGACGACCAGGCGCCCGGCATCGAAGGCGTCCTTGGCGACCTCGACGTCGAACTTGTGGTTGAGCTCCTTGACGACGTCGCGCACGAGGTCGAGCACGACGGGCTCGTCGTCGACCACGAGGATGCGACCGACCTCGGTGCCGGTCGGCAGGCTGAACGGGATGCTGCGCTCTCGGCAGACCCGCTCCAGATCATCGCGGCGGACCCGGCGGTGACCACCGACGGTCTTGAACGCGGGAATCAGGCCGTCCTCGATCCACCGGATCACCGTCGTCGGCGTCACGCAGCAGATCTTCGCGACGTCGTGCGTGGAGTAGGTGTCCTTGACAGGGGTGCGGCCACGGGCCATCTCGCTAACGTCCTTGGCGGTTCGGGGCATCGCTCGTCGACTGGGCAGGTCCGGGTGGAGCGGAGGGCAGGAGCACCGTGAAGGTGGCGCCCTGACCGGGGGCAGACTCTACGACGATGTCGCCGCCGTGGTCTTGTACAATTCCGTAGGAGATCGCAAGCCCGAGCCCGGTGCCCTTGCCGATCTCCTTGGTGCTGAAGAACGGGTCGAAGATGCGGGCCTGGATCTCCTGGGGGATCCCGTGGCCTTCGTCGCTGATGGTGAGCTTGGCGCCGCCAGCTCCACTGGGGCCCCCAGGACCCGTCCCCGCCGGGAGCGCGGCGAGCCGAAGGCGGATGCTCCCGCCCCGGGGCATGGCGTCGACGGCATTGGATAGCAGGTTGAGGACGACCTGCTCGATCTGGTCGGCGTCGGCGAACACACACGCGGGCTCGTCCTGCTCGCGGAGGATGCGGATGTTGTGCATCCGCCACTGGTACTCGCCGATCGAAAGGACGCGATCGAGCAGCGCCCGCAAGTCGACGTTTCGGCGCTCTCCGCCGTCCTGCTTGCGCGAGAACAGCAACACGCCCTCGACGATCTTGCGGCACCGCTCGCCGCTCTGGGCGATCTTCTCGACCTTCTCGCGGACGTCGGCCGACAGCGGGCGCTCGAGCAGCAGCTGGCTGTAGCCGACCACGCCCGACAGCGGGTTGTTGATCTCGTGCGCGATGCCAGCGGCGAGCAGGCCGACCGCGGCGAGCTTCTGGCTGCGCAGGATCTGGCTCTCGAGCGCCCGGCGGTCGCGCAGATCGAGGCCGACGAGGACCGCCCCGCGGACGCCGCCGGCCTGCCGCATCAGACGGGCCTCGAGGTGGACGGGCAGCTCGGCGCCGCCCTGGGCCCGCAGCACCACCTCGCGGGTGACGCCGCCGTCGCGCAGCAGCGCCGACCACAGCTCGGTCCACGCGCCCTCGTCGGTGGCGACGGCCACGTCGAGGCCGAAGCGCCTTCCGATCGCGGCCTCGGCGGGGATGCCCAGCAGCTGGGCGCTGGCGCGGTTCCACGTCACCACGCGACCGGCCTCGTCGACGGTGTCGATGAGCACGGCGCTCTGATCGAGCACGAGCGTCTGGTAGTCGGCGAGCTCGCGGGTCGCCAGCGACAGCAGCGCGCCCTCGAGGCCGAGGCCGAGCTGCGCCGCGACGGTGCCGACGAGCGCCTGATCGCGGGCGTCCCACGGCCCGGCCGTCGTGCGCCCCAGCCAGAGGTAGCCGAGCGTGCCCGAGGGCCCGCGCAGGGCGACGCGGAGCGACGCGCGGACCTCGGCGGCCGGGCCGATCGCGGCGCGGCCCGCCTCGTCCTCGGGCTCGCCGTCGACCACACCGGGGACCTCCCAGCTCGCCGGCGGCGCCGCGGACAGCGGGACCTCGCGGGCCAGCGCGCCGCCGCCGACGGTCCAGCGGCGCCAGCGGACACGCTCACCCTCGCCGTGGCGCACGAGCAGCACGACGTGGCTCGCGACGATCGCCGTGCCCAACGCCGCGGCCGCGGCCGCGACCGCGTCGCGGGGATCGCTGCGCGAGACCAGGGCGCGATCGACCTGACCACTCACGCGCGCCTCGAACTCGCGGCGGCGACGCTCGCGGAGATCGCGGACCAACACGACGCGCGGCCCGCTGCCCGCCGCGATCGACACGTCCACGGGCACGGACTCGCCGTCGTGTCGCCGCAGGTTGAGCTCGCCCTGCCAGCTCCCGCCCCGCGCCACCGTGAGCCCGCGGGTGAGCGCGCCGACCTGGCCGCCCTCGACCAGCTCGAGCACGCTGCGCCCGACGAGGCCGTCGCCGAGGAGCTGCGTCGCCGCGGGGTTGCAGTGCATCACCCGCGCGTCGCCGTCGACCAGCAGCACGCCCTGCTCGAGGGCGTCGAGGCCGCGGGTGACCGCGAGGCCGAGCTCGGCCTCCGGCGACGATGCAGCGGCCGCGACGGGCAGGCACGACAGGCCGATGGTGCCCGCGTCGAGCTTCACCGCGCGGATGCGGCACGAGGCGGCGGGTCCGAGGCGCGGCGACAGGCCCGCGTCGATGGCGAACGAGGCGCCGGCCTCGCGCTCGCGCATCGCCATGAACGCGCGGCCGAAGCCCTCGCGCTCGCTCGAGCGACCCAGCCAGCCGAGGAACGGCTCGCCGTCGATCTGCGCCGCGGGCCGCTGCAGCAGCTCGGCGAAGGCCCGGTTGTGCCAGGCCACGAGCCCCGAGCGATCGAGCAGGCACGCGGCGACCGGCAGCACGTCCGCGAGCGCGGCGTGGTGCAGGCTCGCCGGCCCGGGGGGCTCGGCGGTGATCGCCTCCTTCGAGGACGTCGGATCTCGTCGCGAAGGCGCCATCGCGGGGTCGTTCCGGCCGCGCACGGAGCTGGCGGCGTCGACGTGCCGCGCCGCCGCCGGCCGAGAGGACAGCGTACCCGAGAAGCGCGGGGTCGTGGTACCTCTGTGCCCACGCCGATGACGTCGACGCCGCCCCGGGCCCACGCCCCTCGCCTGGCCGCCACCGTGGTGCTGCTGCGCCCCAGCGGCACCGCCTTCGAGTGCTACATGCTGCGACGCTCGGGCGGCAGCTCGTTCATGCCCGACAGCCTCGTGTTCCCGGGGGGTCGACTCGACGACGCCGATGGCGACCCGGGCGACGACGCGACCTGGGCGAGGGCCGCCGCGCGCGAGTGCGTCGAGGAGGCGGCGGTGTCGGTCGACCCGGACCAGCTCGTGTGGTTCGACACGTGGTGCACGCCGTCGGCCGAGCCCAAGCGCTTCCTCGCGCGGTTCTTCCTCGCGGTGCTCGGCGAAGGCGACGGCGGGCTCGCCCAAGCCGACGGCAGCGAGACCACGGACGGTCGCTGGTGGACCGCCGCGGCGGCCCTCGCGGCGTGGGAGCGCGGCGAGGCCGACATCCCGCCGCCGACGCTGTGCACCCTCATGCGCCTCGACGCCGTCGGACCCGCGGGGCTGCGGGCCGAGGCCCACGCGCTCGAGGTGCCGATCCTGCCCAAGGCGGCGGTGCACGCCACCGAGATCCACGTGGTGATGCCCCACCACGCCGAGTACGACGCGCTGCCGGGCGAGGCCGCGGCGCCGCCGGACCGCGCGCACACGCACCCGCGACGCTTCACGCGACGCGACGGCCGGTGGGTGCCGTCGTGATCGGTCGCGGCGCCCTCGTCCTTTGCGCCGCCGCCGTGCTCGCGCTCGGGTGCGGGGGCGACAAGACCGAGGCGGCGGCAACGGTCGACGACACGCCGGCCCCCGCCGTCGTCGCCGAGCCGTCGACCACCCCGCCCGCGGCGCGGTCGGCCGCGACGGCCCTGCTCGCCTGGCTCGATCCCGACGCGATCGCGGTGGCGTGGGTGAACCTCGCGACCCCGCTCGACGTGGACGCGTTCTCCACGGTGTTCGCGGTGCCGCCCAAGGCGGCGCACCTGCTCGGCGACGTCGCCGACATCGACGCGGCCCTCGACGCGGTGCTCCCGGTCGGCGCGCCGCGGCCCGAGACGTGGCTGGGGCGCGAGGCGCTGGCGATCAGCACGCGCTTCGGCGTGGGGACCTACGTGCTGCGTCCGCTGCTCGTGCCCAAGCAGGCCGCGATCGACACGCTCACCGGCGCGCGCATGCGGGCGCAGGAGGTCGACGGCTTCACCATGCTGATGCCCGAGGGGCCGCTGCCGTTCCGCGTCGCGTTCCTCACCGACGACGTCGTCGCGTTCATCCCCGCGCGCGAGATCGGCTCGGGACTGGGGCCGCTGACGGCGGGCCGCGACCTGCCACCCGGCGGCACCGAGCGCGAGCTGACGCGCGTGCTCGAGGAGGAGCCCGACGCACCGCTCGAGCTGTACGCGGCCGGGCCCCTGCTCCACTTCGATCTCGGCGAGGACATCCTGCAGTTCGCGCTGCGGGCCCGCGCCTGGCAGGGTGGGCTCGACGTGCAGGTCCGGCTCGCGCCCGACGGCGACGTCGCGGCGGCGGCCGACGCCCTCGGCAAGCGCGACGTCTCGCTCGAGACCGACGCCGTGCGGGCGTTGTGCGGACGCGTCGCGTTCGGGCTCGACGGCGACTTCGTCGAGGGTCGACTGCAGCTCACGCGCGATGATGTCGCGGCGCTCACGGTGCGTCCGTGAGGGGCGCCACTGGCGGGGCGCTCGTGGCCCTGCTCGCCCTGGGCTGCCCCGCCGGCCCGTCGACGCCTCCGACGGCGACCACCGCGAACTCCACGTCCGAGGCGCCGC
>LNFM01008003.1_pt1 | contig 16212 bp, 16 predicted proteins | sample 596031 | NCBI WGS metagenome assembly LNFM01 (sample SAMN04254537, study PRJNA301005) | activated carbon metagenome | isolation source: dual media filters at the Ann Arbor, Michigan drinking water treatment plant | place: USA: Ann Arbor
TCGGCGGCATGCTGGTGACGGAAGGCCTCGCCCGGCCCTGGGGCGGCAAGCGCGCGCCGTGGTGTGGGTAACTACTTCGTGCCGTCGATCAGATCCGCGAACCGCTTGAACAGGTAATGGCTGTCCTGCGGGCCGGGGCTCGCTTCGGGATGGTACTGCACCGAGAAGGCCGGGCGGTCGGTGAGCTGGATGCCGCAGTTCGAACCGTCGAACAGCGAGACATGCGTTTCTTCCGCATTCTTCGGCAGTGTCGCGCGGTCCACCGCGAAGCCGTGGTTCATTGACGTGATCTCGACCTTGCCGGTGGTGTTGTCCTTCACCGGATGGTTTGCGCCGTGATGGCCCTGATGCATCTTCGTCGTCTTCGCGCCGATGGCGAGGCCGAGAAGCTGGTGGCCGAGGCAGATGCCGAATGTCGGTACTTTCTTGTCGAGCACCGCGCGAATGACAGGCACCGCATATTCCCCGGTCGCGGCCGGATCGCCGGGGCCGTTGGACAGGAAAACGCCGTCGGGCTTCAGCGCCATGATTTCGTCGGCGGTCGCCGTCGCGGGCACAACGACGACCTCGTTGCCTTGCTCCGCCAGCAGGCGGAGAATGTTGCGCTTTGCGCCGTAGTCGATCGCGACCACGCGGCGCTTGCCAGCGCCGATCTTCTTGTAGCCGCCTTCGAACGTCCAGCCGGCCTCGTCCCATTCGAAGCGCTGGGCGCTGGTGACGCCCGGCACGAGATCGACGCCTTCCATGCTCGGAATGGCGGCGGCCGCCTTGCGCAGCGCCTCGACATCGAAGCGGCCTTCGGCGCTGTGGACGATGACCGCGTTCGGCATGCCTTTGTCGCGGATCAGCGCCGTCAGCGCCCGCGTGTCGATGCCGGAAATGCCGGAAATGCCGCGCGCCGTCAGCCAGGCGTCGAGGTCGCGGCTGGCGCGCCAGTTCGACGGCTCGGTGATGGGCGCGGCGAGCACGATGCCGCGCACGCCGGTCGAGGCGGCGGCGTTCACGGTCTCGATGTCGTCGTCGTTGACGCCGACATTGCCGATATGCGGGAAGGTGAAGGTGACGATCTGGCCGGCATACGACGGGTCGGTCAGGATTTCCTGATAGCCCGTCATTGCCGTGTTGAAACAGACCTCTCCGGTGGCCTGCCCCTCGGCGCCGATGCCCTGCCCCTCCAATATCGTGCCGTCGGCCAGCACCAATAATGCCGTCGGCCTGGGTTCGGTCCAGGCGTCGCCGGTTCCCCGGGGGGCTTGTTCGGTCGTCATGTCTGCCTTAGGTCTGCGCGCAACTTTCTGCGGTCAGGGGGCTAGCTAAGCCCCGGCCGCGCGCGGGTCAACCGCACCCGCCCTATTCTCCGGAGCAAATCTGCCATGACTGGCCTGCGCGAAGACATCAACACGGCCCTCAAGGATTCCATGAAGGCGGGCGAGAAATGCCGCCTCGCCACGCTGCGTCTCATCAACGCCGCCATCAAGGATCGCGACATCGAGGCCCGCGGCAACGGCAAGGATCCCCTGTCCGACGACGAACTGCTCCAGCTCTTCCAGAAAATGGTCAAGCAGCGCCAGGAGTCCGCGAAGATCTACGAGGACAACGGCCGCGCCGAACTCGCCGCCCAGGAGCGCGAGGAAATCTCCCATATCCAGAGCTTCATGCCGAAGCAGATGGATGAGGCGGAAGCCAAGGCCGCCATCGAAAAGGTCGTCGCCGAACTCGGTGCCTCCGGCCTGAAGGACATGGGCAAGGTCATGGGCGAGCTGAAGGCGCGCTATGCCGGCACGATGGATTTCGGCAAGGCCAACGGCATCGTCAAAGCCGTCCTGAGCTGAGGTCTCCCCTCAACGTCAACGCGCCGTTAAGGAATTGAGTCGCATTTTCGCGACCCATGAGGACCAGGGTTGTGTACGGTCTCATGGGTGTCGCGTTGTGCGCGTCGGTCGCCGCCTGCGGAAAGCTCGATTTTTTCGGGCAGGACCGCGAGGCGTGGCGGGACGCGGAAGAAGCGCGTTGCCTGCGCGCCGGCGAACTCCGCCCTTCCCAATTTGCCGAGCCGCTGCCCGCCATTCGTCAGAAGGGCGTGTGCGGGCTTCAAAGTCCGTTCAAGGTGTCGGGGCTCGACGAAGGCCGCGTCTCGATCAATCCGCCCGCGCGCCTCGGCTGTCCGATGAACACGGCGCTCAACACATGGCTTCGCGAAGTCGTTCAGCCGGCGGCCTATGCGAATTTCGGCCAGCCCATCGTCGGCATCAAGAACATCGCCTCATACGGCTGCCGAACGCGTAACAACAAGCCGGGGGCGCCGCTGTCCGAGCACTCGTTCGGCAACGCGCTCGACATCAAGGCCTTCTTCCTTGCCGACGGGCGCACCGTCGATATCCGCGGCGCATGGTACAAGGGCACGCCGCAGGCGCAGGCGTTTCTGCGTCAGGTGCAGTCGGGCGCGTGCGGAACGTTCAAGACCGTTCTCGGCCCCGGCAGCGACGGCTTCCACGAAGATCATTTCCATATCGATCTCGCGCGCCACAAGTCCGGCCGCGCGGTCTGCAATCCGCGCCCGCAATATGTGCCGAGCGCGCCGCCGCCGCAGCCGCAATACTATCCGCCGCAGCAGCAATATCAGCCTTATCCGTATTACGATCCGCCGGAAGTCTCGCAGCACCCCATGCCGCAGCCGCAGCAGTATCCCTACCCGCAGCAGCACTATCCGAACGATCCGGCGGTCACGCCGGACGATCAGTACACCGTCAATACACCGCTGTCCTATGCGCCCATGCCGAAGCAGTGGCCCATCGCACGGGTTCCCTCGCCCTACACCGGATCGATCGGCGCTAACGCCCGCTGACGTCTATAGCCGACCCGCTGCCCATGATTGATTGCGTACCAAGCGATGAACCGCGCGGCGAAGCGCAATTGGTCGTCACGGAGCTTGTCGAACCCGATCCGGAACTCGACCGCGTGCCCGAGCCCGAACAATCGGTGCTGCTTGAGCGCTGCTCGGACTCGTTGATGGACTGTCCGATGCCGGAACTGTCCTGTGTGCCGTAAACCGGCACCGTGGCGCCGATACCGCTGCCCTGCGTGCCGGGCACCTGCGTTCCGCCGCCGGGAAGCCCCACCGAACTCGGCGCGACCTGGTTGTTGGGACGGGTCACCGCGCTCGGAGATATCGCCGAAGGCGCCGGTGCCGTCGTGCTGCTGCGGGACGTGGACAGCGAACGAATGGAACCGCCGGACGACCCGGAATCGACCTGAGCCGCAGCCGGTCCGGCAGCGGCGGCAATAAATAAGGCGGCACAGACAAAGGGGGTTCTGGCCATATCAGCCTCCTCTATGCATCTGTACGAACGCACGGATAGAGCAGCGCGTTCCGAATGCCGGGTTGCCCGTCCCCGGCGGCTGTGGCACCCGTTCAGGCATGACCTTCCCCGCCGACAGCCCGCATGTGACCGAGGTACGCCCCTCGCCGAACCACGACGAGCGGGAAGCCGACGTCGATATCCTGCTCCTGCACTACACCGGCATGGTGTCGGCTGAGGAAGCCGTCGCGCGGCTCTGCGATGCCGAAAGCAAGGTCTCCTGCCACTACCTCGTCCACGAGGACGGGCGGATCGTGCAGATGGTGCCGGAATCCGCGCGCGCCTGGCATGCCGGTCTGTCGAGCTGGGAGGGCGAGCCGGACGTCAATTCCCGCTCGATCGGCATCGAGATCCAGAACCCAGGCCACGAGCACGGCTATCGCGATTTTCCGGACGCGCAGATCGACGCCGTGATCCGTCTCGGCCTCGACATCTGCGAACGCCACGCCATCGCGCGCAACCGCGTGCTGGCGCATTCCGACGTCGCGCCGAAGCGTAAGGAAGACCCAGGGGAGAAATTCCCCTGGGACCGGCTTTATGCCGCCAAGCTCGGCCACTGGCAGAAGCCCGCGCCGCTGACCACGGAGGGCAATGACAGCTTCTTCGAAGGCGATACCGGCGAGCCGGTCGAGGAGATTCAGTCGCTGTTCTCGATTTATGGCTACGGCATCGAGATCAACGGTACATTCGACGCCCAGACCAAAGCCGTCACAACGGCTTTCCAGCGTCATTTCCGGCAGGAGAAGGTTGACGGAACAGTCGATCCCTCGACCGTCGCGACCCTGCGAAGACTACTGAAAGCTTTGCCGAAAGTATAAGAATTAACTTATAGCCCGCGAATGGCCTCAATCTCCCGCGCTTTTGGCCGGAGTCTGCCGCATCGAGGCCCGATTCTTTGGCGACTTGCCCCTCACGACTCATTTGAGGGGATATTCCATGATCCGAGTTCTTCTTGCCGGCGCCGTCGCCGCCGCGTCTTTCGCCGCGCCCGCTTTCGCCGAAAGCCCGGTGGAATTCATCCAGAAGCAGGCTGAACGCACCGGCAATGGTCCGGCGCTCAAGGAAGGCCGTTCCTCGACGAAGGGCGAAGCACGCGGCGAAGCTCCGCGCGGCGGCAACCTCGACTCGCTGGTCCAGCATTACGCCGCCAAGCATGGCGTGCCGCGCGATCTCGCGCATGGCGTCGTTATGGTCGAGAGCCGCTACCGCGCCAATGCCACCGGTCCTGGTGGCTATATCGGGCTCATGCAGATCGGCTACCGCACCGCCAAGGGCATGGGTTATTCCGGCTCGCGCAAGGCGCTGTACAACCCGTCGACCAATCTCGATTACGGCATGCGCTATCTCGGCGAAGCCTACCGCCAGGCCGGCGGCGACTATTGCCGCACCGTGTCGAAATATCAGGGCGGCCATGGCGTGCGCGGCGTCACGCGCGCCGGCGCGGCCTATTGCGGCAAGGTGAAGAAGTACATGGTGCAGAACGTTCCGGCATGGGGTGGCGGAACGCAGGTCGCAAGCCTGAACGGCGAACGTTCGTAATTACCGTTTAACGGGGCACCAAGGGCGAGCCACGGCTCGCCCTTTTTTATTGCCGGGTCGCCAGCGCAACGCCGAAGGCCGCCAGCACCATCCCGCCGATCTGTACGGCGTTCATCGTCTCGCCGAAGAAAGCCCAGGCCATCAGCGCCGTCACGGCCGGAACGAGATACAGCAGGCTCGCCGTCTGTACGACCGCGCCGCGCTTGATCAGAAGCAGCAGAAGCAGGATCGCGCCGAAGGACAGGCCGAACACCGCCCACAGAAGGCCGATCCAGAGTTCGGGCGACAGATCGAACTTCCCCTCCTCCGTCAGCCACGCCACGATCGCCGTTGGTACGAGCGCGGCGGAAAACTGGATCACGTTGCCGGTCCTGAGATCCATCCGCCCGCCGGTCCGCTTCTGCCAGATCGTGCCGGCGGTGAAGGCCAGCACCGCGAGGAAGCCGACACCGAGCGCCGCAGGCGGAACCGCTTCGGCGCCCGTGCCGAGTTTCGGCAGCAGCACAAGGATCGCGCCCGCAAATCCGAGGCCGATGCCGCACCAGCGCAGAAGCCCGACCTTTTCGCCCAGCAGCGGCGCGGCCACCAGAGCTGTCAGCAGCGGCTGGAGCCCGGCCAGAAGCCCGGCGAAGCCCGCCGGCAGGCCGTGCCGTACCGACCAGAAAATACCGCCGAGATAGGCACCGTGCAGCAGCACGCCCGACACCATATTGACGCCGACCTCGCGGCCGGTGCGCGGCCACGGCGCCCGCACGGCAAGGGCCACGGCGAGCAGCACGGATATCGCCAGCGCATAGCGTGCGCAGAGGAAGGTCAGCGGGTCGGCATGGGGCGCCACGAGACGCGCGACGATGAAGCCCGTTGCCCAGATGACCACGAACAGCAGCGGGGCTGCCCGGAAGAACAGGCTTGTGGCGGACGACTCGGCGGAGGGCGGCATGGCATGCCTGCCTACTCCTTCGCCCGTTCTCCCTCAATCACACCAAAGCCGGGTTTAAAGCGGCGATTTTCCGGCCCGCTTGCGCGGGTCCATCTTTTCAAAGCTCTCCACGACACCTTCGGTATCGGCGGTTTCCTCTGGCATCGTGCCGCGTTCGTTGCGGACATTCGCCTGGTCATCGCCCTGCAGGCGATTCGTGCCCTGGATATCCTGGGCAAAGTCGCTGTGGCCGGTTTCCCGCTTTCGTTCGTCGCGTGACGACCCGGAGCCTTTCGGCCCACCTTTTGTTCCATCTGCCATTGCGCTCTCCAATCCTTGCTCCCCATCAACGGAGAGCGCGGCGGAGAGGTTCACGCAACGGCATCAATTCGCCGCCGGCGCCGCCCATTGTCCCTGCGGCTGAGCCCCATTTCCGGCTGCACCGATCCCCGGCACCTCCAGCACCTTGCGGTCGATCGCAAAGCGCGTGCGCGGCAGGGCGTGCGGATATTCGGCGCGCAGCCATTCGATCATCTTCTCCCGCACGTAACACCGCAGATCGAAGGCGCTGCCGGCATTCTTCGCACTCATCAGCGCGCGGATTTCGACGGTGTGCTCGCGCAGGTCCGTGACCTGCAACGCGCAGGCGCGGCCATCCCACAGCTTGGTGCCCTTCAGGACACTCTGAAGCTGCGTACGCATTTCCTCGACCGGCACCGAATAATCGACATAGAACATCGACGTGCCGAGAATCTGCGGGTTCTCGCGCGTCCAGTTCTGGAACGGCTTTTCGAGGAAATAGCTGAGCGGCACGATAAGCCGCCGCTGATCCCAGATGTTCACGACGACATAGGTCGAGGTAATTTCTTCGACCGTGCCCCATTCACCTTCGAGCACCACCTGGTCGCCGATGCGGATCGGCTCGTTGAAGGCGATCTGGATTCCGGCGAGAAGGTTGGAAATGGCAGGGCGTGCTGCAAGACCGACGGCAAGGCCGGCAACGCCGGCGGATGCGAAAAGACTGACACCGATGGTGCGCAGGGTCGGCAGCGACATGAAGACGATGGCGACGGTCGCCACCGCCACAAGAACGGTCGCAAGCCGCCGCAGAAGGTTGAGCCGTGTCTGGCGGCGACGTACATGCACATCCGACGACAGGTCCACCCCGTCGTGCTTGCGGGCATAGATGTCGAACGCCAGCTGCGTCAGCCGGTAGGCCGCGAGGCCGATCGCCACTGTACCGACAACTATGGCGGCGCGCACGAATCCGATCTGCACCTCCGCGCTGTAGGACGTGGCCGGTATCATTGCCACAAACGCCACCGTTCCCCCGATCATCGCAGCGGAGGTGACAACCCTCCGCAGGACGAGGCGGACCATTGTTGTGCCGCGGACATGCTCGAGACGGCGAATCAGAAAATGCAGGACGCCGTGCGCCAGCCAGCCGGCAAGGAGCCCGACTGAAACGGCGACGCAAAGCCAGGCCCATGACGGCATGTCCTGAATCCAGGACGGAAGATCGTTCATGTCGATTCTCCGGATTTGCAGTTGGGGGGAGGATGGAAGCCGAGCGCTTCCCATGAAGTGCAACGTTACCGCATGCGCTTGGTTCACTTAAGACCGCGCGGCGTAAACTCTCGGTGTGGTGTGGATGACCCGGCGCCCGGCCTGGAACGCGCCTTTACCGTCCTTCCGGGCGGCTGGCCGTCCGTCCTTGCTTTCCGGGCCGTTGCCCCCCTAATGACACCGTGTCAGCCGGCCGGATGGCCGCTCCGCAAGGAGAGGAAAGTCCGGGCTCCATGGAGGCACGGTGCCGGGTAACACCCGGCGGGGGCGACCCCAGGGAAAGTGCCACAGAAAGCAAACCGCCCCGGTCTCCGGGGTAAGGGTGAAAGGGTGCGGTAAGAGCGCACCGCGTTGCTGGCAACAGGAACGGCACGGCAAACCCCACCGGGAGCAAAACCGAATAGGGACGGCGCGGGCTCTGCCCAGATCCCGCCTCCAGACAGTCGTCCGGGTTGGTTGCTCGAGGCGTCCGGCGACGGACGCCCCAGAGGAATGGCCATCGCGTCGTCGTCTTCGGGCGGCGGCCCTACAGAACCCGGCTTACAGGCCGGCTGACACAGCTTTCCTCAGGCGCCGACGCGGTGCAGCTTGCCGGAAATCTTGCGCGTCATCGCGCGGGGCGCGAAGCGGCTGAAGAAAATGCCGAGCTGGTTGAAGATGCCCGGAATGACGATCAGCCTGCCCGCGCGATAGCCGCGATAGCCGTCGAGCGCCACGGATTTCACATCGCGCGCGTTCTTGAACAGCCGAGATCCCTCGATATCCGCGACTTCGGCGAACTCGGTCGCGACAGGACCGGGACACAGAACCGAGATCGTGACGCCGCGGCCAAGGGTCTCTTCGTGGATCGCTTCGGAAATCGACAGCACATAGGACTTCGTCGCGAAATAGACTCCCATATACGGGCCGGCCTGAAACGCCGCCATCGACGCCACGTTCAGGATGCCGCCCTCGCCGCGCTCCAGCATGCCCGGCAGGAACATCCGTGAAAGGCCCGTCACGGCCGATACATTCACCCGGACCATCTCGTCGAGCAGGTCGGCCGGCAGGGTCGCGAAACGGCCGCGCGCGCCGAAACCGGCATTGTTGACCAGCGTGTGCAACGCAATCCCCTGCTCCGCCGTCCAGTTGAACACGGCTTCGGGAGCGGCGGGATCGGCCAGGTCGACATCGAGCGTCCGGACGTCGATGCCGTGCGCCGCTTCCAGCTCCTGTTCCAGTTCCAGGAGGCGGTCCTCGCGGCGGGCCAGAAGAATGAGATTGTCGCCGTCGGCAGCAAACAAACGCGCCAATTCACGGCCGATGCCGGACGAGGCCCCGGTCACCAGTGTCCAACGCCGACTCATTCAGGAAATCCGTAAAATTGAGGGGCTTCGCAGACCCTTGTGGAGAATGCGCAGTGATATTGAATATCCAGAACACTTCCAAGTGGCAGTAATACGAGTATTCGACCTCCCGGACCTCCCGTTGGGCTGGCTGCCTGCGGGAAGGATCGAGGATGTTCGTTCGCAGGGCTTCCCCTTGCCCGACTCCCCGTGTAAACGACCGCTTTAGCCTAGAGATTATCGAAATCGCCGCCCGCGCTGTGCCTGTTTCGGCACGGTGCGTGCCACGGAGCGCGCGCCCTTGCCCAAACGCCAGGACATAAAATCCATCCTCATCATCGGGGCCGGACCCATCGTCATCGGTCAGGCCTGCGAGTTCGACTATTCCGGCACGCAAGCGGTGAAAGCCCTCAAGGAAGAGGGCTACCGGATCGTCCTGGTGAACTCGAACCCGGCCACGATCATGACCGATCCCGAGCTGGCGGACGCGACCTATATCGAGCCCATCACTCCGGAGATCGTCGCCAAGATCATCGAGAAGGAGCGGCCCGACGCCCTGCTCCCGACCATGGGCGGTCAGACCGCGCTGAACTGCGCGCTGTCGCTCCGCCGCATGGGCACGCTCGACAAGTTCAATGTCGAGATGATCGGCGCCACCGCCGAAGCCATCGACAAGGCCGAGGACCGCGAACTGTTCCGCGAGGCCATGACCAGGATCGGCCTCGACACGCCGAAATCCGCGCTCGCCAACGGCTCCGACATCAAGCAGGCCGACCGCGACCGCTATCTCAACGAGATCGCGGCGATCCGCGCCAGGGGCCTGCCGGACGACGAAGAGAAGAAGGCGCTCGACGCCTTCGAGATCACCTGGCTCGCCGGCGAATCCGACCGCAAGAAAAGCCATGTGAAGAAGGGCCTCGCCGAAGCGCTGGAAGCCCTGCCGGATATCGGCCTGCCCGCCATCATCCGCCCGTCCTTCACGATGGGCGGCACCGGCGGCGGCATCGCCTACAACGAGGACGAATTCGTCGAGATCGTCACCAGCGGCCTCGACGCCTCGCCGACGACCGAAGTCCTGATCGAGGAAAGCGTCCTCGGCTGGAAGGAATTCGAGATGGAGGTCGTCCGCGACAAGGCGGACAACTGCATCATCGTCTGCTCCATCGAGAACGTCGATCCGATGGGCATACATACAGGCGACTCGATCACCGTCGCCCCGGCCCTGACGCTGACTGACAAGGAATATCAGCGCATGCGCGATGCGAGCATCGCCGTGCTGCGCGAGATCGGCGTCGAAACCGGCGGATCGAACGTGCAGTTCGCCATCGATCCGGCGACCGGGCGCATGATCGTCATCGAGATGAACCCGCGCGTCTCGCGGTCGTCGGCGCTGGCGTCGAAGGCCACCGGCTTCCCGATTGCGAAAGTCGCCGCGAAACTCGCCGTAGGCTACACGCTCGACGAGATCGAGAACGACATCACCGGCGGCGCGACGCCCGCGAGCTTCGAGCCGACCATCGACTACATCGTCGTCAAGGCGCCGCGCTTCAATTTCGAGAAATTCCCCGGCGCCGAAGACAATCTGACGACGTCGATGAAATCGGTCGGCGAAGCCATGTCCATCGGCCGCACCTTCAGCGAAGCGATGCAGAAGGCGCTCCGCTCGCTGGAAACGGGCCTCACCGGCTTCGATGAAGTCACCATTCCCGGCCTCGGCCAGGGCGACGACAGGAATGCCATCGTCGCGGCGCTCGCCGCCCCGAAGCCGAACCGCATCGTCACCTGCGCCCAGGCCATGCGCCACGGCCTCACGGTCGATCAGATCCACGCCGCCTGCAAGATCGACCCGTGGTTCCTGCGCCAGGTCGAGGACATCGTACGCACAGAGGAGCGCGTGCGCGCGCACGGCCTGCCGCAGACGGCGGGTGCCCTGCGCGGGCTGAAGCAGATGGGCTTCTCCGATGCGCGGCTCGCGAAGCTGTCCGGTCTGCCTGAAACCGAAGTCCGCGCCCAGCGCCATGCGCTCGATGTGCGCCCGGCCTACAAGCGTATTGACACCTGCGCCGCCGAGTTCGCCTCGCCCACCGCCTATATGTATTCGAGCTACGCGCCGCTGTTTGCCGGCGCGCCGGCAAACGAGGCGCAGCCTTCGGACCGCAAGAAGGTCGTCATCCTCGGCGGCGGGCCGAACCGCATCGGCCAGGGCATCGAGTTCGACTATTGCTGCTGCCATGCCTGTTTCGCGCTACGCGACGCGGGCTACGAGACCATCATGGTCAACTGCAATCCGGAAACGGTCTCGACCGACTACGACACCTCGGACCGGCTCTATTTCGAGCCGCTGACGGCCGAGGACGTTCTGGAAATCCTGCACACCGAGCAGACGCGCGGCACGCTGCACGGCGTCATCGTCCAGTTCGGCGGCCAGACGCCGCTGAAGCTGGCGCAATCGCTCGAAGACGCCGGCATTCCGATCCTCGGCACCTCGCCCGACGCCATCGACCTCGCGGAAGACCGCGACCGCTTCAAGCAGCTTCTCGACAGGCTCAAGCTGCGCCAGCCGCAGAACGGCATCGCCACGTCCACCGAAGAGGCCCGCGCGATCGTGGATCGCATCGGCTATCCGGTCGTCATTCGCCCGTCCTACGTCCTCGGCGGCCGCGCCATGGAGATCGTCCACGATGCCGGGCAGCTGGAGCGCTATATGCGCGAGGCCGTCGTCGTGTCCGGCGACAGCCCGGTGCTGATCGACCGCTACCTGTCCGACGCCATCGAGGTCGATGTCGACTGCCTGTGCGACGGCAAGGAAGCCTTCGTGGCCGGCGTCATGGAGCACATCGAGGAGGCCGGCGTGCATTCCGGCGACTCCGCCTGCTCGCTGCCGCCCTATTCGCTGTCCGCGGCCACCGTCGCGGAAATCGAGAATCAGACCCGCCAGCTGGCGCTCGCGCTGAACGTCGTCGGCCTGATGAACGTGCAGTACGCCATCAAGGATGGGGATATCTATGTCCTTGAGGTCAATCCCCGTGCCTCGCGGACGGTGCCGTTCGTCGCCAAGACCGTCGGCTGGCCGGTGGCCAAGACCGCCTCGCGGATCATGGCCGGGGAAGCCCTGAAGGCATTCAACCTCAAGTCCCAGAAACTGGCACATGTCGCTGTGAAGGAAGCGGTTTTTCCGTTCGCTCGCTTTCCCGGCGTCGACACCATCCTCGGCCCGGAAATGCGCTCCACCGGCGAGGTCATGGGCCTCGACCGCGATTTTGCCGTGGCCTTCGCCAAGAGCCAGCTCGGCGGCGGCACGCGCGTTCCGAAGTCCGGAACGGTCTTCATTTCGCTCAAGGACGGCGACAAGAAGCGCATCCTGCCGGCCGCTAAACTGCTGACGGAACTCGGCTTTAAGATCATCGCCACGTCCGGCACCCAGCGTTTTCTCGAGGAGAACGGGGTTTCCGCCGTCAAGATCAACAAGGTTCTGGAGGGGCGGCCACACATCGTCGACGCCATCAAGAACGGCGATGTGCAGCTGGTGTTTAACACCACCGAGGGCGCCCAGGCGCTGAGCGACAGCCGCTCGCTCCGGCGCGCGGCGCTCTTGCACAAAGTCCCCTACTATACCACCCTAGCAGGGGCGATAGCTGCCGCGCAGGGCATCCGGGCTTACCTCGAAGGGGAACTGGAAGTCCGGGCGTTGCAGTCATACTTCGCCGGGTAAGCCAGGGTCCGATTCCGGACCTCACCCAGATGTTTCGAGCGGCGTGCCGGGTTCTTTGCCCGTGCGCCGAAATTTTTTGCGTTGAGAGAAGACACGATGGACAAGATTCCGATGACCGCCGCGGGCCACGTCCTCCTGGAGAGCGAGCTGAAACGCCGTGCCTCCGAGGAGCGTCCGCGCATCATCAGCGCGATCACCGAGGCGCGCAGCCATGGCGACCTCTCGGAGAACGCCGAATATCACGCCGCCAAGGAGCAGCAGAGCCTCAACGAGGGCCGCATCGCGGAACTGGAAAGCCTGCTCGCCCGCGCCGAGATCATCGACCCGTCGAAGCTGAAGGGCGACACCATCACCTTCGGCGCGACCGTGAAGCTGGTCGACGAGGACACCGACGAGGAAAAGACCTACCAGATCGTGGGCGAAGTCGAGGCCGATGTGAAATCGGGCCGCGTCTCGATCACCTCGCCGATCGCGCGCGCGCTGGTCGGCAAGAAGGTCGGAGACCAGGTCGAGGTCACCGCGCCGGGCGGCGCGAAAAGCTATGAGATTCTCGACGTCCGCTTCGCCTGACGATTCAGGACTTGGCAAGATTCCACACGCTAGGGTCGCGTCCGTGACCCGGTGGGGGAGCGGCAACTCACAGGCGCAGCAACGTCTGATCAGCTCCGGTTCAACTCCGGAGCCGGGTCTCCACACACACAGCATCCTGGAGCGTGGCGCATGAGCGCCCGTTCCTCGATTCCCGATATCGTCGCCCCGAATTTCAATCGCCGTCTGTCGGGCGTCACCTCGACGCTCGAACGCCTGCTGCCCGTACAGGCGCGCAAGTTCAGCATAGCCGCGCTCGGCGTCGGGCTGACGGCGGATGTGCCGCGCATCGGCTGGAGCGATCTTCCCGGCCTTCGCCGCAAGCCGGGCGGCAAGCCGTTCCGCATCTGGCATGCGCGCCGCAATATCGAGATGCTCGCGGGCCTCGTGCTGCGCGACGTTCTGCGCTTTCCGCTCAGGATCGTCTTTACATCGGCCTCGCAGCGCCGGCACACCGCCTGGAGCCGGTTTCTGATCTCGCGCATGGACGCGGTGATCTCGACCTCCGCCGCGACCGCCTCCTATCTCACGCGCCCTTCGACCGTCATCGGCCACGGCATCGACACATCGCTCTTCCGTCCCGCCGAAGACCGTGCTGCCGCGCGCGCCGCGCTCGGCCTGCCAAACCTGCGCCTTGTCGGCTGCTTCGGCCGCGTCCGCGCGCAGAAGGGTACGGATGTCTTCGTCGACGCCATGCTGCGCATTCTGCCGGAGCGTCCAGATGCCGGCGCCGTCGTCATGGGCCGCGCCACCGGCGCGCATTCGGCTTTCCTCGACGGCCTGATGGCAAAGGTGAACGACGCCGGGCTTGGCGATCGCATCCTGTTTCCGGGTGAGGTTTCACCCTCGGCCATCGCCGACTGGTATCGCGCCCTCGATGCGTTTATCGCGCCGCAGCGCTGGGAAGGGTTCGGCGTCACGCCGCTGGAAGCCATGGCCAGCGGCCTGCCCGTCATCGCGACGAAGGTCGGGGCTTTTCCGGATCTCGTGACGCCAGAGACCGGAGTTCTCATCGCTCCCGGCAGCGTCGACGACATGGCGGAAGCCGCCGCGCGCCTGCTCGACGATCCCGGGCTTTCCGCCGCGATGGGCCGCGCGGGCCTTGCCCGCGCCCGCTCGGTATTTACGCTGGAAAGCGAAGCCGAAAAGATCGGCGCCGTCTACGAGGCCCTTTGGCGCGCGGCCAGCGAGTCCGAGAACAATTTGAGATAGGCGTCGGTCACGCCCTCGACGGAAAATTGCGAGTCCAGCGTCGCGCGGCCGCCCGTCACCAGTGTTTGCGAAAGCCCCGGCGTGTCCTTGATCCGCCTGATCGCATCCGCAAAGCCCGCCGCGTCCTCGATATCGGCCAATAGTCCGTTGCCGCCGTCCTGCATCATCCAGGACGGGCCTTCGGAGCGCGACGACACGATCGGCACGCCCACTGACCACGCTTCGAGAATGACGTTGCCGAGCGGTTCGTGGCGCGACGGCATCACGAACACATCCGCCGCCGCCATGTAGGGCGCGGGATTGGCCTGCCATCCGGCGAAACGCACGCGGTCCGCGATCCCGGCGTCCTGCACCTGCTTTTCCAACGCCGCGCGTTCCTCGCCGTCGCCGACCAGCCACAGCCACGCATCCGGTATCCGCGCCACCGCGTCGATCAGCGTGTCGAACCCCTTGCGATGCACGAAGCGCCCGGCGCCGACGACCAGGAACGCATCCTCGGGCGTATCCAGCGCCGCGCGCGAGACGGGCGTGCAAGGTCCAAAACGCGTGAAGTTGGAAATGACATCGACCGGCTTGTCCCAGCCGAGCGACAGCACGCGCTCGGCAATGCCGGGCATGTTGACGATCATGCGGTCCGCCGCCGCGAACTGGCGGAGTTCGCGCGTGTAGTCGCCGAGCCGCACGACGCGCAGCACCTCCGGGAATGCCTTCATCAGGCGGCAGACGCGCGGCCGCCATGCCATCATCACGTCCGGACGGAACTCGGCGTTCACCCGGCGGATCTTCGCGGCGAGCGTAAAGCGCGACAGCGAGACATGCCGTACATGGCTCTCATACACCGGGCCGAACGGCTCGAGGTCCTTCTTCCATGTCCGGTCCGGACGCAGAAAGAATTGCTGCTCGACGCCGCGCTGATGAAACGAGCTTGCGAGATTGACGAAAAAGCGCTCGGCCCCGCCGTCCGTGCCGTAATGGAAATGCACAATTCTCATGTCAGCTCTGAACTCCGGAACGCACCGAACGTCGGGTTGCTTCCTTGATGGCGCGGTTACGTTCCACTTCCTGCGCCGCGGCGTATGGCCGGTCGTGATCAAGATGCAGAGCGCGAATGCGGTGGCGCACGCGGATCGGCTTCACGCCCGCCGCCTCCAGCCGGATTCCGAATTCGACATCTTCCGAGCCGTATCCCATCGCCTCGTTGAAGCCGCCGACCTTCGCCCAGTCCGCCTTCCAGCAGGATGCGTTGAGGCCGTTGAAAGTCCGCTTCACCGGAATGACGATATCCATCACGCGCCGCGCCGGCGCGGGCGCGAACATGCGCGCGAATTTGAAACGCTTCGGCTGGCCGATCGCCGTGAGCCTGTTCCATTGAAAGATGCCGGTCTCGTCCGCGCCGCCGTTCAGTATGGACAATGTCGCCGGCGGCGACAGCCGCACCGCGCCGGCCGACAGGAAATGGCCCGGCCTCCGCAGCGAAAGATGCAGCGCCACGAAATCCGGAAACGGAATGCAGTCGCCGTCGGTGAAGATCAGATAGTCCGCGCGCGTCTCGGCAACAGCCCTGTTCAGGATGACGGTCTTCCGGAACCCGTCGTCCTCGTGCCACACGCGGCGCCAGAGAAGATCGCTGCCCTGCAGCCAGGCATCGACCGCGGCGCGTGATTCCTCGCTCGAGCCGTCATCCGCCAGAACGATCTCGAAATCGGTCCGCGTCTGGCGCGCAAAGCCGCGCAGGGAACGGATCAGATAGTCCGGCCGGTTGTAGGCGGACACCACCACGCTGGCGCTGGGCGCATCAGGCATCGTCACGCTTCGTTTCGGCGGGAGGCATTTTTGCCGCCAGCTCGCGCTGCAGGATCTTGGCTTCCGTCATGAAGGCATAAACGGCGCCCGTCCCCGCTTCTATAAATCCCGGCCAGCCGCAGCGATACAGGCGATGGCCGACATAGAGCCGCAGGAAATAGAGCACGGGGCTGACCGCGATCTTCCACG
>LNFM01016289.1_pt1 | contig 16212 bp, 15 predicted proteins | sample 596031 | NCBI WGS metagenome assembly LNFM01 (sample SAMN04254537, study PRJNA301005) | activated carbon metagenome | isolation source: dual media filters at the Ann Arbor, Michigan drinking water treatment plant | place: USA: Ann Arbor
CGAGCAGCGGCGCCGAGCCGCCGGTGCTGGCGGTCGAGCCGTGGAAATTGAACTCCGGCCGGTCCATGGCCTCGAAGGCCGCGACCAGCACCGGAAAATGCTCCGGCAGGCAGCCCGCCATCACGGCATTGACCGCGGCGGCGTGCAATGAGAGGTCGAGGCCAGTCGCGGGATGGTGCGCGATCACGGTCTCGGCCGACCGGCTGTCGGCGGCCAGCATGGCCTTCACGCGAGAGACCTCGGGCGGGACGACCGGCAGGCCGTCGGTCCAGCCCTGCTCGTAGCAGTAGTCGATGGCGGCGAGCAGGTCGTCCGACGCCTCGTGGATGCGGGGAGCGACGGCCGGCATCCCTACAGGTACTTGGCCGGCCGGATGATCGCCCGCCACATGTGGGCGACCGGGCTGTTGTCGAAGCCCAGTCCCTGCGACGGCTGGCGGAAATTGCGCCCGATGATGTCGGTGAACTCGTCCAGCTCGACATGCACGTTGGGATCGAACGAGTAAATGTCGTTCACCGTGATCATGCGGGCCGACATGTACCACTTGTGGTTCTTCATCCGCCTATAATCTTCGTCGATGTACGGGTCGGTCTGGTAATCGGCACCGAACAGCGTGACGTAGGCCTCGGGATACTCGTAACCGACCGATTCGTCGGCATAGAAGCGCAGCACCTGATGGGCGCGGATCGCCCAGGTCACTTCCTCGTCGACGTAAGGTTCTACGAGCTGGGCGCCCCAGTAGCCGTGGTCGCCGCGGATGAAGCCGACACCGGCAATATCGTGCAGCAGGCAGGCCAGCACCATCTTCTCGGGCAGCCCGTTCTTGACCGCGTGGCGAGCGCTTTGCAGCAGGTGCGCCGAGGGGCCGAAGCGGTACTTGAAGAAATCGATCAGCGTCGGCTTCTCCGGCATCGCCGGCAGGCGCGGATCGTCGCCCATCAGCACGCGCGCGTTTGGATTGCCTTTCAGCTGCGGCACGACACTGCCCGGCGGACTCATGTCACCCTCGGCCCAGCTGTGAAGGCGCGATTTCACGACGATGTAGTCGAGGTCGCGCGCCATCATCTCTTCGAGAGCGTCGGCGCGCTGCGACAAGGTCATGGTGTCGGTCATGGCGATCTCCTCTTGGAGGGCTGCCGCGAGCCTAACACAGTTTTTCGGCCACCCGCCCCCGCCGTTCCAAGGTGCGAACCGCCGTCTTCTGGTCGAGGCCGGGTCGCGGCACGCCGATGGAATCAAACGCCTCCTGGCGACAGCCGGGGCCCGAAATTGGCGCCCTGCCGCCACTGGGTCGCCATATGGAGGCCGAGCTTCATCCTCAATGCGCCAACAGGAGAGGGACAGGACAGGAAGCAATCACCTTGGCGGTGGCGCCGCCCAGGCCCAGGAAGTTCGTCAACCCACCGTGGCCGTAAGCACCCATCACCAGGAGGTCGGCACCTTTGTCTTTGGTGTACTCCAGCAGCGCACGACCGCGGGCTCGGCCGGTGATGTCGCCATGATCCACTTTCTCCACGGTGGCATTGACGCCGTGGCGGCCAAGCGTTCGCAGCAGGAAAGGCGTGCCGAGCTCGTCGGGAGATGCATCGGCGACCAGGATCGTGACCTTGGCCGCCTTGGCGAGGAACGGCAGGGCGAAGCCCGCCGCCCGCGCCGCCTGGGCGCTACCGTTCCAAGCGACCAAGACGGACGAGAACCCGCCCTCGCCCTGGCTGTTCAGATTGGGCGGCGCGACGACGACCGGACCCGCGCAGTCGTAGATCGCGGCCTTCACCGTCTCCGGCGCGATGTTCTCAGCATCCAGGCTCGGCCTGCCGACTAGCACCAGGTTGGCGAAGCGTCCCATGCGGACGAGCTGGTCGCGCGTGACGGCGTGGCCGCCGGTGAAAGTGGCGCCGGCCAGCGGTGCGAGCAGCTCCTTGTAGGCGCGTTCGGACTCGCGCGCGCGCGCGTTCAGGCGATCGTCGGCCACGCGCTTCATGAACGGCATGGCTTGGCCAGCGATATCGGCATCGCCGGGATGGGTCTCCGAGTAGTGGACCGCATCCACGGTGCCGCCGAACATCGACGCAATCCTGTGCGCGAGCCGGAAGGAGATCGCTGCTTCCGGCCCGCCCTCGGAGATCGCGAGTATCGACTTGTACATCAGACCTTCTCGACCTCGCCGCCAGCATCGACCCAGCCCTTGAAGCCGCCGAGATTGCGAACGTTGGTGTAGCCCATATCCTTCAACGTCTTGCCGACCAGGGCCGAGCGGCCACCGGAGGCACAATAGGTCACGACCGTCTTGGACTTGTCGAAGGCCTTGTCATGCATGGGCGAGGCGGAATCGGCGCGGAACTCGACGAGGCCGCGCGGGACGGCGACGGCGCCCGGCACCTTGCCCGAGGTCGCGACCTCGGCCGGCTCGCGCACATCGAGGAACAGCACGTCGGTCCGGCCGACCAGCTTCTTGGCCTCGTCGGGGCTGATGCGCGGCACGGCGGCGTCGGCTTCGGCCAGCATCGATTGGACCGTCTTCATGGGGCTTCCTCCTGATGGGACATCAACTCAAAAATCCGCCATCGACGACGAGCGGGCTGCCGATCATAGCCGAAGCAGCGTCCGAGCAAAGGAAGAGCACCGCATTGGCGACTTCGTCGGGCGAGGCGATTTTTCCGCGCGGTGTCATGCCGGTGATGGTGGCGGCGAACTTCGGATCGGACGCCATCCACGCCGCGATGGGCGGCGTCTCGACCCAACCCGGCGTGACCGCCGTAATGCGCACGCCGCTCGCGGCATACTGGCGGGCGGCGCTGTTGGTGAGGCCCAGTACGCCGTGCTTGGCCGCGGCATAGGCGCCGCCGCCCGGGATCGAATGGCCGCGCAGCCCATAGATCGACGACATGTTGACGATGACACCGCGCTTGGCCGCCAGCATGGGCGGCAATTGATGACGCATGCAGAGGAAGACCGACGTCAGATAGCCATCGATGGTCCGGCGCCAGCTTTCCTCGCTCATCTCGGCGATCGGCGCGATGTCCTCGCCGCCGATGCTGCCGCCGTTGTTGAAGGCGTAGTCGAGACGGCCGTGACGCTCGATGATCGTCTGGACCAGGCGCGCCACCGACTGGCCGTCGGAAGCGTCGCTGCCGATCCACGAGACCGACGTGCCGTCTTCAAATGTCTTGAGTGCCGTCTGCGCGCGCTCCTCGTTGCGGCTGGTGAGCACAACCGTGGCGCCCTCGCGGGCAAAGCCTTGTGCCGCCGCGAGCCCGATGCCGCTGGTGCCGCCGGTCACGAGGGCGACCCTGCCGTTCATCTCCGGGTAGCGGCGAACCTGCTGGCCGGCGGGTGCCATCGATCAATGCCCGGCGCGGCGGGAGGCGTAGTACCGGAAGACGATGAAGGCAGCCGTGCCCGCCGCTATCGCGTAGTTCAGGTAGATGTAATAGGGCGTGAATCTGCCCATGCTGTAGAAGCGGCGATCAAGCTCCACCAGCAACAATGCCCCGAGACTGGCAGCGAAGAAGACCAGCACCCATCGCGGTGTCGTCTTGTCGATCGTCTGGCAGACGCGCCGGACGTCCGCCAGCAGGCGCGCGGTATCGAGCGTCATCGTTCCTCCCCCAGATAGCCGGATCGGGAGTTTATCTCCCTGTCGGCCGGATCGGCCAGAGGCCATGAGGTTGTTTCGGCAACCATGATGCTCCAGTCTTGCTCGATAGAAGCGTGATCGGGGGAAGCGATGAAGGTCAAAGCGTACGAAATCTTTCAGTGCGACGCCGGCTGGCGGACCTTCTCCTTCCTGAAACTGGTCACCGACGACGGAATCACCGGTTGGTCGGAATACAATGAGAGTTTCGGCAGTCCCGGCCTGTCGGCGGTGATCGAGGTGCTGATGCCGAACGTGATCGGCATGGATCCGATGGCACTCGAGCTGATCAATGCCGTTCTCGCCACCAAGTCGACCCAGTCGCGGGGCGGCGTCGTACGCCAGGCGATCGCGGCGATCGAGAACGCGTTGCTCGACGTCAAGGGCAAGGCGTTGGGCGTCCCCGTCTATCAGCTGTTCGGCGGCAAGCTGCGCGACCGCATCCCGGTCTACTGGTCACACTGCGGCTCCTACCGGATGCGCAATGCCGAGCTGGTCGGCACGCCGCCGGTCCGGACCTATGACGACATGACCGCCGTCGGCCGCGAGGTGAAGGCAAAGGGCTTCTCGGCGCTGAAAACCAACATCGCCATCGAGATGGACGGCCAGATCAGCGCCTACCGGCCAGGCTTCGTCGTGGGCCGAGGCTTTCCCGAACGCAACTGGGATGCCTTCATCGCCCGAAGTGCTGCCAAGACCGTGGAAGCCTTCCGCAAGGGCTGCGGGCCCGATGTCGGCATCATGCTCGATCTCAACTTCCACTTCCGCACCGAAGGTTTTAGGCGCATCGCCGAAGCCGTCGCCCCGACCGGGCTCACCTGGCTGGAACTGGACGCGCACGATCCGAAGTCGATCGCGCTCATCCGCCGCGACGCAACCTGCCCCATCGCCTCGGGCGAGACGCTGCTGGAACGCCGCGATTTCCGGCCCTACTTCGAGGCCTATGCCTTCGACACAGCCATCATCGACGTGATCTGGAACGGCTTCTACGAGTCGCTGAAGATCGCGGCCATGGCGGAAGTCTACGAGGTCAATGTGGCGCCGCACAATTTCTACGGCCATCTCGCCAGCGCCATCAGCGCCCATTTCTGCGCTGCCGTGCCCAATTTCCGCATCATGGAGATCGACATCGACAGCGTGACATGGCGCGACGATTTCGTGAAGAATCCGCCGACCATCGAGAAAGGCGACTACATCCTGCCGACGGGCCCGGGCTGGGGAGTTGAAGTAGACGAAGCCGGATTGCGGAAACATCCGGTCAAGCAACGCGGCTGATGATCACCACTGGCCGAAAAAGACGCCAGCCTTTTTGTGCGTAGCTGTGCGCTGAGCGACGTAGGCATCGTCCACCGTCACGCGAGTTTTGCGTGCGCGCAACCAGTCGCCCAGCCGCTGCTCCATTTCGCGGCGGATGTGCGCATAGTTCTCGTCGGCGCCGAGATCGTGCCGCTCCTGCGGGTCGTTGGCGAGATCGAACAGCATCGGCCTGAAGTCCTGCCACCACACATATTTCCAGCGATCGGTGCGGACCATGATGGCACGGCAGTCGCGCGGCCCGCGCTTCAGGATCAGCCGCGCTTCGCGGAAGGAATAGTCGAGCTCGGAAAAGACGGCATCGCGCCAGGTGTCGAGATGGATCCTGCGCGTGAGCGGAACCAGCGAACGGCCCTCGACGAGATGGTCGTGCGGCGGCAGGCCCAGCGCCTCGAGAATTGTCGGCACAACGTCGATCGCCTCGACGAAGCGTTCATCGACTGTGCCGCGCGTCAGGTCGGCTTCGGGGTCGGGATCGACGACGATGAAGGGCACGCGCAGCGCCTCCTCATAAAACATCTCCTTTTCGCCGAGCCAATGGTCGCCAAGGAAATCGCCGTGATCGGCGGTGAAGAAAATCAGCGTGTCGTCGAGGCGGCCGCTCTTCTCCATGTGGGCGAACAGGCGGCCCAGCCAGTCATCGATCTGCCGGATCAGGCCCATGTAGGCCGGGCGCACGATGCCGGGGGCCTCGGGGCGGGAGAAGGAGACCGATTCCTCATGCTCGCGGTAGGCAGCCAGCACGGGATGCTCGTCGACTCGCTCGTGCTCGTCGCGATTCAGCGGCAGCATGTCGGCGGCGCCATACATGTTGTGATAGGGCGCAGGCGCCATGTAGGGCCAGTGCGGTTTCACGTAGGAGAGATGCAGGCACCAGGGCCTGTCGCCCTGCTCGTCCATGAAGCGCATGGCTTCGCGCGTCATGTACGCGGTCTCGGAATGCTCCTCCTTCACGCGCGCCGGCAGATGGACATTGCGCATATGCCAGCCGGAAAGCGTGTCGCCGTTCGGCCCATCGGCCGCGATCACGTAGTCGCTCCATGGATCGTTGGAGTTGTAGCCGTTCTTTCGGAGATAATCGGCGTAGCCGCTCTCCTTGCCTGGCGGATGGTGGCCGTCGTAGCGGTCGACCTCCTCGAAGCGGCCGGCGCGCAGCAGCGCATCGAGCGCCGAGCCACCTTCGATGCCGTAGCGCTCCAGCCCTTCGAGATCGGGCATGACATGGGTCTTGCCGGCCAACGCCACCTTTATGCCGGCCGGGGCGAGGAAGTCGCCGATGGTCTTTTCGCGCAAGCTGAGCGGCACGCGGTTCCAGGTGGCGCCATGGGAGAACATGTAGCGGCCGGTGTAGTAGCTCATGCGCGACGGTCCGCAGACGCCCGATTGCACGTAGGCGCGCGGGAAGCGCACGCCCCGGGCGGCCAGCGCGTCGATGGCAGGAGTCTTCAGGTGCGGATGGCCGGCACACGACAGGTGATCGGCGCGCAGCTGATCGCACATGATGAACAGAACGTTCTTGACCATGCCCACGGCAAATTTCCCCTTGCGTGTCATCCTGAGCGAAGCGAAGGATCCTTCACTTCGTTCAGGATGACACCTTCATATGACTGACTCCATCCGCGACATCCTCGATTTCTGGTTTCTGCCGCTTTCCGACCCCGATCACGGCAAGCCGCGGGAGATCTGGTGGCAGAGCACCCCGGCATTCGACGCCGAGACCGTGGGACGGTTTGGCACAGCAATCGAGCGCGCGGTGGCCGGCGGACTCGATCCCTGGAAGGCCTCGCCCGAAGGGGCGCTGGCGCTGACCCTTCTGTGCGACCAGTTCCCGCGCAACTGCTTCCGCCGCACGCCCCGAGCGTTCAGCGGCGATGACAAGGCGCTCGAGATCGCGCGGTTCTCGCTCGCCCGTTTCTATCCCATCGCCTTTGGGCTGAACCAGCGGCTCTTCTTCTATATGCCGTTCGGCCACAGCGAAGCCCTGGCCGACCAGCATCTGGCCTGCGCGCTGTTCGATACGATCGGCGGTGAAGACAATCTCCGCTCGGCCGCGGAGCATCGCGATGTCGTCGCCCGATTCGGCCGCTTCCCGCATCGTAACGAGGTGCTGGGACGGGTGAGCACCGCGGCGGAGCTCGACTATCTCCAGGACGCTAAGCGCTACGGCCAGTGATTTCGCGGTAAACCTCTGCGGTCGACGCGTCGAAGCAGCAGAAGACGATGCGCTCGGGCATGGCGATCATGCGGGCTTCGCGCACCGCGATCTCGGCGGCGGGCTCCTGGGGATAGCCGTAGACCCCGGTCGAGATGGCGGGAAAGGCGATGCTGCCCAAGCCATGCACGACGGCGAGCGCCAGGGAGTTTCGATAGCAGTCCGCGAGCAACTTCGGCTCGCCGGCGTGGCCGCCTCTCCACACGGGGCCGACGGTATGGATGACGTGGCTCGCCTTGAGCCGATAGCCCTTGGTGATTTTGGCCTGGCCGGTCGGGCAGCCGCCCAAGGTCCGGCATTCGGCGAGAAGCTCGGGACCGGCGGCGCGATGGATCGCGCCGTCAACGCCACCGCCGCCCAAAAGGCTTTCGTTGGCGGCGTTCACGATGGCATCGACGTCGAGGCGCGTGATGTCGCCTTCGACGATCTCGATGCCGCTCATTGTTACCAGTAGCGAACCGGGCCGGTGTCGAGATGGACGAAACCGGAGCGCGGATAGAAGCCGACGCCGCCCATGTTGAGCGACCGCGCGGCCTGCCGGATCTTGAAAACCGGCACGCCGGGGAACCGGATGTCCATGGCGTTGCCGTTCATGTGCTGGCTGTCGCGCGCGACGCCGCGGCTGACGCTGGCCAGCCAGGCATTAGTGGAGGGCGAACGGAAGGCCGACAGCACCTCGATCGAGCCGCCATAACCCACGATCTGCATCGTGTGCCACAGAACGTCGAACAGCAGCGGGTCCATCTCGGTCTTCAGATTGTCGCGGCTGTCGCGGAGAAAGTGGTTCAGCTTGTCGAGCGCGTCGCGGTGATAGGCGCCGTTCGACCAATAGGTGACGGTGATCGTCTCCTGGGTGTTGAAGCTGACCAGGCTGAGGCTGCGCGGGCTTACCGTGTCGAGCGGAGGCGGCGGGCCGGGTGGTTGCGCCGGCGCAAACCCGCCGTAACGGGCAGCGCGCAGGGTCTCGGGCGTCGCGCGCTGCGTCGTGCTGCGCTGCGCCGTCGGCGCGACAGCGGCTTTCTGGACGGTGACTTTGTTGGCGGGTGCTGCCGTCTTCGCGCCGGCCGGCGTCTTCTTCTTCGTAGCAGGATCGACCGACGTGCCGCGCAGGACCTCAGGCGTGACCGATCCCGCGGGATTGGTCTGGGCGGCGCTGGTGCCGGCAAACGCCAGCACGGCCGCCAGGCTCAATACATAAAACCGCATCCCCGCCCCGGGTTGTTGCATTTTTATCACAGACGCTCTTATCAGAGACCTAAGCGCGACTCAAAGTGAAATTCCCGGGCCTTGGCCTCACCCGATTGGACCTCCCCGGCCCGCGCCATCGCCAATCCCACGACCTCGCCTACCACGCAGAGCGTCGGGGCCCGCAGCTGCGCCCGCAGCGCCAGACGCTCGATGGTGGCGAGTCTGCCGACGACTCGGCGTTCGCTGTCGGTCGTGCCGTTCTCGATCAAGGCGACAGGCGTCGAGGACGGCAGGCCATGGGCCAAGAGCTGGCTCGCAATCATCGGCAACGAATTCACAACCATATAGATGACGACCGTCTGGCGCGGGCGCGCCAGCATTTGCCAGTCGAGATCGACACGAAGATGCAGGCCTGGGCGTGATCGCGATGCGTCAGCGGAATGCCGGCGCTGGCCGCGCAGCCCAGAGCGGCCGTAATGCCGGGCACGACCTCGACGGCGATGCCGGCACGAGCCAGAGCCTCGATTTCCTCGCCGCCGCGGCCGAACATGAACGGATCGCCGCCTTTCAGCCGCACCACGCTCTTGCCGGCACGCGCCAGTGCCACCAGGCGATGGTTGATCTCGTCCTGAGATATACTGTGGTTCGCACGACGTTTGCCGACGTAGATCCGTTCGGCATCGCGCCGCGCCATGGCCAGCACGTCGGCGGAGACCAGGCGGTCGTAGACCACGACATCGGCGCGCTGCAGCAGCCGGTGGGCCTTCATGGTCAGCAGGTCGGGGTCGCCTGGGCCCGCGCCCACCAGATGCACGATGCCGGCCGCCGGCGCCTCGCCGCGCGCGCCGTCCAGCAGCTTGATAAGTTCGCGCCGGGCGCCGATCTCGTCGCCGGCCAACGCCAGCTCGCCGATGCGACCCTCGAACACACGATCCCAGAAGCGGCGACGGACCGGCGCTTGGTCGAGCGTCCGACGAACCTGGGCGCGGAAGACCTCGGCAAAGCGCGCAAGCCGGCCGATGGCGGCGGGCATGGCCCGCTCGATCTCGGCCCTGAGGCGACGCGCCAGCGCAGGCGCCGCACCGCCGGTCGAGATGGCGATGGTGATGGGGGCCCGGTCGACGATGGCGGGCATGATGAAGCTCGACAGTTTCGGCCGGTCGACGACGTTCACCGGCAGGCAACGCTGCTGGGCAGCCAGCGAAGCGCGGGCCTGCAAGATCTCGTCATCGCTGGCGACAACGACCAGAGACACACCGACAAGGTCCTGGTCATCAAAAGCACGGCCTGCCCAGGAGATGCGCCCCTCGTCGATCAACTGGGCGATCTCGCCCACGACGGCGTCGGCGATCAGGACGACCTGGGCGCCGGCCGACAACAGCAATTCGACCTTCCGCGCCGCCGCTTCGGTGCCACCGACGACCAACGTCCGACGGCCCTGCAGGGACATGAAGAGCGGGAAGGCCTGCATCACGCCGCCTCGCGCTGCCGGTGAAGGCGCAGGAGCGCCCGCAGTTCGGGACGGCAAGAGCCGCAGTTGGTGCCGGCCTGCGTGACCGCCCCCAAGGCCGCAAGCGAAACGGCACCCTTGTCGATTGCCGCCATCACGGTGGCCGTCGAAACACTGAAGCAGGCACAGACTTCGCCGCCACGATCGACTGTATTGCCGCCGTGCAGCAGAGCGTTGCGCTCCTCGACGGATAGGCGGTCCATCGCCATGAACGGCGCGAAGCGATCACGCGCCCGCTCGTCGTGCGAGGGACCGAGCACGAGGACGGCTTCGAGCCGGCCGTCGGCAATCACCGCGCCCACGCCTTGCTCGCCCGCCAGCCACGGCCCGGGATTGGTGGCACGCACCGCGGCCGACAGCGCCTGTTGTGCGGCGCCGAACGGCTGCTCACCCGCCAGGAGGTAGGTGTGATAGCCGGCGCCCCGCGCCCGCGCCCAGTAGGTGATCTCAGGCAGCATCACCGGCCTGCGAGCGAGAATCGTGCCATGCCAACGCATATCAAGACGGCGTATTTCGACCGGCGTGTGCTTGAGTTCGGGTTGGCCGGAAATCGGATCGACCGCGGGATTGACGGCGGCGTTGATGGCGCCAGCGCGCGAGACCTGCGCCGTCCAATGCATGGGCGCAAAAGCGTCGCCGGCCCGTAAGGAGTCCGTAAGGTGGACGCGGAGTGCGGCGCGGCCCCAATCGCTGATCACCTCAGCGATGTCGCCGTTGCCCAGGCCCCGCGCGATTGCATCACTAGGGTGCATCTCGATCAGCGGCTCCGGCCGATGTCCGGAGAGACGCACGGACTTCCCGGTGCGGGTCATCGTATGCCACTGGTCGCGGACGCGACCGGTGTTCAGCCGCAGCGGCCTCTCGCTATCCGGCCCATGCATGGGCGGGCGCGGTGCCATCGCGATGAAGCGCGCGCGGCGATCGCCATAGAAGAAGCCACCGTCGGCGAAGAAGCGCCCGCCTGGTACCACACCGGCGCGAGTTCCGTTGACAGTGGCGGGCCACACGAACGGCGCGAGCGTGTCATAGGAGTCGTCGTCGATGGCGGCATGGGCGCCGATGTCGAAGTCACGGCGTCCATCGTTTTCGAAGGCCGAGAGGGCGGCATGCTCGCGGAAGATGTCGGCGACGCCGGTCCAGGCAAATGCCTCGCCGTAGCCCAGGCGGCGCGCGACCTCAGCCAGGATCCACCAGTCCTGCCGAGCTTCGCCCGGCGCAGGAAGGAACGGCCGCTGGCGCGAGATGCCGCGTTCGGAGTTGGTGACGGTGCCACTCTTCTCCGCCCAGGCGAGCGCCGGCAGACGGATGCGACAGGCATCGACGGTATCGCTGGCACGTACCGCCTCCGAAACAATGGACAGATCGCAAGCCTTCAGCGCCCCGCGCACGGCCTCGGCGTCGGGCAAGCTGGCAACCGGGTTGGTCGCCATGACCCATACCGCTTTTATGCGGCCGGACTTCACCGCATCGAACAGTTCAACCGCCTTCAGCCCGGGCCGCTTCGCCATGCCGGGGCTGCGCCAGAAGCGGCCAACCCGGTCCACGTCCTCGATGGCGAAGTCCATGTGCGCCGCCAGCGTGTTGCTGAGCGCCCCCACCTCGCGACCGCCCATGGCGTTGGGCTGTCCGGTGATCGAGAACGGCCCCATGCCCGGCCGGCCAATGCGCCCGGTCAGCAGATGACAGTTGATGATGGCATTCACCTTGTCGACGCCGGCACTCGACTGGTTCACACCCTGCGAATAGAGCGTCACCGTCTTCTCGGCGCGGGCGAACCACTCGACAAAGGTCGAAACGTTGGCCGGAGGCAGGTCACACTGCGCAAGATCGCTGGCGCGTGCAGCGATCAGCGCCTCCTCGAACCCCGCGGTGTGACGCTCGACATACTGCTTCGCCACGACGCCGCGGCGCTGGAGCTCGGCCAGCAGGCCGTTGAATAATGCCACGTCGGTGCCAGGGGCGAGCGCCAGATGCAGATCGGCGATCTCGCAGGTGTCGGTGCGGCGCGGGTCGATCACCACGATGTTCATGCCGGGTCGCGCGCGCTTGGCGGCCTCGACGCGCTGGAACAACACCGGATGGCACCAGGCGAGATTGCTGCCGACCAGCACGACGAGATCGGCCAGCTCGAAATCCTCGTAGAGGCCGGGCACCGTGTCGCTGCCGAAGGCACGCTTGTGGCCCGCGACGGACGAGGCCATGCAAAGCCGGGAATTGGTGTCGATGTTGGCGGTGCCGAGGAAGCCTTTTATGAGCTTGTTAGCGGCGTAGTAATCCTCGGTGAGGAGCTGGCCCGAGACGTAAAACGCCACAGCATCGGGCCCGTGTTCGGCGATGATGTCGCGAAAACCGTTCGCCACCGTGTCGAGCGCTGTTTCCCACGAGACGCGCCGGCCGTCGATTTCGGGATGAAGCAGTCGGTCCTCGAGTGACAGGGTTTCGCCCAAGGCCGCACCCTTGGAGCAGATCCGGCCACGATTGGCCGGATGATCCTTGTCGCCCGCGATCTCGGCTCCGCCGCGGCCGTCGGGCGTGGCCACGATCCCGCAACCGACGCCGCAATAGGGGCAGGTGGTGTGGACCATCAGCCGCTCAGTAGACGTCGCGCTGGTAGCGGCCGGTCTTGGCGAGTCTGTCGAGCCAACTCTTGGCTTCCACCGCATTCTTGCCGCCATGCTCGGCAGCGATCTGCAGCAGTGTGTCCTCGACGTCCTTGGCCATGCGTTTGGCATCGCCGCAGACATAGAAGTGGGCGCCCTCTTCCAGCCACGCCCAAAGCTCCGCCGCGTTCTCGCGCATGCGGGTCTGGACGTAGATCTTCTCCGCCTGATCGCGCGAGAAGGCGAGGTCGAGCCGGTCGAGCAGGCCGCGGCGCTGCCAGTCGGCGATCTGGTCCTCGTAGAGGAAGTCGGTTGCGCGCTTCTGGTCGCCGAAGAACAGCCAGTTGCGACCCCCCTTCTTTCCCGAGGCCGCACCGCGCGCCTCGCGCTCCTCCAGGAACGCACGGAAGGGCGCGATGCCGGTGCCCGGTCCGACCATGATCGCCGGCGCGTTGTCGTCGGTCGGCGGGGCAAAGCCGTGGCTTTTCTGGACGTACACCGGGATGACATCACCCGGCTTGGCAAAGTCGGCGAGATAGCAGGAGCCGATGCCGGTGCGCGTGCGGTCGTTGTTGTCCCAGCGCACCGCCGACACCGTGAGATGAACTTCGCGCGGATGGGCCTTTGACGATGACGCGATCGAGTAGAGTCGGGGCTGCAGGCGGTCCAGCGATTTCAGCAAGCCGGGCAGCGACGGCGACACCGATGGGAAGGCATGAAGGAGGTCGAGCAGGTCGGCATCGGCCAGTTCCGGCGGTCCCTTGCCCTCGGCCAGCGCCTGCAGCTTCAGCGCCTCCTCGCCGTTGAAGGCGCGCGTTGCCAGAAACAGCATGCACTCATCGCTGGGACGGGCGATATCGACCTTGCTCAGCAGGACCTGGCGAAGCGGCAATGCCTCGCCGTCGAACGCCACCATCTCCTCGCCGGTGGCACCGATACGGTCGAGAACGGCCTGGACCAGCTGCGGGTTCTTGCGGGCGAACACGCCCAGGCTGTCGCCGGCTTCGTAGGTCACGTCGGTGGTCGAGAGGTCCAGCACGACATGGCGCACATCCTTCTCGGAGCCGGGCCGGCTGAGCGGATGAGCGTCGACCAGCGTGGCAAGTGCCGGCCGGTCGCGCGAAAAGCCATGAACGCCGCCAGGCTTGGCCGTCGGCGCGACAGCTGGAGTCCCGCGTTCGCCCTCCAGCGCCGCGACCAGTTCCTTCAGCTTGCGCTGGGTTTCCTTGCCACCCGGCACGCAACGGCCCATGTCGGCCTCGGCCCCCGACCAAACGGCCTCGGCGTAAGTCTGGCAGAGATAACCGCACTGGCCGCAATCGAGCTGGGCCATGGCCGCCATCAGCTTGCGTTGGGGCTTGGCTTCCTTCGCAAGCTCCATCCGCTCGTGCAGCGCGAGCGCCGCGTCGTGCCAGGGGAAATCCTCGGGCTCGGCCGGCTCGGCACTCTCGCCGGCCGCCGTCTCAGCCACGCCGAGATAGGCCGAAAAGAAGCCGTTCAACCAGGCACGCTGCTCACCCGAAAAGGGTGCGTTCTCCGGAATGAGCGACGGCAGAGGTGTGATGGCGTTCATGCTGCCAGCGCCCGCACTGGCGCCGCGTCAGCGAGCTTGCGCAGTTGGGCAATCTCGTGCCGGCGGCAGAATTCGAAGAACGACTCGGTCGGGGCCTGGCGATGTTCGAGATAGGCCGCGAGCAGGCGCTCCAGCAACGGCGGCAGATCGTCGAACGCTACCGACTGAGCATACTCGCGCGCCATCGCCTGCTCGGCGGTCGAGGCGGCGCCGCCCCCGATATAGACGTGATAACCTTCGACACTCACCTCGCCGCGCTCGACCTTGGCGGCCAACAGCCCGATATCACCGACATAGTGCTGGGCACAGGAATGATGGCAGCCGGTGAGATGGATGTTCACCGGCGTGTCGATGGCCACGCGCGCTTCCAGGTAGTCGGCAAGCTTCAGCGCATGGCCCTTGGTGTTGGAGGCCGCGAACTTGCACCCGGCGTTGCCGGTGCAGGCGACGAGGCCGCGACGGATGGCGCTGGCCTCGATCCCGAGCCCGAGCGCACTGATGGCCGCGATGCAGATTCCGACGTCACGGTCGGCGACGTCCGAGATCAGCAGGTTCTGCCAGACGGTGAGCCGGAGAGTGCCGCTGCCGAAACGCCCGGCGATCTCGGCAAGTCCGCGCATCTGCCCGGAGGTGATCCGGCCCACCGGCAGCACCAGCCCGAGATAGTTGAGCATCGGCTGCTTCTGGCCGTGCACGCCGATATGACCGTGCTTGTCGGCCAGCATGCGCGGCGCAGTTTCGGCACCGTCCGCGCGCGGAAGCGGTTTGCCATACTCCTTCTCGACTTCGGCGACGAATGCCTCGCGACCCATGCGGTCGATCACATACTTGAGCCGTGCCTTCGCGCGGTTGGTGCGATCGCCGTGGATTGCGAAGGCCCGAACGACCGCACCCGCCACCGCCACGCATTCCTCGGGCTTCAGCAAAATGCCGGTCTCGAAGGCGAAGTCGAGATGACCGGTGATGCCGCCCAATTGCAGGCGGAAGTAGATGCCGGGCTCGCAGCCGACACCGCCCCTGACCTCGGTCGCCACGAAGCCGATGTCGTTGGTGTCCTCCAGCACTGGCACGCGGCCGCCACCGTCGAAGGCGATGTTGAACTTGCGCGGCAGGCCGTACATCTCGCGATGATTGAGGATGTAGTGGTGCATCGCACGGCACAGAGGCCGCGTGTCGTAGAGCTCTTGCGGATCGATGCCGGCAGTCGGACTGCCAGTGATGTTGCGGATATTGTCGGCGCCGGAACCGCGCGACGTGAGACCGAGATCCTGGACGGCCAGCAGCAGGTCGACGGCACGGCGTGCCGGGATTTCCCGGATCTGCAGGTTGGCGCGCGTCGTCACGTCGGCATAGCCGCCGCCGAAGGCGTCGGCCGCATCCGCCAGCCCGTGCATCTGCCCTGAAGTCAGGATGCCGTTGGGGATGCGCAGCCGGCACATGAAGGAATCCTGCGCCGGCGCGACATAGAACAGGCCCTGGTACTTGGTGAGGAAGACGTCGAGGCCCTTGGGAAACCGCCCGGCCTCGGCGCGACCTGTCACCTCGTCCCAGCGGTCGAGCGGATGCCGTTCGCGCTTTGCCTTCTCCTCGGCGACCAGCTTGCCGCCCGCCGCGATCGTGCGGTCCTGGGCGGCGTGTTGCAGGGCATCGGGACCGATGGGCGCCGCTGCCGGCGCGCCGGCGGTACGACCCGCCAGCCTGTCGGCCGCCTTGCGTGCCTCCATGCCGCTGACGAAGCCCTGCAGCCATTGCTTCTGCTGGTCGTCGAAGTCGCTCATGCCGCTCTTCAGGCCGCTGCCCGCGCCGGAACGCGGTGGCGCGCATAGAGGAACTCCAGAACGGCCGCCCGACAACGCGCATACTCCGGATCGGTCGCGAGTTCGAGCCGGCGGCGTGGGCGCGGCAGATCGATGGCCAGGATCTCGCCGATGGTGGCGGCGGGACCGTTGGTCATCATGACCACGCGGTCCGACAGCAGCACCGCTTCGTCGACATCGTGGGTGATCATCAGCACCGTGTTGCCGAGCTTGGCGTGGATCTCCATCACGCTGTCCTGCAGATGGGCGCGGGTCAGGGCGTCGAGCGCGCCGAACGGCTCGTCCATCAGCAGCACCTTGGGCTGCATGGCGAGCGCCCGGGCGATGCCAACGCGCTGCTTCATGCCACCCGAAACCTCATGCG
>LNFM01008005.1_pt1 | contig 16209 bp, 25 predicted proteins | sample 596031 | NCBI WGS metagenome assembly LNFM01 (sample SAMN04254537, study PRJNA301005) | activated carbon metagenome | isolation source: dual media filters at the Ann Arbor, Michigan drinking water treatment plant | place: USA: Ann Arbor
TGTTGCATGTTGTATTTTAAACAATTGTTTAATACAGTTTTATTCAGCATTCAACATTCAAAATTCAACATATAAATATGAGTACACTCACAAGGCGCTACGACGCCATCAAGTATAAAACCCCCACCGGCTCAACCATTAGTTGCAAAGGCTGGATACAGGAAGCTGCATTAAGAATGTTACTCAACAACCTCGATCCTGAAGTTGCCGAACGTCCGGATGATTTAATAGTATATGGAGGCCGTGGCAAAGCTGCCCGCAATTTTGAAGCACTCGATAATATTATCGCTGCACTCAAAATAGTAGAGAATGATGAATCACTCCTCATTCAATCCGGCAAACCCGTAGGCATATTAAAAACACATAAAGATGCCCCACGGGTACTCATCAGCAATTCGCAACTGGTACCCAACTGGGCCAACTGGGAGCATTTTGATGAGTTGGAAAAAAAAGGATTGATGATGTACGGCCAAATGACGGCTGGTAGTTGGATATACATCGGCAGCCAGGGAATTGTACAAGGCACTTACGAAACATACGCCGCCGTAGCCGCCAAACATTTCTCCACCAAACCAACGGAGAAAAAATATGATGCCAATGACGACGAGATTATTGAAACCGCCGCCTATGATGGAACATTGAAAGGAACACTCAATGTAACCGCCGGCCTCGGTGGCATGGGTGGCGCACAGCCATTGGCTATTACCATGAACGAAGGCGTAGCACTCATTGCAGAAGTAGAAGAGTGGCGTATCGACAAACGCATCGAAACAAAATATCTCGATGAAAAATATACCAACATTGATGAAGCCATCAATGCTGCCGTAAAATATAAAGCAGAAGGCAAAGCCGTAAGCATCGGTGTGCTTTGTAATGCAGTGGAATTATTACAACGCCTTATCAAAAGAGAAGTAGTACCGGATACTCTCAGCGACCAGACCTCAGCACATGATCCGCTGTATGGATATATTCCCAACACATTGACCAATGAAGCGGCAAATATATTAAGAGAAAAAAATCCAACCGAATACCTCGAACGCAGTTACGAAAGCATTTACTATCATGTATCGCTGATGGAAGACCTGCAGGATATGGGTGCCATCGTTTTTGATTATGGAAACAACATCCGTGCAAGAGCAAGAGAGCATGAAATGCGAATGTCTCCCGACTCCAGCCTAAAGACTACCGACTCATTCTCTTTTCCTGGTTTCGTCCCCGCCTATATCCGTCCCTTATTTTGCGAAGGCAAAGGCCCTTTCCGTTGGGCAGCCCTCAGTGGCGATCCTAATGATATTGCAGTTACCGACGAACTCATCATGAATATGTTTCCCGAAAACAAAGGCATGCTCCGTTGGATGAAGATGGCCAAAGAAAAAATTGCCTTCCAGGGATTACCGGCCCGCATCTGCTGGCTCGGGCAGGGCGAAAGAGAAAAAGCCGGTCTTGCATTTAATGAACTTGTTCGTACCGGAAAAGTAAAAGCACCCATCGTAATTGGGCGGGATCATTTAGACACCGGCTCCGTAGCCAGTCCCAACCGGGAAACAGAATCCATGCTGGATGGTAGCGATGCCGTAGCCGACTGGCCTATTTTAAATGCATTGGTAAATACAGCAGGCGGCGCCAGTTGGGTAAGCCTGCACCATGGCGGTGGGGTAGGCATGGGTTATAGCATACATGCTGGAATGGTAATTGTTGCCGATGGTACGGATGATGCCGAAGCAAGATTGCGCCGTGTATTAAGAAACGATCCCGGTATGGGAGTGATCAGGCATGCGGATGCTGGCTATGATCTCGCCAATGAAACTGCAAAAGCCCATAACTTAAATTTAGCTGATAGATTGATGAAGTAGCTTCCCTCTCTGAAGGAGAGGGACGGGAGGGTGAGGCCGCAGAAGAAAGATTACAGGCAAACGATTTAGATTTTAAGAAGAAGTTGAAGTAGAGAGATATTATTATTCTGAAACTTGAAATTTTGGAAATAATAGCTGGTTAAGGATTTTCAGTAATAAACAAAGTAGCTTTTAAAATCTTTGCATCGCCGGGATAAGAAAATGGTTGAAGTTCGAAAGAAGTAGAAGTGACTTTTGTTACGAGATAATCAGCACCATCATTTGAAACTACTAAAATAAATGGGGGCTTCTTAAAAACTGGGAGCTTGTCTCCAGAAATTGTTGTTAGACTTGTAAAAAAAACTTTTTTAGTGTAAGTGTCTTGATCTACTTCTGTTGGAGAGTATGAAATGTTATCAACTATATAAATATTTTGTTGAATAATGTTTTTAGAATTGATTTCAGCAATCCTTCCTTTAAAATCATTTAATTCTTTATCGGATATTGAAATAGATTTTTTTACTGTTTCTGTTCTATTAGATAGCCCTAACAACATATTTTGATATGTATTCAGTAAAGAATCTGTGTTAGCAATTTTTGAATCGAAAAATAATTTTGATTTTTTTATTTGGCTATCAATTAAAGCCATATTGGTTTGAGTAGAATCTAGTTTTGATTGGAATTCCATTCTTACAGATTCCTTGGCGTTATCTATTGTATTATAACCTAAATAAGCAGCTATAGCAATTAAAACAGAAAATACAGTTACCATGTACTGCATTTTATATTTTAATTCCCAATAATTTTTATCATTAAGTTGGTCATTTCTTAAAGGACGATTAATTAATCTTTTAAGTGTAACTGCATTCCAAATATTAAATCCTATTAGAGCAATTAAAAACAGCAGTATTATGGTTGAAGTAGTGGTCATTATAAAATGAATTAGGAAACTACATTACCTTGATTTTCTTTTTCTTTCTGTGCCAATCCAGCAGGTTCTTCATATTTTCCTGATGCTGTCATAAATGAACCTTTTGGATGGTATTTACCATCAACTCCCATAAAACTTCCTTCAAGATGATACTTTCCATCTATTCCTTGAAACGAACCTTTAAAATGATAGTTTCCATCTAATCCTTGAAACGACCCTTTGGGGTGATATTTACCATCAAGTCCTTGAAACGACCCTTGTTCATGGTATTTCCCATCTAAGCCTTGAAATGAACCCTTAGGATGATATTTACCATCTAAGCCTTGAAAAGATCCTTCACCATGATATAAACCATCCAACCCTTGAAAAGATTTGCCGGGATGGTATTTTCCATCTAAGCCTTGAAACCAACCTCTAGGATAATACCTCCCATCAAGTCCTTGAAATGATCCTTTGGGATGGTATTTACCATCAAGACCAAGGAAGCTACCTTCTTCATGATAATTTCCATCTAACCCTAAAAATTTTCCCATAATAAGTTGTTTAGTGTGGATATTGTAAAATTTATGCCAATAGATTTTTTCTGTCACTTTGTCTTATTTCCTTACTTTGCGATTAGCAGAACAAGCCATTATAAATTTAAAATGATGCAGGAAGAAGTACAAAAGGATGTAGGAGCGAAAATTATTCAAGGAAAGAGTAATAGTATTCCAAGCAGCCCTTATTCAAATCTAAAAAGAGAAATTACTGAAGAGGATTTAAAATCTCCTGCAGTTCAGCGTATTTTATTGGGAGAAGTTGATAAACTAGAAAATAGGTCATTATTATTAGAAGATATGCTACAGCAAAAAGATACTAAATATGATGATTTGAATACCATTTATCAAACACGAGATAAAGAGAAAGCTATTTTGGACGAAAAATTAAAAAAATCAAAGTCACAAGAAATTTTATATTCATTTTGCCTAGCAGCAGGTTCTGTAATAATAGGCTTTGCAAAAGCTGTTTGGGACAAAGGTTTAGGTGAAATCTTTTTAGGTATCGGTATGTTTTTAATTATTGGGGGAATTATAACAAAAGCAGTGCAATGGAAATAATATTATCAAGTATAGGAGACAAAGGGGATATTAATAATGAACGTATTGGATTTAAAGTTCTCAAAGATTGTGAACTTAAATACTTTTTGGTTTTTAGGACAGAAAAAACTGCTAATGGTTTTGCACATATAAGTGAAGACGCCTACTGGTTTACTCCACAAGAAGTAAAAGTTAACGATAGAATTGTATTGTATACCAAAAATGGGAATGAATCAGAAGCTAAAAATAGTGATGGCGGAACAACATATTTTTTTTACTGGGGACTATCTAAAGCTATTTTTAAGAAAGATAGTGATAGAATTGTTTTAGCCTCATTAAATACGTGGAAACTTCTCCCATAAAAATGCTTCGCCTTTGTTCGTGGCCGATTTCTTCCCCGCCGAGTCTACACCCACAAAAGCTTCTAAGCCGAAGTCTGGGTCAGGAGTATCATTGAATAAAAAGAATTTCTCGACCCGGCTCGGAGCCAATACAAAAACACTTCACTTCCTTTACTTCCGCCTTGGCAGGTGTTCTATAAAGGCAACACGCCTCGGTTGGTGTTTTCTTCCGCCTTGGCGGGTGTTCGATAAAAGTAACACGCCTCGGTTGGTGTTTTCTTCACCAACCGATTATGATAAGTTAATTAAAAATCTTCTGTCTGATTTGCAGTTCAAAATCCCCTCTTTTTTATAGTTTTAGTTATTAAACGAATGGTGAATGTGTAACTTCTATGGTCATAAAGTAAGCCGCATTGAGTTTATACGGCTCAAACCAATAGAAAAAGAATTTGGAACTATTGCTGCCCTTAATGAATTACAGGTTTTGCGTAGTGGTTTTGAGTATGGCAATGCTCCTGTACTCCGCAAATCAGCTCACAATGATTTTGAAATAGTGTCTATGCATTGGGAGTTTATTCCTACCTGGGTTACTTCCGTTAAACAATTAGAAGAAGCAAGAAAACAAGGCATTCCCTGGCTCAATGCAAGAAGTGAAACTATTCTTTCCAGCAGAATGTTCCGGGATGCTGCATTGAATAGAAGATGTTTGGTTTTAGCTTCTCACTTTTACGAATGGAGAGCCTATAAACCAGAAGGCGCAAAAAAAGAAAACAAATATCCTTATGCTATTGAAGTGGCAGATGCTGAATATTTCTATATGGCCGGTATATACAATACTTATGTTAATGAAGATACCGGGGTGGTGTTAGAAAGTTTTGCAATAGTAACTACTGCTGCCAATGATCTGATGGCGGAAGTGCATAACCATAAAAAGAGAATGCCTACCATATTGCCCGACGATCTGGCCTGGCGTTGGATAATGGAAGAGCTGACAGAGCCAGAAATAAAAGAACTGGCTTCCTATCAATTTCCATCGGAGTTTATGAATGCTTATACGATCAGGAAAGATTTTAAAACTGCACCCGATCCGTTAGAGCCTTTTGAGTATGAAGATTTACCACCTTTAGATATTGCATTGTGATGGAATGGGATTTACATTTAGCGTATAATAAAACGAAGTTTATACAAAAAGCGAAAGTGGAGTATAAAAGCAAGCAGATACTTAGAATAAGTGTGCAAGGTTCTAAAAGTGCCTTGTTATTGCAGAACGATTACCCTGGTATTAGGTTCACCAATTCAAAACGGGGAGTTCGTTGGAAAGTTTTAGAACCAAAAGCTATCCCTTTAGATAAAGGATTTCCGGTTTTGCTCAATAGCATCTTTTCGCAATTAGAATTTCTAATTAAAAGGGATTTTGATAAAATTTATCCGCAGGAACTTTTTTAAAGCCTTCGCTTTGGTTCGTGTCCGTAAAAAAAATTGCCCCGATGTGTTGTATCCACGCATCGGAATATGAAATCCACAACAGTTTACAATAATAAGAAGTGAGTAGAAGTTTGAGATACCACCTTAGTCGGTATAACAAGATACCGGATAGTAAGAAGTACAGGAAAACACAAAGCTCCCGGAAATCATTCATTAACCACGGCGTATAGAATTCATTCCTACCTTTAACAAACAAAACCTTCCGCATGAAATGCCTGCTAATTATTTTACTGCTGGTACAAACAACCGCCTTTGCCCAGCGAAAATTAAAATATGATATTATTAAAGAAAGCGGCGACACGGTGTTTTATACCAGTGAAGAACGGCTCTTTATTTCAGCCGGTGATACCTATGGTTCAGGGCGGGATAAAAGAAGCACCGTAGGCGATTACCTGAAAAGCACCATATTAAAATATACCACCGGTTTTGCCTTGGAGTTTGCAATACAAACCGGGCGCAGTAATAGTTTTTCAATTTATAAAGGGCAGGTGGCCAAATTAATAATGGGTGACGGATCAGCAATCAGTTTGACAAGCCGTGCTGATTATAATTCAAAAAAATCTTCAATGGGGTATGGCTGCTGGCTTTTTGCTTTTTATACCTTACCGGCTAATGCTATCGAAACAATAAAGAACGGAACCATTGCTGAGATACGCATTGAATCTTCCATGGGGTCATTTGATTATCCGCTTAAAGAAAAAGGAAGAACAATTATTGCAGAGCAGTTAAAAAAGTTTTGAGGATGTGGTACGAGTTCCTCAATATCTTCTTCTTTGTTTTTCATACTGCGTTTACATTGTTTAATGTTGTGGGCTGGGCTTTTCCAAAAACAAGGAAGCTGCATTTGATAACGATACTGCTTACTGCTTTCTCCTGGTTTGTATTGGGCATTTGGTATGGCTGGGGCTATTGTGCCTGCACCGACTGGCACTGGCAGGTAAGAGATGCGTTGGGTTATCATGACCGGTCTGATTCTTATATTCATTTTCTGTTGTTGCAACTTACGGGCATCAATTTTACTAAGCAATTGGTAGATACAGTTACGCTGAGCATCTTTTTGCTTACGGCTTTATTAAGTGTGGGTCTCAACATCCGGGATTGGAGGAGGAAAAGTAGAGGCTAATCTTATGAGAAGCTCAGTCGCCTAGATTAATAATGGGAGGCATAACAGTTGTAGCGGTTAAATTACGCCATTCTATTAATTTCTTGAGTTCGATTATATCTAAATTACTTTGTATAACCTGCTTTGTTAAGTTAAGATGAGCATCGGTATGCTTTGCCAGCATAGTTACAAGATCTTCGGTAAGTAAGGTTTGTAGATTTATCATTGCCTTTGTAAGGTATATCTATTTGTTTACATATTATACTTCTTTTTCAGCATTGCTGAATTAGAAGGAAGCCTATATAGTCCGTTAAAAATGTAATTGTGCTGAGTAAACTACTCAGCACAATTATAAAGTTTGGTTTTTCATTCATTATTTACTTCTTCAATAAAAAATAATTTTTCGCCGGCCGGCATCATCCAGTTGACGGTGACACCAGCACAAAAACCAATAAGGGCAGTTCCTAATGGCGACAGCACCGATATTTTCTTTTCCTTCCAGTTCGCCTCGTCTGGAGTTACGATCATTAAATCCATGAGGGCATTAGTTGCTTTGTCTCTCACTTTTAACCGGCTGCCCAGCCGCACCATTCCAGGCGGCAACTGGTTCTCCTCCATCAACCGGGCTCTTTTCAATTCTTGTTGTAGAGCATTGGCTGATTGACGGTCTGCTGCATTGTGGACTGGATGATTACGCAGGTGATACAATATTGCAGAATGGTCTTGCTTTGAAAGCAGGACCGGTTGTTTTGTAGTATTCATTTTTATTTTTTAAGAATTAATGAAGTATCAGCAGGAGTTTTTTCTGCCGGTATTTTTTTCTTTTTAACCTTGTATAGGGCAATGGCCAATAAAGGCAATGTTACCCAGAGTGCTTTATACCAGTCTGCATTTTTTACAACAGCGGTTTCAAGTATTACGGCATTTATCAACAGTAGTGCTACTGTAAGCATTCCACTTATAGAAACAGTTTGATTGTTCATACTAGTCAATTAAAAAAATTAAAGTAATAGGTTTACCAGAAATGGAAACCCGTTAACACTGCCTGGGTAAAACATGAAGGTTATAGTCAATGGAATGCATTATAACATGCATAGACCATTAACCCGCCTGCGATACCGCAGCAGACAACATTCTCCCCGGTCTGTATTAAGAGGCCGGGTGTAGCTGCTTAAAGTCTTTGTAATTGGAAAAATAAAAAAGATGATTACAGAAGGGCATGAACTCTGTAAAAGAACAAGTATAAGAATCCGTGAGGTCGGTAATTACCGCCCCGGGAAACAATGAAGTTGTATATTTTGAAAACCTGTTCATGAAGCTTGAAGATACTCAATTTTATTGACCGGGAGATTGGCTGCTGTGTTTTTTAACATACACACAAGTTGAGAAAAATGATAGTGATTTTATGAGATTAACCACATCAAAATGGAGTAGATCTATTGACAAGTATATCCACCATCTACTGCAAATAGGCTGCCTGTAGTAAAGGAGCTATCATCTGATAATAGAAACCGAACGGCTTTTGCAATTTCTTCCGGCTGGCCTATTCTGCCTATAGGCTGTGCTTTATCCAGAGAGGTAAATACTGCTTCGGTAGCATCGCCGCTTTTTGCTACAAATTGCTGCACGGCTCGATCCAGCAAAGGAGATTGAATAGTGCCGGGGCAAATACAATTAACCCGGATATTAAAGGGTGCATAATCAATAGCTGTACTTTTTGTGAGCTGGCCGATTGCTCCTTTGGTCATGCCATATACGGAGCTGCTGCCTTTACCAACCAATGCCTGGTCGGAACCCATTAGTACAATACTTCCTTTTTGTTGTTGCTTCATTATTGGTATTACAGCTTGTAATAAATAAAAAGGGCCGAGCAGGTTTGTAGCTACCAAAGTTTCTACTTGTTCATCGCTTGTTTCCTCCAACGTTGCAAACAAGTGCATACCTGCATTGGCAAAAACAAAGTCAATTCGTTTTTCTTTTTCATGTATAGTGCGGATGGCATTGGTAATTTCTATTTTGTTTCCAGCATCGCAAAGAATAAAATAAGGATCAGGCTCAGTAGGTTGCTGCTTGTCGAGATTGTAAACAATACTTCCTTCGGCTCTTAATAAATCAAGCGTTGCTTTTCCAATTCCTGAACTGGCACCGGTAATAACGGTGATCGTTTTTTGCCACTGCATAGTTGGTTGGTTTAATGGGTTAAGATAAGAACAAATTGATGAGAAAAAATGGAGGTGGGATTTCAATTTGAAAAAAGTTGTTCGGTAATTTTAGGTAATGTGGTTTATTCCGTATGATAGAAATCTGAAGGAATTTTCCCGGCAATTGAGAAACAATTCTACTGCCGGCGAAATTGCTCTGTGGAAAAAACTCAGGGCCGGGAGTATACGGGGTTATACATTCAATCGTCAAAAACCATTGGATCGTTATATTGTAGATTTTTACTGCAAGCCATTAAACCTGGTTATAGAAATAGATGGAGGTTATCATTTTGAACCGGAACAAATAATTAAGGATAAAGAACGGCAGGCTATACTACAGTTAAAGGGATTGCATTTTCTTCGGTTTACGGAGGAGCAGGTAATAAGCGATATTGAAACTGTTTTAAAGGAGATTGAAGATTTTATTATTGGGATTGATGGGAGAGGTAAGTAAATCCCCCTTTGAATAATTTCTTTATGGAGCCAGCTACTTACATTCCCCCTTGCAAGGGGGAAGGCGGAGGGTCTGAGTATTGTGAAATCTACAAGGGGGGTGTGCAATTGTTTGCAAACTCTTTACAAGGGGAGGGCGGAGACTCCGAATATTGTGAAAATAATAAGAGGGATTTGTGTGAGCTGCAAACTCTTCGCTTATATTTAGATACTAATTCTACTTAAATGTTTCGCTCCAAACTTTTCAAATCATCAATTACATTCCTTCTTTCAATTAGCTTCTTGCTACAAAGTTCAGCACAATCATCAAAAGCTGAAGACTGCATCAACAACATCATGCAGCAATCGGCAGTAGCCGGGCTTTCGGTAGCAGTAGTGAAAAACAATAAAACAATCTATACTCATTCATTCGGCAGCAAGAATATAGAAACGAACACCCTACTAAGTGATAATGATCTGTTTCGTATCGCTTCAATCTCCAAATCATTTTCTGCTACTTCCATTATGCAATTAGTGGAAGCAAAGAAGCTATCCCTTGAAGATGATATCAGTTCACTCGTTGGCTTTAAAATTAGAAACCCAAAATTTCCTGAAACGGTTATCACACTTAGAATGGTAATGTCGCACCGTAGTTCTATCAACGACCGGCAAGGGTATTTTACGCTTGATGCAATTAACCCGGATAAAAATAAAGATTGGGCAAAATGCTATAATGATTATGAACCCGGCACCGGTTACCAATATTGCAATCTCAATTATAATATGATCGGCACCATCATTGAAAAAATATCCGGCGAACGGTTTGACCAATATGTAAAACATCATATTCTGGACCCTTTGAAATTGTATGGCGGCTATTGTGTGGACTCATTAGACAAAACCCGTTTCGCTACAATTTATGAATACAATGATTCGCTGAAAAAATTTATTGCTGCACCTGCAGCCTATGCACCCCGCAGCGAAGAAATAAATAATTACACCATGGGCTACAGTACGCCTATATTTTCTCCTACCGGCGGTATGAAAATTTCTGCATCCGATCTTGCTGCCTACATGATCATGCACATGAACCAGGGCAAGCATAAAGGCAAAAGAATAATTTCAAAAGCAAGTGCTGAGCAAATGCAAACAAAATTATCTGACAAAGAAGGGTATGGGCTAGCCATCATGACAACAGAAAAACTTATTGCCGGAAAAACAATGAAAGGGCATACCGGTTCGGCCTATGGACTATTTAGTGCAATGTTCTTTCACCCGGAAGAGAAATTTGGAATCGTTGTAATCTCCAATGGCTGTCACCCATCGTATTCAGATGGATTTAATGCAGTGATAAAGAAAACAGTGAATTGTTTGTATGAGAGCTTTATAGAAAATAAGAAATGAGAAATTAAATAAGCTAGCATCATCCCAAAAACTACAAACTTTTATTTTTCCTGAGCATATACAAATAAAGGCTTTCCACTTTCTTTCTTGCCCAATCTGTTTTGCGTAAGAAGGTAAGACTTGATTTTACACTAGGGTTGCTTTTAAAACAATTGATATTGATTTTTTGGTACAGTTCTTCCCAGCCATAATTTTCCTGCAATTCGGTTACGATTGCCTCTAATGTTTTGCCGTGCAATGGATCTTTAGATGGGAGCATTGGTTATTTCTTTTTCTTAGCACCTCTTTTAATTGGCTTGCCATATTTCTGCATCATTCTATCCTTATGCCTGACAATTACATTTACTTTACTATTCTTCGCTGATTTTTCATGAAAGGCCGGACCTGCTTCTTCTTTCTTTTTTGGTTTTATAGCATCGGTCTTCATAAATATTTTTGGCTTTTCATCTTCTGTTAGCTCATCAGAAATAGTAAGATCAGCCGGTAAATCAGCAACCGGTATTTCGTATTTCATCAACGTTTCAATAGCAGCCAACGAGGGTTTTTCTTTTTCAGTAATAAAGGTGATCGCAATACCTTTTTTATCGGCTCTGCCGGTACGGCCAATACGGTGGATATAATTTTCAGGTACTTCCGGCACATCAAAATTGATGACATGGCTCACTTCTGCCACATCAATTCCTCTTGCAACAATATCTGTTGCTATGATAAGCCGGAAATTTCCCTCTTTAAATTGTTTAACCGTATTAAAACGATAGTTCTGTTCTTTATTGGAATGTATTACTCCAACAGTGCCGGGAAATGTAGCTTCTAACTTTTCATACAACTGGTCGGCTAATTGTTTGGTAGCAGCGAACACCAATACTTTGGTCATGGTTTCATCTTCAGCCAATAATAATTCCAACAGGTTTACTTTGGTATTAAAGTTTGGAAGCTGGTAACCGACTTGTGAAATATTTTCCAAAGGTGTACCGGTTGGTGCTGCTTCTACCCGAACAGGATCATTAAAATAAGTATCTATTAGAGCTTCTACATCTTCCGTCATGGTGGCGGAGAATAAAAGGTTCTGCCTCTTTGGTGGCAAATAATCCAGAATATTTTTTATTTGGGTACGAAATCCGAGATTGAGCATTTCATCTACTTCATCAATAACCAGTTTCTTGATGGTTTTGGTTTTAAAAGCACCATTCATGGCCAGGTCGTAAAAACGGCCCGGTGTTGCTACTAATACATCTACCCCTTTCATCACTTCAATCTGCTGTGTATTGATATTTACACCACCATATACACCCATTGCGATAACACTCATATATGGGGTTAATGTTTTTATGGTGTCGACAATTTGTGTTACCAGTTCTCTGGTTGGTACAAGGATGAGTATTTGCGGCGCTTTATCCTTGCTAAATTTCCATTGACGCAGGCAAGGAAGTAAATAAGCTAATGTTTTGCCGGTTCCGGTTTGTGCAATACCACATACATCCCGTCCCGACATTACGGTGGAGAAAACCCGGTGCTGAATAGGAGTGGGAGTGATGTATCCTAACTCATTCAGTGCATTGAGGAGGGGGGTGTTTAAGTTCAGTTCGTCAAATGTCATACTGGTAATTAATAAGCAGCAAAAGTAGTTTTTAATTGCCAGCCAGAATCATCTGTTCCGTTGTGTGGATTTTCCCGATTATATAAAAATTCTCTCCGTTTTGCGATACCTATTTGATTGTGTAAACATTCTCTTTGCCATCTAAAAAAATCAATTAATGGCAAGCAAAGCAACTATGAGCAACCAAATGAGAATTTGGCATCGATACCTGGGTTTTTTTCTGGCCGGCATTATGGCTGTGTATGCGATCAGTGGTGTGGTGCTTATTTTTCGTAATACCGATTTTTTGAAATATGATAAAATAACGGAAAAGAAACTAGAGGTGAATCTGCCGATTGACGAAGTGGGTAAAGCGATTAAGTTGCGTGACTTGAAAACAAGTTCTGAAAATGGCGATACGATATTCTTTGCACAGGGCTTTTATGATAAACTTACCGGCCATGCTAAATATACCGTGAAGGCATTGCCTATTGTAATGGAAAAACTAACTCATTTGCATAAAGCCAATACTACCCATCCGTTGTATTACCTGAACATTTTCTTTGGCTTATCATTACTATTCTTTGTGCTCTCCTCTTTCTGGATGTTTTTGCCCAAAACCAGTATTTTTAAAAAAGGGTTGTACTATGCTATTGCCGGGTTTCTTCTAACTATTGTTCTTCTGTTTATAAAATAAATCCTGTTATACTGTTTATTCATGAAATATATTATTTGAAGGGTTCTCATATCACTTATTGACTTTTATCATATTTAAGGCTCGGTTATTGAACTACATTGCTAACTAAATTATATTAATATGAGTCAGCAAAAACAGTTTGGGGTATGGATGGATACAGAGCATGCCACGATAGTAGGAAAAGAAAATTCCGAAGATGGCGCAATCGTAATAGTTGCTCATGTAAAAGGAGAGGGTGTTGTAAATAACAGCAACGAAAAGAGTCAAAATAACGAAAAGCGGACTTTGCAGGCAAAATACTTTAAAGAAATTGCCACACACCTTCAGAACGCCACTCACTTACATGTTACAGGCACAGGACAGGTGCAGGAACAGTTTATTCATTACCTGGCAGACACTCCCCAATTTAAAAATGTAAAAACCAAGGAGTGTACTTCCAATAAAATGAGTGATGAAAAACTGCTGACCTTTTTTACTGAAAAATTAAATTAAAGGTAAATTGTAGCACAGTTTGCTTTAAGTAATAAAAATTTTTCCGCAAAGTTTTAACTACTGGTTAAACTTTGCGGGATTTTTTATTTAAGTGTTCTTATCTTTTTTTTCATCTGCTTCCTCTTTAGATTCAGTATCATTTTCTTCAACTGTCTCTTTTACACTTTGCACAACCGATGATAATGGCCCTTTCATATTATCCTGCGGATCAGTTTTGTTTAGTGTTTCCGGATCAGGTTTCAGGGCATTGTCCTTGTCGGTATTTTTCTTTTTGTCGTCTGTGTTATTAGCCATGATATTTAAAATTTAGTATTTAGTTGAAAATTCAAATTTCAGGCCGCTATTTATTTCTGGTAGGTTTTCAAGTGACTGTATTTGGCACAGTTTTGTCTTTTTCTTTACCGGTAATTAATTATTAATCTAAATTATTATTTATGGACAAGATGGAAATAAAAGGTAAATGGAATGAATGGAAAGGAAAACTAAAACAGGAATACGCTGATCTTACTGATGATGACGTGACGTATGAGGAAGGTAAAGAAGATGAATTATGGGGGAGGATACAGCAGAAAACTGGTAAGGTGAAAGATGACCTGGTGAAGTGGTTGAAAGGACTCGGATAATTTCTATTTACTGAATCTCGCTTAAATTTAATTACCCGTATTAATTATTTAGAATAATTGTATGGGTAATTTTTTTCTCATTTTTACACAACTTTTAGCTCAATTACTCAGTTCTTTTAAAAATTTTTTCCAGCAATGTATATAAATCCGGATGTTTATCTTTTAAGAGCTTCGGTCGTTCAAAAAAATATTCTGATACTACTGCAAAAAATTCGGCTTCGTTGGTAGCACCATAAATATCAATATCTGATTTTTCTTCTTTCATCAATTTTATTTTCTGATGCATTAACTGCAGCCATGGCTGTATATAATGCTGCTCCATTATAAAAGCAGGTACGCCGTCTATAGCACCATCTGTTTTATCAACCAAGTGTACAAATTCATGGATGGCAACATTATCCTTCCCGGTTTTATTGATGAAGTCTTGCCGTAATTCATGCTGGGATAAGATCATTACTCCATTCATAGCACCGTTCCCTACCATACCCAATACACTGCGATTGTTGCCTTCTTGTTCAAAGTCATGATTAAAGTTGTCTGGGTACAGGAGTACTTCATTCAGTTGCACATATTCCCACCCAGGGAAATTGAAAATGGGTATGATGGCACTGGCTGCTACTAGTATTTTATCAATATCTTCTACAACAGTTTTTACTCCTGTAATTTTTACCTGGCCCAAAAACTGTTGCACCCTGTTTTCAAATTCCCTTTTTTTAGAATCACCCAGTTGTTGATAGAAAATTACATGTTGTGTGAGCAATTGCTTATCTGCTTCCGGCATCGGTACAATGACAGATAGTTTACTTTTTTGGTTGAACAATAATGAAAGAAAAAGTATTACTGCTGCAATTATAATGAGGGTGATAAGTAACACATCCATAGCAAATGAAATTAATAAATAGTTTCTTTATTTATCATTTTCGTAGCTGCTGGAAGTTGTATTAGCTTACTGACGGATAAAATTCATTTCATCTAATACTTCGTTTATGATCTGCGCATTTACTGGTTTTCGTAGAAAATAGTCTACACCTTCATCGGAGGCTTTTTGCTCAATCCATGGAGAATTATCACCAGTAAGCATAATAATCTTAATATCCTTATCCGCTGATTTAATGACCTGTATGAAGTTTATACCTAGTCCTTCCGGAAAACTATTATCAAGAAAAATAACAGTAGGCTTAAGTTTCTGAAGGTATTCTCTAGCTTCAGAAAGAGTTTGTACCGTTAAGCAATAAATCTTACGAATTTTTAGCAGGGACGTCATTAAAATTCCTATGTCTTCATCATCGTCGATGATCATTGCTGTTACCACTTTTGCCATGTATGGCAAAAGGCAATTAGTATGCCTTATTATTTTTAATTTATCAATAACCTCTGCGCATTTTTTTTTATTAATAAAATATAACAGTACTGTTACATTTTAAACGAATTAGTTTATTTGTCAAATAGAACAATTACGAAGAAATTTTTCGGTCACTTCAAAAAACGTTGTTATATCTTTTACGATAACAATAAAAAAGGGCATCACAATGATGCCCTTTAAGGTATAAGAAAGTCTTAGCTTATTTCAAATGCTTAGATAAAACTTTAGCTACATCAAACATTGATACTTGAGCTTTACCACCAAATACAACTTTTAATTTAGCATCGTTGTTGATCATACGGCGATTCTTAGAATCTTGCAATTTGTTTGCTTTAATGTGCTGCCATATTTTTTTAACTGCTTCCGTACGAGCTAATGGTTTACTACCAACTACTGCTGCTAAATCTGCACTTGGAGTAAGTGCTTTCATGAATGCTGCATTAGGCTTGCGGGTTGATTTTTTCTTAGCTGCTTTTTTTGGAGCCGCTTTCTTAGCTGCTTTTTTTGGAGCTGCTTTCTTTACTGCTTTCTTAGCTGCTTTTTTTGGAGCTGCTTTCTTTGCCGCTTTTTTGGCTGCTTTTTTCTTTGTTGCCATGTTGTTTTTAATTTAGAATGTTAATGGGTATAAGTATTACCAAATCAAATATAGGGTAC
>LNFM01008007.1_pt1 | contig 16204 bp, 15 predicted proteins | sample 596031 | NCBI WGS metagenome assembly LNFM01 (sample SAMN04254537, study PRJNA301005) | activated carbon metagenome | isolation source: dual media filters at the Ann Arbor, Michigan drinking water treatment plant | place: USA: Ann Arbor
ATGCGTTGAGGCGGAATCGCCGAACACGCTGAATCATCTCTCAGCGACGGCTAGACCATGCGCAGTGAACGCATGTGAACGCAGCATGGTCTAGGCTGCGGCAAAGAGGAGCGACCGATGAGCGGCCACCAGCACCAGATCCCCATCCGCGAGGATTGGCTCGCCGCCACGCGCGAGGACATCCTCGACCCCGGCCAGCGCATCATCGACCCGCATCACCACCTCTGGCATCGCGATGGCTGGCGCTATCTGCTCGATGAGATGCTGGCCGATATCCGCTCGGGCCATGATGTCCGCGCCACCGTCCTCGTGCAGTCCAGCCGCTCCTTCTCCCGCGCCGCGGGCGCCCCCGCGATGCGGCCCGTGGGCGAGACGGAATTCGCCGCCGGCGTCGCCGCCATGTGCGACAGCGGGCTTTACGGCGATGTACGGGTCTGCGCCGGCATCGTCTCCCAGGCCAATCTCATGCTGGGGGCCGCGGTGCGCCCGGTGCTGGAGGCGCATGCGCAGGCCGCCGGCGGACGGTTCCGCGGCATCCGCCACATCGCCTGCTGGGACCCCGACCCCAGCCTGCTCAACCCCGCCTATGGGCCGCCCCAGGGCATGCTGGCGCGCGAGGATTTCCGCGCGGGCTTCGCGGTGCTGGGCGAGATGGGGCTGAGCTTCGACGCCTGGCTCTATTTCCACCAACTCCCCGAGCTGACGGCGCTGGCCCGCGCCTTCCCGCATGTGCCCATCGTGCTGAACCATTGCGGCGGCGTGCTGGGCATTGGCCGCTACGCCGGCATGCCGGCCGAGGTGTTTTCACAATGGCAGGCCGCCATGGCCGAGCTCGCGACCTGCCCCAATGTCATGGTCAAGCTGGGCGGTCTGGGCATGCGCCTGCCCGGCTTCGGCCTGGAACAGGGTGCGGTGGCGCCCGGCTCCGCCCTGCTGGCCGCGACATGGCGCCCCTGGATGGCGGAGATCATGTCGCTGTTCGGCGCCGCGCGCTGCATGTTCGAGAGCAATTTCCCGGTGGACAAGGGCGGCTACAGCTATGCAGTGGGCTGGAACGCCTTCAAGCGCCTGGCCGAAGGTGCCAGTGCCGCGGAGCGCGATGACCTCTTCTTCGGTTCGGCGGCGCGGTTCTACCGGCTGGCGGTCTGAACGCGCGCCCCAGGCTCACCAGCGCGGCTCCAGCCCCAGCCCCGGCCCAGCGGGCAGCGCGATCTGCCCGTCCACCGGGTCCAGCGCCTTCCCATAGGGCGCATCCGCCAACTCGGCATAATAGATCTCGACCGGCTGCGGCTCCTCGGCGGCGGCCAGAAAATGCAGGCTGGCCAGCAGCCCGGGGCCGAAATAGGGGCAATGCGGCACCAGCTCCACGCCGGCCAGCCGCGCCAGCTCCGCCACCTGGAGCAGCCCGGTGACGCCGCCGATCTTGGTCACGCTGGGCTGCGCCACATCCAACGCGCCTGCGGCGAAGAAGCGGCCGAATTCCTCCGGCATGCCAATATTCTCGCCGCCCGCGATCGGGCAAAGCGCCGCACGCCGCACGGCGGCGATTGCCAAAAAATCCTCGGGCGGCCAGATCGGCTCCTCCACCCAGGCGATGTTCATGCCCTCCACCGCGCGGCAGAAATCCAGCGCCTCGGCCTCGCTGCCCCAGGCGCAGTTGATGTCGAGCATCAGGGGGATGTCGGGCGGGGCGGCGGCACGGGCGGCGCGGATGCAGGCGAGGTCGACCTCATGCAGCTTGATGCGCTTGTAGCCGCGCGCCACCGCCTCGGCCGTGTTGCGGGCGACATCCCCGGGCACGCCATAGCGCAGCAGGCTGGCATAGGCCTCCACCCTGGGGCGCGCCGCCGAGCCCAGCAGGGCATGCAGCGGCTTGCCCGCCCGCTTGCCCGCGAGGTCCCACAGCGCGATGTCGATGGCCGAGATCGCGAAGGTGACCGGCCCGCTGCGGCCGAAATTGTGGAAGCGCCGCTGCAACATCAGCGACAGCGCTGCCGGGCGGGTCGCGTCCTGGCCGATCGCGGCCGGCGCGACCAACCGGTCCAGCGCATCCTTCGTGGTGTCGACCAGGTTGAAGCCGAAGCCCTCGCCCCAGCCATGCCGCCCGTCCTCGGTTTCCACGCGCACCACCAACGTGTCCATGCCGCGCAGGTGCAGATTGCCGCCCACGCCCCCGCCGCCCGCGCCATAGGTGAAGCTGCTGCGCTGGATCCGGCTCTCGATACGCGTGATCTTCATGGCTTCTCGCACCCTTCCGGCTTGGTCGCCGCTGACTGATACTGGCTGCAAGGTCGCGGTGATGAAACCCGGCCATGGAGGAATTGTCCCATGTGGCGCATCGCATTCCTGGTCCTGCTGGCGGCTGCGGCGCTATTGCCCGGCGTTCCGGCGTGGGCCCAAACTCTGGCCCAGGACAATTTCCCGACCCGGCCGATCCGCTTCATCGTCCCCTTCGCGCCGGGCGGGCCGTCCGACATCGTCGCCCGCATCATGGCGCCGCGCATGCAGGCCACACTCGGCCAGCCTGTGGTGGTGGAAAACCGGGTGGGCGCGGGCGGCGTGACGGGGGTGGAGGTTCTGGCGCGCGCCGCGCCGGATGGCTATACCATCGCCATCGCCTCGGCCGGCGCGCTGGCGATTTCGCCCCGCCTGCCGCGCGGCACGCCCTATGACCCGCTGCGGGATCTGGCCGCCATCACGCTGGGCGTGCTGGTGCCCGAGCCGGTGGTGGTGCCGGCGGTGTCGCCCCATCGCAGCCTGGCCGAGCTGATCGCCGCCGCCCGCGCCCGGCCCGGCGCGCTGAACTACGCCTCCTCCGGCCCCGGCAGCATGCCGCATCTGGCCGCCGAGCAGCTGCAGGCCGCGGCCGGCATCGAGCTCACCCATGTCGCCTATCGCGGCGGCGCGCCGCTGGCCATGGCGGTGCTGCAGAACGAGGCGCAGCTGGGTTTCGCGGATTTGCCGATCCTGCTGCCGCATATCCGCGCCGGCACGCTGCGGGCATTGGCCGTGGGCTCGCCCGCCCGCCTGCCCTGGATCCCCGATGTGCCGACGATGGCGGAGCTTGGCCTGCCCTCGGTCGATGCCTCGAACTGGCATGGCATCGTGGCCCCCGCGCGGGTGCCGGAGCCCATCCTGGTGGCCCTGCACCGCGCCGCCGCCGGCGCGCTGCTGGACCCTGAGGTGGCGCGGATCCTCAACGACCAGGGCGCCGTGCCCGGCGGCAATTCCCGCGCCGAATTCGCGGCCTTCATCGCCGCCGAGCTGATGAAATGGGGCGAGGTGATCCGCCGCGGCAATATCCAGGGAGAATGAACGCCATGCCCTTCGCACAGGCCCAGGGTGCCCGCCTCCATTACGAGGAGACCGGCACCGGCCACCCCATCATCTTCGTCCATGAATACGGCGCCGATCACCGCGAATGGGAACAGCAGGTCCGCTTTTTCTCGCGCGAATATCGCTGCGTCACTTTTGCCGCGCGCGGCTATCCGCCCTCGGACGTGCCGACGGATGGCCGCCTCTATGGCCAGGATTTCGCGGTGGGCGATGTGCTGGCGGTGATGGACCATCTGGCCATTTGCAAGGCGCATGTCGTGGGCCTTTCGATGGGCGCCTTTGCCACGCTGCTCTTCGGCATCCGCCACCCCGGCCGGGCGACGGCGCTGGTGGTGGCGGGCGTGGGGTCGGGGTCGAACCTGGCCGAGCTCACGGCGTTTCGCGCGGCGCAGCAGGATCGCGCCGCCCAGCTGCGGGCGGAGGGCTGGCAGGATCTGGCGCTGGAGGCCGGCAACAGCCCGACCCGCATCCAGCTCCGCCACAAGGACCCGCGCGGCTGGGAGGAGTTCGTGGCGCATCTGCGGCAGCACTCGGCTCAGGGTTCCGCCTTCACCCAGGCGCATTACCAGGGCGAGCGCGACCCGGTGCAGGCCTGGGAAGCCGCGCTGCGCGACATGCAGATCCCCACCCTTCTCGCCGTCGGCGATGAGGATGAGCCCTGCATCGAACCCAATATCTTCCTCAAGCGGCACCTGCCGAATTGCGGGCTGTGGATGCACCCGCGCACCGGCCACGCCATCAACCTGGAGGAGCCGGCGGCGTTCAATCGCGCCGTGCAGGATTTCTTCTCGACGGTGGAACGGGGGCGCTGGCGGCTGGGGTAGAGGGTGAGCCTATCCCCCTCAGGCGCCCCCTGGCTCGGGCCGAAAGGCCTTTGGCAATCGTCAGGCGGCCAGGCCACCATCGGGCTCGGCCCGCATCTTCACGAAGAGGTCGCGCGCCACGATCATCGCCTCGCGCACCGTGGGCAGGCCGACATAGCCGTTCATGTGCATCAGCGCCTCGATCAGCTCATCCTCGCTCCAGCCCATGCGCCTGGCCATGCGCAAATGCACGGCCAGCTCCGGCCAGGCATGGATCGCGGTGTCGGAGACGATGCAGATCAGCGCGCGGGTCTTCATGTCCAGACCGGGGCGGGTCCAGAGCATGCCAAACACCGCCTCACGCGCGTAATCGCCGAATTTCTCCATGATGGGGTCGTTGTAGACGTCCTTGGACATCGCCTGGACGGCGCCCTCGCCCAGCAATTGGCGGCGCACGGCGCTGCCCTTTTCCCAGTTCTCGCTCTTGGCCATGTGGTGTTGTCTCCCGGTTTGGCTGTTCACTCGGCGCGCATATTGGCAGCACGCGCGACCTCGGCCCAGGCCGGCACCTCGGCGCGGATGCGGGTGGCGAAATCCTCGGGCCCCAGCCAGTCCGGCACGGTGGCCTGGGTGGCGAGGCGGGCCTGGAATTCGGCGTCGCGCGTCACCGCCTGCAGGTCGGCGGCCATGCGCGCCACCAGGGGGGCGGGCGTGCCGGCGGCGGCCAGCACGCCGTACCAGGTGCCGGAATCGGGCACGTCATGGCCCAGTTCCGCCAGGGTCGGCACATCGGGGATCTCGCGCACGCGGCGGTTGCCGAAGGCCACGAGCGGGCGGAGCTGGCCATTCTGATAGGGGCCGATTGCGCCCACGATGGTCTGCATGAACAGTGCCACGCGGCCGGCCAGCACATCGGTCAGCGCCGGCGCGGTGCCGCGATAGGGGATATGGGTGAGGTCGATGCCGAGTGCCCGCTTCAGCGTCTCGCCGCCGAAATGGCCGTTGCCGCCATTGCCGGTTGAGGCATAGGCGAGTTCGCCCGGCCGGGCGCGGGCGGCGGCCACCAGGGCTGCCAGGTCAGCGATGGGCTGGTTCGGTCCGGTCCACAGCACATTGGGCGAGAAGGCGATCATGCCGATGGGCGCGAAATCGCGTGTCATGTCATAGGGCAGCCGGTAGAGGCCGGTGTTCATCACGATGTTGTTGCCACTGAACAGCAGCGTGTGCCCGTCGGGCGCGGATTTCGCCACCGCATCGGTGGCCAGCGTGCCATTGGCGCCGCCGCGGTTCTCGATGATGACCTGCATCCTCCAGGCGGCGGAAAGGTAGGGCGCCACGAGGCGGGCGACGTAATCCGTGGGCCCTCCCGGTGGGAAGCCCACCAGCAGTCGCACCGGCCGGTCGGGCCAGGTTTGCGCCACAGCGGGCATGGCCAGGCCTGCGGCGAACAAGGCGCGGCGCTGCAACATGGGGTCTCCTCCTCGGCCCTCGAACGGGGCTTTGCGCGATGATGGCGCGCGAGTGCCGCGGCAGGCAACCGTGGGTCGATGCTGTCGTTTCATCGGTTCCACCCAACACGGAGAGAGACGATGCCCGAACCAGCCCACCAGATCACCGCGCACATGACCGTTATGGGCAGCGACGGGCTGCATGTCGGCGCCTCCAAGGAGATGGAAGCGACGATGAGTGAGACGCAGCTGGAAGATTTCGCCAGCACGAAACGCGCATCGCTGCCGGCGAAGAAATCCTGATCAGCGGGCGATCTCCTCGACCGGCTGGCCGATCATCGCCATCCCCTCGGAGATGAGATCGGCCAGCATGTCGGTATCCAACAGATAGGCCGGCGCCGAGCCATCGGCGTTGCGCTGGCGCGCCAGGGCCAGGGCCTGCGGCCATTCCAGGGCGGTGTAGTCGCCGCGGCCCAGCCACATCAGGGCGATGAGTTCGGCCTGCTCGTCGGTGTTGAGGTCGCCGAGCATGGCAGGCAGCGTGGTGCCGAGGCTTTCGGGATCATCCTCGGGGGTCTGTTTTTCCTGCATGTCCTCGCCGGTCGCGTCCTCGTCCAGCTCGGTGGCCTCGCGGATGATGTCGATCATCTCGGCGATGATCAGCGGGCTGATGCCCAGTTCGATGTCGGCCATGTGGTTGTCCCCGGTTGCTGCGGGTGCAACGCGCGAAGGGCCGGATGGTGTCAGCGGAAATCGCGCGTGGCGACGCGGATGGTGCTGCGGTGGTCGGGCGCGCCGCCCGTGCGCGCCTCGTCGCCACGGCCATATGGCAGGGGAAAATCTTCGCCGCGGCTGCCCACGCTGTCGAGCAGGGGGGTGAGGTCCGACAGCTCCTCGGCGATGAGGTGCAGCACGCCGCTCTCATGCTGCACCTGGCCGCGCACGGCCATCATGCGCGCTGAGAGGATAAGGCGGCGCTGGCGTTCGAATATGGCGGGCCAGACGATGATATTGGCCACGCCGGTTTCATCCTCCAGCGTGATGAACATCACGCCCTTGGCGCTGCCCGGTTTCTGGCGCACCAGCACGAGGCCGGCCACCTCGGCGCGGCGGCCGCGGCGCAGCCGGGCCAGACCATCGGTCGGCAGCATGCCGCGTGCCGCCAGCTCCTCGCGCAGGAAGGCCACGGGGTGGCGGCGCAGCGAGAGGCCGGTGCTGCGGTAATCCTGCACCACCTCGCCACCCTCCGCCATGGTGGGCAGCGCCACGGGCGCATCGGCCAGGGGCTCGGCGAAGAGTGGCAGGGGCGCATCCTCCAGCCCGCGGATGGCCCAGAGGGCCGCGCGCCGGTTGAGGCCGAGGCCGGCAAAACCATCCGCCTCGGCCAGCCGCACCAGGGCGGCGGCGGGAATGGCGGCCCTGCGATGCAGATCGGCCGGCGCGGCATAGGGGCGGTCGCGCGCGCCCACCAGGCGCTGGGCATGGTTGAAATCCAGGCCGCGCGCCATGCGCAGGCCGAGCCGGATGGCCGGCCCCTCCAGCGTGCAATCCCATGCGCTGCGATTGATGCAGACCGGGCGCACCTCCACACCATGCTCCTTCGCGTCGCGCACGAGCTGCGCGGGGGCGTAGAAGCCCATGGGCTGGCTGTTCAGCAGCGCGGCGCAGAAAACCGCGGGGTGGTGGCATTTCAGCCAGGCGCTGGCATAGGCGATGAGGGCGAAACTCGCGGCATGGCTTTCCGGGAAGCCATAGGAGCCGAAGCCCTCGATCTGGCTGAAGGTGCGGGCAGCGAAATCTTCCTCATAGCCATGGGCGACCATGCCCTGGATCAGCTTGTCGCGGAAATGGGTGACGCCGCCGGTCATCTTGAAGGTGGCCATGGCGCGGCGGAGCTGGTCGGCCTCGCCGGCGGTGAAGCCGGCGCAGACGATGGCGACCTGCATGGCCTGTTCCTGAAAGAGAGGCACGCCCAGGGTTTTGCCCAGGACGCGCCTGAGCGCCTCGGTGGGGAAGGTGACGGGCTCGCGGCCCTCGCGGCGGCGCAGATAGGGGTGCACCATGTCGCCCTGGATCGGCCCCGGCCGGACGATGGCGACCTGGATGACGAGGTCATAGAAGGTGCGGGGCTTCATGCGGGGCAGCATGGACATCTGCGCCCGGCTTTCGATCTGGAAGGTGCCGATGGTGTCGGCTCTTGTGATCATGCGGTAGGTTTCGGGGTCCTCCGGGGGGATGGAGGCCATGTCCAGCCGCCGCCCATTGTGCTGCTCCAGCAAGGTGAAGCAGCGGCGCAGGCAGCCCAGCATGCCCAGGCCCAGCACATCCACCTTCATCATCTTCAGGGAATCGGCATCGTCCTTGTCCCATTCGATGACCTGGCGATCGGCCATGGCGGCCGGCGCGATGGGCACGAGGTCATCGAGCCGGTCGCGCGTGAGCACGAAGCCGCCGGGGTGGGTGCCGAGCTGGCGCGGGAAGCCGATGAGCTGGCGGGCAAGGTCCAGGGTGAGCCGCAGCCGGCGATCCTCCATGTTGAGGTTGAGTGCGGCCGCGTGCTCCTCCTCCACCCCCTCATCGCTCCAGGCCCAGACCTGGGCGGCCAGAGCGGCCGTTACATCCTCGGGCAGGCCCATGGCCTTGCCGACATCGCGCACGGCGCCGCGGCTGCGAAACCGCATCACCGTGCAGCACAGCGCCGCCCGCTCGCGGCCGTAATGCTCGTAGATCCACTGGATCACCTCCTCGCGCCGCTCATGTTCGAAATCGACGTCGATATCGGGCGGCTCGCGCCGCTCGGCCGAGACGAAGCGCTCGAACAGCAGGCCCGAGCGCGTGGGGTCGATGCTGGTGATGCCCAGCACGTAGCAGACCGCCGAATTGGCCGCCGAACCCCGGCCCTGGCAGAGAATCCCCTGGCCCCGCGCATAGCGCACGATGGTGTTCACGGTGAGGAAATAGGGCGCGTAGTCGAGCTGCGCGATCAGGCGCAGTTCATGGTTGAGCTGGGCGCGGGTTTTTTCGTCCAGCCCCTCGGGGTAGCGGCTGGCGGCACCCTCCCAGGTCAGGCGTTCCAGCGTGGCCTGGGCGGTTTCGTGGGCGTGTTCGGTCTCGTCGGGGTATTGGTATTGCAGCTGGCCGAGGTCGAAATGGCAGCGGCTGACGATGTCGAGGCTGCGCGCCACCGCCTCGGGGTGGCGGGCGAAGAGGCGGGCGGTTTCGGCGGGCGGCAGCAGGTGGCGGCCGGCATGGCGTTCCAGCCGATGGCCGGCGGCGTCGATGGTGCAGCCCTCCCGGATGCAGGTGACGACATCCTGCAGAATGCGGCGTTCGGGGGCGTGGTAGAGCACATTGCCGGTGGCCACGGTGGCGACACGCGCGGCCTGCGCGGCCTCGGCCAGGCCGGCCAGGCGCTGCGCATCGCCGGGGCGGCGGCGCAGCGTCAGCGCCAGATAGGCGCGGTCGGAGAACATCTCGCGCAGCCGGTGCAGGTCGAGCTTTTCGCCTGGAAGCTGGATGGCGATGAAGCCCGTGGGGTCGATGTCGCGCCAGGCCAGCGAAAACCCCCGATGCCCGCCCCGCGCGCGGCCGAGCGTGAGCAACCGGCACAGCCGCGACCAGGCCGCGCGGTCCTGCGGGTAGAGCAGCAGCGGGGGCGCGTCGTCGAGGTCGAGATGGCAGCCCGCCACCAGCCGCACGCCGGTGGATTTCGCGGCGTCCCAGGCGCGCACCATGCCAGCGAGCGAATTGCGGTCCACCACGCCGAGTGCGGGGATGCCGAGGCGCGCGGCCTCCGCAAACAGCTCGGCGGGGTGGCTGGCGCCGCGCAGGAAGGAATAATTGGTGGTGACCTGGAGTTCGGCATGGCTCACCGCGCGATATGCTCCGTCGTGCTGGGCGCCGCGATATCGGGCCGCTTCATCAGCACGAAGCCGCTGGCGCGCAGATGCCGCACCAGCCGCTCGGCGGTCACCCGCGCCATGGCGGTATCGGCGTCATGCACCCGCCGGCGGCCCTCATAGCGCAGGCCATGGGCGAGGGTGGCGGCGATCTCCTCCTCGGTGGCGGGGCGCAGCGTTTCGGTCATTCAGAACAGCCCATGCAGGAACCAGCTGAGATCGCCCGTCGCCCCGTCCTGGCCATCGCCGCGGCGGAACAGCCAGTAGCGACGGCCGGCCTCATCCTCGACCTGCCAGTAGTCGCGCAATGCCGTGGTCTCGGCCTCGTGCCGCCACCATTCGGCGTGGATGCGCTCCGGCCCATCGGCGCGGCTGACCCGGCGGCGCTGCTGGCGCCAGGTGAAGGCCGCCGGCGGGCCATCGGGCAGCGCCGCGATGGCATCGACCGGAAAGGGCGGCGTGAAGACGCGCACCGGGCGCGGCAGGTCGGCCGGCCAGCCCGCGCGCGGCGCGCTCAGCGGGCCCACCCGGCGCGCCGAACGCTCCGGCACGTCGGAAGGGGTGGGCGCCATGCGAAAGACCCGCGCCGCCCCCAGCCGGTTGCTCAGCCGGTCCACCAGCCCCGCGATATCGCCCGCCGGCGCCTCGCCGAAGGCCACGCCGGATTGTTGCGGGCGCAAGGGCTCGGCCAGCGGCACCACCACGCATATCGCCTCGATGCCGAAGCCCGGCGCCACGGTGTCGAGCTTCTCGCACAGCATGCGGGCGAGGTGCAGCGGCGCGCGCGAGGGTTTGGCCGTGCCCACCCGCAGCGACTGCATGGTGCCGTCCACCCGTTCGAAATGCACATCCAGCATGCGCGCGCCGCGGTCGATGCGGGCGAGTTCGTCGCAGACCTCCGCCACCAGGCGCTGAATGGCGATGGCCAGCGCCTCGGCAGTGAGCAGGGGTTCGAGGAAGGCTGCGCGCTGCCGCACCACCGCCTCGGGCAGCCAGGGGGTGATGGGCTCGCCCTGCAAGGCCAGGTCCAGCGCCCGGTGCAGCCCAGCGCCGAAGCGACGGGTGAGCGGCGCGCGCGGCATCCCGGCGAGCTGGCCGATATGCTCCAGCCCCAGCAGGCCCAGGCCCTGCACCGTCTCCGGCGCCAGGCGCAGGGCGGCCAGCGGCAGGGGGGCGAGTGCCGCCCCCTCCTCCCCCTCGGGCACAATGGTCGTGCCATGGCCGAAGCGGGCCAGCGCCCAGGCCGCCCCCGGCGTGCCGGCCAAAGCGGCCCGCGCGGCATAGCCGGCCACCTGCAATTCGCGCAGCAGATCTGCGAGCAACGCCGCCTCGCCACCCCAGAGATGGTCGCAGCCCGTCACATCCAGCAGCAGCCCGGCCTCGGCGGGCGCGGCCAGCAAGGGGGTATAGCGCAGGCACCAGGCGCCGAGTGTCTCCAGCGCCGCCTGGTCGGCCTCGGGCGTCGCCTCATACACGGCCAGGCCGGGCAGCCGGGCCTGGGCCTCGGCCAGTGGCATGCCGGGGCGGATGCCCAGCACCTGGGCCGCGGCATTGGCCGCCGCCACCGCCTGGCGCCGGCCATCATGCGCGCGGGTGACGCAAGGCCCCTCGGCCGGCGCCGCGACAGTGTCAGGCGCGACGGCGCGCTTTGGCCCTGCCAGGGGCCTGTATGAGCGCGGGTGCATATTCCGGCTCGGGTTCGTATTCGTATTCAAGCTCGGCCACGGCTCCCGCAAGGGCACCGGCAAGGGTGCCGGCGCCAGCCGATCGGTCGACAATGTCGGCAACCACACCGAGATGACCCGTCGCATCGCAAGCCTCCACATCCCATTCGCCGGGCTCGGCACCCCGACAGCGCATCAACTCCAGCCGCCATCGCGCCCGGGCCAGTCCGGGCACCCTGGGCATCGATCGCGGGGGCGGCCTGCTGGGCAGCGCCGCCACCCGCCAGCGGGTATGGGCCGAACAGGGTTCCGCCAGCGCCGGGTCATCGGCCCTGCGGCTGCGGCGCAGGATGAAGGCCAGGCCCCCGCCACGCTCGGCCGCCAGGCTGAGGCGGCGGGTGGCGCTGAGCGACAGCCGCCCCGTCACCTCGCCCACCACCCCGGCCAGGGCGGGTTCGCGCAGCCCCTCCTCCATCACCTGCAGCACCGCCTCCGCCCGCCCGGCCTCGGCATAGAGCAGCCGGTCGGGCGGCAGCCCGGCCAGGGCAAGGCCGGGCGCGAAGAGGTCACACCGCTCCATCGCCCAGAGGATGGGCCCGCCGAGCCGCGCCATGCAGCCGGCGATGAACAGCGCCGCCGCCGTGCCGTGCTCCACCTCCGGCCCGCGCCCCGCCGCCTCATGCAACGCGCCGCGCGCCAGCCCGCCCTGTGGCAGGGCGGCATCCAGCGCGGCATGGCCGAAGGGGTGGGGTCCATGGGCCACGGCGCGGCCATCACGCTCCAGGCTGGCGATCCTGGCGCGAAGGGCTGCCACCGGATCGGGAAGTCGGGGGGAAGGCTGCGGCATGAGTGAGAACATAAAGCGAACAATTGCCCTTGGGAAGAGCCCATCGCTATCCTCCCCCACACACCATCGGGGGAAGACAGGCCCATGCCACCCATCATCATCGACAGCGTCACCCGCTTCGGGCCCGAGGCGCGCGGCGCCGTGGTGGCCGGCGGCTCGCATGCCGGGCTTTATGCCGCCACCCTCTGCGCCCGGGCCGGCGTCGCCGCAGTGCTGCTCAATGATGCCGGCTTCGGGCTCGACCAGGCCGGCATCGGCGGGCTGGAATTGCTGCAAGTGCTGGGGGTGCCGGCCGCCGCCGTCTCGCACCGCAGCGCGCGCATCGGCCATGGCGGGGACACCGCGACCCGCGGCGTGATCTCCGCCCTCAACGCCGCCGCCCGCGAACACGGTCTGCGCGAGGGCATGACCGGGGCGCAGGCCCTGCCGCTGCTCGCCGGCCTGCCACCCTGCCTGCCCCCGCCGCCGGCCACCGAAAGCCGCCACGACCTGCCGGGCTGCATCGCCATCGACAGCGCCTCCCTGCTCATGCCCGGCGATGCCGGCGCCATCGCGCTGATCGGCAGCCATGGCGGGCTGCTTGGTGGCCGGCCGGAGACGGCGGCGAAATACCCGGTCTTCGCCGCCCTCTACAACGATGCCGATGGCGGGCTGGATGGCGCGGGATACACCCGGTTGCCGGCGCTCGAAGCCCAGGGCATCGCGGCCGGCACCGTCTCGGCCTGGACCGCGCATATCGGCGAGGGCCTGTCCTGCTGGCAGAGCGGGGTGGTCTCAGCGCTGAACCCGCGGGCGAGGCGCCTGGGCGCGCGGCTGGGCGACAGCGCGCAGGCTTTCGTGGCGGTGATGCGCGAGGCGCGGGGCTGACCTCGCCGCCGGACCTCGACAACAGGGCCGACCCGGCCTCGACATCAGGGTTGCGAAACCGACGCGCCGCGCCACCCCGCAAGCGCCAGCCGCGCTACCGCGGCCGCTGCCGCAGCGTCAGCCCCGGCAGGATCGCCAGCAGGCACACCACCGCCACCACCACAAAGGCATCGCGGAACCCCATCAGCCCCGCCTGCGCCTCGATGATGCGGGAGAGGAAATCATGCGCCGCGTCGCGCCGGATCACCTCCGGCAGCCCGCCCTGGGTGTAGAGGTTTTCCAGCAACCTCCTGGCTTCCAGCGATGCGCTGCCGCCATCCACCTGGGCGTTCAGCATCTCGGCATGCAGCTGGGTGCGGCGCTCCAGGAACACCGCCAGCAGGCTGGTGCCAAAGGCGCCGCCGAGCATGCGGAAGAAATTGATCGCCCCCGCCCCCTGGCCGAACAGCGTGGGCGGCAGGGCGCGCATGCCGCCGACATTCATATTGGGCAGGGTCAGCCCCAGCCCGATGCGGCCGAGCAGGATGCACCAGGCCAGGCTCCAGAACGCGGTATCCGTGCCCACGCCCGCGATCAGCCAGCTCGACCAGGCAAACAGCGCCAACCCGGTGCAGACCGGCAGCCAGGGCGCCACGATATCGGCCAGCCGGCCGGCGATGAGAAACACCACCGCCACCGCCATCCCCGCCGGCATCAGGATCAGCCCCGAACGGGTGGGCGTATAGCCCTGCACCCCCTGCACCAGCAGCGGCAGCAGATAGGTCGAGCCGAAGATCGCCCCACCATAGATGAAGGCCACCAGGCAGGCCGCGACAAACCCACCATGCCGGAACACCCGCAGGTCCAGCAATGGCGAGGGCCCGACACCCTGCCACACCACGAAGCCCAGCGTGGCCGCCGCGGCACCGGCGAGCTGCGCCACCACCCGGTCCGCCCCCCAGCCATGATGCTGCCCATCCGTCAGCCCCGAGAGCAGCAGCCCGATGGCGAGTGCCAGCAGCACCGCGCCGGCCCAGTCAAAGGCCCGCGCCGCCCGGCCCGTGACCCGGCCGGGCATGAAGATCAGCCCCATGACCAGCCCCAGCGCCGCGGTGGGCAGGCTGAGCCAGAACACGGCGTGCCAGGAAAAACTGTCCACCAGCACGCCGCCCAGGGCGGGGCCGGTGGCCGGCGCCATCACCACGCCAAAGCTGAACATGCCCATCGCGGTGCCCCGCCGCTCGGGCGGGAAGACCAGGAAGATCAGTTGCATGGACAGCGGCTGCAACAGCCCGGCCGAGCCGCCCTGCGCCACCCTGGCCGCCACCATCACGCCCGCCGAATTGGTCAGCCCCGCCACCACCGAGGCCAGCAGGAACACCGCGATCGAGACCACATAGGTCCGTCGGAAGCCGAAGCGCTCGACCGCCCAGGCATTGAGCAGCATGAAGCCGGTATTGGCGGCGAGAAACCCGGTGGAGAGCAGCTGCCCCTCCTCCTGCCCCATGCCCAGCGCGCCCACGATATCGGGCTGCGCCACCACCACGATGGTCGAGGAGAGGATGCAGGAGATGGTGCCGGTCAGCGCGGTCAGCGTCACCCACCAGCGATAGGCCGGCCCGAAGCGGTCGAACATCGCCGCGATGGAGGGGCCGTCATTCACGCGCCTGAGCCTCGACCCGCACCAGCATGCCCGGCCGCAGCAGCCCCGGCGGCGGCGCGGGGTCGAGCCGCACCCGCAGCGGCAGGCGCTGGGTGATGCGGGTGAAATTGCCCGAGGGGTTCGGACTTGGGAGAAGCGCGAATTCGCTGGTGGCGGATTGCACCAGCCGGTCCACCCGCCCCTCGAAAACCCGCCCCGGCCATGCATCCACCGTCACCCGCACCGGCGTGCCGATCTGGAAGAAGCGGATATCCGTCTCCTTCACATTGGCCTCGATGCGGATCTCCTCGGGGTTGTGCACCAGCAATATCCTTTGCCCGGCCAGCACATATTCGCCGGGGTCGACGAAGATGCGGTCCACCACACCGGGGAAGGGCATGCGGATGGTGCGGTCGGCCATGTCCAGCGCCGCGCGGTCGCGGGTGGCGGTCAATTCGCGCGCCTGATGGACAAGGCCCTCGATCTGCCGGGCGATGACGCCCATCTCCTCGCGCGCGGCCAGGGCCACGGCCATCAGCGCCTCGGCCTGGCGGATTTCGGCGCCGGCGCCGATCACCCGCTGCCGGCCCAATTCGCGCAACGCGCGCAGCTGCTCGACCCGCTGCGGCGTCCCGGCGCCGGTGGCGACGAGGCGGTCGGCGCGCAAGAATTCGGCATCGGCGAAGGCGCGTTCAGCCTCGGCGCCGCTGAGGGTGGCGCGGGCGGATTCGAGGCGCGCGGCGGCGGCGGCATGCTGGCTCTCGCTCTGCCGATCGACCATGCCCAGGCGGGCCTGCAACTCCCCCCGGCGTGCGGTGATGGCCCCGATGCGTGCCTCCAGCTCGGCCACCGCCAGTGCCGCCTCGCGCGCATCCACCTGCACCAGCAGCATGCCCTGCTCCAGCCTGTCGCCGGCGCTGACCGGCAGGGCCTGCACCCAGCCCGGCACCCGGCTGGCCAATACCACCATGTCACCCGCAACGCGGGCATCATCCAGCACGATATGGGTGAATTGCCAGTGCAGCCAGCGCGCGGCGCCACCCAGGGCGATCAGCAGGACCAGGGCGAATGCGGCCATCCGCAGCAGGCCCCGCCATCGCCTTCGCCCGGTCAGTTCTTCGCCCGAAGGCGCCGGCCGCGCATCGGCGGGCAGGCTCTTGGGCGGGCCGATATCCATTGCAACGCTTCCTTCGCCGCGCATTCAGCCGGGGCGGCGACCCTACGACTCAACAGTAGAACCAGTTTCGTTGCGGGGGGAATAGGCTGGCATGCCGGCAAACCTGGCCATCGGGTGAAGCGCTCAAGCATCCCCGTATCCTGATAGGGCGAGGCAAAGCAGCTCGGGGAAGGGAGAGAACTCCCTTCCCCGAACCCCAACCCGCCTTTTTTTGCTTTCCCGCGGGGCCGCCGGCTAGGCCGCCCTGGCCGCGAGCACCGCGCGCAGCACCATCGGCACCTGACGGTGCGATTTCGCCCGCGGCCGGTCCATTTCCACGATGCCCGGCAGGTGGCCGTAGAGCGCCTCGTGCTCATCCCAATTGTCGAAGGCCATGCGGTCCACATTGTCGACAAAAGTCTCGGCCGGGGTGTTCTCGGCCAGGATCAGGCTGTGATCGGCCAGTTCGACATGGTGATAGGTGAAGCGTTCCGGCACCCGGGTTTCGCGGGTGATGGTGACGCCGTTCACCAGCGCGCCGGCCTGCACCAGTATGTCCTCGA
>LNFM01008008.1_pt1 | contig 16199 bp, 12 predicted proteins | sample 596031 | NCBI WGS metagenome assembly LNFM01 (sample SAMN04254537, study PRJNA301005) | activated carbon metagenome | isolation source: dual media filters at the Ann Arbor, Michigan drinking water treatment plant | place: USA: Ann Arbor
CATCTGATTTCAAAACTTGCGTCTTTGAATTTTCCGTCAATTGAAAACGTCCTTTCCAAATGACTTCAAAATTTTTTTGCACCAAGCATTGAATTGATGAATCTCCGGCGTGTCCAACCAGCGAGGAAATGAATCCAAAAACCGCGAAAATGGAAGAGTGAACCATTTAAAACTCCTTTTTAACAATTTTCACGCCGCCACGGTCATCACGAGCGACCGCTAAGAGGTGAAACAAACGTCCCACTGGTGCTGTTGTGGGTCCGGTGAATAGAACGCTCGATCCTACGGATGATCTTGCAAAATTTGTTTCACCGTCTGTGATCATCCACGTCACCAAAAGATTTTCAGAAATGGTTTCAAAACTGCCGTCTGATTTCATTCGTTGGTAACTTTCAATACTCGTCCCGTTAAGATCGGTTGTTAGACTGACTTGCGCGCCGGAGGTTGGATAACTGGTCATCGAAACTGAATTTGAAAGGACGTCGGTTGCAACTGGATTTGAGTTCTTAATTGCTTTCGATGGAGTGGAAACCAAAAGTCGACGGATCGATTTAACTTCAACGCCTAGCGAATTTCGGAGGCGGTAGTCGATCAAGTAGCTGACACCGTTCCATTGATCTTGGCTGGTTTTATTTGCAAAGATAATAGCGTCTAATGGAACGGTAACAGCAAACGAATTCGCAGGACCGGTGAAATTTGAACCTGTAATCGTTAGGGACTGATTGGAACGAATATCCACTTTCGTCGGATTTCCGTCGCATGTTGGCTGCGCCCCGAAAGAAACCCCAGGATCCACGCAAACAGAGACAGAATCAAATAGCCCAGTGGTTTCGGTAATGTCGGACACCCAAGGTGTCACCGTGACGGTAACACCTGGGTTTACTTCTGGCGCAGAGAGCTCGATGGCAACGATTCGAAGTTTATCTAAATTTGTAAATTCAGGAAGTGTATCTTCACTGCAGCTCGTGAAAAAACCGAAAGCCAATAAAAATCCAAAATAGTAACTCAAAGTCTTATGTTTCATTAAAATTCTCCTCGAACACCGATAGCTGGAATGACCGGAAGACCCATGACATCTTGTTTGATGCTGTAGTCATAAGAGTACTGCACACCTTCACTGTTTTTGATATTCAGCACATTTTGAATATCAAGATAGAACGTCCAAATTTCTCGGTCCGAAATGATTTTTTTATCTAGCCTCAAATCAAGTTGATTGAATGGTTTATTTCGAACGGAATAGATCGGCCCGCGCACAGGGAAATAGGTTTCATTATCTGCATCAAAGACCGAGCCAATAATTGGTGTGTCCGGATTACCCGTCACATAGCGGTATCTGGATGAAACTTTCCAGTTGTTTCCAAATTCATAAGATCCAATTAAGTTAATGTTATGAGTTTGATCAAACTCAAAATTGTACTCTGCTGTGTCCGGATCAGACCTGCGACTTTGAGAAAGTGTGTACGCAAGCTTGGCTTTCCATTCATCTTTTTGAAACGCCAGAGAGGTTTCAGTCCCAAGGGCCTTGCCCTTGCCATCATTATTGTAAATTTCAAAAACAGTCGCACCATCACGCACAACAGTTTTTGAACTTTGAATGATCAGGCGATTGAAATCCCGATAGAAAAAACCAAACTGACTGTTCCAACCGTTCACGTCCCCTTTTCGAAAATCATGTTCGTAATTAATCCCGATTTGCGACGCCATAGGAGACTTAATATCTGGATTCCCGACGTCTTCATTGACCTCTTGTGGTTCGGGATTTTGCGTGTAGATACCGTAGCCAAACTTCCAAGTTTGATAATCACTTTGCTTATAGGATGCGGCCAAGCGGGGAAGTATAAAAAGTTCTTGCGTCTGGCTAAATCGATCCAGCCGAATACCCGGAACCAATTGCATTTTAGGGCTTAGTTCGTGTTGAGATCTAAAATAGAGTCCTAAGTTGCTGACTTTGGCTTTCACATCAACGTCGACAAGTTCACCGGATGATATCGGGTTGCTGACACCTCCGACCGATCGCTGTAGTGGCAGTTTTAATTTTACTTTTGCGTTGCTGTATTGATTATCCCAACCCGATTGAAAGGACCACACATCTGAAACCTTGTGATCCCATTCCCCGCGAGTCGATAGCACGCTGGAGTCCACGCTGAAAAAACGATCTCCTATATCGACACCGATTTTATCTTGGCCCAGGGCAAGTGATAACAAAATATCATTTTGAGGATCCAATTTTTTCTTGTAACTGGGGACAAATCGAAAAAACTGAATTTCGTTGGAAAAATTACCGCGCAAAGATGGATCTTGTCTGAGCGGTTCATTTAAGACAAATGCCAGTCGATCTTTTGAGCCGACGAACGACAATTTGAAATCCTCTGAATCCGACAATTGATTATGATAAACAGATGTGAAATCGATGAATTCTGGTGCCACCGTTAAATTAAGAGACTCTTCATCTTTCAACGCATTTTTTAAAAAGAATCCCACGTAGCTGGCGCGCCCGGAAACAAGGAACGAGCTCGAGTCATTAATTTTTCGTTCATACAGGCCCCCGGCGCTGAGATTATCCAGATAGAAAAAGGCTTTAGAATCCCGTTCGGTGACTTCTGGTTTTCGGGTCCGAAGAGAAATAATCCCGCCAATCGCTCGCGAACGATCGGCCTGATATCCCGCAGAAAAATATTCCACTTGATCGACAGCTTCCGGCATGACAACCGAAGTCAGCCCACCGAAGTGAAACACAATTGGAATTTCATGACCTTCAAAATCATACGCGGTGTCTTTGGGCGCCGAACCTTGAATAATCACTTGAGAAGAAAAGCCTTGAGCTCGATTGATCCCGGCTAAGTTTTGAAGGGCTTTGACCGGATCACCATTGGCTCCCGGCGCGTTGAAGACTTCTTCACGGTTCAGCGCTTTTCGGGATTGATCCCGCTTGATATTGGAATCAATGACTTCAAATCTCAAAGCGGTTTGGCCTTGAATCCGCTCTAAGTAAACATCCCCTATTTTGATTTCACGAACTTCAGGGGTCATCATCGAACTCAAATCAGTTTCTAAACGGACGAATCCGCTGGCAATAACTACTAATTTGCGTGGCTCGTCGTTTTCACCAGTCGGCTTGAGTGTTGGAATTGCAATCGAAAAATTTCCCTTTGCGTCTGTTGTGGCTTGCAAGCGATCCGGCAGTAAAAAAACAGTAAATCCCTTGAGTGGGATTCGTTTACCACGTTCCAACAAGCGCCCCGATAATTTTCCCGCACTGGACACATCACTTTCGCTTAGAGTTCCAATTGAATTCTGTGCCGCTACATTGGTTGGAGGCTCGCTTAAAGTGCCTTGCGGTCCGCTCGGAGTGGTTTGAGCTTTCGCAAAGATCGAACTTAGTAAAATTAAAATAATCATCTTCATCATGCTAACTACCCGCCTTAAATGAAATTTCTAATACTCGTCTGACTGCCACGGTCTGATCCCCAATTTTTGCAGGACGAAATCGAAATTGTAATGCTAATTCAATCGCCCTCTGGGTAAGCCCATGCGGAAGCTCATTCAGAGCTTTGGCTTCGCGAACCAGTCCATTCGTATCGATCAAAACCGAAACGCTGATCACACCGATGGTGCCTTCGCGGCGGGCTTCATCCGTGCGATTGCTACCGCTGGGGGCAAAGACCCTTGAAACATCTTCGGTAATTAAAAAATCATCCGCCGGAATAGGAAGAGAATCTTCGTCGTTGGGATCGAGTTCTAAATTATCTTGCTCTTTTGCAACGGTGTTCCCGGCTTTCACCGAAATCGCACTTGTATCTGAATCAGCCGCCTGGATGGATTTTCGCGAAACCCCAAAAACTTTTTTAACCTCTGGCTTTGGAGCTTCCGGCTTCGGAGCTTCAGGTTCAATCTTTGGAGGCTGAAGCTTGAGGGTTGTGGAAAAAGATTGCGCATTTTCGATGACTTTAATTGGAATATTAACCGTGCTTTTTCCGGACCAAGAAAGAATCAGATAAATCAATGCCGCTGTCCCGACTAACGAGGCATGAAAGAGAAGTGAAAGATGAAAGGCCGACAGTCGCTTCATCAGTTCGTTTGCTTCTCAATCTGGACTGCGAATTTTTCTAAACCAATGGATTTCAAAAGATCAATGACCCGGACGACCCTGCCATACTCAACAGCCATGTCCGCGCTGATCACGGCTTGGGTTTCCGGATCCAGCTGTAACGATTCTCGAGCTTGCGCTTTCAGCCCATCATCATCGGTGATGACGCCGTTTAACAAAATATTTCCATCTCGGTTGATCGCAACCCCCAAGGTTTGCACGATTTTTCCGTCACTGGTTTCTGTCTTTGGAAGTTTTAAATTGATGACATCTTTCATGATTGCGGGTGCGGTGATCATGAAAATCACAAGTAAAACAAGCACGACATCGACAAATGGAGTGACATTGATTTCTGAAATATCATTCTGTTCGTCTGAATCTGAATCCTGAATTGGTCCTGCCACTTAAAACTCCGCTTTCAATCTAAATTCGACCTGAATCACTTAAATGCGCTTCAAAGCTTGTGAAATAAAAAGGTCTCGTAAACTTTCCACTTGCGAGACCGCTTTTTTAATTCGATTTGAATAATAATTGTAAGCAGTCACGGCAGGTATGGCCACCAGCAGCCCCACGGCGGTGGCATACAGAGCTTGTGAAACCCCGGACATCACAGCCGTACTTCCGCTTTGCGAACCCAAGTAAGCAAACGCACGAATGATTCCCAACACCGTTCCAAACAATCCGATGAAGGGAGCGTTAGAACCCAAAGAAGCCAAAATATAAAGGTCTTTATTCAGCTCGGATCTTTTATCTTTTAGGAAGTGTGAAACCGAGCGGTCGACTTGGGCCATCAAGACATCTGAATTTTTAGCAGCCGTAGTTGAAACCATCATGGCTTCGGCTGCACCGTAAAAAAATCCGTCCTTTTCTTTTGCGTGCGTGATCGGCTCGCCGTTTTTTATTTTTTGAACCACCGCCTCGAAATCAGCTTGCACGAATTCTTTCTGCAACAATCTTTTTTTTGCGATCATGATGGAAATGCTCCAAACGGACAAAAGCACCATTAAGCCCAAAATCAAAATTTCTAAAACCCCGGTAATCGCAATCACAACTTCCATAGTGTCCTCTTCTTTAAAATAACGATGCTGACTTTTCGTCTAAGTTCCAACCAACAGAAAAAACAAATGAAATGTCTCGCTTTTGCACGTCGCTCGCGACCTGTCCAAGGCCTCCTTGCACGCGAAATTTTTCAATCTCTTTCCTTAAAATTAAATAATTCATTTCATTCGCACTTTGACTTGATTTGTAAACAGCCGATCGTGAAAAAATCGCATAGGTCCAATCCCCATGCTTCAATCCACCAATGACCGATTTGATCACGAGCTGATCTCCATTTTCATCAAACGGCAATCGTTCCACTTCATCGACGGCCACTAGTTTTTCACTGCCGCTTCCTGAATGTTGAACGTCCGTCACTGTTATTGTTGGAATTACGAACGCATCCACACGTTGAAACCTATGCCCGAGCAAAACCTTGGCGAACACGGAAGAACGATTCAACTGCCCTTGGCAGGCAACAAGATCGCAATCGAACGGTTTTGTTTCATAAAATCGAAATGTGTTTGAGTTCGAATACCCGATTTCTAAAATACTAATAGGATAAATCAGAACTGCGAAATCAAGCATGCCGTGGGACGCCACGGTCGCGCGCGCTTGAACCAGTCCAAACTTCCAGTCCGATTGAGTTTCAGCGCGTTGATCCCACAAGAACGATTCAATTTTTATCTGAGCCTCAGCGCTCGCAGAAGTTGGATAAGACCTGGCGCCGAAGAAAAGACTCCGATGCATCGTGTAGTTGTCGAAACTATCACCCAACAGCGTGATTGCGAAAAACAGACTGGAAAAAAAGCCCGTTAAGTTTTGCAAAAATGTAAAACGAACCGATCTGGACATAGGGCTAATTTCAGCATGAGTTACGTGAAAAAGAAAACACAATCCTCACCCTTGTGAGTCGATCCGCGTTTAGGGTTGTCAAACTTCCGAAAATAGATTCGGATAGAAGTATGCATTTAATCAAAATGATCCTTGTTCAAGCTCTTCTTGTTTTTTGTGCAAATCAATCCTTTGCGATCGTGCATTTTGAACCCTTCGCAGGATACCAAACTCAAAAGTTCAAACTCAAAGATCTCACAAATGTTGAAACATCTATAGAATCCAATGCCCCGATTTTTGGAACGCGAGTGGGACTTCGAACCCCTATTGGAATTAGTATTGATTTATACGGATCCTTCGCTTCGGGAAACGCAAAATTTAATCCAGAACTGACCGAAGCCCCTGCGTTTTCACACATCGTCGGCGCCGTACAACTTGGCGTGAGTGCCATGAAAATTATGAAAATTTATTTGGGGTATATTTTTTCAAATCATTTTAGAATTGAAGCAAACCCTTACGCCGTCGAACAAAAATTTTCTGGAGCAGGATACCAGACCGGAATTGGACTTTATCTGACAAATTCGGTTTCATTGACCGCAAATTACAATATCAATCAATTCAAAACCCTAACTGGCGAGACCTTTACCAACGGCGACGACATAAAGACCTATTACAGCTCGCACGACCTATCTGATCTATCATTCGTACTGAGTTATACATTTTAGGGCCGTCGCCCCTCTCATCCATAGATTAGACAAACAAGAATTTTTTATAGGAATGTTGAATTCTTAAGGATGGACCACTCCCGAGGTGTAAACTCAGCTCTGGAGGCTTTATGTGTTCAGCCAGTCGTCTGATATTCATGTCTCTGATTTTGGCTTTTTCATCTCAACTTGCACTTGCATCCCCAGCATCAACTCCTCTAGCAACTCCTCTATCAATTCAAAGCCCCTCCAAAATTGAACACCTCGGATGGATCTTGGATCGTTTTCTACAGCAAATCACGATCGCTCATGAACCGGGGCTCGTCGCGTTGGCCATCAAAGATGGCCATACTCTTTTTGAAAAAGGATTTGGGGTCCGCGACACGGAATCTCAGACTCCGATCTCAGCCGAAACTGTGTTTCAACTGGCTTCCACTTCGAAACAATTTACGGCTTTTGCCATCGCGATCTTAATCAAACAAAAAAAACTAAAACTTTCAGACAAAATCAATTCGATTCTGACTGAACTTCCCGCTTACACGAGCAAAATAAAACTAGAACACTTGGTTTATCACACTTCTGGACTTCCTGATTACTATCTTGAAAGCGATATATGTTTTTCAACTCGCCCGAACACGAATGATGACGTTATCTTATTTGTTAAATCTCAAAAAAAACTTCGATTCAAAAGTGGAACTCGTTTTGATTACTCAAATACAGGATATGTTTTGCTAGCTGAGATCATCAAGCGAGTTTCAGGCCAATCCTTTAGTCACTTCATGAGTCAGAATATTTTTAGCCCCCTCGGAATGCGAAGCACATTCACGGCCGATTTGAGCCCTCAGCAAGAACACCAAAAAACGAAGAGCTACTACACAGAGGACGGCCTTCAGAAATCGTATCCAAACACGTCTTGCGACCAAATTGTCGGGGATGGTGGCGTTTTCTCTAGTCTAACCGACATGAAAAAATGGATTCAAAATATTCAAGAAGGCCTTTTGCTTCCGAAAGAGACGATGACGAATCTGATTCATCGGAAGGGGACCTTCACGAGCGGCCTACCAGTGGATTATGGATTTGGCTGGTTCATAGAATCAACCTCATCTGGCGAAGATTATATCCATCACGGAGGTGGATGGCTTGGGTTTCATCATTCATTCGACTACTACCCGTCCCAAAACTTATGGATCCTGATTCTTTCAAATCACGTGGACTATGGTCCTCCGGCTCGCACAACAATTTCTGCGCGCGTGCTCGAAATCATCAATGACACCCTAAAATAAAAAACCCGGGTTGTAGCCCGGGTTTTTTATTTTCAATTCCAATAACTAAAATTTACTGTTTGAAGTTCAGCGCCGCAGAAACTGCAGCATCAGCTTGAACCATTCCCGCGCCAAATTGATTGGTATCATTCGGAGCCAGAACCTTCGCCGTGCTCATCAAGATTTGACGAACCTGCGCTGGAGTCAAATTCTTGTTCGCAGAGCGAACTAAAGCCGCAACACCTGCGACGTGTGGAGTCGCCATCGACGTTCCATCAAAAGAAGCATAGTCAGAACGAACAGTTGAAACTTCAGCGACAACTTGTTCGCCTTTAGCAAGAAGATCAACAATCATGTTTCCTTTAACTTGCTCGATCATAACAACTGGAGTTTCGATTTCTGATCCATCTTCGCTTAAAGAACCTTGCATGAGGCCCTCAGCGTTGTTGTAGATCACGATGCCGGCCGCTTTTGCTTTCAAAGCGTTATCAACTTTTTCAGAGAAGCGAATTTCTCCGCGACCGATCAGGGCAAATTTTCCTTCAACATTTACTTTCGCAAAGTCTTCCGCTTTTCCTAATCCAGCAAACACAAGGTCACCAGCTTTCGGAACTACGATTTCTTTAACTCCAGAAAATGCAGCGCTCTTCACACGTACTTTTTGTCCACCGATCGTGATGTAAGTGACAGAATCGCGTCCTGTTCCAGTTGGAACAGAAGAAATAACTGCAGCACCTGGAGCTGTAATGTCTAGTTCTGGACCCCACTGAGAGAAGACAGTTTTTTCAAGCTTGCTGTTCAAGGCACCGACTGCAAAAACTGTCGGGAAAGCCGCTGGGAAACTGACTCCGCATGGAGGTCCCCACGGGCTCGATGTTCCGCTGCACTTATGATTGTAACCTTCTTCACCAGCGCTGTTTCCAGACGCCGCAACAACAAAAACATTAGCGGCTTCCGCACGCTGAGTCGCAAGGCGTTCTGCGTTTGAACCAACAGCTCCACCAAGAGACATACTGATCACATCAACTTTTTGCGCCACACCCCAGTCAATACCGTTCACGACTGCGATATTTGAACAACCAAGACTTCCGCAAACACGGCCCATGAGAAGCTTTGCGTTCGGAGCAACTCCAGCAAATCCTGTATCCGCATTGTATGCTGCTGCGACAGTCCCAGAACAGTGAGTTCCGTGTCCTTCCGCATCAATGAAATCACCAGGGTTTGGACCAGCATCACTTTCAAAAAAGTTAAGCCCCTTTTCGAAATTGTTTTTTAAAGCAACGTGAACAGGGTCGATTCCTGTATCTAAAACAAGAACCCGAGCTTTTGCTCCACCATCAGAAAGAGCCCACGCTTCCGGAGCCTTGACAGCTAAGATCCCCCAAGGTGTCGCTTCGCCTGGACGAAATTGTGAAAGATCCCCTGGAGTTGCAGCAACTTGCTCGTCTGTCACTGGCGTTTCTAAATTTTCTAATTTTGAGCTTTGTGCTTGAATTTTAAATCCATTCACTGGCTTCGGAGCAGGAGTGAAAATCTCTTTTTCAACTAAAGAGACTTCCGGATGATTTTGCAATTTTTCGATCAAGGCTGAATTTCCACCGCGAAAAACCATCGCACCAACATGACGAAGTGATTTTTCAACGCCAAACTTGCGTCCAGATTCTGTTCGCATGAATTTTTCCATCGCGGAAAAACCTTGCTCGCTTTTGTACATCACGATGTAGCGATCTTTCGCTGTTGCGCTTGTCGCAACAAATAAAGCAACCGTTGCGGCTAGAAAAGCAGTCACGAAGCGTGACGCCTTTGAGCAAAGGCCTTGAGTTTGAAATGCATCCTTGTTCATCTTTATTTTCATCTGTCGTTTTCCCCTCGATTTTAACTGGATCTTTACATCCAGTTCCTATCCAAATTTAAAACTGCTTTTGACCTCGTTCTTGAGATCAGAAGTTTGCGAATTCCGAAATATGAACCCATTTTGGCACTTTTTACAAAATTATAATTCGTGTAATTCCAAATATTTAGGAGGCGAATAGAAAGTGAAATTTACTGAAATTTTGCTTTAAGTTCCAAATTGGAACCGCTGGCCATTTATTTTGAGCTGGGCATTCAAGTATAACAAATGATTTAATGGCGAATTAAACCCCTTTATAGGATCGCCGATTTATTGTGCAACTTTTATTTCGCATAGCGGCACAGTTAACGCCTGTCGAGATGTTATTTCCGGGAATTTTCGCGAAGCTCGATCCATGAAAACTGAAACACAAAGATTTGATTCAAAGCAGCCATCACTCGAGCAACGCCTTCGCGATCTACAACACTTCGGCGAAGAAGGTGGAGTCGTTCCGGTTATCGATCTTGCCAGCACGTCGACTTTTTTAAATCCAAAGGACATGGAGCAAACATTCAAAGGTGAAAAGGAAGGATGCTATCTTTATTCACGCCATTCAAATCCCACCGTTTCGATGTTTTCCCAAAAAATGGCAGCCCTTGAAAATACAGAGGCCGCCATCGGAGTGGCTTCTGGCATGGCTGCGATCGCATGTGCTCTTGAACAAATTGTGGATGAAGGCGGCGAGATTATTGCCTCATCAACCGTTTACGGCGGCACCTATGCGTTGTTTCAAAATATTTTTCCAAAGCAAGGTATCAAGGTTCACTTCGTTGATATTTCCGACATTTCGGCAATCCAGAAAAAAATCACATCGAAAACGAAAGTGATTTACTGCGAATCGATGTCCAACCCTCTTTTACGTATGGCCCCAATCCGCGAACTCGCAACCCTTTGTTCGCATCATAATTTAAAACTCGTCGTTGATAACACGTTTGCGCCTTGTCTTGTGTCACCAGCTGAAATGGGTGCTGATGTGGTCATTCATTCGTGCACGAAATATATTTCGGGATCTTCGGATATGATTGCTGGAGTGATTTGCGGAACCCAGTATTTCATCGCTTCGTTAATTGACGTCAACCATGGCCGGGTCATGATTAAAGGCCCCACGATGGACCCGCGCACAGCTCACGAGCTCTACATGCGCCTGGATCACCTACCCGTGCGGATGAGAGCTCACAGTAAGACCGCGAGCTTTTTTGCCGATCAATTAAGTGAAATGGGAATACCCGTAGTATACCCGGGGCACCCGTCCCACCCCCAGTTTTCAGAATCAAAGAAACTTTTCAATCCAGGTTTTGGTTTTGGTGGGATGATGGCCATTGAGCTACCCACGAGTGAAATGGCGATGCAAGTTTCACAAGAATTACAAGATGTGAAGTTTGGACTTTACGCCGTGTCGTTAGGGTTTTCGCGAACGCTAATCACGGTGCCCGCGATCACAACGTCCAGTGAGATTCCTGTGGAAGATCAAAAAAAGATGAATTTAAGAAACGGTCTGATTCGCCTGAGTGTTGGTTACACCGGTGACCCCGAGCAAATGCTTGCACGTCTGAAGAAGATCATCGTAAAGTACCGCGTCTAATGCGAATACTACATCTTCTTTCACAAACGCACCTGACCGGTGCTGAAGCTTACGCCGTGGACCTGGTCGAAGAACAGGTTCGTGCAGGTCATTTGGTTTGGCAGATTTCCAATCAATTTCACTTGGCGACTCAGGCCGCAAAGATTCAATTCCCCGTCGAATGCCAAACCAAAAAAGAATTTCTGAGTTCACTTTTCAGGCTCAGATCCTTTCTTGTTGAAAACGAAATCCAGGTGGTTCACTGCCATTCCAGGGCTGCCGCGAAGCTTTGTTCGCTTGCGCGATTAGGACTAAAATCCTCTACCGGCGAACGCGTCGCGCAGGTTTCAACGGTTCACGGGCGACAACACGTTTCAGTTTCAAAGAAACTCTTCAATCAGTACGGCGAAATGACGGTGGCCGTTTGCGAGAATATTCAAAAACAATTGGTTGGCGAATTTGGCTACAAGGAAAACCGAATCAAAGTGATAGGCAATGCCGTGAGTGAGAGTCGGTTCTCCTCAATTGAAAAGATGAATTCAGAAGCACATTCCCCTCGACAATTGAAAATTGCCATCATCGGACGATGCACGGGTCCGAAAAAAACGCGAACTGAAAAATTTATCGAAGCATTAGCCGGATTAAAGATAGATCAAACCGTGAAGGTCACGATTATTGGTGATCGCGCGAAATCGGTTTCACTTCCAGCGGGTGTTGAAGTTGAAATTATAGAACACATCGAATTGAATGCTCGAATTTACCAAAGTTATGATGTGGTGGTGGGATCCGGGCGTGTTGCGATTGAATCTATGATCGCGGGAACCCCGTGCCTTGCATTTGGTGAGGATTCGTTCTTGGGTTTGATCACTTCTGAAAATTTCAAAGACTATTCAGGTTCTAATTTCGGAGATATTGGCCTAGATTTCAGCGGCCCCCATCTGGATTCAGCAAAATTTGAAATGGCCCTTGTTGAGATTCAAAAAAATTTTCAGAAACCCGAAGACTTTTTAGCCGAACGTGAAGAGCTCAAACACCTCTGTCAGCAGTATTATTCAAAAGTGTCCATTGCTTCAAAGATTCAAAGAATTTACGAATCCGCTTATTTTTTAAGGCATCACAGTCAGTGGATTCCAATTCTTATGTATCACAAAATCCCGAGCGAAGAGATAGATTCGGAACACAAGATCTTTGTTTCAAAGTCGAATTTTGAGCGCCATTTAAAATGTTTTAAATGGATGGGTCTAAAGACGACGACTTTTTCTGAGCTTCGCAAATTCAGGAAGGGTTTACTTCCGTGGACTTCGTTTCCATCACGTCCTCTTCTTTTAACGTTCGATGATGGCTATCAAAATAACTTGGATCATGCAGACCCTTTGCTCAAGCAATACGATTTTAGGGCTCAAATTTATTTGCTCGCAAACAGTGAACTTCCATCAAACACGTGGGATCAACCGGACAGCTCAAAAGGCGATGCCCTGGTTTCCGGAGCGGTTCGAAAAAAATGGGTCACGAGCCAATTCGAAGTGGGTTCACACGGCATTGATCATGTTCATCTTCCTCAGTTATCAAACGAACAGGCGCGAAAGCAAATATTTGAATCTAAAAAAATGCTGGAAAGCGAACTTGGTGTTCCCATGATCTGCTATGCCTTCACCTATGGTGACACGAATGAAGAGCTCGCACAAATGGCGGAAGTTGCAGGTTATGATTACGCGGTAAACACAGACTCTGGCGGGATGAATATCGAAGAAAACCCTTGGGCTATTTTTCGGGTGAATATTTTCCCGAATGAAAATGTTTGGTCTTTGTTTAAAAAAACTCGTACTTGGTATCGAAGCTACTACTTTCGAAAACGTGGGAAGTGAATCCCGACTAATACCCTAGCAACCTTAGAATCTGAAAGACCCCCACCGCTAAAAGGTAAGCGACCATATTGCTGAGAATTAAATAGCTAACAGCAATTTTCAAAGATCCGGTCTCTTGCTTCAAGATCCCAAAAGTTGAAACACACTGAAGCGCCACAATAAAGAAAACCAAAAGTCCCGCGCAACTCGCAACTGTAAAAATGAGTCGGCCATTTAATGACCCTGATTCAAACGTGGCCGTTTTCATTGTATTTAAAAGTCCTTCAACTTGGGCCTCTTCATCATCAGATTGAATATTAAAAATTAATGCAGTCGCGGAAACAAAGACTTCTCGGGCAGCAAAGGCCGAGATGAGTCCGAACCCGACTCGCCAATCGACTCCCATCGGGTGAAATACTGGTTCGATCGCTTTGCCAAGCTGTGCTGCATAGCTAGATGTGGCGACTGCTTCTGGTGCAATCACTTCACCCAAAGAATTTGTTCTGGGAAAATTTGTTGCTCCCCACAAGACAATCGACAAGGTGAAAATGATGGGGCCTGCACGTTTTACGAAGGCTTTGAGCTTTTCGAACGCGGACCTCACGATCACTTTTAAAATGGGTCTTCGATACATAGGAAGTTCAAGCGATAGCTGAGATGCAAAAGACGGCACGTCGTTTTTTTTGGACCTAAGTTGGTTCACGCGGCGATAAATTCGGTCGATCACACCAGTTGCGATCGCCCCCAAAACGATAGAAAGAAAATACAGTCCAGCCATGGTCAGTCCCGCAAGAAAGCTCGATCCGCCTAAAAAAATAAATCCCACCAGCAAACCAAAGACCGGAAGCCTGGCCGAGCAGGTCATAATCGGAATCATCATTTGGGCTAAAAACTTTTCTTTTTTAGACGGAATATTTCGCGTGGCCATGATCGCAGGAATAGCGCAAGCAAAGCCAGATAGCAGGGGCACGAAAGATCTTCCACCAAGGCCAATTTTTTCAAGCGGTTTATTAATCAGCACGGCCACGCGAGCCAAATATCCTGTGGATTCAAGGATTCCTATGCCTAAGAATAAAATAAAAATTTGCGGAGCAAAAATCACCACACCACCCAGGGCTCCGATCAAACCATTTCCGATAAATTCTCCTGCAAGGCCTGGCACGACATCTTTACTTTGTTCGATCATCCACGCAAAGGCTTGATCGATATATCCCATGAAGGGCTCGGCCGCCCAGTACACCATTGAAAACAGAAACGTCATGATCACAACAAATGCGGCATAACCAAAAATTGGATGCAATAACCACTGATCGATTTGCAGTGATCTTTTCAAGTGATCGTGGCTTCCGGACGAAAGTTTCGAAACGTCATCTTTTGAAATTTTTAAGGTTGGCTTTGAAAAATTCAGATTTGGTTTTTGGCTTGAAAGACTTTGAATCAGTTTCGTTAACTGATCAAGGCCTCCACCTAGAAGTCCGTCAAATTCAATGACAGGGATTTTTGCGAGTAATTCAGAAAGCTTTTGGATGTCAATTTTAGAGTTAACACCTTTAAGTAAATCGGACATCGTCAGGACAACAAAGCAAGGACGCCCCATTTGAAGTATCGAGTTCACGATCATGACTTGTCGTTCAAGCTGGGTCGCATCGAGCACCAGGCCGATCACATCCACGGGATATTGTGACGTTTCAGGATTTAAGATCTGAGCCGTGACGCGCTCATCTTCTGAGAAGCTTGATTTTGGATCGAGCGAATAAATGCCCGGGGTGTCGATGATTTCGATGTTTTCTGATTTTCCATCCCGGTCATGAAGCTTCCCCACCGCAATTTCAACGGTCGCTCCGGGATAGTTGACCGTTTTGTAATTTGAACGCGTGAGCCAATTATAGAGGGTGGTTTTTCCACAGTTTGGTTTTCCAACAAGGGCAATCACCGTTTTTTGCATTTTAAGCCCCAGCCCATTCTTGAAGTTCAAGGTGAGAAAATTCAAATTCACTAAGCGCAATGACAGCTTGTCCTTGCCGCAAAATATGGGTCCCGGAGATTTTTCGAATATACTGAATGATGGCACCATCAATAAATCCTAAGGCTTCTAGTCTTTTCAAACATGAATCGACGTCATGGCGATGCGCGATGTCTGAGAAGTTTGAGGTTTGGATTGGTTCTGATTTCAGCTTGATTTTGAACTGCATCCTGACGGTGTAGCAATTTTGGTGGCCAAAAGAGAAGATAAACATAAACCGAAGCCCCCACTGAAAGCCAATTGAGACCCTATTCGCTAAAATTTTGTTTCATCATTGATGAAATTCGGTCTGGCCCAAGTCTAGGTTCTCTATTCAAACGTCTAGTTCTAGCGAGTATTCCGTCAGTTGTATGTAGTTCAAAAGACCTTTGTCCGATCTGGTTAACATGAACAACCTATCCCTTCATCCGCATAGGCTCTCTTTGTTTCTTTGGATCTTTGTCTTAGGAATTTCTTTCCGGGCCTACGCCCGCGTTCATCATTGGCCGGAAATTTGCGCGCACGGGGAAATCAGAATTCAAAATGTTTCCAATCAAGAGCTTCATTTTGTTCTTCAAGAATTTGAACCTTTTTTGGAAAAGGAAACTCAATTACAAGTTGCAGCCAGAAGCCAAGCTCGATTTGCAGTACACGGACATTCTGACTTAAGACCACTTCGAAGGTTGGCCTTGATGGATTTCGTTTCGTCTTCAGCCCTACCCTCGATGGATCCACGAATCACTTTTGAATGTCTGAATCAAAGCCTGAAAGCATCGAACTACCAGAGCGGAAATTGGACGTTCTTAAAAAAGGCAGATTTGCAGACTCACAAAATTTGGCTTAAGAATCTCGCTCCTTCAACGTCTGAATATTTGATCGAGACGTTTAATGCCAGCAACGTCAAAATATCTTCAAATGTTTTCACCGCTGCGGCCTTTGAACAAAAATCATTTCATATTAAGAATCCAGAGTCCTG
>LNFM01010201.1_pt1 | contig 16199 bp, 12 predicted proteins | sample 596031 | NCBI WGS metagenome assembly LNFM01 (sample SAMN04254537, study PRJNA301005) | activated carbon metagenome | isolation source: dual media filters at the Ann Arbor, Michigan drinking water treatment plant | place: USA: Ann Arbor
GGCGTTGGGCGAGCGGACCCAAGGTCGGTCCCTGGATCAGGTTTGACGCGACCACGACAAAGAAGACGATATTGAAGATGGTCTGCGCCGAGGGAGCGTCGGCCACGATCGGAAAAGTCGCCAGCACGATCGGGACGGCGCCGCGCAAGCCCGCCCAGGCGACGAAGGTTTTGACGCGCCAGTCGAAGCGGCGAAACGGAGCGAGACAGACAAAAACGCTGATCGGCCGCGCCACGAACATGAGGGCGGCTGTGATGACCAGGCCTGGCGTCACCACGCCCGGAAGCTGACTGGGAAAAACCAAAAGGCCCAGTGAGACGAACATGACAACCTGCGCGAGCCAGGCGAGGCCATCTTGAAGAAGCAAAACCTCGCGCTTTGCCGTGAAGTCGCGGGCGCCCGCGACGATGCCGGCCACATAGGCCGCGAGAAAACCATTGCCATAGGCCACTTCGGCGCCGCCGAAGGCAAGAAGCGCCATCGCCACTGAAGTGACAAAGGCAAGACCGGCGACCCTGAGTCGAGCGCGTTTCAGCGCGAGCGGCGTCAGCAAGCCCACCACAGCGCCCGCGCAGGCCCCCACCAGCATCTGTATTGCGAAGTCACCCGCAAGAGCGCCCAAGGGCGCTGCACCGCCGATCAGAAGCAGCGTCGCGCCGACAAGGAAAATCGCGCCCGGATCGTTGGAGCCGCTTTCGAGTTCGATGAGCCCGGCAATCTCCGGCTTCAGCGGCTTGCTCTGTGCGCGCACGATCGCGAATACGGCGGCGGCATCCGTTGACGCCACGACCGCGCCGAGAAGGAAGCCTTGCAGCCAGTTGAAGTCTAAAACCAGCATGGCGACCGCGGCGATGATGCCTGCGCTCATAAGGACGCCAAGCGTGGCGAGAACCAGCGCAGGCGCGGCCACGCCGCGCACCGCGCGCCAATCCGTATCAAGTCCGCCGGAAAACAAAATGAAGATGAGACAAAGAACGCCGATCGTTTGCGCCAGCACGTAATCGTCAAACACAATTCCGCCGAGACCGTCGGAGCCGGCGAGCATGCCAAGCGCCAGGAAGCCGATCAGCGCCGGAAGTCCGAAACGGCTTGAGAGGTTTCCCGCCATCACCGTCGTCAAGAGCAGGACTGCAGCGATAAGGATGGCCATTTCAGGCGAAGCTTGAGTCATTTATCAATCTTGCACCGGCAAGAGGGCGCTTGTCATGGCCGACCACGCTTGACCTTGACGCCGACCAATTCTGCCTCCGCCCCAGTGGAGCAGCCTACCGGACGGCTGCTGCCGATTTGGACGTTGTTCTAGCGCCTCGTCAGCGGTGATATGGCACTGTGCGGCCGTTCGCCGGCTGCGTCAGCAGCGCTGCTCGGATGAAGATGAACCGCCAACGCTGGTGCGCGCGCACTGGAATGCAGCTGAGAGCGGTCACTCGTGGTTCGATGCCCGAGGGTAAGTTTCGGCGAGAATGGGCCGGTGGTTCGTGGCTGACGTGAGCGTTCTCGAATTCAGCGAGTTGGTCAGTCGGAATCTTGCGTGTGCGAGAAGTGGCTGGGTCTGCCTTCAACCGGTATTCCAAAGTGGGCCCTTGCGCGTCTGAGGCGCACGATTGGGGGTGTTCTCAATTCTCGCGCGAGCGGGGAGCACGATCAGGTCAATGGACATTGAACGCCTTTGGGCAAGGATGTCGCGATGGCATGCTTTGGAGGACGGTTTGACCCGCCTGACGCCGCAACAGGGCGATACCAGCGCGAACGTTGAGCCGTCGACTGACAAGGTCAGGCGCGGTCGCGGATTGACGTCGCAGGAGGCTGCGCAGTTTCTCGGCGTGAAAGTCTCTACGCTCGCTAAGTGGCGCCTGTTAGGTGTTGGTCCGCCTTACTCCGACAGCCTGGGACGTGACCCTCGTTATCATCAGGATGACCTAGACACCTTTCTTTGGGGGCAAGGCGTCGTGCACAATTCTGGAGAGGCAAAGCAACGTCGCCGGCGTCGGCGAGTAAGCGGCGCCGAGGCATCGCAAGCCTAGACGGCAGACAACCGCTTCATAAACCTTGGCTCAATGCAGAACGCGAGACACCGGTGACGCAAGCGTCATATCGAATTCCGGCGGCAACGCGTCGATCGAGGGCGGGCCATCGGCGATGATGCGCGTCAGCTCTTTTTCCCAAGCCACGAGCGCCGCGCGTTTCTGAGTTGTGTATTGCTGCCAGTCATAGGCGCGTTGCTGGCGTGAGCCCACGACGTGATTGAGCACGCGCTCCGCCGTCATTTCATCCACGCCAACTTCGTCGCTGGTGAGCTTTGTGCGCCCCGTGCGCCGTAGATCGTGTGGCGTGATACGCTCAAGGCCTGACACCTCGCGAAGCCGATCCATGAACTTGGTCAGCGAATGAGCGTCCATATGTTTGCCGGTGCCGCGTCCGGCAAAGGCCCAATCTGAGCCGCTATGGGCAAACGCCTGCTCCAGAACCGCTAGCGCCATCGGCGCGAGCGGGACCAGTCCAATTCGTCGTTCCTTTTTGTTCAGCGTAGGGATGGTCCATATCGAGTTGTGCCAATCGATATGGGTCCTATGGATGGACACCACTTCGCCGCGCCTTTGGAGCGTCAGCATGCAAAGCTGTAGCGCCAACGCTGTGCTCTTCGCGTCCTTCTGTGGGTGGCGGCGCTTTCCGCGGGCCTGATTGTCGTCACCCTTGGCCTTCTCAAGGAGCTCCCACAGCAGTCGGATCTGATCGTCGCTGGCGACTACGTCGCGCGGTGGTCTGGCGAACTGCGTGATTTCAATCGCTGGATTGTGCTCGATCTCGTCCTTGTACCGGGCGTACGCAAAGCACCGCCGTACCGAGGCGACCACACCATTGGCGGCGCCTTCACCGCAGGTTTGGGCGACCTTCTCAACGATATTGATGATGTCTCGACGCCTGATCTCTGTGATCGGTCGCGAGCCGAGCTTTGGGAGCACGTGCTTTGCGAGCACCTTCTCCTCTCGATAAATTGTTGAGGCAGATTTCCGATGCCGCTGCTTTGGCGCGCGGAAGCCGAGTTTGGACGCGTCGAGATATTCTCGCGCCAATCTCGCGAACGTGTATGCGCGAGCGCGCGCTTCGGCGATGCGTTGCTCCTCTGCCTCGCGACGCGTTCTGCGAACCTCCTCCGCGGGGTCTGCGTGCTGCCTTTGAATGCGCGCTCTAACGAGGCCTGCATCGACCCGCGCTTGTTCGATCGGAAGCGACGGCCATTCGCCTAGCATCTTCTCGCTCTCGCGACCGTCGAGCAGGACGTATTTTACTGTCCAATACTTACGCCCACTTGGAAGCACCACGATCTTGAGACCGCGCTGCTTTTTGTCCGAGACGCGATAGCGTTTTGCCTCGGGCGCGAGATTCTCTATAAGTTTCGCGGTAAACGCCAAACTGCGTTGTGCGAGGCGCGGCATTTGTCCCGATCCTGGCCCGATAAGAGCGTCGTAGTTGATCCGTTTTGGTCTTTGTTCGTCCCAAGTGGTCGCATCGGGAAGAGCAATATATATCAGGAAGATAGAGCCAAAATGCGGTCAGAATCAAGTAAGGGCAAGTAATGGGCTCAAGTATTCACACGGGAGGGGTCACAGGTTCAATCCCTGTCGCGCCCACCATTGCCTGAATCGGCCCCAAAAACGGCTCTGAAATCGCCGCTAAAGCCTTGAACGGCAAAGACAAATTGGCGGTTCTAAAACCGGTCTCTCGATCGAATTCCAGGTGCTGAGCAAACGTTAGACGTAGGGCCAAACGCTTCTGCTCGATGCGCTCTGAACTCCATAGTTTCATTGGGTTTTCTAGGAAGTTCATCGCGGTTCTAACAGCGGACTCGAAATTGAGCTTCGGCTTGTCCACGTGTTGCAGTTTCTCAGCGATTGCGAGCTTCTCCGCCTGCAAACGTTCGATGCGTTCTTCGTAGGCTTTGGCGACTGCGGCGCTTTCAGTATCAACGACGCGATCGAGTAATTGTTGGATCTGTCGTTCCACCGATGAGAGCGTTGTCTGCAGCGCCTTTGCGTCCGTATCGCTCGCGGCGATGCGGGCATTCCACGCATCTTCGAACATCCGGCGCGCAGCGCGAAACACACCGGCCGGCGGTTGAACGCTCGACATGATGACAGCGAACTTACCTTCCAGCGCGTCGCGCTTGATGGATCGTCCGTAGTGGGGGCAGCTCCGGTTGTAGCAGAAGTAATAGGGGTAATGCCGCTCACGGCCCTTGGTCCAGCCCGCAGTCAGCATCGTGCCGCAGGTGCAGGCAACAAAGCCTCGCAGAGGGAAATCGGGATTGAAGTCGGCGCGCGCGGGCGCGCGTTTCTTTCCGGCCAAGCGATCCTGAATTGTGTTGAACGTCTCGACGCTGATCAGTCCTTCATGCACGCCCTTTCGCAGCGAGACGTTCCAATAAGGCGCGCTGACGAGCCCGGCATAGATCGCCCGCTTCAACATCTCTGTGACGCGCGGATTGTGAACCCGGCCTTTGCGATCGCGCGGAAATTCCGGACGGCTTTCAAGGAAGCGTTGCACCTCGGCCTGGCTCTCGAAGCGGCCGCACGCGTAGCCTTCGAGCGCTTCACGCACGATCGACGCCTCGGGCTCCTTCGGGAATAGAACGCGGCCGCTACGTTTGACCGAGCGATACTCGTAGCCAACAGGGGCCGAGGTGACGGCGTAACCACGCTCAACCCGAGCGGTCATTTTCTGAATGGCTTGCCGTCGGAGCTGCTCGCGTTCGAGTTCGCCGCCGGCAACCGTGATGGTCTCGTGGTGGCGCCCCTCCGGACTGTCCTCGAAACGGAAATTGGGGCTGTCGACCGAGGCGTTAAATGAGGCGAGACGATCGCGCAGCTCCCAATAGAAGCGTGTTCTCCGCGCAAACCGTTTCAAGTCATCGAAGATGACAACGTAGCGCTTGCTTCGATTCTTCTTCAGGTGCTCGAGAACGCGCACCATGCCAGGGCGCTCCATATAGTCGCCATAGCCGGACTTGCTGTCGGTATAGACAGCCTCGACCGACACGCCGAGCTTGGTAGCGTGCGCCCGACACAGGTGCTCCTGACTTCGGTTGCCGTCGCCATCAAGCTCTTGCTTCTGGCTCGACACGCGGCAGTAGATGATCGCGGCGTGCACTGGCTTCATCGAAATTCCTCAGCCGACGCTTGGCTAGCGCGCTCCGTCTTCGATTCTACTGGCATCGTTCGCAGAAGGCGAGGCCGGTCCAAGCACGAGACTGACGGCATCGACATTCCAGCCGAGGTCGACAAACCCGCACATGATTTTCCACAGGGCGCACAAGAGTTCGTCCTGTTCAGCTTTGGTCATCCCGCTGCCGTCGAGATGATGGCGATAGTCGTCCGGTGTAAACGTCCCGAGCTTGGCCGACGGCGCGGCGGCGTCATTACTGGCGTCGTTCACGTCAACGACGGGCGGAGCAAAGTGCGCGGAGATGGACAAGTGTGCCTCCATAACGATGGAAGCATGTCGGCGGCGAAACGAGAGGAACGGGGTCGGAAACGCCGGGAAATGGTGTGCTCGCCCGATTGGAGAAGCTGCGGCTTGCAGGCCACGGGGTTGCGATCTCCCCAGCACGTAGCCCGCGCGGCTTTAGAGGACCGCCTTGCCAAGTGCTAGCGGTCTGGACCTGGTCCGCGCAGTAACGTCGAGATCGATTTGCCAGTTTGTTGGCCGCGAGCAGCATCGATCGCGCGCGATTGCATCAGCGCCTTGCGAATGTCGAGATGAAGCTCCAGCGCCTTGAGGCCGTCGCGCCAGTTCGGTGCGAACTGAAGCACGTTACGCTTCACCTCGGTCGCTAGGCCCAGGCGACGCAGTTCGTGCGCGCGGCCCTTAAGCGCGTCGGTGGCGGCCGGATCGCCGTTTGGCGCCCGCAAGTCCGCGACGCGCACCCTGCCATCCTTGTCGAGTTGATCTGCGATCCAGTGATCGAGCCGCGTTGGCCGATGCGCCCGCACCTCGCGGTGCAGTGCCAGCCGATCGTCTTCACGGGTGCGGTTGCCCAAGCGTTCGGTGGCGACATCGCGCGCCACGGACCTGAAGCCGTGCTGCACAAACTCTCGTGGAATGATGAGGTCGCGTCCATCGTCACGCACGCCGCGCAGGATGATGTGCGTGTGTGGATTGTCTGTATCCCAGTGATCGACCGCGACCCACTCGAGTCTTGAACCGATGGCAAGTTCTGCGCGGCGCATTACCTCGCGCGTATAGGACTTCAGATCACCGAGCTTAGTCCCGTTCTCGGGCGCTAGGATCAGTCGGAAATGCCGGCGATCGCTGCGCGCCCAGGACGCGGCGCGCCCGCCACCGTCGACTGCATCCACGGTCGCATCATAGAAAACAGAACCAGCTTCCTCGCGTTCAAGATAGCGGGTGTGGGCGCGCACCTTAGATTCAGGTTCCGCCTCCGGCGTTGACGGTTCGGCTTCCGGAGTATCACCAGGTTTAGACGCTCGCGCGGCAGCGTCACGAGCCACATAACGCGCATGCGCGCGTAGGGCGGCCCCGCCGCCGCCGGAGTGACTGAAATAATGGATCTTCACGATGGCGCGTTGGCGTGGATCGAAACCGCTAGACGCACCCTGCGACGAGGTGCGCTGCGAAAGCTTGCGTGATGATCCGATCAGGTTTGCGAGCTTCTTGCCGCAGCTCGCGCGCATCGCTCCACCCGACGACTTTCCACGGCCGTCGCGCTTACCCTCCAGAATTTCGGCATTCAACGCACGTGTGATCCCAAGCGATTTACCCGGACGAAACACTTCAGCGCCGAACATGTCGCGCTTCAGTTTTCCAACGCGGAAGAGTCGATTGACGCTTTGAGCTTTCATCATCGCGCGCGTTCTGCAAAGTGAGGTGCGCGCACCTCGTGCGCACCCTGCGATCATCGCGCGTACCTCGCGTTTGCACCAGTGTTTGCAAGCGATTGGTGTGTGAAGTGGGGTTCTCTTTATCTTGCCTTCCACCCCACCTTCCTTCGACCTTTCTCTTACACACACAATCGATCACGCTGAATCACGAAATCTCACGTCGCAAAGCAGGGTGATTGGGCCGTTGTTGCGCCAGGGATGGAAGCCCACAGGGCCGAGACCCATAGGGCTCGGTTCACGACAGCCCGGTCGCCGACGTAGTCGGCGAGGCGCCCAAACCAATGCGAAACTCCAATACACACGTGCGCGATTTGCGGCCCTTGCTGAAAGGCGCGCACAAGGCTGGGCGAGTGGGAAAGCTCATGACCGTGACGGCTCGTGATCGCTTGGCGCCGCACCTAGAGACGCGATGTGGATCAGTCGCCTGCGCGCCTGTAAGTGGATGAGCATGTCCGACGCTTCTTCCACACAGCACCGCCGCACGCCGATCCCTCGCACAGTGTGGGCGCTGGGCCTGGTCAGCTTCTTCATGGACATCTCTTCCGAGACCATCCACGCGCTGTTGCCGCTCTTCCTGACGACGACTTTGGGTGCGAGCGTGTTGCTAGTCGGCATCATCGACGGCGTGGCGGAATCGACCGCGGCGATCTCGAAAGTGTTCTCAGGCTATGTCTCCGACCGGATGGGGCGCCGTAAGCCGCTTATCCTCTTGGGTTATGGCCTGGGCGCTCTCTCCAAGCCATTCTTCGCCATCGCCGCCACGCCGCTTCTGGTCTTTGGCGCGCGTTTCGCCGATCGCATCGGCAAGGGTCTGCGTGGGGCGCCGCGCGACGCGTTGGTGGCTGACGTCACGCCACCGGAGATACGCGGCCGCGCCTATGGGCTTCGCCAAGCGCTCGACACCGCCGGCGCCTTCGCCGGCCCGCTGATCGCGATCGCGCTCATGGCGCTCTTCGCCAACAACATGCGCGCTGTGTTCTGGGCGGCGCTCATCCCGGCCGTGATTGCCGTCGTCCTTGTTGTAGTCGGTGTTGGAGATCGCGCGGCCGGAACCCAATCCACACGTCCGCCCATTCGCTTCGCTGATCTAAAGCGCTTGCCGCCGGCATTCTGGCGCGTCGTCGCGCTGGGCGTTGTCTTCACTTTGGCGCGTTTTAGCGAAGCCTTCCTGATCCTCCGCGCGGCAGACCAGGGCTTGCCGCTGATGTGGGCGCCGCTGGTTTTGGTAGTGATGAACGTCGTCTATTCGATCGGCGCCTACCCCGCTGGCGATCTTTCCGATCGGCTGCCAGCGCGTACGCTCTTGCTCTGGGGCATCGCCGCGCTGGTCGCAGCCGACCTCCTGTTGGCGTTTGGCCCAGGGCTTATCGGCGTCTTCGTCGGCATCGCGCTCTGGGGTGCGCACATGGCGCTGACGCAGGGCCTGCTGGCTAAGCTTGTCGCCGATAACGCGCCGGCCGAGCTCAGAGGCTCGGCCTTCGGCTTCTTCAATCTGGCGACCGGTGTCGCGCTCCTTGCAGCAAGCGTCGCCGCCGGCGTGTTGTGGGACCTCGCCGGTCCGCAGGCGACCTTCCTCGGCGGCGTCGTGTTCGCAGCAGCGGCGGCCCTGATGCTGACGAGCGTCAAGCGCTCGCCTCCACCAGCTCACTGATCGCGCCGTCTTGCTGGGCGTGCATCCAGTCGGCGATCGCTTGCGCCTCTGACGCCGCGGTTGCTGAACTTTTGCCCCACACCGCGTCGGAGCAATACAGGAAGATCTATCCATTGTGCGAGAGCACACTGGCGTCGATCTGCCGCTGCAAGTAGCGCCAGAACCGACGCTGGCGCCCTCTCGATGAGCTGACGCCAGCGCCGTTCCGATGACGTGCTGAGATCAATCCGAACCGACAGGCAGAGAGCCGGCTTTCTGCAAGAGCCAATCGACTGCGGCTTGCGCCCTGGCGCCCGCAGCCAGGAACGCGCGAGGCTCATCGTGCAAGAGCTCCAGCCAATTGGCGATGTAGCTGGCGTGGTCCTCAAGATGGAAGGGCGCTAGGCCCGCCATCGCGCCCAGGATCGCTGAACCAAATTCCGCGCAAAGCTCTTCGCGCGCCCGCGCTTTGCGATCAGTTGCGTAATTGTCCAGCCGGTCGAGGCGGCTCTTGTGACCGGTGAAGTGCACGCTCTCGTGCAGCAGTGTCGCTGCCCAATGCTCTTCCGAGAGAAATGCCTCGTGCGCCGGCATGTGCACAAGATCTGTGACGGGCGCGTAGCACGCCATCGATCCGCCAATCCGGACGCGTATGCCGGCCCGCGCAGTCCACTGCTGGATGGCGCCGGGTTCGGCCGCAGTGGGCGCGACTTCCGCGCCGAACCCATCCGGCAGCTCGTCGATCTGATCGACGTTGAACACATAAAAGAGTTTCAGGAAACGATAGGCGCGGGCAGCATCGCCACGATCATCGTCCGCATTTTTTCCAGCGTCGTCCGGCTTCGGTTTGGCTTGGCCATAATAGATGACCGGACAGGCCTTCTCGCCCTTGCGCACATGTCCGCCAAGTTCGAGCGCCTGGCGAAAGGTGAGCCACGTGCGCTTGGAATGGCCGCGCGCGTTCTGCGCGGCCCACAACAGCATCACATTGGCCCCGCGATAGGGCTCACCGGTTGATCGAAGCGGCAGGCCTGGCGTAAGCGAAAGCGCCTTCGCATTGTCCCATGGCGCGCGCCAGGGCATTACGCCGCGTTCAAGCATGTTGGAAATCTCGGCGGTGACGTGCGCTAGTGCGTCAAACGCGCTCCGTTTGGGGTCGACTTGCTTTGTTTGAGTTGAGCGTTTCATCGGTTCGCTCCAAATGAGTGCGCCCACGCGCGGTAGCGCGTGGGCGGTTGGAAGGAGGGGCGCCGCGCGATGCGGCGCCGAGTGAAGACTGGCGTTAGGCAGCCACGTCAGCGGCGTCCTCGGGCTTGGACTTCGCCGAGGCGGTCTTGGCCTTTGGCCGCGACAGACGCTGATAGCGGGTGATCTCGAACGTGTTGTCGTAGATCTTCTGCTCGCCCTTGAGCCAGACGGTCGGAACGATGCGGCCTTCGAAGGTGACGCTGTCGCCCTTGTCGAGCTGGCTCAGCATCTCGGCGTTCAAGTCAGCGTCAAACGAGACGCAGCGAAGCCATTCGGTCTTGGTGTATTGGCCATCGCGACCTTCGGCCAGACGGTCGGCGGCGATCGAGATGCGGAGCGTCTTGGCTTTCAGTTCTTCGATCTTGCCGATGCGGCCCTGAGCAGTGAAGCGGAACATGGGTGTCTCTCCTGTTCGCCGGTAAGCTCCGGCGAGAAGCGCCGCGGGGCTCTCCCGCGATGGGGCCGTGGGCTGCATGCGGGGAAGAGGGCGCTTGCAAGGGGTCGCGGGTACCGCGACCGGAGGCTTGCCCCTTGCAAGCGACCGCCCGCATGCGAAGACGAGGACCAATGAGCGAGAGGCCTCGTGGTGTGTTGTCGGACCGACGAAGCGGGAGAGGCGCGTGCGTTCGCTGCGGAAGGGGCAAGAGCAGGGCGGTGCTGTGAGAACTGAGGCGGCGCCGCATCGGCGCCGATTACCCGCCGGTTTGGCGCCGCCCGAATCCCGCGTCGCTGGCCTATACCGGTGAAGGTCAAGGAGGCGGGTAACGTGCTCAAGCTTGAAGTCGATGGTGCTGAGGTGAAACGCTTGCGCTCAAGCCGTGAGCGAAGCGCAACGCAGAAGGAGTTTGCGCACGAAGTGGGGATCAGTGAGCGGCGGCTCCGAGAGATAGAGAACGCAAATGGCTTGATCGCTGTCGACGTTGTCGATCGGTTAGCACGAGCCCTAAGCGTGCCGCGGACGCAACTTTGCGCTTCTGCTCCGTCGCCGGCCTCGGCAATGCCGGCAAAACCTCCTGAGAAGGATCGTTTCTTCCCGCGCTTTGACACTGCCATCGCCGAAATGGTCGAGGATGAGGCCGCGTTGATGGACGCGGCATCAAGAACGCAAGTTGTCCTCTTGCAGATCAAGGTCCGGCTTACCGAAGAGACTCAAAGCTACATCACCGAACTCTATGAACTGGCTTCGAGCCTGAGTTGGAGCGGGAGCAACCGCGCGCTGCTGCAAACGGACGGCGAGCTGCCCATTCGCCGACGGCTCCGTGAATTGCTCGTCCTTCTGAAGGGCAACGACGTTTGGGTCTACCAAACCGACAACATCAAAATGCTGCCGGAGCGCCACGAGATTCCGGCCGAGCCAGATCCGTTCAATGGCGAGAGGCAGCTCATTCTGGCCGCTGGGCGGCCCGGCGAGTACGGCGAAACTTCGATCCACGTCGATATCGACGCCGGTCAGCCGCGCATGATCCGCTATTGAGAGCGAACGCGTCGGGAGGCGCGCGTTAAGATTTGATTCCAGACTCAGTCCCAAGCTCACGCTGAGGTTCAATCCCAATGCCTCGACACGCTGGAGCATCACCGATGGCGAAGAAAGCCAAGAAAGCCAAAGCCGCGCCGAAGAAGGCCGCGAAAAAGAAGAAGTAACAGGACGTCCCCACGTCCACGACATGGCGCCGCCACAGGTTTAAGTCCCTGGGGCGGCGCTTTATTTGCCGACTATTCGGCCGCGAAGGCGAGCGGCGCTGCCTCAGTTGTGGTGCGAAGAGGCGAAGGCAGCCACGCGCTTTGTTTGAACGTGCGCTTGGCGCGCGTCAGCACTTCTTTCTTCGGCGCTTTCTCGAGCGCGGCGCGGTCTAGCTTCGGATTGACCTCCACCAGCGCCTCGACGACCGCGTCTTTCCGGACGTGTTCGAAGTAACTCTCGACCGACGCCTTCCAATATTTGGTCATGTCGAGTCCAGCGAAGTTGCAGAGCGTCTGACCGAGTGCTTGACGTGCTTCCATAGCCGATAGCGGGCCAACACGCCTGAGATCGATGCCGGAGGCGATCGTCACCGCGATGAGTTCGAGCAGCATCGGCTCGTCCATCGAAGCGACGTAGGCCCAGAGTTCTTCTGGATTAACCGGCAGACGGGAACGCCACACCGAACCAATCTCGGTAAACTCACTGGCCGCTTTACTCTCCGTGCGCGTAATGGAGCGCCCAACGTCAACGTGATCGACAGAGATCGCCAGACACGATGCGGATGCATCACCCATGAAGCTTGCGGCCAGGCTGAACGCCACGAGGCGAAGTGCGAGCGCGGGGCTATCGATGATCGAAACCCGAAGAGCGAGCGTCTTGTGCGCAAGCAATTCGTCCAGCAACTTGGCAGGAACGGCCGGCTTCAGCGCGGCTGCGGCCTCGGCGCGCTCGTCGTCCGCGTCGGCGGCGCCGTGGGCTGACGTCGTGCGCTTTCGGCGCAGCGCCCTCAGCGCCTTCACGTCTTCAACGCGCACCAGGCCGCGCTCGACCTTGATGTCTCCGGAGTGGTTCAATGTCACGATCGCGCCGGCGAGGGCGACTTCGCCTTCGTCCCATTGAGCGGGCGCCAGCGCATCGATCGCCGCTTCGATCTTTTCGATCTCGGCCTCGTCTTCGGTTTCGTCCAGCTTCGCGTAGAGCCGTTCTTGCTCGGCGTTTTCGTCGGTGGTGAGATCGCGCCGGCGTTCGCGCACGCGTTCCGGAAATTGGCTCCAGGCCACGCCGTCGATCGAAATCTCGACAAATGCCCAGCCTTCAACCTGAACTTCAGTGACGATCGGTTCGAGCTTGGCCTCGGCCAGGCGAACCAGAAGCTCGCGGTCGGCAAGAAAGCGCGTCTCGTCTTCGTCCGCGAAGAGATCGGACGCGACCGCGCCGCCGGCTTCGACATAGGCGTCGATACCGACAAAGCGTGCGAGCTTGTCGGTCTCGGCGACATGCGCTTGGGTGACGCGCGCCTTGAGCTGCTCGGGGGTCCGTTGCCACTCGGGCGTTTCGAAGAAGGCTTGGTCCTGCAGCGCATGATCGTCGGTGAAGGCGAGCGCCCCCAATTGGTCGAGATCGACCTCGTCTTTCTTCAGCGCCTCGATCAGTCGCGGCGATACCCGGGCGAGCCGAAGCCTGCGAGCCACGTGCGTGCCGTTGACACCGAAGCGGCCGGCGATCGCTTCGGGACCATGTCCAGCTTCAGCAAGCTGGGCAAATGCCTCGATCTCGTCGGCCGGATGCATCGGCTCTCGTTGGACGTTCTCGGCCAGCGAGGCTTCCGTCGCATCGTCCAATGGCACGACGCGGCAGGGGATCGGCTCGTTGCCGGGAATGGTCTTCGCCTTGGCGAGTTTTCGAAGCGCCTTGAGGCGCCGGCCGCCGGCTTCCACTGAGTAGCGGCCTTTGTCGGCTTCGGAGACGACTAGGTTCTGCAAGAGGCCATGGGCCGCGATGGACGCGGCGAGTTCATCAATGCTCATCGCAGGCTTGGTCTTGCGGACATTGCGCTGTCCTGGAACGAGCTTCGACAAAGCGATCATGGTGATGTCGGTCATTGCATCCGGGCGATGCCCGCCCTGCACGCCGGCATGCGCGGTCAAGGGCGAAGAGCGCAGCGTCCCTTGACCGCACGGAGCAGGGCGGCGTGCGACAAGAAGTGGCCCGGCGCGGTGCGCGGCGTCATCGCTGACGCCAAACGCCTTCGATTTGCTCGGAGGCGACCGGTCCCCAATAACGGCCGTCAAAACTGTCGGCTGTATCGCCGATCAGGAAAACTTGACCATCGAGGCGGCGGCATCCCGACCAAGTTGGCAATGCGCGTCCGGCGTTGTCCACTGTTCGACGCTGAAGTGTGAGCTCGTGATTGACGGTTACCAGGGGACCAAGCGCACAGACGACATCGCCATCCAATGCGGCGACGCGCTTGAGAAACCGATCGTTTGGGTCTGTAAAGCGCCGCGCTGCGGCGTAGTTCAGCGCGACATCCCGCGCCCGCACGGTAACGATTGAATGGCGCACGATTGGCGAGTGCATACGCACGTAGACGCCTTGAGGCATCGACGGGCTCGCATTGTAGATGACGACGTCGGAAACCGTCGAGACGGCGACAAAGCCGATGCCGAGACATAAAGCGAAGGTGAGGACGGCGCCCAATGCTACGGCTCGCGTTGGCGCCACTAAGCTGATGCGTCGCATTTGGCAGTTTCTGACGCGCGGCGGCACGGGACGCCAAACCATTCCACTTAGCCACGAGCGCGGTCACCTGAAGCGGGCAGACAGGGCGCGACGAGGTTCAGGCCCCGAGGGCGGACTCGCTTTCCGGGGATGGGGTCGGGGCCCGCGTCGCGCGCTGCGAGAATGCCCAAAGTGCAATGCTTTATAAACTTGCAATTCACTTGAAAAAGGGCGCGCTTAGGGTTCAACCTGAACGCGAAGAAGGCGGGAGTAGGTTACCGATGATGGGCCGGCGTGAGGCCACGTTGGACTTTGTGCAAAAGTGCCGGGCGGCAGCTTCGGCAGAGGATATTGCGCGTTTTCTCTTTGCGGAGATGGAGGCGTGCGGGATCAGATATGTTGCTTGCGCCTCGCATGTGGACCCTCTGAAGCCCCCGACAGGCGCCGTCGCCATCGTTAACTATCCCCACCCTTGGCTCGTCTGGTTTTCCGATAAGAAATACGCCAACCGCGATCCAATCTTCTTCGGCGCACATAACGCACTCCTGCCGTTTTGGTGGGAGGAGTTCGTGATCCAATACGATCTGGCGCGTGACCAGCGCCGCATTCTGAACGAAGCCGCTGAATGCGGCTTGAGGAAGGGACTGACCATTCCCATTCATTCGCCCGGAGCGCTGCCGGCGTCGTGTTCGCTTGTGCCTGGTCCTGACGGCATCGATCCTCTGATCGTGCCAGACCTACAATTGATGGCGTTTCACGCCCACGAAGAAGCGCGACTGCGTGCGACGGGTGAGACGCGAAAGCCGGTCGTGTTGACGAAGCGCCAGAAGGAGTGCCTGGCGCTTGCAGCCCGCGGCAAGAGCGATCCGTTGATCGCAGACATTCTTGGCATTAAGACCGCAACGGCCAAACATACAATTGAGCATGCGCGGGCGCGCTATGGGGTTAGCTCCCGCATCCAAGCGATAATGTTCGCTTATCTCGACGGCACGCTGACCTTGTCCGATCTGGCGGACTGACTTCTCCACACCTCCTTATGGTGCAAAACGCGTCAATGGGCCGATCGGCCCATAGCAGAGCGCACGCGTCTGCACTCAATCTCACTGAGTTCGGTGCGGAGGACACTAGGCTCATGATCCAGCGTCTCTTTCATCATGCGCTGATGGAGATGCACCGCCAGCGCAAGCAGGTGTTTATCGACCGCATGCATTGGCGGCTAAGTGAGAGCATGGGCCTTGAGATCGACGAGTTCGATAGCGAGGAGGCAATGTATCTGATTGATGTGGATGCAAACGGCGACGTGCAGCAATCGGCGCGGTTACTGCCGACGCTCTCACCACATCTTATGAGCGAAGTGTTTGCCAAGCTTTGCGACGATGGACCGCCGAGGTCGGCGCGCGTTTGGGAAGCATCCCGATTCTGCCCCGCGCCAACCATTGCCAAGGGTGCGCCGCGACGCGAACTGTTGGCGCGAATGATCGCGGGCATTCTGGAGACTTCGATTCTGTTCGGGATTGAGAAGGTGAGTTTCGTCGCTGGCGCCGCGCTGGCGCCGCTTGCAGATCAAGCGGGCTGGAGCGTGCGCGCATTAGGCCCAAAGCAGAGGATGGGGCGGGAGCGTCTCGTCGCCATGCTGGCCGACGTGACCAGCGATGGCCTTGCGGCCGTACGCCAACGGGCGCGGCTAACTGGTCCTGTCACGCGCTTCGCTGATGCCGGGCTGGCACGTGCCGCCTGAGCGCGCGCGAAACAACTCAACACCTTAAGGAGGCTGTCATGCAAGTCGCCACCCCGCGCATGTCTAATCAACCGACGCTTCATTCAGAGGCTCGTTTCACGTGGGCGTTTGAGGACTTAATGCGGGACGGCTACGTCATTTTGCCAGAAGCGATCAGTCATCTGAAATCGCGTTTGATTTGCGCCGAGGTCGCGCCACATTTGGCCGCCACGCCGAAGTGCGTAGGCGATTTTTACGGATGGAAGACAACGCGGGTCGGAGGTCTCCTCAACAAGGCGCCTTCAACACAAGACCTTGTTCTCCATCCAGCCGTGCTCGCGATCACGCGCGCGGCGTTGCAGCCGTCGTGTGATTGCATCCAGCTCAATCTGACGCAAGCCATTCGCGTGCACCCGCAAGAGCGAGCTCAGGCGCCGCACCGCGATGAAGAGATGTGGCCCCACGAACCGAAGCTTCGCCCCTGGCTCATCAATGTGATGTGGCCGTTGACTGCTTTCACCG
>LNFM01008009.1_pt1 | contig 16197 bp, 16 predicted proteins | sample 596031 | NCBI WGS metagenome assembly LNFM01 (sample SAMN04254537, study PRJNA301005) | activated carbon metagenome | isolation source: dual media filters at the Ann Arbor, Michigan drinking water treatment plant | place: USA: Ann Arbor
GGACTTCGTCCGGACGGGCGTCCTGGCGGTCCACCTTGTTGACGACGACCATCGGGCGGATGCCGCGGGCCAGCGCCTTGGTCAGCACGAACTTCGTCTGCGGCAGCACGCCCTCGGCGGCGTCCACCAGCACCACGGCGCCGTCGACCATGGAGAGGATGCGTTCGACCTCGCCGCCGAAATCGGCGTGGCCAGGGGTGTCGACGATGTTGATCTTCACACCCTTCCATTCCACCGCGGTGGATTTGGCAAGGATGGTGATGCCGCGCTCACGCTCGAGGTCGTTGCGGTCCATCGCGCGTTCCGCCACCACCTGGTTGGTGCGGAAGGCGCCGGCCTGCTTCAAAAGATTGTCGACGAGGGTGGTCTTGCCGTGGTCGACGTGTGCGATGATCGCGACGTTGCGAATTTCCATGGGTGCGTCCGGGTTCCGGCCTTAAGAGTTTCAGCGAGCAGTTCGATCAAACTGCTTCGCGCCGACCCCCGCCGTCCCGGGCATGACCGTCACGGGACGGTCATCCAGGCACTTCGCTGGGCCATTGGCTTTGATGCGGCGCACACATAAGGCGAAAAGCCCCAAAAAGCGAGCGCGAACCGCATCGCATCGGCCCGGGGGCAGCCCCGTCCCGAAGGCGGGGCTGCCGGGCGGGTGATTACATGCTGCCGGGGCCAGGCATCGGGCCGGGCTGGAACATCGGCGCCGGTGCCGGGCCCAGGTTGCGCGGTGCGCCCTGGCCCGCCGTGCCGCCCCCGCCGGCCGGCGCCATGCGCGACCCCTGGCCGGTGGCGCTGTCCCCGCCGGACATCGGCTGCTGCGAAGGCTCGCGCAGTTGCGCCATTGCCTGGTCGATATGGCGGTTCGCCGCCGCGCGGTCGCGACGGTCGAGCGCCTCGCGCGCCGAGGACAGGGTCGCGACCGGGCCGCGATCCAGCGGCGTGCCCGCCTGGCTCGGCAGGACGGAGCGGGTGAGCAGGCGGGTCTCGGCCTGCTCCAGGCTGTCGCGCGCCGCCTGCATGCGACCCGCCGAAAGCGCCGCGCGCGCCTCGCGCAGGAAATTCTCCACCGCGGCGGTGTCCATGCGGTTCTGGTCCGCGCTCATGCCCGACGTGCCGCCGACGCCCTGCTGCTGGTACACTGGCGCTTGTCCCATCGGCTGCTGGGACATCGGCGCCCGAGGCATCGGCTCGGTCATCTGGGCCTTGGCGGCCCAGGGCAGGATCAGGGCGCTGGCCAGGATCAGGGCGGGTCGGATTCGCATGCTGAACCTCCTCATTGGGCCTGTATTGGCCCATTGAGCGGTTCAACGCAGGGCGCCGCGCCTCAGTTCCGGGATTCTGCCAACGCTCTGATTCGGCTGAAGTTCCGCCGGCTCAACGGGCCACGAGCGCCTTCAGATCGGCCTGCGGACGGGCGCCGAAATGGCTGATCGCCTCGGCCGCGGCAACCGACCCCCAGCGACCGCATTCGGCCATCGCCTTGCCCTGTGCGAGGGCCGCCAGGAAGCCGGCCGCATAGGCATCGCCGGCGCCGGTGGTGTCCACGACCGGGGTCGGGACCGCGGCGACCTGCCATTGCTCGGCGCCGGCCACCACCAGGCTGCCATGCTCGGAGCGGGTGATGGCGGCCAGTGAGACCTCCTGCCGCACCCGGGCCACGGCGGCGTCCAGGTCATCCGTCTCATACAGCGACAGGATCTCGGCTTCGTTGGCGAACAGGATATCGGTCTCGTTCTTCACGAAACCCTGGAAGGCGGCGCGATGGCGACCGACGCAGAAGGGGTCGGAAAGCGTCAGCGCAATCTTCCGGGCTGCGGCGTGCGCAGCCTGGGAGGCCTTGAAAAAGGCGGCCTTTGCCTCGGGCGGGTCGAACAGATAGCCCTCGAGGTAGGTGACGGCGGCAGACGCCACCTCCGCCTCGTCCACATCATCCGGCCCGAAGGCGACGCAAGCGCCGAGGAAGGTGTTCATGGTGCGCTGGCCATCCGGCGTCACCAGGATCAGGCAGCGCGCGGTCGGCGCGCCGCCCGATAGGGGTAAGGTGGGGAAGCGCACGCCTGCGGCCTGGATGTCATGCCCGAAGACGCGGCCCAGTTCATCCGCCGCCACCTTGCCGAGGAAGCCGACGCGTGCACCCAGCGCCGCGGCGACGGCGCAGGTATTGGCGGCCGACCCGCCGCTGCCCTCGACGCCCGGCCCCATCGCGCCATAGATGCGTTCCGCCGCCGCAGTGTCGATCAGCGCCATGCTGCCCTTGGTCATGGATTGCGCGGCCAGGAAGCCGTCCTCGGCGCGGGCCAGCACATCGACGATGGCATTGCCGATACCAAGCAGGTCAAGGGTGGGCGGGGTGGCGTTGGTCATCTGTGGTGCGGCCTTGTGCGGTTGCCGCGGAACCTGCCGGAAGGGCGGTGCCAAGGCTAGCCCGTACCGGATGAAGCTGCCGGATGAAGCTGCCGGATGAAGCTGCCGGATGAAGCTGCCGGATGAAGCTGCCGGATGAAGCTGCCGGATGACGATGCCGGATGACGATGAAGGGCACGTGACCGGCACCTGGCTTGGCCCGGCCGCCGCGCCGGTCCATCTCCGCCGCCATGCTGCAACCCCTGCTGCTGGCGCTGCGCCAGATCCCCGACCCCGCCTTCCGGCGGCCCTTGTTCTTCGGCGCACTGGGTGCGCTGGCCGGGCTGGCGGGGCTCGCCTGCCTGTCCGCCTGGGGCCTCGGCGCCGTGGCGGGGGGCGATGGCTGGCTCGCCGCCGCCGCCACGGCGGCCGGCGTGGTGCTGGTGGCCGTCGCCGCCTGGTGGCTGTTCATTCCCTTGCTGCTGGCGGTGGCCGGGCTGTTCCTGGACGGGGTGGCGGAGGCGGTGGAACGCCGCCACTACCCCGGCCTGCCGCCACCCGTGGGCGCCAGCACCGCGGTGCAGGCCTGGGGGGCGGCGGTGATGGCGGCCAAGCTGGTCGGCCTGACGATCGTGCTGCTGCCGCTGTCCCTGTTGCTGCCGGTGGTGGGGGTGGTGCTGCTCTGGGCGGTGGCGGCGATCTTTCTGGGCGATGGGCTGTTCGAGGGCGTCGCCCTGCGGCGGATGGAACGCGCCGCGGCGGATGCGCTGCGCCGGCAGCGGCGCGCGGCGATCTGGGGCCTCGGCGGCGTACTGGCGCTGCTGGCCGCCGTGCCGGGGCTCAACCTGCTGGTCCCGGTGCTCGGCACGGCCGCGATGACGCATCTGCTGCACCGCCAGCCCGGGGTATGATGACGCCCCGGAACCTTCCGCCCGAGGCTTCCAGTGGATGAGTTGGGGAGAATTAGCATTGCGGCGCGGCGCGGCGTTGTCGGAACGCGGTGGCGCGTGTTAGCCGATGCTTCTCTACGGTGCGCCGGCAGCGCGCCCGCCGGACCATCTGGCGCCTGTTGCGCCCGGTCGCCTGCCTGGCCGGTCGCGATGCTGCCGCGAGACACCACAGAAGGGGGACGATGATGAATGTCTTCGGCCGTCGCCGGGATGAAAAGCCCGCCGAGCCCAACCCCGAGCCGCAATCCACCACCGTTCCCACCTCTCGCGACCCCGATCTGGGCGCGCCCAACCGACCCACCAGGGATGCTTCCAACATGAGCCTCGCCCCGAAGCCGCCGACCCCCACCATGCCGACGCCGCCGGCCGGCACCGCGATTCCGCCGCGCCCACCCCAGATGGGTGGCCCCGCCGGCGGCCAGATGGGCGGCCCGATGGGCGGCGGCCAGCAGCCCGGCGGCGCGCCGACCATGCCGACGCCGCGCCCGCAGGCGCCGGATCGCCGCACCCTGGTCGTCGGCCGCGGCATCAGCCTGCAGGGCACGGTGGCGGATGCCGAGCGCCTCGTGGTCGAGGGCACCGTCGAAAGCCAGATGATCCAGGCGACGGAGCTGTCCATCAGCCAGTCCGGCGTCTTCAAGGGCGAGGTCCAGGTCGAGGATGCCGAAATCGCCGGCACTTTCGACGGCACGCTGACGGCGCGCGGCCAGCTTGTCATTCGCGGTACCGGCCGCGTCATCGGCACGGCGCGCTGCCGCCGCCTGATGGTCGAGGATGGCGGCCAGATCTCCGGCAAGATGGAGATGCTTGGCGACGCGCAGGTTGCCCCCGGCCCGGCGCCGCGCGCCTACGCGGAGGGCTGATGCAACCCCGCGGCGCCGTTCCGGTGCCGCGGGCGCATCCGCTACGGCTTGCCCTGCTGGCAGCACTGCTGCTGGGCGCGGCCTGCGCCCAGCGGGACCAGGCCGACCCGATGGTGGTGTTGCAGGAGGCGCTGGCTTCCCATCAGGCCAGCCTCGCCGGCATCGCCCCCCGTCCTGTGGCGGCCGGCGGAGAAGCCTCGGTTGCGCCGTCCACGCCGCCACCACCGCTGCGACCCCGCACCGCGGCGGCCGGGGCGTCACCCACCATGGCGGGTCAATTGGTGGGCCACCCACCCGGCGCGGTCCTCGGCTGGCTTGGCCAGCCCCGGCTGCGGCGGGAGGAGGGCCATGCCGAGATCTGGCACTACCAGGGCCCGCAATGCCACCTGGACCTGTTCTTCTATCGCGAGGATGCGCCCGGCGCCGGGCTGCTGGTGGCCTTCGCCGCCGCGCGCGCCATCGGCACGGCGCGGCGCGGCGAGGCCGCCTGCCTGCAGGACATCGCCCGCGGGGCCAGCGCCCCTTCGATCCCGGCCTCGACGCCGGAGGATCCGCCCAGGCCAGAGCCGGCCCGGGGTGCGTGAGGCTATAGGTAGCGGCCGCGCTCCAGGATTTCCGAGGTGTCGTCGCGGTAGCTCATGTCCAGCTCCGCGGCCCAGGCCAGGCGGCGCAGCACGATCTCCCGCCCCGGGCTGCGCCAGGCGGATTGCCGCTACGAGAATCCCTCCGCCACGCAACCCTGCCTCTATTTCGTGGCGGTGGCGCGGCGGTAACGGCTTCCGCAGGATGGGGCCGCACCTCTTGAGGCACCTGACCGGATGATTCGGACCCCATGATACCAACTCCCCCGGATCGTGACCGGTGCGAGCTACCGCTCCAACGCCTCACGCGCCGGCGCTGCGCCTGGCTGCGCGCCACCTGGCGCGGCGCCCATTCGGGCGCAGGGCGTGCTCGGTGGGATTTGGCATGACCCATTGGCTGGACGCCTTCGTGCCGGTCTTCGGCCTGCTGGCCCTCGGCGCGCTGCTGCGTCGGCAATTGCTGCGCGACGACGCGATCTGGGCGGGGATCGAGAAGCTGGTCTTCTGGGTGCTGCTGCCCAGCCTGATCGTCACCGCCCTGGCCAATATGCGGCTGGCGGATCTGCCGGTGGGCGGGCTGGCCGGGTCCATCTGGGGCGCGCTGCTGGCCGGCACCGCGATTTCGCTGGTGCTGGCGCGGGGGCTGGGTGCGGCGCATCCCTCCATGACTTCCATCCTGCAGGGCGGCATCCGCTTCAACAACCTGATGGGCTTCGCCATTGCCGGCGCCATCTGGGGGCCGCCGGGCATTGCGCTGTGCGCCATCTGCACCGGGCTGATCGTGCCGATGGTGCAGACCATCACCACCCTGGCCTTCGCCTTCGGCGGAGAGGGCCGGGTGCGGCCTGGGCGGCTGGCGCGGCAGGTGCTGCTGAACCCGCTGATCATCGCCTGCGCGCTGGGTTTCGCCCTGTCCCTGCTGGGCGGCCTGCCGCCGGGGCTGAACCCGACGGTGCGGGTGCTGGGCCAGGCCTCCGTCGCGCTCGGGCTGCTGTGTGTCGGCGCGGCGCTGACGCTGAAGGGGCTGGGCGACCGGCCGCTGGCGCAGGCGGCGACGGCGGTGCTGAAGCTGGGCGTGGTGCCGTTGATCACCTTCGGCCTGGCGAGCGCCTTCGGCCTGGCGCCGCTGCCCACCGCCATCGTGGTGATGCTGATGGCGCTGCCGACGGCGGCGACCAGCTATGTGATGGCGCGCGCCATGGGCGGCGATGCGCCGCTGATGGCGGCGATCACCACCAGCGAGCACGTTCTGTCGGTTCTCACCCTGCCGGTCTGGATCTGGTTCCTCGGCAGCCGGATGTAGCGCGACCTACCTGCGGGGCAGAAAGCCCACGATCTCCTCGGCCCGGGCGCAGATCGGGGCGGCGATCGCCTCCGCCCGGTCGGCGCCGAGGCGCAGCTGGGCGTCCAGCGTCGCCGGGTCGTCCAGCAGCCGCGCCATCTCCTTGCGGATCGGGTCGAGGTGCCCGACCAGGGCGGCGACCAGCACCTCCTTGAACGCACCGAATCCCTTGCCCTCATGCTCCCGCAGCACGGCCTCCGGCGTCGTGCCGGTGATCGCGGCGAAGATGCCGACCAGGTTGCGCGCCTCCGGCCGGCTCTCCAGCCCGGCGAGCTGGCCCGGCAGCGGCTCGGCGTCGGTCCGCGCCTTGCGGATCTTCTGCAGGATGGCGTCGGGGTCGTCGGTCAGGTTGATGCGCGACTGGTCGGAGGGGTCCGACTTCGACATCTTCTTCGTGCCGTCCCGCAGGGACATGACGCGGGCGGCGACGCCCTGGATCAGCGGCTCGATCCTGGGGAAGAAATCCACCTCGTAGTCGTGGTTGAACTTCTGGGCGATGTCGTTGGCCAGCTCCAGATGCTGGCGCTGGTCGTCGCCCACCGGCACCTGGGTCGCGTGGTAGGTCAGGATGTCGGCGGCCATCAGGTTGGGGTAGACATACAGCCCGGCAGAGGCCGCCTCCCTGTCCTTGCCCGCCTTGTCCTTGAACTGCGTCATCCGGTTCAGCCAGCCGAGGCGGGCCACGCAGTTGAAGATCCAGGCCAGCCGCGTATGGGCATGGACGTGGGACTGGATGAACAGGGTGCAGCGCTTCGGGTCCAGCCCGCAGGCGATCAGCGCCGCCGCCATTTCCCGCGTCTGCCGCGCCAGCTCCTTCGGGTCCTGCCAGACGGTGATGGCGTGCAGGTCGACCACGCAGAAGATCGCCTCATGCGTGTCCTGCATCGGCACCCAGTTGCGGATGGCACCGAGGTAGTTGCCGAGGGTGGGCACGCCGGAGGGCTGGATGCCGGAAAACACGCGGGTCATCTGGGAATACTCTGCTTGGGCGGAGGGACGGTTGTGCCGCCTACGCGGCGCACGTCAAGGCGTCTGCCGCCTGGGCGCGCCACGTCAAGCCGTGACCCGCTTCACCCTGGCCCGGCGCGGTGGCTCGTGGTAGCCCGCGGCAGCCGATCTTCGCATGAGCGGGAACCCCGATGTCCGACCTGAACGCGCCTTCCTCCCCCATTCCGAACGGCACGGCCGCCGGCCCCAACCAGGGCGGCCAGCCCGCCCCGCCGCTGCAGCTCAACATCCAGTACACCAAGGATCTGTCCTTCGAGGTGCCGGGCGCGCCCGAGATCTACGTGACGCTGCGCGAGCAGCCGCGGGTCGACCTGGCGCTGGATGTGCAGGCCCGCCCGCTGGAGCAGGGCCAGAACGTCTATGAGGTCTCGCTGCAGATCCGCGCCGACGCCAAGGTGGGCGAGACCCCCTGCTTCATCGCGGAGCTGGTCTATTGCGGCGTCTTCACCATCAATGTGGAGCAGCAGCACCTGGAGCCGATCCTGCTGGTCGAATGCCCGCGACTGCTGTTCCCCTTCGCCCGCAACATCCTGGCCGACATCACCCGTGACGGAGGCTTCCCGCCGGTGATGCTGGCGCCGATCGACTTCGTGGCGCTGTGGCAGAGCCGCCGTGGCCCGGGTGCGCAAGACGCGGCGCAGGCGCCGGTCGGGGTCGCCTGAAGCCCCCGAGCGCGGCGCCGCGCCAGGGACTCGCGCGGCGCCTGGCCACCCCGGGCCGCTGGCGCGGTGCGCTGACGCGGCGGCTGGCGGGCCCGGGCTTCTGGCGCGCGCTGGCCACCGCCTTCGGCCTCGGCGCGGTGACCGCGCTGGCCCTGCCGCCGGTGCACCTGGTGCCGGTGCTGCTGCTGACGCTGCCGGGCCTGTTCATCATGGTCACGGCCGCACCCAACGCCCGGCGTGCCGCCTGGATCGGGCTGGCCTGGGGCTGGGGTTTCCATGTCGCCGGGCTGCACTGGCTGACCAATGCCATCCTGACCGAGGTCGAGCGCTTCTGGTGGCTGGTGCCGATCGCGGTGCCGGCCCTGGCCTTGCCGCTCGGCGCCTTCACCATCCTGCCGGCGCTCGCCGCACGGCTGGCGCGGCCGGGCTGGCCGCAGGCGCTGGCCTTCGCCGCCGCCTGGCTGGCGGCGGAGTTGCTGCGCGGCGTGGTCTTCACCGGCTTCCCCTGGAACCTGCTCGGCACCGTCTGGGCCTTTGGCAGTTTTCCGATCCAGGCCGCCGCCTGGGTGGGCGTGCATGGCCTGTCGCTGGCCACCGTGCTGCTGGCCCTGGCGCCGCTGGCCGGGCGGCGTGGCTGGATCGGCGGCGGGCTGGCCCTGCTGGTCTTCGCCGGCATCGGCCTGGGTCGGCTGTGGCCGGAGGAGCCGGAGCCGGAACCCGTCACCATGGTGCTGGTCCAGGGCAATGTGGCGCAGGAGGCGAAGTGGCGGGAAGACACCCGCCTGCCGATCTTCCAGCGCTACATTGATCTCTCCGCCGGTGGAGTCCGCACCGCGTTGCAGGAGGCACCGGACAACCGCGTGGTGGTGGTCTGGCCGGAAACCGCCAGCCCATTCCTGCTGGCCAGCGACCCGCGCGCGGCGGAACTCGCCACCAGCCCCCTGCCACCCGGCGCGCTGCTGCTGGCCGGCAGCGTGCGCGCGACCTTCGGCGAGGATGGCCGCGCCACGCAGGTCTGGAACAGCCTGGTGGCGCTGGATGCGCAAGGGTCGGTGCTCGATGCCTATGACAAGGCGCATCTGGTGCCGTTCGGCGAATACACCCCGCTGCGCGGCCTGCTGCCGATCCGCATCGTCGTCTCGGCGCTGGACTTCACCGCCGGGCCGGGACTGCGCAACATCCGACTGCCCGGCCTGCCGGCCTTTGGCGGGCTGATCTGCTACGAGGTGATCTTCCCCGGGGCGGTGACGCCGGCGGACCGGCCCGGCTTCCTGCTGAACATCACCAATGATGCCTGGTTCGGCGTCTCCGCCGGCCCACACCAGCATCTCGCCGCCGCCCGGCTGCGCGCGGTGGAGGAAGGCCTGCCGCTGGTGCGCGCGGCGCAGACCGGGATCTCGGCCGTCTTCGACGCGCGTGGCCGGGTGGTGGCACGGATGGGCCTGGCCGAGACCGGCGTGGTGGTTGCGCCGCTACCTGGCGCCGCTGCCGCAACCCCCTTTGCGCGTCTCGGATTGTGGACACCCATCGGTTTACTCGTACTGGTATCCCTGCTGGCGACCGCAGGCTCGATTTCGCGAGTGGTCCACCGCAGCGGTGAGCCGTCTCCATGAACCGACGCAGCCAGGGGTATGAGAGCTTTATTGAGATTTCTCAAAAGAGTTGACAATTCGTGACCAGCCGGATACGCCTTGAAACGGCCGCTGGGCGGGCGCTTCTCAGCCCCTGCATCGGCTCCGCCCAGGCCAGGATGGCCCCCTTGAACGGGTGGACATGAACTTCCCTGGACTGGAGTGCGAGTGGTGGCCATCCCGAGCGAAGACGTGGTCGAACGAGTGGAACGTGAGCATCGGCCAAGCCCGATCGACGTGCATGTCGGCAGCCGCGTGCGCCTGCGCCGCACCCTGCTGGGCATGAGCCAGGAAAAGCTTGGCGAGGCCTTGGGCCTTACTTTTCAACAGGTTCAGAAGTATGAGCGCGGTGCGAACCGGATCGGCGCAAGCCGGCTGTTCGACATTTCGCGCGTGCTGGACGTGCCGATCGGCTTCTTCTTCGACGACATGCCCCCGGAGATGGGCGGCAATCAGGGCCGGCGCTTCGGCGGGTTCCAGGAGCAGCAGGAAGGCTTCGAGGACGATACCCTGCATCGGCGGGAGACGCTGGAGCTGGTCCGCGCCTATTACCGGATCACCGACGCCTCGGTCCGCAAGCGGGTTTTCGAGCTGATCAAGAGCCTGACTCCGACTGACTGAATTAACCCTCAGTGCAACTGCGGGTTGTCGAAAACGGGATCGCGGTATCGCTGGAGGGCGGCGCGCAGCGCCTCGCCCAGATCGCGTTTCTCGGCGTCTGAGAGGAAGCACCCCACCTCCACCCGGCGCCCGCGCTGGACCAGGCTGAGCCGGGCGACGCCGCCGGCCACCTCCTCCAGCGCCACGCGGGTCCAATAGGGTTGCAGCACGGCTTCCCGCACGCCGCCGCGGCCATTGGCGGTGACGACGTGCAGATGCGTCTCCGTCAGCCGCACCACCTCATGCGCCCGGGCGCTCCAGCGCCGGTGCAGCGCCACCATCCCCAGCACCATCACCACCTCGACCCCGAGGAAGCCGAGCACCGGCCAGGCGCCCAGCACCAGGAACAGCACGCCCGGCACCGCGGCCCCCGCGGCGGAAAGCAGGCAGAGCAACTGCATGCCGCGCGCAGACAGGCTCTGCGAGGGGGTGCTGACGGCTTCGAACAGGATCGGTTCGGCGGAGGCTGACATCCGTCTTCACTATGGGGTAGGGCTGGCATTCCGCCATGTCCGAAATTTCGAAACCCTCCCCTACCGGCCGCATCGCCCGGCCAGCCGCGCGCCCGCCCCGCAAGGCACGCGCCATGAACCGCGCCCAGGCCGAGGCCTTCCTGCGCGCGCTGGCCGCCGCCAACCCGGCGCCGGAGACCGAGCTTCACTTCCGCGATGCCTACACCCTGCTGGTGGCCGTCGCCCTTTCCGCGCAAACCACCGATGTGGCGGTGAACAAGGCCACCGCCACGCTGTTCGAGGCCGCGGCCACGCCGGCCGCCATGGTGGCGCTGGGGGTGGAGGGCGTGGCACCGCATATCCGCCGCATCGGGCTATGGCAGGGCAAGGCGCGCAACGTGGTGGCGCTGTCCCAATTGCTGCTGGAGCGGCATGGCGGGGAGGTGCCGAACGACCGCGCGGCACTGGAGGCGCTGCCCGGGGTCGGCCGCAAGACCGCCAATGTGGTGCTGAACGTTGCCTTCGGGCAGGAGACGATGGCGGTGGACACCCACATCTTCCGCCTCGGCAACCGCACCGGCCTCGCCGCCGGGAAGACCCCGCGGCAGGTGGAGGATGGCCTGGTGAAGCGCTGCCCACCCGACATGCTGCGGGACGCGCATCACTGGCTGATCCTGCATGGCCGCTACATCTGCAAGGCGCGCGCCCCGGAATGCTGGCGCTGCCCGGCGGTGGCCCACTGCAATTTTCCGGCGAAGATCCTGGCCCCGCCGCTGAAGCAGCCGGTGAAGTAGCCTATCGCTCGACGTCTTCGATCGACAGGCCGAAGGCGGCGACACCCTCCGCCAGCAAATCGCCGAAATTATCCATGCCGAGCAGGATCTCGGCGGCATCCTCGCCGCCCTCCCGCTCGCCGCCCTGGGCCACGGCGTCGTCCCATTCCTCCGCCGTGAAGTCGCCACGGCCGACCAAAGCCAGCCCGATCAGCGCCGCCTGTTCATCCTCGTTCAGGGCGAGGATCGCGGCCCGCAGGCTGTCTTCGTCGAACTCATCCTCGGCCGCGCCCGTATCCGGATCGCTTTCCGCCTCGGCGTCCAGGTCCGCCACTTCCGTGCCCTGCACGGCCCGGGCCTGATCCACCAGCGTGGCCACCACTTCCAGGCTGATGCCCAGGTCCAGATCGTCTTCCGATGCCTCCGCCATGGGGCGTCCTTCTCGTCGCGCTGCGTTGTACGGGATTAGATGTCTCGGGCTGGCCGGGTTCCAGACCTGCCCGTAAAATTTGCCTCAGCCACTCACCCAGCTGGGCGCCATGGCGGGGTTCACGAAGCGCCGGTCCTTGGGCAGCGCCGCGATCGCCGCGAGATCCGCCGCATCCAGCGTCACCTCCAGCGCCAACAGGTTTTCCGCCTGCCGCGCCGCGCTGGCCGCCTTCGGCACCATCGCCACCCCGGGCTGCGCCAGCAGCCAGGCCAGTGCCACCTGGGCGGCCGTGACGCCATGCTTGCGGGCGATGTCCTGCAGCACCGGCTGGCTGGCCGTCTCACCCTTGCCGAGCGGCGAATAGGCGGTCAGCGCCATGTCGTTGGCGCGGCAGATCTCCAGCAGCTTCGACTGGTCCAGCAGCGCATGATATTCCACCTGGAGGCAGGCAAGCCCCACCCCCTGGTCGATCGCGCGCTGCAGCAGCCTGGGCGGGAAGTTGGAGACGCCGATGGCCTTGGCCAGCCCCTCCGCCCGGATCGCGGCGAGGCCCGCCAGCGCATCCGCCAGATCGAGCTCCGGGCTCGGCCAATGGATCAGCAGCAGGTCCACATAGGGGGTCGCCAGCCGCTTCAAGCTGGCTTCGAAGGCGGCGCGGATGGCCGCGCCATTCGGCTTGTCGTTCCAGATCTTGGTGGTCAGGAAGATCTCGTCGCGGGCCACCCCGGAGCCTGCGAGGCCGAGGCCGACCGCCTCCTCATTGCCGTACATCTCCGCCGTGTCGATGTGGCGGTAGCCGAGCGACAGCGCGGATTTTACCGCCGCGCTGCATTCGGCGCCCTTCATCGGCCAGGTGCCGAGGCCAAGGCGCGGCATGCGAATACTCGGTGTCTCGATGACCGGCATGTCCATGCGCGCTCTCCTCAGCGTTTCGAAAGGTCGACAAAACCGGCAAAGCCCGCCTCCGTGCCGAAGGCCAGCCTTGTGCCGGTGGCGTTCCAGGCGAGGCTGGTGATGGCGGACCCGCGCGGCGGGGCCACCGGCACCACCTTGCCGCTGGCCACTTCCGCCATCAGCACCAGCCCGTCGCCGAAGCCGGCGGCGACCACCTCGTGCTGCGGATGGCAGGCGACGGCACTGCAGAGCACCTCATCCCCGCCGGCGAGTTCTGTTGGCGCCTTGCCCATCGGGCCGCCGCCGAAGAACGGCCACAGCACCACCGATTCCGCGCCGCTGGTCGCCAGCCACCGGCCGCGGCTGGTGAAGGCGATGGAATGCGTCTTGCCGGGGTAGCCGGACATCCGCATGTGCTGGCCATCGGCCAGGCGCCAGCCATGCAGCGCGGTTTCCTGCATGGCGGTGACCACATGGGTGCCGTCCGGGCTGAAGGCGATGGCGTGGTGGCTGCCCTTCCACTCCAGCAGCTTCGGCTTGTCCTCCTTCGCTGCGACGAACCAGAGCGAGGCGCCGCCGTAATGGCTGACGGCCAGGCGCTTGCCCTTGGCGTCGAAGGCGAGGCCGCCGACCGAGGAGGGGTGCGCCAGCGATTTCGCGACCGCCCCCGCCGCGTCCAGCACATGCGCGAGCTTGCCGACGGAGGCCGCCCGGACGCCCGATTCATGGGCGGCGACATGGTCCACCCACTTGCTCCCGAATTTCTGCACCTGGGTCACCGTGCCATCCGGCGCGGTATGCACCAGGCGGCCATCATCGCCGCCGGTCAGGAAGCCGCCCCTGGCATCGGCGCAGGCGGAGAGGATGGCGCCGTCATGCGCTTCCGCCGTGATGTCGCCGATCCGCACCGTGCCATCGGCCAGGGCGTAGCCCAGCACGCCGCCGCGATCGAACACCGCCGCCACGACCCAGCCGCCGAAATCCTGCGTCGTGCCGCGCTGGGCGAGGAGAAAGTCGGCCTCCGTCACGCCTGCCATCAGGCCGGCACCTGGCAAGCCTCGAAGCCGCGGCGCAGTTGCGGGCGGTTCAGGTCGCGGCCGATGAAGACGATCTTGGACCGGCGCGGGTCGCCATCCTTCCAGTTTCCGATGTAGTCGCCATCCGCGATCATGTGCACGGCCTGGAAGGCGAAGCGCCGGTCGTCATTGGCATAGGCCAGCACACCCTTGGTCCGCAGCAGGTCCTGGCCCTTCTTCTGCAGCAGGTCGCTGATCCAGGCGTTGAACTTCTCCGGGTCCAGCGGGCGGGTCGCCTCGAAGGACAGGCTCATCACCGCGTCGTCATGCGTGTGGTCATCCTCGCCGGAGAGGAATTCCGGGTCGCGCTCCAGGATGCGTTCCAGGTTGAAGGCGTCGCGGCCGATCACGCTGTCGATCGGCACGTCGGATTTGGTGGCGCGACGGATCTCGGCATAGGGGTTGATGCCGCGGATCCGGCGCTCCACCGCATCGGCTTCCTCGGGCGTCACCAGGTCGATCTTGTTGAGGATGATGATGTCGGCGAAGGCGATCTGTTCCTGCGCTTCCTTGCTGTCATCCAGCCGGGCGAACAGGTGCTTTGCATCCACCAGGGTCACGATGGCATCCAGCTTCGTGGCGCGCTTCACATCGTCGTCGGCGAAGAAGGTCTGCGCCACAGGGGCGGGGTCGGCGAGGCCCGTGGTCTCGACGATGATGCCGTCGAAGCGGCCCTTGCGCTTCATCAGCCCGCCGATGATGCGGATCAAATCGCCGCGCACGGTGCAGCAGATGCAGCCATTGTTCATCTCGAACACTTCCTCGTCGGCATCGACGACGAGGTCGTTATCCACCCCAAGCTCTCCGAATTCGTTGATCACCACGGCGTATTTCTTGCCGTGGTTCTCGGACAGGATGCGGTTGAGCAGCGTGGTCTTGCCGGCGCCAAGGTAGCCGGTGAGCACGGTGACGGGAACGGGGGTATCGGCCATCGGGGCAGTCTCCGGGATCGGTTTGGGCGCATATATGGGTTTGCGCCGCCCGGCTACCCGTGCGGCGCATGCAACCCTGTGATCCCTCGCCGGCTACGACATGCGGCCCGCAGGGCCAAGCGGCCGAACGGCCGCCGCGGCAAATGCGTCGCGCCAAGGGCGCGCCTTCAGCGCGGTGAAGCCATAGGCGCGCCTTCAGCGCGACGAAGCCAAGGCCGCGGGTCGGGGCGCTGCCCCGACGCCGCCCGCACGCCCATGGCGTGCCTGTGGCACGACTGAGGGGCACGAAGGTGCAACCTTCGTGCACAAGGCGACTACGCGACGGCGCGGATTGCCTCGTCCAGCGTGCCGAACAGGCGGTCCACATGGGGCTTCTCGATGATCAGCGGCGGGGACAGCGCCACGATGTCGCCGGTCACGCGCACCAGCACGCCCTTGTCGAAGCAGGTGCGGAACACCTCCATGGCGCGGGTGCCGGGCTTGCCGGGATGCGGTTCCAGCTCCACGCCGGCGATCAGGCCCATGTTCCGGACGTCGATGACGCCGGGCGTGCCCCGCATGGCGTGCGCCGCCTCCTCGAAATACGGCTCCATCGCCAGGGCGCGGGCCGGCAGATCCTCCGACTTGTGCAGGTCCAGCGTGGCAATGGCGGCGGCGGAGGCCAGCGGGTGGCCGGAATAGGTGTAGCCGTGGAACAGCTCGATCCCCGCCGGCACGCCATCGACGATGGTCTGGTAGATCTCGTTGCTGGTGGCGACGGCACCCATCGGCACGGCGGCGTTGGTCAGCCCCTTGGCCATGGTCATGATGTCCGGCGTGACGCCCAGGCGCTCCGCGCCGAAGGGCTTGCCGATGCGGCCGAAGCCGGTGATCACCTCGTCGAAGATCAGCAGGATGCCATGCTGCGTGCAGATCTTCCGCAGCTTTTCCAGGTAGCCCTTGGGCGGCACCAGCACGCCGGTGCTTCCGGCGACGGGCTCGACCATCACCGCCGCGATGGTGTCGCCATGCAGCGCCACCAGGTTCTCCAGCGTATCCGCCAGATGCTCGCCATGCTCCGGCTGGCCCTTGGCAAAGGCGTTCTGGGCCGGCAGGTGGGTGTGGGGCAGGTGGTCCACATAGGGAAGCTGCGCGCCGAACTGCTTGCGGTTGCCGCCGATGCCGCCGACCGACATGCCGCCGAAGCCGACCCCGTGATAGCCGCGTTCCCGCCCGACCAGCCGGACCCGCTGCGACTGGCCGCGTGCCTTGTGATAGGCAAGCGCGATCTTCAGCGCCGTATCGGCCGCTTCCGACCCTGAATTGACGAAGAAGACGCGGTCCATCCCCTCCGGCGTCATCTCCGCCACGCGGGCCGCGGCCTCGAAGGCGATGGGGTGGCCGAGCTGGAAGGTGGGCGCGAAATCCATCACCGCGGCCTGCTTCTGGATCGCCTCGACGATCTCCCGCCGCCCATGGCCGGCATTGCAGCACCACAGCCCCGCCGTGCCGTCCAGGATCTCATCGCCCTCCGGCGTGAAGTAGGACATGCCCTCGGCGCGCGCGAGCATGCGCGGGGTGGATTTGAAATACTTGTTGTCGCTATAGGGCATCCAGAACGCGT
>LNFM01008010.1_pt1 | contig 16197 bp, 11 predicted proteins | sample 596031 | NCBI WGS metagenome assembly LNFM01 (sample SAMN04254537, study PRJNA301005) | activated carbon metagenome | isolation source: dual media filters at the Ann Arbor, Michigan drinking water treatment plant | place: USA: Ann Arbor
TGAATAGCTCGACATTACAGCTCTCTTTGACGCCCCCGATCTATCGTTTTGATAAATCAGCTCAGGCGACAACTAGCCTGACACCGGGGGCCAGAAAGATGCGGTAGCCCAGACCGTCGGTTGAGGCGATGGCTTCGGCGGCAATCAAAAATAACCAGGCCGAGCCGAGCACCAGACGCAGGGCGATCAATAAGCGCGGCAGCAGTTGCGGCAGCACCACACGCAGGATCAGCGTCCAGGTGCTGGCCCCTAATGTTTGCGCCTTGATCAGAATCTCTTGAGGAATTTCTCGGGCGCGTTGCTCTAGGTCGCGGGCCAGGATCGGCGTAATGCCGATTACGATGAGCATGACCTTGGACAGCTCGCCCAGGCCAAAGACGATAAACAGGATCGGCAAAACGGCCAGCGGCGGCACCATCGACAGCACCGTCAGCAGGGGCGACAGCGGCGCACCGAACAGCGGGATAATCCCGGCGGCTATGCCTAAGCACAAGCCAACCAGTGCGGCGATGGCCACGCCCATGGCCAGTCGTTTAAGGCTGGCGGCGGTGTCCTGCCAGAACAGGTATTTGCCGCTGCGTTTGTCTTCGGTAAAGGCCAGCCGGTCCACCGCCGCGATCATCTGTGTGGCGCTGGGCAGCAGCTTGTCGTTGGGGTTGTCGGCCAGTCGCTGCGCCGAGCCTGCAAAATAGGCGAACAGCAGCAGGGCGAAGGGCAGCAGGATCAGCAGCAGGCGACCGCTGCGATCCGGGTGGCGGTTGATCAGACGCATGGCAAGCTCTCGAAGCAAGTGGGCGTAGGTTGGGTTGAGCCTGCGAAGCCCAACGAATGGCGGTGTTGGGCTTCGCAGGCTCAACCCAACCTACGTCATGGCATTACAGCGTGCCGTCAGCCGCCATCTGCATATAGCTCGGATCGAAGCGCAGTTTGAGGTTGCCGGTATCACCGGTGACCACGCCGTTGGCGAAGCTCATGCCGATGGCTTTGGCACTTTTCGCGCCTTCGCCGAGCAGTCCGTGGCTGTAGGAAAATTCAGCCACTTTGGTCATGGTTGCTGGCAGTTTCGGGCTGTTGGCGAAGGCCACGGCGTCTTTAGCGGAATAGAACATCTTGGTCGCGGCCAACTGCGCTTCATAACCGGCGAGGTCCGTGCCGGACGCTTTGGCCATGTGCTCGCGGGCCGCGATACCCGCTGGGGTGTCGGCACTCATGGTGGCCATGATTTCGTACCAAGCGCCGGTCAGGGCTTTGCCAAAGGCCGGGTTGTCTTTGAGGGTGTCGCTGTTGACCACCATCAGGTCAATGATTTCACCAGGGATCTGGCTGGAGTCGAACACCTTGGTCACGCCCGGCGTGGCTTCAATTTCGGCCAGCAGTGGGTTCCAGGTGGTTACGGCGGTGACATCACTGGTGGCAAAGGCGGCGACCAAGTCGGCGTCGGAGGTGTTGACCACCTTGATATCGCGCTCGCTCAGCCCGGCGCGTTCCAGGCCGCGTGCCAACAGGTAGTGGGACACGGAGAGTTCAACCAAGTTGACGTTCTGGCCCTTGAGGTCGCCCAAGGTCTTTTTCTCGCCTTTGAGCACCACGCCATCGTTGCCGTTGGAGAAGTCACCGATGATCAGTGCGGTGCTGTCCACGCCGCCCGCAGCGGGGATGGTCAGGGCGTCCATGTTGGTCATGGTGCAGCCGTCGAACTGGCCGGCGCTGTATTGGTTGATCGACTCGACGTAATCGTTGATCTGCACCACATCGATGCTGATGTCGTACTTTTTCGCCCATTTGTCGACGATGCCTTCAGCCGCGCCGTATTCCCAGGGCATCCAGCCGGCGTAGATGGTCCAGCAAACGCTGAAATCGGATTTCGGCGCAGCATGGCTGTTGACGCTGATGGCAGCGGCCAGGCCGGCGGCGAGTACTGAACACAGACGGGTCTTACGCATGGTGAAGCCTCCAGTTCGAGAAATACGGGCAGGAGTTCGCGGCGGATCCCACGGTGGGGCGCGTTCTCCCGGGCTTTTATCCCGCCGTGTAACCTCGAAGGAGGTCGCCAACTCTCGGACCAGTCACTCGGCTGTCTCTTGCGAAACAGCGGAGCCGGAACCCTAGTCAGCTATTGCAAATTGTCGTACCGCGAACCCGCTACAGCGGGGTGCTCCTGCATAACCTGTGTGTTGCGAACATCGTGCCAGTTCACTATTGGCGCAGGCCCGGTGTTTCTGTGGCTACGCCCGCCAGGTTGTGCGCCCTGGCGGTGCGTGTCGCGCTTAGCTGTGCTGCATTGTGGGGCGTTACAGGCTTTTGTCGGCGGCCATCTGCATGTAGCGCTCATCAAAGCGCAGCATCACGTTGCTGGCGTTGCCCAAGGTGCGTTCGCCGCTGAAGGCAATGCCGATTTTTTCCAGCCCTTTGCCATCATGGCCGAGCAGTTTTTGTTGATCGGCAAAGAGCGCGACCCGTTGCATCAACTCAGGCATCTTGTTGGAGCGGGTAAAGTTGAGTGCATAGCGCGCGGAGTAGAACGAGCGCAGGGTGTCGAGTTGCTGATTGAAATCATCCGCGGTGGTGCCCGCTGCACTGGCCATCTTGGCCCGCGCTGTGCGCCCGGCTTCGGTGGGCAGGCCCATCAGACGTTGGGTTTCAAACCAGGCGCCCGTCAGGGCTTTGCCCAGCTCTGGATGCGCTTGCAGCACGCGGCTGTTGACCACGGTCAGGTCAACAATCTCGCCGGGAATCAGGTTGGAGCTGAACACCTCGCTGACCTGTGCCCGCTTTTTGATGCTGGCCAGAATGGGGTTCCAGGTGATCACCGCGTCGCCTTGACCCGCCAGAAAAGCCTCGGCGATTTGCGTGTCGGACACGTGCTGGACGGTCACATCCTCCGGCTTGAGTAGGGCCCATTCCAGGGCGCGGCTGAGCAGGTAATGGGACACCGAGTTCTCCACCAGCAGGACGGTTTTGCCTTTGAGGTCCTGAATGGTCAGGCCGCCGCCGCGCAGCAGCAAGGCGTCCGCGCCGTTGGAAAAGTCGCCGACGATCAAGGCGGTGGAGTCCACCCCGGCGGCGGCCGGAATGGTCAGCGCGTCCATGTTGGTCATGGTGCAGGCGTCGAATTCGCCGGACGTGTAACGCTCGATCGAGCCGACATAATCCGGCACTTCACTGATCTCAACGCGAATGCCGTATTTGTCTGCCCATTTCTGCATGATGCCTTCGTTGGCGGCATAGCCCCAGGGCATCCAGCCGGCAAAGATCGACCAGCACAGCTTGAAGGTTTTCGGCTCGCTGCTGGCGTACGCCGGTTGCAGCAGCAGGGCGGCGAGCAGGCCGGTGGCAGTCAGGCGAATCAGTCGGCGGGTTAACAGCGTCAGGGTCAGCATGGGGAACCTCATGGCAGATAGCGGGTACGGGAAAGCGGACAGCAGGGCCGTGCGTTCTCCCGGGCTTTTATCCCGCCGTGTAACCCCATGACCGTGGTCATTGCCTGAGGTCGTCGACTCTCGGACCAGCCATTCGCCACCCGTTAAGGCGCGAACCGGAACCCTAGTCGACCATTGCTGTGTGTCCGGCTGCAGTGCCCTGCAGCCGTCCGCATTTCCTTGATGCACAAAGACTTAAGCGAGGACTGTGCCAGTTTTAAAACGATTTACTGCAACCGTGATTTTTTAGTGACTGAGTGCTGTTTTGCCGCATGGATTCGCTAAATGGCTACACCTGTTAGCACTGAAACAATTTGCAATGAAATCTGCTGCGCAGGGTGTGCGCACAGTAAGCCGGTTGCCGTTGTCTGATGCAGCGGGAGTGATCCCTGGCAGCGACAACGGTCACTGCCGTATTTGCGGTCGAAGGAGGCCGCTATGCCCTACAAAGCCATGTTGTTAGCGTTATTGATGTTATCGGTCAGCGGTTGCGCGGTTTATGGCGGTAGCGGGTATGCACACCGCGTCTATTACCAAGACGGTTACGATCAGCGTCATACCAATCCCTATTACCGCCAACCCCCACATCGGGTGTATGCCATACCGCCGCAGCGCTATTACACGCCTCAGTACCATATTCAGCACCCGGCACCGCATCGCTATGCACCGCGCTACTCCATCACCATCGAGCCGTCACGGCAGTACCGCGGGCATGCGGACTACCGCCGGATTGAACCGCACAACGGTTGGAATCAGTCACGGCGTGACGTTTACCGGGAGCGCCAGTGGCAGCGGTCGCATGGCCACGGTGGCTGGCAAGAAAACCACTCTCACCGGGATGACCGTCGCGGCTGGGAACGGCAACGTCAGTGACCCCCACGACTCCCGTGTGATCAAACCTGTGCCTGAGCGAAGAGTTGGTCTTCGTTCAGGATCGCTTCGCGGATGGCTTCGGCGGCTGGTGACAGGCTGTGACCGGCACGGCTGATCAGGGCGTAAGCCGACTGTTCAGTGAGCGTATCGGCCTGTAGCGGCAAACGGGCCAGACGCCCTGCCTGAATGTCGTCGGCCACCACATCCCACGGCGCGACGCTCAGCACATCGCTGTCGGCCACCAGCGCTTTCAGCACCATAAAGTTGTCGCACTGAATGCTCAGCGGCTGTTCGCGGCTGCTGAGCGCGCGCAGGTTTTGCTCCACGGCCTGCGGCAGTTGCGTGCCCGCCAGCGGGTAGTCGAGCAGGTCGTGCATACGCAACCCATCGTGTTGCAAGAGGGGGTGGTCGGGGCGGCAGAACAGCACGCCGTCGTGCCGTTGCAAAGGCTCGATGCACAGGTGTGGGTCGTCCAGCAGTTCGCGGCTGTCAGCCACAAACACCTCAAGGTCGTCATCCAGCAGGCGTTCGCGTAATTCCAGCCAGTTGCTAATGTGCAGGTGGATGCGCACCCGTGGGTAACGCTGCGCCATGCGCCCAACCGCCCGCGGCACCAAACGTGCGGCGGGGTAAGGACCCGCGCCCAGGCGTAAATCACCGGTTTGCAGATTGCCCAACTGGCTCACCGCATTTTTCAACGCACGGCTGCCCGCCAACAGGCGTTGGGCATGCTCGAGCACCAATTGACCGTGGGTGGTTAGGCTGATGCCGCGGCTGTGACGGTCAATCAGGCGGCAATCTAGGCTGGCTTCAAGCGCCTGAATGCTGCGGCTCAGCGCCGGTTGACTGAGGTGAATGGCCTCTGCCGCGCGAGCGAAGTGCCCATGCTCGGCCAGGGCGACGAAATGACGGAGTTGGCGGAGATCATTCATGCGTGGTGTGCATCGCTATTGGTTTTAGATTGCATTGGAACTATTGCGTCGACCTTGCCAGTCTGCCGAGGCCCCTCACAAGTATTTTCGTGATGCCAGCCTGGCATTGTTTCGACAGTCCGCTGCTGGCCGTCACGCTGCCGCCCGGGCTGCTTGGCCCCCATTGTTTGAGCGTGTCCGGGAGATACCGATGAAGCGTCGCGATTTAATCAAACTGGCAGGGACGGTCAGTGTCGCTGGTTTGGCCGCTCCGTTGCTCGGGGCACCCGCTGTGCAGCGTTCGGCCGGCCGTAAGCCGAATATCCTGCTGATTGTCACTGATCAGCAGCGCGCCCACCGCGATTTGCCCAGCGCCGTGCCGCTGCCCGGGCATGAGCGCTTGCTTAAGCGAGGGGTGAGTGTGGGCAATTTTCACGTCAATACCACGCCCTGTTCACCGTCACGTTCGGTGTTGTTCACCGGGCAGCACACCCAGCACACCCACATCACCGCCAACCTGGGTCTGCCGCCTTTTCGTGAGCTGTCGCCGAGCATTCCCACACTGGGTCATATGCTGCGCGAGCAAGGCTATCTGACGGCGTATAAGGGCAAGTGGCACCTTTCGCATATCGAGCACTCGAGCAACCTCACCTATGGCGTGGTCGAGCCGACTACTGAGGCGTTACAGCCCTATGGTTTCTCCGACTTCAACCTTAATGGTGACCCACATGGCTCGCTGATGACCGGTTTTATCTACGACAAGGTGACGGCCAGCGATACGGTCGATTGGCTGCAGCGCCATCGCGACGATGCGCAGCCCTGGTTTCTTGCCGTCAATTTTGTTAACCCGCACGACATCATGTTCTACAGCTCCGGCATCCATCAGGAACAGTCGCGCCTGCGCCGCAATTTTCTCGGCCCCCTCTCGTCGGGGCCGCGCACTGGGGTGTACGAGCAGCACTGGGGCCTGCCGTTGCCGAAAAGCTTCTACGCCGAGGATCTGTCGCGCAAACCTTGGGCGCAGCGCGCCGATGTCGAGTTATGCAACCACATTTATGGCCACCTCGATCCGGGTGATGAGGCTGCCTGGCAGGGCTTGCAGAGTTACTACCTGAACTGCGTGCGCGACGTTGACCAAAGCATCGAGCAGGTGTTGCTGGGGCTTGAAGCCAGCGGCCTGGCCGATAACACCATCGTCATGCTGACCGCTGACCACGGTGAGATGGCCGGCGCGCATCAATTACGGCAGAAAGGCCCGCATATGTATAAGGAGAACACGCGGGTTAACTTCATCGTCCGTCACCCGGATATTGCTCAGGGCTTCAGCAGTGAGGCGCTGGGTTCGACCGTTGATATCGTGCCGACTATTCTCGAACTGGCAGGCCTGGAACCTGCGGCCCAGGCCATACGCCACCCGCAGTTGGCTGGGGTGAGTCTGGCCGAAAGCCTGGGCGGTGCCTCGCGGCGTTCGAAGCGTGATGAGCGCGGTCACCTGTTTGACTGCGGCGTGACGATGTACCTCGACCCAGAGTTCAATGAGGCCCTGATGCGCGATCACGATCAGGTTACGCCGTGGACCATCATCAAGGAGTCGTTGCAACGTCTGCAGCCTGGGCCGTCTCTGGATAATCGCGCACTGCTGCGTGGCATCCATGACGGCCGCTATAAGTTCGCCCGCTATTTTGCAGCTTCCGATCATCATCAGCCCGAGGACTTAGCCACTTTGTTGGCGCGTAATGATCTGGAGTTGTACGACACCCAGAACGATCCGGACGAATTGCACAACCTGGCCAATGAGCCCACGTCACACCGTGCGCTAATCGAAGGCTTGAATACCCGACTCAATACGCTGATTGAGCGTGAGGTGGGGGTTGACGATGGTCGCGAGCATCCGGGGCCCAGCTTTTTATACAGCTAGGGGCCGCTCGTCCGTTATTGCCAAGTCTCTCCGGTTGATACCCTTGCGGGTCATGCTCTTGAGTGCGTGAGTGATGACGCGTTGTCCGGCCGGGGCGACGAAGCGTAGACATTGGCGGCGGTCTTTCATGCGCTCTGTGCATCGCTTGTTGATTTGGAATGCATTGGAATTATTGGCGTTGGTTGGCCAATCTTTCAGTACTGCCAATAACAATGAGCGCGACCCTATGTTTTTACTCAATCGAACGGCCGCAGTGCTGCTGAGCCTGGCGCTGCCCTTGACCAGCCAGGCGGCTTTGCCCAAGGAGCAGATTGCTCCATCCATCCACCCGGAATTGGCCGCGCACACCCAGCACTTCACGCAGAAGGTTTATCAGGTGGCGGGTAATGTGTACTCCGCCGTGGGCTGGCAACTGGGCAACGTGGCGATGATTGAGGCACCGGAAGGGCTGATTATCATCGACACGGGCGAGTCGGTGAGCGAGTCGCGCAAGATCATGGCCGAGTTCCGCAAAATCACCGACAAGCCGGTGAAAGCGGTGGTCTACACCCACTTTCACCCCGATCACATCAACGGCGTAAAGGCCTTTGTCACGGAAGAACAGGTGCGCAGTGGCGAGGTGCAGATCATTGCCCACGACACCCTGCTGGCCAATGTGGTCGCACAAGGTGCGTTGGTCGGGCCGATTCTTTCGGTACGCTCCGGCTACAGCTTCGGTGCGGCGTTGCCGGCCAGTGATCAGGAGCAGATGAATGCCGGCATCGGGCCGTTGGCGATTGTCGAAGCCTCAACCTTTATCGCCCCGACCTTGACCTTCAAGGACACACTCAACACGCGCATTGCTGGCCTAGACCTGCAGTTTTTGCACGTACCCAGCGAAGCGCCGGACGAAATCATCGTCTACCTGCCGGATAACCGCGTGCTGATCAGCGCCGAGGTGGAGCAGGGGCCCACGCTGCCGAATATCCACACCCTGCGCGGCACCAAATTCCGCGACCCGGTGGTGTGGGTCGAGAGCCTCGATAAACTGCGTGCCTTCAACGCCGAGCACATGGTGCCGCTGCACGGCCGGCCGGTGAGCGGGGCCGAGAATGTGGAAGAGGTGCTGCGCATGACCCGCGATGGCATTGCCTATATCCACGACCAAACCGTGCGCTGGATGAACAAGGGCCTGACTCCGGACGAGTTGGTCGAGAAGGTCAAACTGCCACCGCATTTGGCCGGTTACACCCCGTACCTGCGTGAGTACTACGGCACTGTAAAGCACAGCGTAAGGCAGATTTATAACGGCTACCTGGGCTGGTTCCAGGGTGATCCGGTGGCGCTCGACCCGCTACCACCCAAGGACAAGGCCGAGCGGTTGATCGAGCTGATGGGCGGGCGCGAAAAGCTCCTGCTGGCGGCTGGCAATGCGTACCTGAAAGGTGATTTCCAGTGGGCGGCGGAATTGGCCACCTACGCCATCCAAGTGGACAAAAAAGACACGCTGGCCCGTGACATCAAAGCGCGCAGCTTTCGCAAACTTGGTTACGCCAGCATGAACGTCAACTGGCGCAACTGGTACCTGACCAGCGCCATGGAGCTGGAAGGCAAGCTAGACGGTGAGGACGTGCAAGAGATGGCCCTGCAAATGCGCAGCGCGTTTCTTTCGCCCGACATGCTGAAAACCTTCCCGCCGCGCATCTTCCTGCAGAACTGGATCACCCGTGTGGACCCGGAAAAAGCCAACGATGTGCAGCTGACCCTGGGCTTTGATTTTCCGGATATCGGCGAGCAGTGGGCACTGGAAGTGCGTCGTGGCGTGGTGCAGTTGCACAAAGGGATTCCCGAGGGCACCCCGCTTAAGCTGACCCTCGACAAGACCTACCTGGACACCGTTATGAGCGGTGAAAACGGTCTGCTCAAAGGTGTGCTGCTGGGCGATGTAAAGGTCGACGGTAACCTGCTGGACATCAAGACCTTCCTCGGCTGTTTTGACTTTAGCGAAGCGCCGATAGCCCTGACCCTGCGTTAGTCGATGGTCAGCGGGCGAGTAGTGCGACCGCCCGCTGACCTAATCATCCTCTGTGCGCCTCAACCAAAGATCGGCAGGCGCGTCTTGGCATGCATTGCATACTCAAGCCTCCCTGAACCGAGGATTGTGAAACATGCATCTGTTGAGTTTTGCCAAAGGCGCGCTGGCGCTGTTCTGGCTGCTGGCGTTGGCCAACCTGTTTATCCCGCTGGGAGAGGTCTGGTATTGGCCAGTCAACCTGGCCGCCATCGGCATTTTGCTGGCGCATGTAGGCGAGTTACTGCTGTTCAAACAACGCCTGCAGCAGCGCCCGAACGTGTGGTTGGATCGCGCGCAGGTCATGCTGTTCGGCATGCTGCACCTGCAGAGCATTCCCAAGCGTTAGGCGCACATTGCGTTTAGCGACCCCCGGTCGGGCGACCCAACGCCCGACGTTTAGACGTCCGTGCCGCGATCATTGATCAGCATCAGGCTGCGTGCCACGGCGATGGCGATAAACATCACCCCTGCGACCGCTTCTGCGCCGGCCAGCAAGCGTGCCGCCGGGGCCAGCGCGTGAATATCGCCATAGCCGACGGTGGTGAGCGTGACCAGGCTGTAGTAGACGAAATCATCCAACTGCAAATCGCCGTGGCTGCTCCAAAAAGCATCCACCACCAGGCTGTTGACCATCTGGTAGGCCATGGCGAAGGCCAAGGCCAGCAGCAGATAAAACGCCAGCAGGCCGTAAATCAGCTCGCCCGTGACCGGGCGCTCGTGGGTGACGCGGTGAAACAGGGACGCGACCATGGCCACATAAAACACGAACAGCCCAATGCCATTGGTGAGATTGGCCGGCAGTTCGACCAGCTGCTCAAGCCCCAATAGCGCCATGTTGGTAAAGCCTAGAATCAGCACCAGACCGAGGAACATGTGCTTATGCCGCAGGGTGTTGATGGCCGTGACCACCACCAGCAGCAGGGCGGTCCATTGCAGCCACAACGGCGGGTGTGGCCAGCCCATGACCATCACCAGCAACACGCTGGCTGCAAACAGGAGGCGCAAGCGGAAGAGCAGCAAAAATTGTTCGAGCACCAATTGATCTCCACGAATAGGCGTGTGAGTGAAGCGTGTGTCCGCGCCGTAAAGTGCGGTGCGCGACTGAGAAGCGGAGGACATTTCGTCGTCAGCTGGTGTAGGGCAGAACATCAGTGGCGGGCGATGCCGAGTGCCGCCATGATAAACCCTATGTGTTAAGAGTACCGACTGGCACGGTTATGCCTCCGGATATAAATCCGATGCAGGTGCCAATGCTGTTTGTGTGGGAAAATGCGCGCCGAGTTGCCTCGCTGCATTCGTTAGGAGCCCTTGATGTCATTGTTCAAGCAGCTGTTTATTGCCATCTGCGTGCTGATGCTGGTGAATTTCACCGGCAGCTTTCTGGTCAGCGTTGAGAGCTCGCGCGAGCAGCAGGTCAATCAACTGCGCGCCCATGCGCAGGACACTGCCACCGCCTTGGGCTTATCGCTCGGCCCGCACGTGAATGACACGGCGATGATTGAATTGATGGTCAGCTCAATTTTCGACAGCGGTTATTTCGAGAGCATCCGCGTCAGCGATCCGGCCACTGGCGCGCTGCTGGTCGAACGCACGGGTGTCCCGGTCAGTGGTGAAGCCCCGCAATGGTTTGCCCGTCTGGTCAATCTGGCTCCGGCGCAGGGCGATGCGATTGTCAGCGATGGCTGGCGCCAGGCTGCGCACGTGCAGGTGGTGAGTCATCCGTTGTTTGCGGTCGGTAAACTGTGGCAAAGCACCCTGGGCAATCTGCTCTGGCTGACCCTGACCGGCGTGCTCTGCATCGCCTTGGGCGGCTTGCTTCTCAAGCGCCAACTGCGCCCGCTGGACTACATGGTCGAGCAATCCAATGCCATCGCCCGGCGCGAGTTTCTCAGCCTGCCTGAATTGCCGAAAACCCCGGAGTTTCGCCGTGTGGTCAACGCCATGAACCAGATGGTCGGCAAACTCAAAGCCTTGTTCGCCGAAGAAGCCGCACGCAGTGAAGTGCTGCGCGCCGAGGCCTATCAGGACAGCCTGACCGGCTTGGCCAACCGCCGCTATTTTGATTCACAACTGCATGCCCGCCTTAATGTTGAAGAGCAGGCCTGCAGCGGTTACTTGCTGCTGCTGCGCGTGAACGACCTGAGCGGCCTCAACCAACGTTTGGGCGGGCCACGCACCGATCAGTTATTGGTAGGCATTGCCGAGCAACTGCAACAACTCAGTCGGGGCCGTTTCATTCTGGCGCGCAACCGCGGCGGTGAATTTGCCCTGCTTGCGCCGGGCGTTGAGCGTCAAGAGGCGCAGCAATTGGCCGAGCAACTGGAGCAGATGCTGCATAGTCTGCAACAAACCGGAGCCAGCGATTGCACGCCGGTCGCCTACATGGGCCTGACCCGCTTTGCCCCAGGCGATGCTGAAGACGAACTGTATCGCACCCTCGACAGCGCCCTGACGCAGGCCGCCAGCCAAGCGCAGCCGAGCTGGGCCTTCAGTGAACTGACAGATCAGTCAGCCTCGGTGGATGAAGGGCAGGGCTGGTACCGTTTGCTTGATCAAGCCCTGGAACAGGGGCGTATTCAGTTGTACTTCCAGCCTGTGGTGGCCACTGCTGATCCAGCGTGCGTGCTGCACCATAAAGTGCTGGCGCGGGTGCTGGATGAGCAAGGCGTGGTGATCCCCGCCGGGCGTTTCCTGCCTTGGCTGGAGCGCTTTGGCTGGGCCGCCAGACTGGACGCCGTGATGCTTGAGTTGGTCCTGAAAAACCTGCAGCAGCAACCCATGAAGGTGGCCCTCAGCCTCTCTGGCAGCTGTATTCGCGAACCCCAGGCGCTGGCTGGTTTGTATGCCCAGTTGCAGAACCATCGCGCCCTCAGCGCCTATCTCACCTTGGAGCTGGATGAAGACCAACTGCCGGATCAAGCCGCGCTGGAAAACCTGACCCAACGCCTGCGCACACTGGGTTTCGGCCTGGGCCTGCAGCATTTTGGCGGACGCTTCAGCATGATCGGTAACCTCGCCAAGCTTGGCCTTGGCTACCTCAAGGTCGATGGCAGCTACATCCGCGGCATCGATCAGGAAAACGACAAACGCCTGTTTATCGAAGCCATGCAACGCGCGGCCAACAGCATCGACCTGCCGCTGATTGCCGAGCGTGTGGAAACCGAAGGCGAATGCCAAGTGTTGCGTTCAATGGGTATTAGCGGCGTTCAAGGTCGCTTGTTTGGCGAACCAGCCCCTTGGCGTTAACAGCAGATTTTTGTAGTAGGTGCGTGACTGCTCGCGAGTTGTTTGAGCGTGACGCATCGCAAAGTCCGACCAGCTTCGATTCGTCGTCGTTGATCATGTCGTAGACCGTAGCCTGGATTAGCGCAGCGTAATCCGGGTTGCGATGGCTCTGCTGACAGAATGATTCCGGATTTAATCCGAACTCCCAGCCCCTGGGAGTGGGCGTGCTCACAAAATGAACGGTCTCATCCTGTGTGCAGGGTGGCAGTCTGTAGTCTGGATTAGCGCCAACGTAATCCGGGGCGCGATCGATAAGCCGACCAATATTCCTGATCCCGCGTGCAAGGCGGCAGAATACTTAGATCAGCCCCGACTCGTCGTCGTTGATCAATCGATGCAGCCCACCCAACGCATCGCGCGCCTTGCTGCGGCCGACCAGCTTGCTTTGCGCCGCTTCCGGCAAATCAGTAATGCGCACCACACCCTTGCGAATCAGCACGGTAATCAAGTCTTCCAGCACCCGGATCATGTCCAGGTCGCTCTGCTTGAGCTTGAGCAGGCTGCTTTCGACCGACTGATTGGCAAACCACGCCTGAGCCTCCTGGCTATCGGCCAGCAGTTCATCGTCCATCCCCTCAAACGGGGCGGCCTCCACCTGTTGCAGGTTACCCCAGGCATCTCGTTTTACATACAACATCTACCGCTCCTTGCCTCTGTGGCCACCCCAAACAACCCCGCTACCTCATGGTAGCGGGGTGGTTGGTATCAGCTATGGTCGATTTTGATCAGCGGATCAGCACCGGCTATCAACGAGTTAACCAAGTCAGCCTGGCTGAGGTTGTTTGGGTTGATATTGAAGTTACCGCCGCTGCCGTTGTCCAATTCGATGGTTACATCAGCATTGCTGCCAGTATCGTTGAGCCCGCCCGTGGTGCTCACCAACAGCGTGGAGGTGGTGGTATCCACACGCAGGTAGTTGAGGATGTTGCCGTCGTTTTCACCTTGTAGCAGATCACTCAGATCAATGCGGTCGCCTTGAGTGGGGTTTAGGTCTTGAATGACATCCCTACCGCCAGACGTGTTCAGGTCGCCCCGCTGCCATACAAAGAGATCCCGATCAGCACCCCCATTCAGAGTATCGTTACCGAGACCACCCCGCAGGATGTCATCGCCTGCACCACCATTGAGAATATCGTTGCCGGTTTCGCCGTTGAGGAAGTCGATACCAATCCCTCCATTGAGGGTGTCGTTGCCAATCCCACCATACAGATGATCGTTACCAGCATCGCCGTTGAGCGTGTCGTTACCACTACCCCCGTAAATCAGGTCATTACCGCCATCACCGCTAAGGGTGTCATTGCCGTTATACCCACGTATGAGGTCATTACCTGTTGTACCGGTAAGCGTGTTGTCTGCAACAGTGGCGTTGGTGAGTGTATTGCTGGTCGCGTTGATGGTGACACTGAACGACTGCGAACTGCTGGCCGTCTGGTTGATTGCTGTTTCTGTGGCAGTCCCCGTCAGTGTGAGGTTGAGCGTACCGGTGAAGCCAGCAGGCGGAAGCAGGTGCAGGTTGCTCAGGTCGCCAGCGGTTAAGGTCCAACTGCCGTTACCATTGTTAGTGCCAGCGCTCAAGGCTGCGCCAGTCGGCAGTCCTGACAGCACCAAGTTTAATGATTCAGATCCGTCCCGATCGGCCAGTTGGGCTGCGAGAGACAGGGCTATAGGTGCGCCGTAAAGCGTGGCGTTACCACTCTGAGTGAAAGAGGTATTTGTTAAAGACAGAGATGAGTCTTTGATCCTGTCACCGCCATTAAGTACCAACCAGCTGAAGCTGTAGTTACCGGTCTGGGTAGCGGTGTAATTAAAGGTACCGTTACTGGTGAAAGCTGGGAACTTCGATTCCGAAGAGTCCACCAAGAAGGCATTTCGAGCCCCTGAAGGATCGGTCACGATCAACACGACTAAGTCGTTAAAGCCGCTAGATACTTCCCCGCTTTCGTTCTCGCCATTAGAGAAGGAATAGCTCCAGTTAACAGTTGTACCACTGGTCAAACTGTAGTTGGCGTAAGTGACTTTCCCGTCCTGTACGTTAACGAAACCAGGGTCATTGACCTGTGTGCCCGCGGGGTCAAAACGGTCATCAAGAAAGCCTGCAGTCAGGCCAAGTTCTGATTCCAAGTTGGCTTGCGAGATACCCTCTCCAACGTCAATTGCCACCGTATTGACTGGGGTGTCAGTGTTACCCGTTGAGATAACCGTAGCACCAGGGTTCAGCACAAATATATTGGCCACAGGAGAAATCAGCGGAGCATCAGCCTGTGGTGCGACCGTCACGTTAACTTGGGCATTCGAAGTGCCGCCTTTACCATCACTGATGCTGTACTGGATCTGCGCTGTACCACTGAAATTGATGGCAGGGGTAAAAATCAAGGTGTTGTCATTGATCACAACAGTGCCGTTGCTGGTTGTAGCACTGGTAACGCTCAGGCTATCGCCGTCAACATCGCGATCATTGGTTAACACGTTTATGGTGATACCCGTGTCTTCATTGGTCGTAATGTTATCGACAACCGCCACTGGCGCATCGTTCACCGCCTTAATGCCAAGCGTTACAGTGGCTGTAGAAAGTCCACCACGGCCGTCACTGACCGTATAAGTAAAGGTGGCGGGACCGTTGTAGTCAGCGCTTGGCGTGAATCGAACATTACCGTCAACCAACGCGACCGTGCCATTAGTCGCCCCTTGCACGCTCACAATGCTGATTGCGTTGCCATCCGGGTCGCTGTCGTTGCCCAGTAGTGTGGCTGGAGTGATAGTCAGCGCTTGATCTTCGTTGGTCACCAACGCCGGGTTTTCATGCTGTAACGAACTTCCCCCCAATACGCTGTAGGTACCGCCTGCTGGGCGCAGTTCAACGTTTAAACGTGCTGCACCGCCTTGATCCCAGTAAATAATCTCAACCTGTTGCGCTCCACCTTGTGTAATGGTGAAGGCCAGCGACTCTCTGGGGGTAGCCCCTTGGTTGGCATTGAACTCGGCAACTGTCTGGCCATTGATCCGGATGCTATAGCCATCATCAGCGGTTACACGGAACTGATAAGTACCGGCTGCAAGGTTAACGATGCCATTAAGTTTGATAATGGCATCGGAAGTAGTACCAGGATCAGTCGACAAGCTGCCGGCGTCGCTGTTGAGGAAGGCTTGCAAATTGGTGCCAACCCCCAAGCCAGTGCTGAACGAACCGCCATAATTCAAGCTGGTGGCGATAAAGGTGGCAGAAGGTGCATTGCCATTGGCAAAGGCTTCAACCTGGCTCAGGTTGGTTAGGTTGGTCCCGTTTGTTCCTTCGTTATAGCCAAAGTACTGACCTACCAAACCGGAGATCAGATAGGTGTCATTGATGGCTATCGGATCGCTATTGAGACTCAGGCTGCCCGCACTGCCTACGTTACCTACCAGATCGGTATAGCTGCCTGCAGGCAGACTGACACTCGGCGAGCCCCCCCCCGTCGAGGTGAACGTAGCTGTCCAGACAGCTGGATTGCCAGCCGACTGAACCAGATTGCTGATCGTACCGCCCGTTGGGACGATATCGCCTGCAGTAAAACCGGTCACCACTTCGTTGAACGTAAAGGTCAGCGTAGTTGTTTCACCGGCCGACAGATTGCTGTCGATGGTACTGATGACCACGCTTGGGCCTGTGGTGTCGATGGTGACTTCACCATTGGTGATGTCGGTGGCGGTGTTGCTGGCGGCATCGGTCACGGTGGCGGTGACGTCGTAGGCCTGCCCATT